>VYKW01000279.1_pt1 | contig 20756 bp, 20 predicted proteins | sample 5114451 | NCBI WGS metagenome assembly VYKW01 (sample SAMN12291784, study PRJNA351875) | freshwater metagenome | isolation source: freshwater lake | place: USA: Michigan, Gull Lake | collected 2013-08-08
TGATGATCGGAACCACCAACCTCGATGCCCAACGTTCCGTGATCTGGGACATCGGTGCCATAGCTGCGAGCGGCTCGCCTTCGTCGTTGAGCCTTATACGCCAGATCATCCTTGCGTCCGCGGCCATTCCGGGCGCGTTTTCGCCGGTCCAGATCAATGTCACGGCCGATGGAAAGAATTTCCAGGAAATGCACGTTGATGGCGGCGTCACGCGACAGGTGTTCCTCTATCCCCCCGGTTTCTCGCCGAGAGTCGTCGATAAGGCGATCGGATGGAAGGTCAAACGAAACCTTTACATCATCCGGAACACGAAAATCGATCCGGAGTTCGCGGTCACAAAGGATCAATTGTTGCCGATCGCGAGCCGGTCGATTTCGACACTTATCAAAACTCAGGGCATCGGCGATCTGTACCAGATCTACACGACGGCAAAGCGCGATGGAGTGAGCTATAACTTGGCCTACATACCTTCAGACTTCGCTGCAGTTGCCAAAAGCGGATTCGATAAGGACTACATGAACGCTCTGTACCAGCGGGGTTACGAACTCGGCCGGGCAGGTTACAAATGGCACAAAGAGCCCCCGGGCCTTGATTCCAAGCAGGACTGAGTGCCCGACAACTGGAGATCGGAAAGTGAATCGTGCGCTGTGGTTCCTGGCAGGAGTGGCCGTGTCGTCCGTCTTCTGGATCGCTGTGATTAACGGACTTGGCCGAGAGTGGCTCGACCAGATCCTCATGGCCAGATGATGCGATCACTTCGGCGCCGGAATCCGCAGGCGGATGTTGTCTTGTGCGGAAGGCAGATCCCCGTCGCCGGTCAAAGCTGGATTGCTGCCCCCAAAATCGCCAGACTCCAATTTCCACTTGTCACCGGGTCCGAGAGGAACAGCATTGTAGGCCGGTTTCTGGACCTTTTCCGGAGCAGCGGATTCGCCGGCTGTCACTTTGGGCTGAATAGACAGAACGTCTTGCCTGGGCGCGGAGAATTCGGAGATTGGAGCTTTGTTGCTAGGTTGGACAACGACGGCCGGAAGCGGCAGACCAGCCGCCCTATAGTAGTCGATGGCGCCCGGGTGAAGGGGTGCAATCAATCCCGATGAACTCATGTCGCTGGCGGTTAAGTTGCCGAATGCAGGAGCGGCAGTCCGCAATGTTTCAAGATCGCGGAACACGGCTTCCGTTACAGCGCGAACAACTGCCGTCGGCACATCCGCGTGTACGACCAGCGCTGCGCGTAGTCCGACCGTCTCGATTGCGCTAGGATTTCTGTCATAGGTGTCTGGAAGAATGGTGGCAGGACGATAATAGGGCATCTCCTGCATCAGGCGCTCGATAGCCTGGCGGGGCACGGACACCAGTTTCACAGGGCAGGATCGCGCAAGCGCGGAAATGACTGGCGCCGGGTGGCCCATCAGGAATGCAATGGCATCGACCTTTCCTGAACAGAGCGCGCCGGACTGCTCGCTTACTGCCAGGTCGGTGAGTTGAAGACGATCCTCTTGGGACCAATTCAAGGCATCGAACAGCGCATCTGCGGTCTCCCGCGTGCCCGTGCCCGTGCGGCCAGCGCTGATCCTCGCCCCGCGCAGGTCGTCCACAGTCTGCGCCGCGATATCGTCTCGGACGAGCACCGCAAAGCCTTCCGAATGGAGGGAGAGAACCGAGCGCAGATTTCGGTCCGGCCCGGTCGCTTCGAACAGACCAAGGCCGGAGACTGCGTTGAACTGCGCATCCGCTTGAACGATAGCGAACGGAGTGGTCTTCGGGTCGAGTTCGAGAATATTCGAAATCGATCCCCGCGTCGGTAAGGCCCGACATGGGCGCCCGGCCGTCTCCGGATGTGCCGCCAAGGCCCGGCAGATCGCTTCACCGGCAGCGAAATAAAGACCCTCCGGGTTGCCGGTTGCGATCTGGATATCGCTTCCCGCTTCGCTTTCGGCGCCAAAAGCGAGCACTGACAGGCAGACGGCGAGACGGATTGCGATTGCAGGACTCATTGTGCGACCTTCAGACCAGCGTCCTGCTCAATTCTTGATCCGGGCCTCGACACCCGCGACTTCGGCGCTGCACGGCGCACTGAGCTTGCTCTTATTGTCAATGAGACACTGCGCGATGCGGCCTTCGCCAGCCTCGACGGTGGCACAAAGCGTATCGATTTCATTTGCACACACATCGGCGGCGCGCTTCACGCTGCTGACTGTCAGCTGGATGCTGTCGCCAACATCGAGGAGCGTCGTGAAGCAGCCATCGCTGATCTTATCTTCATGCGCTGTGATGCAGAGAAGGAGGCGGCCTTCGCCCGGGGTAACTTTGCTGCAGAATTCCTTGACGTCGGGAGCACACGATTTCTGAACCGTAGCCAAAACTTTCTCTGCCTTCGCCGATACGGCTTTCGCTATGTCGTCCGCGCCGAGTGCCGCCGAGGCGGACACTGCGACGATCGCAGCAGTGAATAGGCTGGCACGAAGAAACATGAGCTAATCCTTCAATAGTGTATGGCGACGTCCGTGTTTGGACGGAACGACTTCTCTCGTGGATACGCGGCAAGTGATCGAGAATAACCAAAATGGCTGGCGGTTCACGCGCAAAATAACTTGCTCTTTGTCCAAAAAACCATTGCCGTAGCTAGAGCCTCCTATAAAGGCCCATCAAGCATTGGCAGAATTCGTCTCCGGTTGTGCGTAGGCGTTGCTTTCGCATGAAGGGTTGCTCTTGCCGTTTGGCGACTCCGGTGAAGGCGAGGTCTGCGTTGAAAACCGAAGCGATCCACGCAATCATGATGTTCTTTTTGTTCTCAGGCGGAATAGCGGTTTTCATTTTCGCCGGCTCTCTTGCGCTCCTGGTGGCAGGCCGGCGCATGGGGCAGCGATATCTGGCGCAGCAAGGTTCGGAGTCGATGCCCGGGCTTAACGCTGTTGAGAGCGCCGTGTTTGCGCTGATGGGTCTGCTGCTCGCATTTGCCATATCTGGAGCGCTGCAGCGCTTCGACGAACGCCGTGCCCTGATCCTCCAGGAAGCGAATGCGATAGCCACTGCAGCTGACCGCCTTCAACTCTTAGACAAAGATGCTGCCGCACATCTGCGGCCCATGCTTCTGGCCTATGCTGAAGCCCGCCTCGCCGTATATAAGGCACCGATTGAATTCTCCGTAGTTGATGAAACGGCTGTATTTTCCCCACAGGCACTGCTTGCCGCTGCCGACGCAAGAAGGGCATTGTGGAGGGAAGCCGCAGCGCGATGCCCGTTTGGAATCTCCAACACCGGTTGCGTGCTCTTTCTTCCGTCCTTATCCAGCGCGTTTGAAGCCGCAACGAACCGCCGGGGCGCAAATGAACGGCACCCGCCCCAAGCCATCTACATTATGTTGTTCGGACTAGCGCTTGGCGCGTCGCTATTGGCCGGATTCTCGATGGCATCGGCCAAATCGCAGAGCATTGTGCATATGCTGATCTTTGCGACTGCACTGGCGGTCACGCTCTACATCATAACGGATATCGAGTTCCCGCGAATGGGGCTCATCCGTGTTGACTACTTCGATCACTTTTTCGAAGAGGTCATTGCAGACATCAAGTCGACGAAATGAGGCCGCTCGTATCTTTTCTGTGCATGATCGGATGTTCGGGGACTTCGCACTCATCGCCGTGAAGGAGGACTACGGCAACTCCGGCATTACGCCTTTCATCGCAAATTAGAACGGCATGATTAGCGAAAGGGACTAGGTTGACCCTGCCCCCAATGGGTACTCGATCATAACGAGAGTCCGTAGTTATTTTGACCCTGATTGGACCGGCTTGCAAACTATGCGGGCGTGAGCCCACCGAGCCTAGTCTGCGGGCGGCGACCATTATAGACGCCGCGCCATTCGGCGATCAGGTCTCGGGCGTGGGCCAGGCAGCGGAATGCGATACCGTTCAGGCACTCGTCGCGCAGCCGCCCGTTGAAGGTCTCCACAAACGCGTTTTGGATTGGCTTGCCCGGCTGGATGTAGTGCCAAGCCACGCCGGTTGCCTGCTGCCAGACCAGCATGGCCGTCGAGGTGAGTTCGGTTCCATTGTCGCTGACGATGAATTGCGGCTTGCACCGCCGGGCGATCACGGCACCGCGCTCTCGTGCGACACGCGCCCCAGACAGCGACGTGTCCGCAACCAGTGCCAGGCATTCGCGCGCGAAGTCGTCGACGATCGCCAGAACACGAAAGCGACGGCCATCACCGAGGGCATCCGACACGAAGTCGAGGCTCTAGCGCTGGTTGGGCCCCTGCGGGATCACAATCGGCGTACGCGTGTCGAGCGCACGCTTGAGGCCCCCACGTTTGCGCACGACAAGCTTTTGCTCGCGGTAGATCCGGAAAGCTTCTTGTGGTTCACACGGATGCCCTCGCGTTTCAGCAGCAGATGAAGACGCCGGTAGCCGAACCGGCGGCGAAGAGCCGCCAAGTTCTTCAAGCGCGCGCAAAGCGTACCGTCATCTCCCCGCCGCGTCCGGTGGCGTTAAACCTTCGGCGCGACACCAACCAACCGGCAGGCTCGTCGCTGCGAGTAGTCCTTCGCATTGATCGCCCAGTTCACGGCTCACTTCCTCGCGCCGGGCGTCAAAAGCTTTTTCATAGCATTTCCTTCAGGGTCGCGTTGTCCATCACCTCTTCGGCTAGAAGCTTCTTCAGCTTCCGGTTCTCTTCCACCAGCGCATTGAGCCGCTTGGCGTCGGAGACCTCCAGTCCGCCGAACTTCGACTTCCAGGCATAGAAGGTCGGCTGCGAAATACCGTGCCGACGGCAAACCTCCGCCGTCGACAGCCCCGCCTCCTGCTCCTTCAAGTTTGCGATAATCTGCTCGTCCGAAAACCGGCTCTTACGCATGACGTCCGTCTTCTCAATGGGACGAACTCGACATCAGACCGGGTACCTCTTGAGTGGCAAGGTCAGACCGAGCAGCGGCATCAGCCGCCAAAAGCCAAGCCGCAACAAAATGAACCTTGTGACGCGGTTCAATCCAGTGAGGCCGTGAAGGTCGCCGTCAAAGCACCAAATAGGCTTGGCGCAACGCTCAACACTTTAAGAAAAATACAGTTAGTCAGTGCGCTTCGTGGATAGCCAATGCTTTTTGCTTCGGTAGTTCGCTCTGAAAAATGTAGGGATACAGAACTGAATGTTCGCTGTGAGACCCAGCTGCGACCCACAGAGGTTTTGAAATGAAACCCAGGAGCCTCTAAGTTCATGATTTTATTGGTCGGAGCGAGAGGATTTGAACCTCCGACCCCCAGTCCCCCAGTTTGGTAGTATCCGGCACTCCCTGAACTCTCATGAAACAGCGTGAAACGCATATCCGGTTGAAATCACTTAAGTTTTGTTCCATGCATCGTTTCAAGCTATTTCGGGCCAGCCCTTGAAGTTTCGTCCTTTTGGGCCAAATATGGGCCAAATTTGACGACCGGTGGATTGCCTTCTCATGGCCCGACACACGCTCGAAACCCAGCTGCTGCCCACCAACAGCAAAGCCATCCAAAAGGCCGTGAAGGCCTGCGTCGGCGGCAAGACGACAGAATTCCGGATCGACGGCGCACGAGGCTTGGTGCTGCACGTCCTGCGGAGCGGAACCGCCACTTGGTACCTCCACTACGATGTCGAAGTCGGGAAGAAGCGCCTCCGGCGGAAGTTCAAGATCGGAAGGCTGGACGAAGTCCCGCTGGCCCAGGCCACAACCGAGGCAGACCGGTTGCGGCCACTGATCCGCGCGGGTGCAGACCCAGCGTCGGACAAGATCGACAATCGTCAGGCTATCACCTTCGCGGAATTGGCGGCCGAGAGGTTGGAAAAGGGCGATCCGCTGCGTCCAGGAACACTCCGCGACTACGGTCACGTTCTGAATAAGGACATTCTGCCGTCCATCGGCAACAAGCCGGCCAAGAACATTACGCGGGAAGACATAATCGAGGTCCTCGACCGCATCTCATCGCGTGGAGCAAGCCGACGTGCCGACACAGCCCGCGCGGTCATCAGCTCTATTTTTGGCTACGCCCTGGACCGTGGGCTTGTCGCCACCAATCCGGCCTCTGGTTTACGCAATCGGCACGATTATCAGCCCCGCGACGTGGTCGCCAGCGACGACGATATTTATAGGCTTTGGGAGGCCTTGGACAACGGCGCAGCCGCCATGTCATCGCCCATAGTCACGATCGTCAAGCTGGCCCTTCTGACCGGCCTCAGACGCACGGAGATCGCGGCAGCCCGCAAGGCCGAACTCGACTTGGAGAGCATGTCGCCCGTTCTGACCATACCTCGGGGGCGTGCAAAGAATCGCAACGCGCACCGGGTCCCTTTGAGCCCTCAAGCGGCCGCCCTGTTTCGACTGGCTGTACAGGCCGCCGGGGATAGTGAGTTTGTCTTTCCGGGTGAGCGGGGTATGGCCCCCATCGCCTCGCGAAGTGTCTCCAAGGCTATGGAACGCACCCGACAGAAGCTCGGAATCCCGGAAATCACCATGCACGATCTCAGGCGTACGGCGGGCACATACATGAGCCGCCTTGGCGTTCCAAAGGATGTTCGTGAGCGCATCCTCAATCACGGCGGAAGCCGCAAGGGCAGCATCACGGATGGCGTCTATAATCACTACGAATACGACGCCGAGAAGCGAGCGGCCGTCGAGCTTTGGGCTGACGCGTTGAATGGTATCGTCGGCCGCGGACCAAGCGAGATTGATGGCTACAACGCACGGCTCTCACGTCTGAAGGGCATCGACAAAATCAAGCTGCGATGAACGACACCTCGTGGCGTCAGGCCATCATCATTTGACAATTGGCCCGACGTAGAAGTTTGGCCGACTGAGCACCGTGTCTGCTGCCAAAGTGAAGCGGTCGTATAGCGAAAAACGGCAGTGACGTTCCGCTTGTTGGAGCACTGCGGACGTATATAGCACGCGCCACAGATGCGTGCTGTTGCCCCACTGCGGACTCAGTGCCTGCGCTCAACACGTGTGTTGCATCGAGGGCGGTCGAACGTATCGGGACATGACGCGTTTCGAACTACCTGTGCAAAGGTCATCGAGACCGTATGTCCGGTTACCCTTCGAGACCTGTTTCGTTCCGTTCTTCATTGAGGGCCACTTGCAGCCATTCTCCGAGCCGGGCACGAGGCTATTGCTCGTCACGAAATGCCACCAAGATCGAGCGGTCGATCGCGACTATCTTCCGGTATTCAACCCGTATGGCACCACGATGTTCCAGATCTGCCAAACACCCCTTCATCGTCGTGCGTGCAACACCAAGAAGCTTCGCAAATTCCTCTTGAGAGATTTTGACTTCACCTGAGCCCTCCGTCAATTGAAGCAAGCGTCGACAAACACGAGCGCGAATAGACAGGGCGAGAGTTTCTGAAAGTAGCGTCACTGCGGTTGCCATCGTCAGCAGGTTCAAACGATAGAATGAGCGCCAATACTCTGGCTGCTCCTTTAGCAACGCTGATACAGCCCGGCTGGGGATGTGAAGCAATCGGCTATCCGTTGCAGCAGAGATTGAGACCAGTCGGGGTCTCTCTGACAATTCCGCCGCATCGCCGAACCAGAAGCCAATCTCAGCACGATGGATGACAACGGGCTCCTCGGCGACCAGTGGGAACGCAACCTCAAGACCACCCGATGCTAGCCCGTACAGGCCGTCCGACGGATCACCCGCGTGATAGATGACCTGTCCGGCAAAAAATGAGCACCAGCGGCCTGCCTCCGCAATCCGGTCCTTGAACGCCTCAGACTCGGCTGCGAGCCAGCCGACCTGATCCAACGGCGCGATGCGATGATAATTGGACATGTCACGGGAGCACGTTGCGCAGCGTCAGGCGATTGTTAGCGCAAAGACAACGGTCCGTCTCTGACTTCGAGAGAAAGCACCACCCCCAATCTCTCGAAATTTCTACAGATTGGTCGAAACTGACCAATTGGACGGTCGAGGCCGCGCTAGGTTCATGTGCCCGCTTCGAGGCATTCCCGCGGAGGCATATACGATGAGAACTTTCTTAACCATCGGCCGAGTAGTGCTCGCCGCATTCGCACTCGCGTCCACCGCACTTGGTGCTGTCGCCCAAGACAAAAAACCCAACATTCTCGTGATCTGGGGCGACGACATTGGAACTTGGAATATCAGCCACAACAACCGCGGGATGATGGGGTACACCACACCCAACATCGACAGCATTGCCAAAAATGGCGTCGCGTTCACCGACTACTACGCGCAGCAGAGCTGTACGGCAGGCCGTGCAGCGTTCCTCGGCGGAAACGTGCCCGTTCGAACGGGAATGACCAAGGTTGGGTTACCTGGCGCCAAGGAGGGCTGGCAGGAAACAGACGTCACGATCGCGACCGTGATGAAGAGTCTGGGATACGCGACGGGCCAGTTCGGCAAGAACCACCAGGGGGATCGTGACGAACATCTTCCGACCAATCACGGTTTTGATGAGTTCCTCGGAAACCTCTACCACCTAAACGCCGAGGAAGAGCCGGAGAACGAGGACTATCCCAAGAGCCCCGAGTTTCGGAAGAAGTTTGGTCCCCGCGGCGTGATTCATTCATGGGCCAACGCCGGCGGTACCCAGAGGATCGAGGATACCGGGCCACTCACCAAGAAGCGCATGGAGACCATCGACGAGGAATCTGTCACCGCGGCAAAAGACTTCATCTCCCGGCAGGTCAAGGAGAAAAAGCCCTTCTTCACCTGGTGGAACGGAACGCGGATGCATTTTCGTACACACGTGAAGGCCGAAAACAGGGGCAAGTCCGGGCAGGACGAATACTCTGACGGCATGGTGGAGCATGACTCCCACGTCGGCGTGCTACTGAAGCACCTGGAAGACCTTGGCATCGCCGATAACACCATCGTCTTCTACTCCACCGACAACGGTCCGCACTTCAATACGTGGCCTGATGCCGGTACGACGCCCTTCCGGAGCGAGAAGAACTCGAACTGGGAAGGCGCCTATCGCGTTCCCGCGTTCATCAAGTGGCCGGGCAAGTTCCCCGAGGGCGTAACGCTTAATGGAATCGTCTCACATGAGGACTGGCTGCCGACCTTTGCGGCGGCTGCCGGAGGCGCAGATATTAGGGACAAGCTCCTGAAGGGCGTCGAGTTGAACGGCCGGACTTACAAGAACTACATCGACGGCTACAATCAGCTCGACTACCTGTCGGGCAAAGTGAAAGACGCGCCGCGCAAGGAGTTCATGTACGTCAACGATGACGGTCAGGTCGTGGCGATCCGTTATGACGATTGGAAGGCCGTCTTCCTCGAAAATCGCGGCGAGGCATTTGGGGTCTGGCGCGAGCCATTCACGGAACTGCGTGTGCCGTTGCTGTTCAATCTTCGGAGAGATCCCTTCGAAAAGGCTCAGCACAACTCCAACACCTACAATGATTGGTTCCTGGATCGCGCCTTCGTCCTGGTGCCGCTGCAAGGATTAGCCGCCAAGTTCCTTATGTCGATGAAGGACTACCCCCCAAGCCAATCACCAGGTTCATTCAACCTGCAGAAGATAGAGCAGCAGCTTAAGAACGCAGTTGGTGGGCAATAATCTTTGGGCGGCGTGCATTCGTGCTCGTCGCCCTACTGTCCTATGAACCTCGGGAAGGCGATTTCCCTGACCACAACATAGCTGTTCGCCGATGTCTGGCCGTTATGGCACAGAAGTCCGCCAAAACGAGCAAACCACCAGGTTACACTGCCCGAGAACTCTGCTGTCAGTCAGGTTGACTGGGAGGCGTCGACTTCCGCTTGGGGTCAAAGGCGGGCTTGAGCGCCGTTCAATCGTAGTCCGCAGTGCCTGCGTTCTTGACGGCTCGCTCGACGGCCCAGCTGGCATGACGCGATAGGCCCAAAACCGACAGTCATGCCGCGCTGCTGTGAAACGTCGAGAAGGGCCACTGGTGGACTTGAGCCGCGTTCAGAGGACTATCGGACGTCCAATACCGACAGCCGGCGCGAATGTCTGCTAGCGCCAAGCGATGGGTTCACACCGCCCTTCCTCGTGCATTGCACGTAAGGCTGGCAGTTCCCATCACTCAGCGACTCGTTTGCACCCTTCTGGAAACGTTTCGAGCCGCGTCGGCCCTCCAGGCCTTGCGGTTTTGCCTTCGTAGTACCGGTAAACCTCGACGATCGGTGCCATCGTGCCAGGTGCTTTACCAGGAAGAAGCGAAATATTGACCGCAGCCGTAATCGGCAGGGGCGCAGTGCCGGGTTTCAGCTCTTTGGCACATGCCATAACAGCACGGTCGTATGCGCGGTTGTTGTCAGCATCGGCGGGATCCAGAATTTTCTTAGTGCATGCTTCCAGAGCGGCAAGATCAGGCATCACGGCCGCGGTCTTGTCGTATGCCTGAATGACGGGTGCTGGCAAATCCGCCTGCTCTATCTTTTTAGCCGACACAGAGAATTCAAAATCCGATGCTTTGACACTTAGGGTTCCTGTCGCGTCGCCAGTGTACGTTGCAGTCAGCGTTCCACTGTCCTGCCCCGCAGTTGGATTTTCCGTTGCGCAGGTGATGACGATCGTCTCTGCGACAGCACGTACAGGTTCAGCGCAAATCCCAAATGTGCTGCTTACTGCAATCGTTGCAACATACGAAATCAAACCAAGTCGTTGTGTCACGTTTACTCCCCACCGTTGACGTCGCAACAGTCCATCGCGTCGTTTTGCAACTGCACATTGGCCTGCCGTTGGCAGCGTTTCAACATCGTGTTTTGGGTTCTCGCCCAAATGTAGATTGGGTCGGGACACCTGCACTGCGCTCGCTTCGCGTCAAAAGGGCCAACCCAGCGAGCGATCATCGAGCGACGCGGTTCGACAGATAGCGGTCGCCAGACGCTGATTTTGACGCGTTGCAACGATGTTTCACGGCTGCGACCCCAGGCCTGGAGCATGTGGAAAGCACACGCAGTCAGATCATCTGTGTTTTGACATGGCAGTTGTTGGCCCAGAACGGACTCGGTTCCGGTGCGCGACACGTCGGGGAAATAGTCAACTGGACGGCCGCTTCGTTCGCGGTAGTTATAGTTTCGACGAAGGCGCTCCTAAGTGAGGCCACTGTCCTGATAGAGCGATTTCGTTCGTCTTAGCGCGGGGTCAGCGAACCACCTTTTTGCCGCGGCGGGAACTGCTCCAGAGACTGGTAATGCTCTCCAAGGATGTCTCGGATAATGCCTCCGAGGAACGCCTTTCGCATAGCCACCAAGTTCGACCGGTGCCCGTCACGCTGTTCGAACGGATCCATACGCAGATTGAAAATCAATGCGCTGTCGACGTAAGGGTCGAAGAAACCGTTCCGCGTCTTAAAGTGTGACTTCCAGGGGCCGAAGCGCATAGCCGTCAATTGGGTTTCATTATACATAACGACATGGTCGCGCTCGGACGCCCCTTCGCCGCGCCAGTGCGCCAGATTATCGATGCCATCAATCTTCACTTTATGGCTTTCGAGCAAATCCTTGCGCACATCAGCAACGCCAGCCGCGCGGGCGAGCGTCGTAAAGAGGTCCATATGGGTTTGGATGCCGTTGGAGACCGAGCCCGGCTTGATGGCCGCCGGCCAGCGGATCAGCATCGGCACACGCACGCCGCCCTCCCAAGTGGTGGCCTTCTCCGAGCGAAATGGCGTGGTGCCGCCATCGGGCCACCAGGCCGCCATCGCGCCATTGTCAGTCGTGAACATCACGATCGTATTCTCGCGCAGACCGGTCTCGTCCAGCTTCTTGAGGATTGCAGCGACTTGACGGTCAAGCTCGATCATGCCAGCGCCGTAGATATCGTCACCTGACGAGTAGGGCTGGGTCAGCAGCCGATTTTCGGGACGCAAATTCGTGTAGATGTGCATGCGTGAGGGCGCGTGCCAGACGAAGAACGGTTCCTTCGCCTTGGCGGCGTCGTCGATAAAGCCAAGCGTCCGCGCGAGAAACTCGTCGTCGACCGTCTCCATCCGCTTGCGGGTCAGCGGACCGGTATCGGTGCAGCGCTGCTTGCCCCAGGCGCCGAAGCGCGAATCCGCAGCGTCCGGATTGTCCTGCGGTATTGCCACGCAATCGAGCACGCCGCGAGGCAGGTACTTCTCGTTGAACGCCTTGTCTTTCGGCCAGTCTGGATCTTCCGGCTCGTCCTCTGAGTTGAGGTGATAGAGATTGCCAAAAAACTGATCGAAGCCGTGCACCGTCGGCAGGTGCTCATTGCGGTCGCCGAGATGGTTCTTGCCGAACTGGCCGGTACGGTAACCGAGGGGCTTGAGGACCTTAGCTAGCGTCGGATCCCGCTGGTCTAGTCCGATCGGCGAGCCGGGCAGCCCCACTGTTGTGAGCCCGGTGCGGATCGGCATCTGGCCGGTTATGAAAGCGGCGCGGCCTGGGGTGCAAGTTGGCTCGGAATAGTGATCGGTGAAGAGCATTCCCTCCTTCGCGATCCGGTCGATATTGGGTGTTGGCACCATCATCCCGTGCGAATAGGCGCCGACATTGGTGATGCCGACGTCGTCCGGCATGATCATGATGATGTTTGGTCGCTGCGACTGCTGGGCTGTAGCACCACTCATCGGCGCTCCAGCTACAAGGCCGGACGCTGCGGCGATCACGAGGCCTCTGCGGAACAATTGCACCATCGTGCTACTCCATTTCAATTCTCGACTACCGCAACAAGAGACTGTCTGGTTAGTACTTAACTGTGACCAGCGCACCGGCGCCGAGCCATGTCTCATCTTCGATTCCAGGTAGGTTACGTATCCCGGCGCCGGGCCACGCGGCCGACGCGAACAGAGCACCCGTCAAGTTGGCCGTGAAGACGTGAGCCCACTCACCATAAATCTCGTCGGCAAGATGTGCATCGGCCACCCCGCTCAAAAGCAGCAAGCCGCCATCGGCTAGGATGGGGCGCGTTGCTTGTCCGAACTGGATCGGGCTGAAAAGCTCGTCGGCCCGTGTGTGGATGTACTGAAGTTTTATGAAGTCCTGCTGCGTTAGGACGGCTTGCAAGGTCACGCGGTGATGGATCGTATTGGAGTTCAAGAACGTATAGGAACCGTTAGCACCGAACCACCAGTTGTCGAGGCCGTTGCCATAAAAGAGCGGATCGAAGCGCTCGTAGCGGTTAATCGTGTCGGGATCGTCGCCGCTAAAAGCAGCAAACGCATAACTGATCGCAGGCATGTAGCGAACGTTCGTAAAGCGGTAACCTGCTTCGCCATAAAGCGCGTAGGCGCGCATTTCAGACTCACTGCCGATGTTGTCATTTTTCTCCACGGCAAATTCACCGCGAACCCATGCGTTGGGAACTCCGAAGTTCAAGCCTTCAATCTCTGCATATCCTTGCAGGGCTTCTAGGCCGTCACGGCCGCCCGGGAATCCACCTGGCTTGGGACTTCCGACAGATGCAGGATAGAACTGCTCCGATTGCAGTACGCTCAACGCCGAAAGACCAATCCTTGATTTCTGCGCCCACCGATACTGGATAACCCCGCCGGCCAATTCAGTGCGCGTGTCATTTGAGTCGAGCTCATTGGGGTTGAGGTAAAACCCTTCGAGGCTCAAGCCGTCAAACGTCAGTTTTGCGACCGCCGCATTCGACCATGCGGTCCGCTGCAGGATACCGAGGCCGCCGCGCTCGAAGCCGTTGCCGGCACCTTGCCAGATCAGCATTCCGGTGCCGACCCCGTAATTCTGCTGTCCGGCCGAGATATCGAAGTTCCATTGCCCTGGGCCATTGCGCGTTCTGATGCCGCCGTAGGCATTCTCTAGAGCGACATGGCCTTCATTCGAAATGTCGAATGAATCCGAACCGAACGTTTGCGACAGCCCGACGCTCAGTCCACCATAGAGCTGGACCCCAGGGGCAAGGTCGATGGTGGCATCCAATCCTGGCTCGAGCCATCCTTCAGCCCAGACGCGGTTGTCATCGTAGACGACTGTCGGATCAAGCGTGGCCAACCCGAACCATGTTCCCGAATAGGCATACCCTCCGGCCACGGCTTCGAGACGCGCCGTGACGCGCAAGCCATTCACATCGATCACCGTGAGCGGATTGGGAGCGCTTGACGTCTGCGCCCATGCAAATGAAGGCAGCAGATAGCAAGACCCCATCACTGCGAGTGCCTTCAGCAGAGAATGTGCCACCATTCCGTCTCTCTCGCGCGCGGGAACCTACGGCGGCCTCTTGTTCAGGCGCCCTCTTATCGCGTGTCGCGCCGTCTCCTGACGCTCACTCGAGCGTATCGGGCTGAAAGGCTACCCGTATAGGTGCTTAGCGCCCAATCTGGGCGAACTGTCCCTGGGTGTGGCAAGAATGGCTGAGATCAGCGAGAAGAATATCCGTAGGAACTTCGGCCGCGTGTGGCCAGCTCATGTCGAAGAATTCACCCGCTATCTCATTGAGTGCCGAAAGCACTTTCGTGGCGACCTCGATCTGCTGCTGTTGCTCGCGGTCATTGGTGACCGCACCTTGGTGGCCAGCAAGGTGCGGAAATCCCTCACATTCTCTGAATTTATGAAACGCGAGTTCGTTGATTTTCAGCCGGATGCAATCAATTATCAGTCCATCGCCGACTTTACTGGAATGCCGCGAGAAAGCGTACGCCGAAAGGTCAACGCACTCATTGACATTGGGTGGGTGAGACGCACCGATGAAGGTTTTCTCGTCGCGACCCAAAAGGCGTCAGACGAACTTGCCCCGCTAACGGAAGCGGGAATTTTATATCTTGTGCGAATGTCGAAAGTTCTTCAGCTCAGCCGCGCCAACGCGAAGTGATCGGCACTAGTCCCTATGTGTATAGATGCCGGTATGGCGAGGAATACACCGTCTGACTGATTGTCCTGCCCCAACCCATGTCGCTATTGGCCCCGAGCTGAATCGTGGTGCACGCCACTTGATGTCGGTAACCGAGTGCCTAGCGACCATGAGCGGTGATCACGACCGGTTCTGAACGGAAACCGGACGCGCAGACCGCAGCTGCCAAAGCTCACTTTTGACCCGTCTCGACGTTTCGCGGCGGCGCGGCATGACGGTCGGTCTTGAACCCATCGCGTCGCCGGTCTCCGGTCATGGCGCCGACGGTCGGTATCGGAGGCAGCGCGACCGTCATCTGAACGTCGCTCAAGCCCGCCCTCGACCCAAAGCAGTCCTCGTGCCTGTGCGCAACATATGCGTTGCAATGCGTGCCGACTGTCGTCGTAAAAATGCGTGTGCCGCAATGATCAACCCCCACCGATTGGCCCAGTTTGCGCCGAGCTCTTCACGGGGCGGCCTGCCACGGGATATCTGCTCATCGCCGAAGCAAGTGGCGAAAAGCGGAACGTGTTTCTTGGTAGGGCGATCTTGGTTGAGACTATGGCCCAAACGCTGGCCTAAATCCGGGTTCGATCTGGTGAATGCTCCCTCGCGCCGGCGGAATATGCCACCTGACGTCGGACGCGGTACCGCCCACCAGGATCGTGAGGGCGCTCCTGATTAGCGAAGCCAGAGCACCGACGATATTGTCGAACATCGATTGCGCGTCTAGCCGATCAGCCGGTCGTGACTGTTTAATTGCAGGAGCCGTAGATATCGGCTTCGGTTTTTGGGCTAACCTTAAGCGAGTTGTCGATGATCGTTCTCCTGATAGCGAGATTGTTGTCAGACAGAGTTACTGGCTTAGTGGCTGGTCAACGGTATTCTGCTCGATTGCTATGCAAGCTAGGCAACAGGTCACGCACAACCACTATGCTGATGTGTTTAGTGTCGACTTAGTAGCCTCACCCGAATCGCGGGCAAGACACTGCTCCACAGCCTCAGCAATCGCAGCTTTCAGGCGATCTTCTCTGAGTTGTTCGATCGGGATACTAATCGTGACCGTCTGATCGTGAGTGGTCTCAATCGCGCAGGTGAATTCACCCGACGTCTTCAAACACAGTAGAATTTTCGAATAGTCCCGGACACCATGCGCAAATTTGAGCAGGACTCTGTCGATATCGGAGTGCTTCGCTTCCAGCTCACCCATGGCAAGACCGGCATATCCATGCTGCTTAAGCATGTGATCGATGACCTGCACGATCGAAGCGAGTGCCACCTTTCGTTCTTTCCAGATTGCTAGAGATTTCTCGCGCTGGTTCTCTCGAGCGGCGTGCTCATCATGAAGCTTCTGGCTTTTCTGGTTGCGCGCCAGGGCGGCATTGACAATGAATGCCTCCAGCTCGGCCAGCGGATCATTCGATAGTTCTATCATCACGCACCTCACTCGCTACGTAGCGAAGCTCTTACGCCGCAATACCATTCGATACGTCCGCACAGCAGAGAGAGCGGCGCCAAAAAGTCAAAGGGGCGACTTAAAGAACAGCCGCCGCTTGGAAAGCATATCCGGGCCACGAAGCAGGATCATACTGAACTCGTCCCGCCGACAAACAGTAACGCTTAATCGAATCGCCCAAAAAATCGCCCCAACTTTTGGTCAGGGCAATCTTTCTCGCGCGTTCTCACTCGTTCCAATTTAGCGGCGGTGATGTCCTCTATGCCCGCCATGGTGGCCGCGATAACCACGGTAGCCAGGACCAAAGTAGAGATTGATGCCGGGTCCGTAGTAGGGGTAGTAGCCAGTCCCATAATGCGGTCCATGGCACCAACGATCCCCACGTGGGCCGTGACAATGGCGATAGCGGCGCAAATGGACCTTTTCGACGGCACTAGTCGAGGACTGCAGTGCAGCAGCCGCACTCGCGCTAATGGGAGCTGCCGATACCGGGCCGGTGAGGCCTACGGCCAAGACCCCCGCTATGATCGCGAGACTAAATTTCGTTCTACGCATTGCAAGTTCCTTCCTGCTTCTAAGTTGCCTGGATTTCATCGGGCACGATTGTCACCCACTGATGTTTATATGGGGATCTATGATGTTATTTCCAAGGAACCGTTACGCATTTTATCCCACTCGCTTTCTAATATGATCTGCGCGAATCCATGATGGCGTTTTTTGTCGGCTACCGGACGCTAGCCAAAATTGCCGGCGACGGAGGTGTCTCACGGCGCGCGTTCCGCGGCATCTGACGCGTATCGACCTGCTCCGACGTCAGGGATGGTGCGAGGCCACAGCCGCCGTCATTTCGCCCGTGAGCGATCGTGTAGTCGAGTGGGCGACATCTCCGAGGCTCAACATTCCGACCAGCCGCTTCTTGTCGTCAAGCACCGCCAGCCGACGCAGTTTTTTCTGTTCCATGATGCGCAAGGCATCATCGAGATCGTCCGACTCACGACAATGGACAATGCCTTGGGTCATCGCGTCACGTGCGGTCAGCTTTGTACAGTCCTTGCCCGTTGCAACACCGCGGCATGCAATGTCGCGATCCGTGATCATGCCGATCAGTTTGTCGTTTTCTCCGATCGGGATAGAACCGACATCGAGGTCTCGCATCTTTTTGGCCACTTCAGGCAGCGGCATATCGGGGCTGACCCAATCCGCACCTTTGTGCATGGCATCTTTGACCTCCATCGGGCTTATCTCCATTGGAATGAATCATCTCTTTATTATAAAGGGACCAGTCTACCGGTGCGCTGATCTGAGTTAATATTGAAAGAGATATATGCGCGGTCCCAATGCAATATCGGGATTGGACCGCCACGACGCCTCCCAGGAATCGAAGCAGCCGAGGCATCCCGTCGATGCCTCGGCTGTCACCAACTCAGTATTTTAGATCAGTTAACGCTGGCAGCCTGCCACTTCCACTCGGGAGCCGACTTTAGCTGCTCCTTCGTGACATTCACTCGGGCCAGCGGCGCGTTGTTCTTATCCCGTGTCAGCTGAACGGAACTAAACTCGACGGCTGCGTGGCGCTCACCCATGCCGAGAAAGCCGCCGACGCCGATAACGATGGCAGCGACCTTACCATCATTGTCGAACAGGATTTCGTTGATGTCACCGATGGTCTCGTTAGCCACGTTTGTGACCTTTAATCCCATCAGGTTGCTTGCACGCCAGTCGCCGCGCTCAGAATAGAACTTCACCGCAGGTATGGTGGTTGTCGCGGCAGCTTGTGGGGCTGCTTCAGTCTTGGTGGTCGTGGTCGCAGTCTCGGCGTAGGCGGGGACGGCAACAAGCAAGGCTAGGGCCGTAGCGGCCATAAAAGTTTTCATGAGTGTTCTCCAGCGAATAAAATTGGTCAAATTCTTAGATTGTTGTTTCGTGTCAGTCGCTGCCCGTAGAGGGCACCTGCTCAGAGCGAGCTCGACCAGGCGTCGAGTTCTTTCTTGATCTGATCTTTGCCGTAGCCGTAACGCTCCTGGATCTTGCCTTCCAGTTGTTCGCGCTTCCCGTTGATTACGGTGAGGTCGTCATCCGTGAGCTTGCCCCACTTCTCCTTGACCTTTCCGGTCAGCTGCTTCCAGTCACCTTCGATGCGGTCCCAGTTCATTTGAGTCTCCTTGATGATGTTTTCGATTTTACGGGATGCTTTAGTCCGCTCTTGCTGCGAGCGTGTTTGGTGCTATGCGCGTTAAAGCCGTTGAGGCTTCTGCCTCCGATCAGGAGACGCGGAGATGGCACCGATTGTTCCAGCTCTCGGACAATTTAATGTATTCGGGGTCGAACGTTGCAGACTCGGAAAGTACTCATGCAGCGGTGCCGGTCCGACCATGGTCAATCACAGCGCCGGTAAAACGGTTGAGGCTACAGTGCCCGCAGATTGCCGTGTGCATAAGGGCGGCCATCGACTTCGATCTCGTTTTGATCGCTATCGCGGCGCGATGATTGTCAACCGTGCGCTGGCTGATACCGAGGTCGGAGGCGATGTTCTTGGCGGGATGCCCGGCAAGAATGAGGTTCAAGATTTGATGTTGTCGATTGGTGAGGCTTGCCACCCGATTGGCCGATAGTTTGAGGAACTCGGTGATCCTTGCGATCTCCTCAAACGACTCGAGAGCCCGCTGGACAATTGCAAGCAGCTCGTCGCGATCAACCGGAATTTCGAGAAAATCGACAGCCCCAACCTTCATCGCACGAACGGCCATCGGCACGTCGGCGTGTCCACTCACGACAACTGCGGGAATCGGATCGCCCGTCTCTCGAAGATGCTGAATCAAGTCAATGCCGCTCGTCCCAGGTAATTGCGCATCGACGATAAGACAACGCTGATCATGAGGACTGTACGAGTCCAGAAAACGTTGACTACTCGCGAAGGTCTCCACGGCATAGCCGCCGTCTTGGAGCACATCACGCATGGTTGCGCGGACCGCTCGGTCATCGGCGATAACAAAAACTGTTCCTAACCGTTGGCCAGGCTGATCCGGAGCATAGCTCTGGCAAGTGACGTGATGCGAATATGGGAGAGCCGTCAAGTCCGCCTCACATTGGCGGTTATTGCTGGGGCTCTCATTCGATCGAGCACACTCTTGCACTATTACACCCCATGTATGTTACCTACTCATTCGATTTGACTCTGATGCCACCAGCACGCTGCCGAATTCATAGCGCATTAGACGTCCGTCTGGCGGCGGTGCATCGAGCCGAATTGAGGATCACGGACGGCGGATTGAGTTTCCCCCGGCGATAATCCGTTCAAGAATGGCAACCACGTCGAGATGCACTGCGGCATTCTGCGTTGAGGCACCGGCACCGCGATGAGCGGCTGCAGCATCGTCGATGACGCCGAGAGCTTCCTTCTCACCCATGATTTCAAGATCACCGAAAGCAAGCAGCAGAGACTCGCAGATCGAGAGCGCGGCCACGCCAGAAGCGATGTTAGTCAGATCTGTCGGATGGGTCATTATTTGTCGCTTACTCCAACTGTGGTGCAGATCCGCTGTTTATTGCTAGACAATAACCCTATCGGCAGAAGCGACGACTAACCTGGGCTAGTGGAAACTACGATTTCCTGGACCAGCTGGTAACCTCGCATTGGCTGCCAGTGTCGCTTCAATGATCAGCCAACCTTGTAATTTTAGATCTCGCCGCGCCGTCGAACATCCTTAAACGTATGCTGTCGTCCCCCAATGAGTGCGCGACGAGTTGACAGAACCTGCTTAAGGTCGATCAACATGATGCAAGAGGGAGGTCTCCTCGCAAAGAAGCTCAATACCTTTGTTCGGTTGTCGGAGCGTGAGCTGGAGTGTCTGGCAGAGCTTCAATCGATGGCCGTTCACCTTCCCCAGGGCAAGGAACTCATTAGCCAAGGCGACAAGAGACACGACGCTTGTATTCTTCAATCAGGATGGGGATGCAGCTTTAAGCTGTTGGCCAGTGGCGGCCGGCAGATCATTACGTTTGCCATTCCAGGAGACTGCGTCGGACTGCGGAGCGTATTACTTCGCACCGCGGATCATTCGTTTTCTGCCCTGACCGACGCTGTCGTCAGCCGAGTTGCGGTTTCTCAGATGATGAGCATTTTTGCGGAGTTCCCCCATCTCGGCGCGGCGATCCTGTGGGCGACGTCGCGGGATGAGGCCGTGGTGGTCGAGCACCTTGCGAGTCTTGGGCGTCGCGACGCCCTTGAAAGGACGGCTCACTTCTTCCTTGAACTCCATGATCGCTTGCAGCTGGTCGGCCTTGCTACGAATACGGAGTTTGCCTGTCCCCTTAGTCAGTATCTCCTAGCGGATGCACTGGGATTGAGTGCCATCCATATCAACCGTGTGCTGCGGCAGTTGCGCGAGCGCGAGTTGCTGACGTTCCACGACTGTCCGACATCAGCACCTGTGAGACTAAACTAGCGGCTTGAGGGACGGAGGATTTCGGGCTCATCGTGACCACCTGAGGAGTGGAACCATGAGACGGAAATCCAGCCCGCCA
>VYKW01000282.1_pt1 | contig 20650 bp, 16 predicted proteins | sample 5114451 | NCBI WGS metagenome assembly VYKW01 (sample SAMN12291784, study PRJNA351875) | freshwater metagenome | isolation source: freshwater lake | place: USA: Michigan, Gull Lake | collected 2013-08-08
AGAGAGCCTGCCAGGAAGCCCTGCGCGGTCGCGCTCTTGCCGGTGCCGGGCGGCCCCCACCAGATCGCCAGATGCCGCTGCACGGCGCGCTCGATGGCGTCCACCTGGCGCTGCGTGATGCCGGGGTTGCGCTGCCGGGCGACGCGCAGGACGGCGTCGGCATCGAGGCCGGTAGCGCTGCGCGCGGCGATGTCGGCGTTCCAGATGAAGCTCTCGGCCGGCACGCCCGCGGTCCGCCGCGGATTCATGGCGGCGACGTTGGCGATGGCGGCCGGAAACAGGGGACGGGCGGCCGCGAGCGGCGGATTGCGGATCCCCTGCGAGCCCTGCCGTCCGGACAGCGCCTCGCGGAGCCTGCGCGTGAAGAAATCGATCACGACGGGATCGAGAATGCCGAAGCGCGCGCGCGCGGCGTCGAAGTCGAGATCGGCGATGCCGAGTTCGACGAGATCGACGAGCAGCGTCGGAGCCTCGATGACGAGGCGCCGCGCGGCGCGGTCGAGCTTCTTGACCGAGACCTTCAGCTCGACGCGCGCGGACCGCGTGTAGTCCCAGTTCTCGATCGGGCGGCGGCGCTCCAAAGCGGGATAGCGCCTCTTCAGCCCGGCCACCGTGTCGTACATCGTCAGGGCGAGCAGGTCCTCGGGCAGGAAGGAAAAGAGGAAATCCCCGTCCTTGACCCGCACCTCCTTCGACGCCTCGCGCAACTCGAAGACGAAGGCGGCCGGGTCGGCGACGGCGCCGGCGAGCCCGGCCTGGCGAAGATAGTCTGCGCGCTCGGCGGCGGTCAGCGTACGCTGAACGCGCGCGCTCTCGAACCGCGCCTCGCGTTCGTGGGGCGGCATCGCCATGAGCAGGTCGTTCTCGAGCCTGGCCGCAGCGTGCATCAAGCGGGCGTGCTGGTAGATCATCTGGCCGTCGACGCCGACGCCGGTGAGCGCCTGCACGGGCCTGAAGACGTCGCCGACGTTCGGCGCATCAGCACTCAACGTGTCGCTCAGGCGGCGCTGCAGACCCTGGACGGTCCACGCCACCGCGCGGAGCTTGTCGACCACGACGCGCCTGGTCTGCTCCTGATGCCACTGGAAGTCCTGCGTCCGGAACGGCGATTTGCGCTCCCAGATCTCGGTGCCCCGCTCCGACGGAATCTGGTCCGACAGCGGGTCGAGATAGAACTTGTTCACGTTGAACTGCCACTGCCCGCCCTCGCGCACGCGACGTTCCGGATCGATCGCGTTGGCGAGCGACACCAGGCCGTAGTGATGCGGTACGGCGGCGGCCATCAGGCTGTTGACGATTTCTGAGACGACGGTGATCGGCGAGGACACCGCCGTGAAGCGAGCGTCTTCGAGCACGCTGTCGGCCGGGAAAAGCCATGAGACCGGACTGACGTTGGCGTCCCCGGCCTCCACCGGCTGCAGCAGGAGGTCGAGGTGCCGACCCATGACGCGGCACAGGTGATCGAAGACCAGACGATCCCAGACGTAGAACTGGATGCTGACGTCGTCCTTGTCCGGATCGAACTGACGGTAGCCGGCGAGCAGCTCCGTGCGCGCGCGCATGACGTCCTGGACGAGGAAGCGCAACCATTCGCGGAGAATGCGCCCTTCCTCCTCCACCGAACGCTCGAGCACCAGCATGGGACGGCGCCGTTCCCTGAACTCCCGCCCGTAACCCCGGTTCGCCGCCGGATCGCGCGGCGCATTGGGCACGCCGTATGAGATGTACGATCCGAGCGCGAAGGTGATGCCGGTCGCGACGTCGAAATCGGCCGAGACGAACACGCGGATGTCGGAAAAGCGCGGAAGCACCGCGGAGGTGCCGGCGCGGTCCGGAATTTCGGCGGGACGGGCCTCGGTGAGCGAGATGCCGCGCGCCACCAGGACCGTGCGCTTCGCCCGCAGCGTCTGGTGCGTCTCGAAGACCGCATTGCCCGGCTGAATCCCGGCCACACCCGCGACGCTCGCGATGCCGCGCTCGAACAGCTTTCCGGTGGCACCCTCCGTCAGGCCGGCGATCCGGCTCGGGTGGCCGACGTCGCTGGCCATGGTCCAGCAATAAGCCATCTCCTCGCGCTCCGATCGCGCGGGCGGCGTGGCGATGCCGGCGGCAGCGTCTTCGTTCGTCGACCAGCGATAACCCAGGTAGTCGCAACCGAGGCAACGCCGGTCGACATGCCATGTCAGCGTCCGCCAGTCGGGAGCCGTCAGGACAGCTCGAAGATCGTTGCGCAGAAACCTGGATACCCGCCCGAGCACGACCTCCGGCGGCATCGTCTCGAGATCCTGCGCGAACGCCGCCAGATACAGGGCCGGCCGCCGCTCGACGACGTGTTCGGCGACGTCGGCCTGAAGCTGGCGTTCGATGCTGGAGGCGTCGTGCCGGCCCGGCCAGACGGCGGCCTCCGCCAGCACGAAGTAGCGGTCGTCGTAGCCATGCGCCGTCAGCCAACCCGCGAGCGTCATGCCGTAGTAGGCGAGCTCAGCGAAATGCGCCGGCGACGCCTCGCCCGAAATCTTGATATCGACGATCCTGAGACCATGGCGACGCTGGTCGTCGACGGTCTCAAGGCTGCCGTCGGCCATGATCGCGCGCCGCACCGAACCGTCCGGCGGCACGACGTGGATGATGTCCGGCCTGACCTTGGCGAACTCCAACCGGTCGGCGCCACCGAAGAACGCGCCGCCGTTCAGATCCTCGAGCCCGTGCGCCGCGATGAACGGCGCTTCGACCTTGAATTCTGCCTCAATCAGAATCTGATTGGCACCCGCCTCGCCGAGCCGCTCCTCCAAGGACAGCGTACCGAACGCGCGCTCCTCTCCTTCGGCGAAAGCCGTGGTCTCGCCATGGATCACCAGGCCGGGCAGTACCTCCGTCAGTTCGTTGAACTTGCGCCGTTCGTGACTGCGGCCGGCCTGCGTCAGCAACGCCAGACCGGGACGACGGGTGTCCCGCTTGGGGGCGCCGGCCACCTCCCTGTCCGCGTCGGACTTGTACAGGTCGAGCCGGAGGCGCCGCTGGCAATCCGAGCGGATGAACTGCGAGATGGCGCGCTTGCCGAGACGATAGACCATGAGACCGGAGCTCCATGCTCAAGCCACCAAGGAAGCCAAATCCTTGGGTGTCAGGGTTGCGGGACGCGGACGGAAACGCCTGAGATTGATTCAGGGGAACAGGCTAAGTCAATGTGCGGGACGCGCCGCATCCCGGCTTTCCCTATATTTTTGAGCGGCTTGCCGCATTCGGCAGGGCAATCTACGCGCCGATTGCCCGACAATCCGATCATTGGCGCCGGCTTGCGGTCGCGCATTGGGCAGGGCTTTGGGCTATGGAACGCCTTGCCGGCGCTGCGGGGCATCGCGCCGCATGGCAGTTGGGCGTCCACCCGCACCTTTTTACCTGCAAACCCTAAATAGATCCCGAAATAGGCCATCTTGTTATGGTTTTTTTCAGGAACCCTAATTATAAATAGCGCTGACGTATTTCAGGTTAGGGTTCCCCCATGAAGCGCAGCGACCTCAGCCATACGATTAGGGAGACCCTGAAGCGGTTCCCGCATCCCTACGATGCCCACTACGGGATCGTGCCGCCGCCCCCGCCCGAAGAAGGGGTATCCGTCGCCCAGGCGTTGAAGGCGCTTGAGCGCGCCCAAGCAGCGTTCGGAAAGATCGACGCCATCGCCGCCCAGATGAAAGACCCCTACATCGTAAGCCGCGTCCTGACGCGGCGCGAAGCGGTCAGCTCGTCATCGATCGAGGGCACGCAGAGCACCCTGGACGAGCTTCTCTCCGTCGAAGAGACCGGGGACGACGGCTCCAAGGACGCTGCGCGCCAGGTGCGCAACTACGCGGTCGCGCTCGACGACTTCATCCCGCTGGCTGCCGAGAAGCAGTACGGCGTATTCACGGTCGATCTCCTGAAGAATCTGCATCGCGCCGTCATGAAAGACGACCCGGACTACGAAGACGTCCCCGGCGAACTTCGAACCCGCGTCGTCTGGATCGGCGGCGGCGGACGCGACATCGCATACTCCAGCTTGAACCCGCCCCCGCCGGACGACGTCCCCGCATGCCTCGATCAGACGGTCGACTACCTCCGGAACGAGGGCATGCAGCAGATGACGCAGGGGTTCATCACCCGCATGGCAATCGCCCACACGCACTTCGAGGCCATCCATCCTTTCCGCGACGGGAACGGCCGCGTCGGACGCCTGCTTCTCCCGCTGATGATGGCGGCCGAGAACCATGTCCCGCTGTACCTGTCACCCTACATCGAGAGCCAGAAGGGCGGATACTACGCCTCTCTCAAGGACGCGCAGCAGCGATTGGACTGGCAGCCGATCGTCGCCTTCATGGCGGACGCCGTGACCGGCACGGTCGACGAACTCGTCAGGACCCGGGACGCCCTGTCCGACCTGTCGGAGCTCTGGCGCGAACGTCGCAAATTCCGCAAGGGGTCCGCAGCGGCACGGGCCCTCGACGAACTCCCTCACTACCCAGTCGTAACCGCAAAACGGCTAGGCGAGCTGCTCGACATCAGTCCTCCGCAAGCCCACCAGGCCATCGCTCAATTGGAAGAGGCCGGCATCTTGGAGGAGCGAACGGGTTATGCGCGTAACCGGGTGTACGCGGCAGCGGAAGCGCTACGGGTCATCAACCGGCCGTTCGGCGAGGAGCCCATCCTCCCCGGGGAGCCCGAGCCTGACGAAGTCCCCGACGGCCCGAAGGGGCCGTGACGCGGCAGCCCATCTGCTTGCCGAATCCTGCTGAGATCCCCGTTTCCGCCGACGACGTAACGATACCAGGGCGAACCTGCCGAGGGTGCCCCGGAACTGCCGCAGGGCTGGCTGGGGGCGCCTATAGGCCAAAGCAATAATGATCGACCGGCCAAAGCCTCTTTGTTGCCGGCATCGGCCTGTTTACATTCCGGGGGTAGCCGCCAAGGCGCTTGCAGCGAGGTCGATCCGAACCGATGGGCGATGGCTTGAACGAGGGAGTTGTAGGCGACACCGCGAAGCTGATGGCGCATCGGCTCATCGCGCGGATGCTTCGTCGCGACCACTTGCTGGTGCAAAGAGCGAAAGTTGCCCATGCCCGCCAAGCGGAGCAGTTTCCGAACTGGCCCTTTGTGCGCGAATGGGAGGGCCTCCTTGAGCTGCCGCCGAACGAACTGGCGTCGAAGCTCATCAGCCGCGATCGCGAGATGGTTCGGCTGCGAAATACCTCACCGTTTTATCTCGCCGAGGGCGTAGATTTTGGCGACTACCAAGCCAGAATCCGACTGAGAAAGGCGGCGCGACGCGTCGCAAAGCGCGGTTTGGCCGTTCGATCCGGCGTCCGATGAGGCATTCCTTGCCGCGACGGCGAGAGTACCTCCTCGAGCGCTGTCATATCCCGACTCGGAGTATCTCAAACCGCAGGCCGATTTGCGGGATAGATCGCCGATGCCAAGGACCGTATCGCATCCTTCGGGTCGAAATCTTCGACAAGGAGTTCGTCCAGAGAAAGAGGACAAACAGCCGGCAGCTCCGGAGTCGACGTCCCGCGATTCTCGAGGATCCGAAGCGCCTCGTTCGAGGCGAGGCGCCAGATCTTCTCGACGTCGATCCGTTGCTTCGCCTCAGGAGAACAGATGGCGGCGGCGTCGCCTTGGAAAGCGACGGCTTCTTCGAACCAATGATCTCTCGCCTGGCTCTCCGGCTCCAAGACCAGCTTGATGAGATGAGCGACCGCCCGCTTCAGCAGCCTTGCGATTCCCCGTAATTCAGTGCGCCCAAGATCTTCGATCTCTTCTGCCCAATTGGCGACGTCAAGACGCGTTTCCGTTCCTGCCATCCCGCGAAGAATGTCGGCCTGCTCTTGGGTCCAGCCGTAGAAGTCGCTTTCGTGCCTAGCACGTCGCTCTGCGAACGAAGAGTTCGTCATTTTGGTCAGCCGTCCCGTCGCCTGCACTGCATCCATGTAGGCACGGAAATGGACCTTTTTTCCCCACTTTCAAGAACGGATCGTCGCCGAGGACAACCCTGGGGAGAGGCGTACGGCAACGTGCCCCGTTGCGGCCGACGAGTATCTGGCCACGGTCTTCCCCGAATTTATGGTGGATCCCGACGCATGACACCGGCATGACAAGACGGAGAAACTTCCCGATTGCCAAGCTGATCCAGTCATGTCGAATACCGTCCGGAGAGGCGGACGATCTACGCGATGAAGACTGTCATTCTGGGCATCATCCTGGCGGCCGGCACCGCGTCCGAGGGGCTTTCGGCCGATCTCGGCCAGGGCGCCGTCGGCCAAGCAGTCGATTGGAGCGGCCCCTTCGTCGGCGGCTATTTCGCCTACGGCGTCGGCAGCTCCCACTATTCGTTCGCGCCCGTCGGACAACCTCCGTCATCCGGATCGATCGACCTGACGAACTCCATCAACGCATTCAAAGGGACGGGCTCCTATGCGCTCGGACTGAGCGCCGGATACAATCACGTGCTGCCCTCACGCATGGTCGTCGGCGTCGAAGGCGATCTCACCTTTCCGAACACGATCTCCGGGACGGCCGCCGTCGGCACCGCGCAGGGACCGGCGACCTTGAAGGAGACCGTCCTGACGTCGGGTACGCTGCGCGCTCGCTTGGGCTATGCGCCGGGATCCTGGTTGTTCTATGCAACCGGCGGTCTCGCATGGAGCTACGACCAGGCGGCGCTCGGTCCGCCCGACGGCACCGCGGGAGACAAGATCGGCTTCACCCGGCTCGGCACCGCCTGGGGCGCCGGCGCCGAGGTCGCGCTCTCGACGAACTGGTCGGCACGGTTCGAATATCTCTACACGGACTTCGGCGCGAAGGAGAAAGCGTTCGGCGGCACGCAGCGCCTATCCTCCGATCTCGCCGTGCAGACCGCCCGTCTCGGCCTCAACTACCGCTTCGGCCAGAACGGACAGAAGGCGCTTCAAGACGGCCTGTCGCCGTTCGAAACCGACCAGTTCAGCATCAATGGACAGACGACGTATCTGCAGCAGTATGCGCCGCCGTTCCGCTCGCCCTACACCGGGACGAACAGCCTCATTCCGAACCAGACCCGGCAGACCTGGGACGTGACGCTCTATGCCGGCTTCAGACCTTGGGCCGGCGGAGAATTCTGGGTCAATCCGGAGATCGACCAGGGCTTCGGCCTGAGCTCGACCTTGGGCGTGGCCGGCTTTCCGAGCGGAGAAGCCTACAAGGTCGGATCGGCGGCGCCCTACGCCCGGATTCCAAGGGCCTTCTTCCGCCAGACGTTCGACCTCGGCGGCGAGACAAGGAAGGTCGACGCCGACGTCAACCAGTTCGCCGGCACGCAGAGCGCCGACCGCGTGGTCCTGACGGTGGGAAAATTCGCCGTCACCGACGTCTTCGACACCAACAAGTACGCCCACGACCCGCGCAAGGATTTCATGAACTGGTCGATCGTGGACACAGGAACGTTCGACTACGCCGCCGACGCCTGGGGCTTCACGTACGGCGCCGCCGTCGAGTGGTACAAGGGCGACTGGACATTCCGCGGCGGCTTGTTCGATCTGTCGACCGTTCCCAACAGCACCGAGCTGGATCCGACGTTCTCCCAATTCCAGTGGATCGGCGAGATCGAACATCGCCATGAGATCTGGGGCAAGCCGGGCAAGGTCGCGGTTACGGGATTCCTGACGCGCGGACGGATGGGCCGCTTCGACGACGCCGTGGCGCTCTCGCTGGCGACGGGCGCAGCCGCGGACACCGCCCTGGTCCGGCGTTACCAGAGCCGGGCCGGCATCAGCGTCAACCTGGAGCAGGAGATCACGAAAGACCTCGGCGTCTTCGCGAGAGCCGGCGTCGCCGACGGCTCCAAGGAGTCCTACGAATTCACCGACATCGATTCGACCGTCGCCGCCGGTCTCTCGCTCGCCGGATCCGCATGGAACAGACCGAACGACACGTTCGGATTCGCCGGCGTGGTCAACGGGGCCTCGCAGGCGCGGCGCACCTATCTCGATGCGGGCGGTCTCGGGATTCTCGTCGGCGACGGACGCCTGCCGAACGCCGGCCCCGAGAAGATCATCGAAACCTACTACAGCTTCCCGCTGTGGTCGTGGCGCGCGACGCTGGATTATCAGTTGGTCGTCAACCCGGGATACAACCGAGACCGCGGACCGGCGTCGATCTTCGGCGCGCGCGTACGCTCGCAATTCTGATGCTCCCTGCGGAAGCAGGTCCGTCTGCACCGCGCCCCGACAAAAAGGCCGCCCGACTCGGGCGGCCTTCGTCTTCGCGTCGCTCCGTTGGAGCTCCGCCGAGCAGAGTTGTTGGGGAGGACATCTCGGCCCGGCGTCCGCGAAGTCTTCTCAATAGCGGTGGCCATGCCCGCGCTTGATCACGACGGTACGGTTTCCATGCATTCTCATTCCGCGATGCATGTCTCGGCCATGATATCCGCGCATCTCGGCACGCGCGCCGTATCCGCCATGATGCCCCTTCTTGACGACCACCGTCTCCGCGGAAGCCGGCAGGGTGAACGAGACCGCCGCCAAACCTAGCACCAAAAGACCAACCTTATTCATGCTTCAATTCCTTTCCTTCAGTCGTTACCCAAGTCAGACGTCATCGTGACGTTCCCTTCCGAGGACGACCGCCGTTGCGACCAAATCACGCAACAAGAAGGAACCGCTCCGGGCGCGGCGGCGCCGAGCAACTTTGCTTCGATCCGCGCGTTTCAGGTTTCCAACGCAAAGGAGCCGCAGATGCCGGACACATCGCAGATCAAAGAGCACATGGACGTGATTTCGTCGGACAAGAAGACCGTCGGCAAGGTCGATCACATGGAGGGAACCGACAAGATCAAGCTGACCAAGCAGAGTTCGCCGGATGGCGACCACCACCACTTCATCCCCGTGTCTTGGGTCGATCATGTCGACCAGCACGTCCATTTGACGAAATCAGGCGACGAAGTCACCGCTCACTGGCAGCACGAAGGCCGCAAGTGATCACGACGCAGCTGTCGACGCGACGGCAGCCGCGTCGGCTCCTTCAACGCCCGAGAGTGTGCGCGGAAACTCAACCGACGAATCGTTTCCGCAGGACGATCACGGCGGCCGCTGCACCCAGCGGACCGACAAGAGCAACCGCGTAGCTGTCTGGAAACGCGCGATGCAGGAGGATGCCGGCCAAGCCGGACGACAACGCTATCAGCACCAATAGTCCAACGACGAAGAAGGCGCGCTGAACCTTTGACATGCGGCTGGATTCAGCATCCTCGTTCTCGCTATCGCCGCGAACCACATCCGTCCTTTCGCATCGAAGGTTAAAGCCACCCGCAGTCGACGCCGTGCGCCTCCGCTACTTCGCCTCTTTGTCGTCGCGTAGCTCGGCTTGAGCAGCGGCGAAAATGATGTCCACGGGACGGCACCGGTCCACGACCGTCCGAAGCATCCGTCGGCCGTCGGCCTTCTGTTGGCCGTGGCTCAGGAACTCACCTACAAAGAAATCCGCCTCGCAAAGCCGCCTTTCGCCTTCGGCGCCCACACCGCCGCCGGCGTCTTCGCGCACGCGGTCCATGTCCAATTTACCCAAGTAGAAGTCCAGTACCTGGGCCGGCCACTGGGAGCGATCCACCCTCGCCGCGTTGCGCTCAAGCTCCTCCCGGTCCGGATTGCCCTGGTGGATGCGGGCAATGTGCATCCAGATAGCGGGAAAGGCGTTCGTCGGCCTGAGTCTCGCAGCGACACGCAGGTCTTCGATCGCCCCCGCGATCTCGTCCGAATAGAGCCGAGCTCGCCCTCGTCCAAGATAAGTCGCCGCGTTGCCGGGATCGATCGTTTGGGCGCGGTCGAAATCGGCCAGCGCATCCTTGTAGCGTCCCATCGTCATGTAGGCGCTCGCCCGGTTCGACCAGAAGATCGGATCGGTGCTCTTGAGCCGGATCGCCTGGTCAAAATCCCCGATCGCCTTGTCGGTTTCGCCCAGCAGCAGATACATACCGCCGCGGTTGCTGTAGGCGTCCGCGAAGTCGCGCTGCAGATCGATCGCCCGGTCGTAGTCGGATATCGCCGCCCGATAGTCCCGCTTCGCGATGAACGCATGGGCGCGGTTATAGAAGGCTTGCGCCGCTGTGGGATCGAGCCGGATCGCCTCCCCATAGCTTTCGACAGCCCGGTCCAGCTCTCCCTTGCGTTCGTAGACGGACCCAAGATTGTTGTGAATGAGCGCACTCGTCGGGTTCAGCCGCAGCGCCTGCACGAGATCGTCGCGCGCCTTCTCGAATTCCCGGCGCTCGTTCCAGACCAGCGCACGGTATACGTATGAGTTCGGGAAGTCTGGTAACAGCGCGATGGCCGCGTCGAAGTCTCCCAGGGCAAGGTCCCGCAGACCGAGCGCGTCGTATGAAACCCCTCGCCCGTACAGGATAAAGCCGCGTTGCTCGGGTGTGAATTGCCCTTGTTTGATGGCTTCGCTGAACAATTGGATGGCCAGCGGAAACTGCTTCCTGTCCTTTGCCGCGAACCCTTCCCGCGCGAACTCGCGCGCGGTCTGGGCCACCGACGGCGAAACCAAGCACAACATCAGCAGGCCGCAGGCCACGAAAAGGAACCTCAGCCCCCTGCCGAATATTCCGAGAGGCAATCGATGGGCGGAAGGATTCGACGGCCGAGCCGCTTTCGTCGTCACGACCCTCAGTTCGCGACGCGTCTGCCAGGAAACTTGCCATCTACGCGCGCACCGCATTCCCCGCAGGAAAACATCCAGCCGCCAGGCTCCGTTCGCCAGTCGCCGTCGTGCGGACAGTTCGGGCATGCTACCCTCCCTCTTTCGTTTCCGACGTCGATCTCGAGGTCGAGCGCCGACTTGAGACGATGAAGGCGCTCGACCTCGTCGTCCTCCCCCTCATTCACCCTAGACCACATCGTCGGGCGCCAGCGCGCACGCGTTGTTCTCGTCGGTTTCGATCTGCAGGGTCGCGTGTCCGATCTTGTGCTCCGTCCTGAGCAGTCGGGCCGCTTCCATCAGGAACTCGTCGCCGGGATGCCCGGCGGGCACGACCAGATGACACGTGATCGCCGTTTCCGTCGTGGAGATCGGCCAAATATGGAGGTCGTGAATCTTGGCAACGCCCGGCCGCTGCAGCAGAAACGACCGGACGGCGTCCATGTCGGTTCCGGCGGGTGCCGCGCTCAATGACATCGCGACCGAGCCGCGCAGCAAGCTCCATGTGCTCCACAGGATGACGGCGCAGATGACCAGGCTCATTCCAGGATCTAGCCAAAGCCAACCCGTCCAGAGAATGAGCGCTGCGGACGCGACGACGCCCGCCGAAACGGCAGCATCTCCGGCCATGTGCAGAAATGCCCCTTGGATGTTGATGTCGCCCTTGCGGCCGCTCGCGAACAGCATGGCGGTGGCGCCGTTGACGACGATGCCGATGGCGGCGACCACCATGACGGTCAGGCCGGCGACGGGCTCCGGCTCGTAAAGCCGGAGTATGGATTCCCAGCCGATGGCGCCGGTCGCGACGAGAAGAAATACGGCGTTCGCAAGCGCCGCCAGGATCGACGCCCCTTTCAGACCGTAGGTGAAACGGCCGCTGGGCGCCCGCTTTGCGGCGACCGACGCGGCCCAGGCCATGACCAGGCCGAGTACGTCGCTCAGATTGTGCCCGGCGTCCGCCATCAGCGCCGTCGAGTTTCCGAGGTAGCCATACACGGCTTCGGCCACGACCAGGGCTGTGTTCAGTCCGATGCCGATGGCGAAGGCCTTGCCGAAGCTCGCCGGCGCATGGACGTGACCGAGCCCGCCATGATCGTGTTCATGATCGTGACGGTCGGCGCCATGATCGTGACGGTCATGATGCCGGTGATCATGGTCGGCGCCGCCGAGGGGACCGACGCTGCGGTGACCCGTTTCAGACATGGAGCACGGCCTCCTCGGCTCTCATGGCCTCGTCCTCGACCTGGATCGTCGTGTGCTCGATGCCGTATTCGGCCTTCATCAGATTCCGGGCCGTCCGCAGCGCCTCCCGCCCGGCCGACATGTCGGTCACGACCAGGTGGCAGCTCATGGCGTCGAAGCCGGACGTGACGGTCCAGACGTGCAGATCGTGGACGGCCACGGTTCCCGAGATGGCGAGCAGCTTCTTCTCGATCGCAGCGGTATCGACGTTGGGCGGGGTCCCCTCCATCAGGATGTGGGTGACCTGGCTGAGAAGCGACCACGTCCGGGGCACGATGAACAATCCGATGCCGGCGCCGATGATCGGATCGGCGAGCGCCCACCCCTTCCACATCATGAGCAGGGCGGCCACGATTACGCCGATCGATCCGAGCATGTCGCTCAGCACCTCGAAGTACGCGCCCTTGACGTTCAGGCTTTCGGAGGAGCCGCTCGAGAGCAGCCACATGCTGATCAGATTAACGACCAGACCGATGCAGGCAACGATAAGCATCGGTCCGCTCAGTACCTCGGGGGGCGACAGGAAGCGCTGATAGGCTTCGTACAGGATGTAGACCGTCAGCAGCAGCAGCACGACCGCATTGGCCAGCGCCGACAGTACCTCCATCCGGAGATACCCGAAGGTCCGCTGCGGGGTCGCTTCGCGGGCCGCGAAGCGGATCGCGAGCAACGCGAGAGCCAGACCGCCGACGTCGGTCAGCATGTGGGCCGCGTCCGCGAGCAGCGCCAGGCTGCCGGTCACCAATCCTCCGATGACCTCCGCGATCATGTAGGTCGCGGTCATCGCCAGGGCCCAAGCGAGCTTGTTCGCATGCCTTGCGCCGGCCGTTCCGACGGTTCCTCCTCCGTGCATCTGTCAATCTCCCGTAGTGGCCGTCGTTTGCGCCGTGTCGCCCCCATCGAGCGCACGGCGGAGGTTTCGTTCGAGCTCGTCGAGCAGAAAGAAGCTGACGTCGTCCACCGAGCCGTGCCCCTTGGCGAACGGCTGCTCGAGGAGCCGGACGAGGTAGAGGACGTATACGAACATGTAGGTGATGAAGCCGAACAACAGCGCGGACGCCGGGTCGCCTTCCGTCTTCAGCAGCAACAGAAGAAGCACGATCGATCCGACCAGCGTCTGCACCAGCACATGCACCGAGGGCACGAACTCTACGCGCTGAATGGTGTAGATCCGGAGCAAGGCCCTCCGGATCACGTCCTGGCTCGTCCGGAGACGCACGACGAAATTCGCGGGCATGCCCATGCCCTCTAGCCGACCCAGGATCGGCGTCAGCTTGGCCAGCTCGTCGAGGGCGGGAGGAACGTCCTTGTGGTCGTTAGCATGTCCGAGCCCCTCGCGAAGCCTGTCGATGACGGCAAGCAGCACCTGCCGCGCCTTCCGCAGGTCGAAGGTATCGTTGGTCTGCGCGAAGCACGCGAGATCGCCGTCGATCGCCTCGATCGAATTCCTGAGGTCGGCCGGAATCTTCTCCGCTTCCTTGTAATCCTGAAGGATGCTCGACAGCAGAAAGCCGACGATGAAGACGGCGCCGCCAATGCCGCTCGTCAGCAGGCCGTTGAGATCGAGGAACTCGAATCCGAAGTAGTGGACCGCGACCTTCGCCGCGCTCAGAAGGAGCACGACGACGCCGACGGTGAAAAACAGCCGAAATTTCTTCCAGAGGGAGATGTCAGCACCACCAAAGTGAAGATGCGAGATGATCGACGTCGTCACCGTTCGATACCCTTTCCGAATGAAGGAACGGGCGCGAATGCGCGTCCGTTCCAACGCAGTATCGCCGGCCGGCCTCCATCGAGCTCCAATCCGGCGGCCCCGCCGGCGTTGATCAGCTTCATGTCGTCGACATAGGCGCTGAAGACACGGCGCGAATGGCCGCTCTGCTCCAGGTAGACTTCATGAAGGCATCGCTCCGCCCGGCAGATCACTTCTCGCCGTTCGCAGGCGAAATTTTCGAAATGCAGCGACCTGAAGTGCAGTCCGCCGGCTTCGATGGTGGTGGAAAAGTAGTGCGTTGCGGCTGCCTTCCCGCCGCACGGCCGTTCCAGACGGGCCAGACCGTGACGGATGTCGGCTGGGAGAAGATCGATGTGCTCAGCGGCGTAGGGACGCTCGCTCGCGATGCTGCCCCGCGCTTCGACGGCGCCTACCGTGGCGATCAAGCCCAATATGCTACCGAACGCCAGGAATAGCTCATGCTTCCTCATCTGCGCCTCCGCTGCTGAGCCGAACTCATTCTTCGAACTCCACACCCAACCGCTTCTCCTTGACCCAAGCGACACGACAGGCGCGCCTTGTACCGTCCGCCGGCACCACAAGCGTGAAATCACGGGGGATGCCGAGCGGACTTTCGACCTCCAACATCGCGCCGTGATCGCTTAGGTTCCGGATAGAGCAATCGATCGCGGAGCTTCCGAACTCGATCGATCCCTTCTTGAGAACCCTTCGGCGCTGGTCTCCGCGTCGTTCCATCCGGCTGCTCCGGCAGGCATGCGATCAGTCGACCGCTTTTTCGGCCTTCTCGCCGAGCTTGACGATGTCGCCCTCGGTGAAAAGGATTCCCTTGAGCTCCTCGCGCCACTCCTTCTTCCGCCTCAGCAGGAATTCGAGGTTCATGCCGAAATGCTTGAATTCTTCCTTTTGAGCGTTCGCCATGATGGCTTTCGCCTTCTTGTCCTTCTCGACCGACATCCGCTGTTCGTACCAATTGATCGCCTCGGCTTCCTCGATCAGCGAAGCCATCATCCGCGCGAAGGTGCGCACCCCCTGCGAAAGTTCCTGCGGCGGTTCGTGGTATTGGTCGAAACCCATCTCATTGCTCCCTTGTGCTAGTCGTGGCTGACGGATCGCTTCGCGCTCGACGCAAGTCGCGGTCGCTGGTTTTTGACCCCGTGGGCGGTCATGTGGACGTCCCCTCTCCCGCTCCACCGCGCCCCGGTATCGAGAGCAACCGCAGCGCGTTCAAGGTCACCAGCACGGTCGCGCCGGTATCTGCGAGGATCGCCGGCCAGAGGCCGGTGATCCCGACGACGGTCGTGACGAGAAAAAGCGCCTTCAGTCCCAACGCGACGGCGATGTTCTGGTGGATGTTCGCCATCGTCCGCTTGGAGAGGTCGATCATCGCCGCCACGTCCGATACCCGACCGTGAAGCACGGCAGCATCGGCGGTCTCCAGCGCTACGTCCGTCCCGCCGCCCATGGCGATCCCGACATCGGCGGCGGCAAGCGCTGGCGCGTCGTTGATGCCATCGCCGACCTTCGCCACCACGAAGCCTTCTTTCTGAAGCCGGCCGATGATGCGCTGCTTGTCCTCGGGCAGCAGTTCGGCCTCGACGTCGATACCGAGCCGCTTGCCGATCGCCGTCGCGGTACGCCGGTTGTCTCCCGTCAGCATCACGGTGCGGATGCCGGCATCCGACAGCAGCTTGAGGCCCTGCCCTGCATCCGGACGGGGCTCGTCGCGCATGGCGATGGCGCCCGCGACCTTTCCGTCGAGCACGACCAGAGAGACCGTCTTGCCCTCGTCGTTCAGAGCGGTGATCCGCTCCCGCTGCGGGCCCGAGACCGACGCCAATTCCGTCGCCGCCTTCGGCGAGCCGAGAAAGACCTTCGTCCCCTCGACGGTCGCTTGCACGCCCTTCCCGCCGATCGCTGTGGCGTCGGAAGCCGTCGGGATTTGCGTCTGTTGCTCCGCCGCCTTCGACAGGATTGCCGTGGCGAGCGGATGGCTGGATCCGGTTTCGAGCGCCGCCGCGAACCGCAGAACATCGCCCTCGCTGCGGCCGAAGCCGATGACGTCGGTCACCTGCGGCTTGCCGGCGGTGAGGGTTCCCGTCTTGTCGAGCCCGACGGCCGTGACCTTGCCGACCTTTTCCAGCACCGCGCCCCCTTTCAGGAGCAGACCGCGGCGCGCGCCCGCTGCGAGGCTCGCGGCGATGGCCGCCGGCGTCGATATGACGAGCGCGCAAGGGCATCCGATGAGCAGGATCGCCAAGCCCTTGTAGATCCAGCCGGCCCAAGTCCCGCCGAACAGCAGCGGCGGCACCACCGCGACCAGCGCGGCCACGACGACCACGCCCGGCGTGTAGTACCTGGAAAAGCGGTCGATGAAGCGCTCCGTCGGCGCCTTCGATTCCTGGGCCTCTTCGACCAGCTTCACGACGCGGGCGATGGTGTTGTCGGCCGCCGCGGCGGTCACGCGGACCCGGATGAGACCGTCCCCGTTGACGGTACCCGCGAAGACCGTCTCGTCCCGCCCCTTCCGGACGGGATTGCTCTCGCCCGTGACCGGCGCCTCGTCGATGGAGCTCTCTCCGGATACGATGACGCCGTCGGCTGGAATACGGTCGCCTGGACGGACTTGGATCGTCGCGCCGACCGAAATGGTGTCGGCTTCGACTTCGCTCACTCTGCCGTTCCCGTCTTCGAGCCGCGCCGTCTTGGGAACGAGCTTCGTCAGGCCTTGGATGCTGGCGCGCGCCCGGTTGGCGGCGACGCCCTCCAGCAGCTCGCCGATCAGGAAGAGCAGCACCACCGTGGCGGCCTCTTCCGTCGCGCCGATGAAGATCGCGCCGACCGCGGCAATCGTCATCAACGTCTCGATCGAGAACGGCGTGCCTGTCACGGCGGCGGAAAAGGCGCGCCGGGCGATCGGAACGAGCCCGACCATCATCGCCAGCAGGAACGCCCAACGCTCGACGCTCGGGACGCTTTTGCCGACCGCGAAGGCGACCGCGAGCGCCAGTCCGGAGGCAAGAGTCAGTCTGGCCTTGCCTGTCCGCCACCAGACCTGGTCGGTGGGCCCGTGATCGTGCGCATGGCCATGGCCGCCGTGGTCGTGTTCATGGTCGTGGCCGTGGGAATGCCCGGAGTGATCGTGGGAACCTGCCTCCGAAGCGTCGGCCTTCTCGCTGGCCGCTACCGTGTACCCGAGCGCCGAGATCTTACCGGTCATCTCCCCGGGATCCGCCTGATCGTGCTTGACCACGACCGTGCCGCGGGAAACCGAAACGTCGACCGCCCGGACGCCCGGCATCCGGGTCAATGCGTTCTCGATCTTGATCGCGCAGCTCGCGCAATCCATGCCGTGCACCCGAAGGCGGGTGACTGCCGACGCCTCTCCCCTGTCCGCTTCCCGATCCGTCATCACGCTGTCCTCATTGGGCTGGAGGGCGCGGCCCCTCGAACGTTCCTGATCCAGGTCCGATAGCTGGCGACCGCGGTCATCGCGGCAATCCCGCCCAGGCTGACGAGGAGCTGGAAGGCGACCGATCCGGAGACGAGCTCGATGAGGAAGTAGCCGACGAAAGAGAGGAAGATGCCGGCGCAGAACACTTCGAGGGAACGTTCGCCGCAGAGCGACGCGGGACGCAGCAGCGGCGACCGAAGCGCCGTCGCGTCGCGCGGCACGAACCGCGCCACGACGAGCGCCAACGCGAGGAAGTGCAGGATCCGATATGGAGCCAGGTTGGTCTTGTCGTTCGGAATGAAGACGTCGACGAGCACGGCCGGCATGGCCGCGGCGAGGCCGAGCCGAGTGGTCAAGACGACGACGAGCGCGAGCGCCAGAAAGACCGCCGCCGCCCACAGAGCCGCGCGCGACCGGACCAGTCGCCCGACCGCATCCGTCCGGTCGAGCGCAACCCAAGCGCCGATCACGAAAAGGAACTGCCAGGCGAACGGATTGAAATACCAGACGCCTTCGGGATAGCTCGGAAGATTCCAGCCGCGGGCGAGCGCAGCGACGTAGGTAGCGCACGATGCCGCGAGCGTCAGGTTGGGCGAGCGGACGAGCAACCACAAGACCGGCGGAAACGTCGCCATCAGAGCGATGTAGAGAGGCAGGACATCCATGTTGAGCGGCTTGAACTCCAGCAGCAGACCGTGCTTGAGGAACTCGATCGGATCGGCAATCAGCCGGCGGATGTTGAATTCGTCCAGAAGGTGCGCGTGACCGTAGCGCTGGGCCAGGTAGCCGATCGCGACGACGTAGAAGACGAACAGGAGGATATGCGCGACGTAGATCTGCCAGGCGCGCGCCAGAATGCCTATCGCCGCGACGAGAAAGCCCTTGGCCGCCATCGTGCGCGAATAGACGTACGCGACCGTGTAGCCCGAAACGAAGACGAACAGGTCCGCGGCGTCGCTGAAGCCGTAATGTTTCATCGTGATCCAGGCGACCGCGTTGTTGGGAATGTGGTCGAGAAAGATCGCCCAGTTCGCCAACCCGCGGAAAAGGTCGAGACGCACGTCCCGGCCCGAATGATTTGCCGCCTTCCCGGTCATGCCGCCCCCTCGGGCGCCGTCGCCGGCGCCGGCGCGGAGTCCTTCCGGAACAGCACGTAGAGCGCCGGCAGCACCAGCAGAGTCAGGATCGTCGAGGAGATGATGCCGCCGATGACGACGGTCGCCAACGGCCGCTGCACCTCGGCGCCGGCGCCGGTCGCAATTGCCATCGGCACGAAGCCGAGCGAGGCCACCAGCGCCGTCATCAGCACGGGTCGCAACCGGGTCACGGCACCCTCATGCACCGCCTCGATCACTGACTTTCCTTCGTGCCGGAGCTTTTCGATGAACGCGATGATGACGAGACCGTTGAGGACCGCGACGCCCGAAAGCGCGATGAAGCCGACGCCTGCGCTGATGGACAGCGGGATGCCCCGCAGCAGCAGCGCGAGGACGCCGCCCGTGAGCGCCAGCGGCACGCCGCTGAATACCAGCAGCGCGTCGGCGAGCGATCCGAAGCTCATGAAGAGCAGCAGCAGCACCAGCAGCAGCGCCACGGGAACCACGATGGTGAGCCGCTTGGTCGCCGAAACGAGCTGCTCGAACTGTCCGCCCCAACCGATCCAGTAACCGGCCGGCAACTTGACCTTCTGCGCCACTGCGTCCTGCGCCTCGGACACGAACGAGCCGAGGTCGCGCTCGCGCACGTTGGCCGTCACGACGATGCGTCGCTTGCCGTTCTCGCGGCTGATCTGGTTCGGACCGGGCGCGGATTCGACCGTCGCTACCGACGAGAGCGGCACGTAGCGAGGCTGCGCACCGAGCGACCCGGACAAGGCGGTCTTGGTGATGGGCGCGGCGCCCGGCTCCTCCGCCGGCAGCGGGATCGGGATGGCGCGGATCGCCTCGATATTGCCGCGCAGACGCTCCGGAAGGCGCACGACGATGTCGAACCGCCGATCGCCCTCGAACAGCTTGCCGACGCCCTTTCCGCCGACGGCGATCTCGACGATGTTCTGGACGTCGCCAACGCTCAGGCCGTAGCGGGACAGTGCCCGACGGTCGAGCTTGACAGTCAAGATCGGCAGGCCGGCGACCTGCTCGGTCTTCACGTCCGTCGCCCCCCGGATTCCCTGGATCACCGTTTGGACTTGCTTGGCGGCGCCCTGCAGCACATCAAGATCGTCGCCGAATATCTTGATGCCGACGTCGCTGCGAACGCCGGAAATCAGTTCGTTAACGCGCAATTGGATCGGCTGGGAAACCTCGTAGTTGCTGCCGGGAATGTCGTTGGCCGCCTTCTCGATCTCCTCGACCAGTTCCGCTTTCGGCTTCTCCGGGTCGGGCCACTCGCTGCGCGGCTTGAGCATGATGTAGCCGTCGGAAATCGAAGGCGGCATCGGATCGGTCGCCACTTCGGCCGTGCCCGTGCGCGCGAAGAACTCCTTCACTTCGGGCAGTTGCTGGATCCGCTTCTCCAGCGCCATCTGCAGGTCGAGCGCCTGCGTCAGGCTGGTGCCGGGGATTCGGATCGCGGCGAGAGCGACGTCGCCCTCGTCGAGGCTCGGGATGAACTCGCCGCCCATCCGGGTCGCCGCGAACACGCTCGCTCCCACGATCACGACCGCCAAGACCGCCACTACTCCACGGAATGCGATGGCCCGGTCCAGAAGAGGCAAGTAGACACGCTTGGCGGCGCGCATGAAGAAGTTCTCCTTCTCCGACACCTTGCCGGTGACCACGATGGCGACGGCGGCCGGCACGAAGGTGACCGAGAACAGGGCCGCGGCGGCGAGCGCCATCAGCACGGTCAGCGCCATCGGCGTGAACATCTTGCCCTCGACGCCGGTGAGCGTCAGTACCGGCAGGTACACCACGGCAATGATCATGGTACCGAACAGGCTTGGCTTGATAACCTCGGCCGAGCCGCGGCGGATCGTGTCCAGCCTCTCGTTCAAGTTCAGCAAACGACCCTTCTCATGCTGAGCTTCGGCGAGCAGGCGGAGGCAGTTCTCGACGATGATGACCGCGCCGTCGACGATGATGCCGAAGTCGATGGCCCCTAGGCTCATCAGGTTAGCGCTGACTTTTGTCTCGACCATGCCCGTGACGGTCATCGCCATCGAGAGCGGGATAACGCAGGCGGTCACCAATGCCGCGCGGAAGTTGCCTAAGATCAGGAACAGCACGATGATGACGAGGATCGCGCCCTCGATCAGGTTTTTCTCGACGGTCTTGACCGTCGCCTCGACGAGATGGGTGCGGTCGTAGACGGTGCGGGCGACCACGCCTTCCGGAAGCGACTTTGCAATGTCGTTCAGCTTTGCCGAAACCCGCTGGGCCACCGCACGGCTGTTTTCGCCGATCAGCAGCATGGCGGTGCCGAGCACCGTCTCCTTCCCGCTAAGGGTAGCGGCACCCGTGCGGAGGTCCTTGCCTTCGACGACCTGCGCCACGTCCCTGACCCGGACCGGTACGCCGCCG
>VYKW01000284.1_pt1 | contig 20591 bp, 18 predicted proteins | sample 5114451 | NCBI WGS metagenome assembly VYKW01 (sample SAMN12291784, study PRJNA351875) | freshwater metagenome | isolation source: freshwater lake | place: USA: Michigan, Gull Lake | collected 2013-08-08
TGCGTGAAGGGCCGCGGCGCCGGCATCGTGTCAATGCTGCCGAAGCCGGCCGCCGCGCGCACGCCGGCCAACGAATACGGTGGCAACATCATCAGTTGTGTCGCCGGTTGTGGCGCTGACGGTAACGTGTCGATGGCGAGCACCCCCGACGCCCCTGCGAACGCCGCGACTGTCGGTGAATGGATGACCACCGTCGCCAAGGTACCCGTAGGCGCAGAAGCGCCTGCCCCCAAAGCCGCCGGCTCGGGCGACTGGATGGACAAGATCAATCAGGATCGCGCCCAGCAGAAGGCAACCGCGCCCGCTGCTGAAGCGCCCAAGACCGCTGAAGCACCCAAGGCAGCTGAACCGGAAAAGACAGCGGAAGCACCCAAGACCGCCAAACCTGCCGATCCCCAACCGGCCAGGATTGCCGGCGCCGAGCCGGCAACCACTCCGGCAGCCCCTGTTGCCGAGGCCAAGCCGGTTGCGGCAGCACCTGCCGTCGAAGCCAAGCCGGTCGTGGCTGAGAAAATTGAAGCCAAGCCCTCGCCGGTCGTCGCAGTCGAAAGCAAACCCGCGCCCGCTGCCAATCCTGTGACCGTGGCTGACGCCAAGTCCACCGGGCCCGCACCGTCGACTCCGATTGTAGTCGCCGGCGAAGCAAAGCCCGCACCGGCCGCCGCCAAAGCCACCATGCCCGAACCGAAGCCGGCTGCCCCCGCCGCCACCCAAATGGCGGCACTGGAAACGCCCAAGGCCCCCGCCGCATCAACGGTCGCAAAGCCGGCGGAGGCCGTACCGCCCGCCGCGAACGGCTCGCTGTTCAAGGACAGCGCGAAGATGACTTCGCCCGCTCCTGCGCCAGCTCCCACTGCTGCAATGGAAGCAAAGCCCGCAACGGCGCCTGCCGCCGAAGCTAAGCCCGCCGCCGGGAGCACCTCGCTGTTCAAGGAGAGCGCCAAGGTCGCCACAGCACCTGAAGGCAAACCCGCAGCGGCCCCGGCCGCGAAGGCCGAGCCGGCGCCCGCTTCTGGGGTAACGTCGATTTTCAAAAACGAAACCAAGGTGGCAGCGGTCACGCCGCCCGTAGCGGATAAGCCGGCTCCTGCGGTGCCGGCCAAACCGAAAGACGGCGTGATCTCGGTCCTGTCCGAAGACAAGGACATGAACGCCGCCATCGAAAAGGCCCGCGGCTCACTGTCGTCCTTCTGGAAGAGCTATGATGCCCCCGCCGCCGGTGAAGCCGACCACGCCCTGAAAGTCGCCATTGCCGGCAATGGCACCACGGAACATTTCTGGCTGACGCGCATCAAGCGCGACGGTGGCAAGATCTCCGGCGTCATCTCCAACCAACCCCAGAGCGTCAAAACCGTCAAAGTCGGGCAGCGCTACGAGTTCACCGAAGATATGATTTCGGACTGGACTTTCAAGCGCAACGGCAAGCTCGTCGGCAACGAGACCATGCGTGTGCTCCTGCCGCGCATGCCCGAGGAACAGGCCGCCGTCTATCGCAAGATGTACGAAACGCCCTGATCCACCGACGCGAAATACATGAATGAGCGGCGTTCGCGGATCACCCTGCGAGCGCCGCTTTCAGTTTGGCGGCGTTCTCGGCCAAAACCGCGCCGTCTTCCATGCCCCGCGCATGCGTCTTCAGCGGCAAGCCCTCATGGCGTGGGATCACATGGACATGCAGATGGAACACCGTCTGTCCGGCCGGTGCTTCGTTGAACTGCATGATCGTGATGCCATCGGCCGCGAACGCCGTCTTTGCCGCCCGCGCAATTTTTTGGACGGCTGGCATCAGCGTTGCGAGCACCTGAGGGTCCGCATCGAGCAGGTTGCGTGAGGCGGCCTTCGGCACCACGAGCGTATGTCCCGCCGCTTGCGGCATCACATCCATGAACGCCACCACATCGTCATCCTCATAGACCCGGTGCGAGGGAATGTCCCCGCGCAGGATCTTGGCGAAGATGTTTCCATTATCGTAAGCGGCAGACATGAGCGGTCTCCTCAATCGTCGGGTCCCCCGGCTTAGGGGACCACTGCGGCCGCCGTCAAGGCAGCACCGCCGCCGCGCTCAGTCCTGTTCTTCGGCCATGGCCTTTTTGTAGGGCGCGAAATCCGCAAGCAGTCGGTTCGTCTCGTCCACGGCCCGGCGCTCTTCGACGAGAAACCGCGCCACCGCCGCGTGTAGTCCGGCGTCGGCGAACCAATGGGCCGAATAGGTCGTCACGGGATTGTAGCCGCGCGCTAGCTTGTGTTCGCCCTGCGCGCCAGCCTCCACACGCGCCATCCCATGCGCGATCGCGTAGTCGATGGCCCGGTAGTAGCAGAGCTCGAAATGCAGATAGGGCACATGCTCCACCGCGCCCCAGTACCGCCCGTAGAGACAGTCGCCGCCGATCATGTGCATGGCCCCCGCGATCCGGCGTCCGTCGCGCACCGCGAACATCAACAGGCAACGCTCTCCCATCGCACGGTGAAGTTCGGAAAAGAACGCCCGGTTGAGATACGGCCGCCCCCACTTGCGCGCGCCCGTGTCCATGTAGAAGGCGTACATATCGTCCCAGTGCGCCTCTGTGATTTGAGACCCCGTCACCTCCTCGATCGTGAGGCCCTGCACGGCTTCCGCCCGTTCCTTGCGCACCATCTTGCGCTTGCGCGAGGCGAGGCTCGCCAGAAAATCCTCGAATGATGTGTAGCCCTGATTTTGCCAGTGAAACTGCTGCCCCGTGCGCTGCAAGAGACCCATCGCGCCGAACCGGTCCCAGGCATCGGCATCGGGGAATGTAATGTGCAGCGACGAGGCCCCGATGGTCTGTGCAAGGGTCATGGCCGCGGCGACCAGCGTCTGTTCAGCCGTGTCGCGGTCCGCCTCCGGCGCAACGAGCAACCGCGGCCCCGGGACAGGCGTGAATGGCACCGCAACCTGCAGCTTGGGATAATACCGGCCGCCCGCACGGTGATAGGCATCTGCGAACGCGTGATCAAAAACGTACTCGCCCCGGCTGTGGGCCTTCACGTAAAGCGGCATCGCCGCTTCGATGGCTCCTGCCCGATCTTCCAAAACGATGTGCTGCGGCACCCACCCGCTTTCGGGTCCCGTGGTGCCCGCCTGTTCCAAGGCGGCCAGGAACCCATGGGCAATGAACGGATTGAAGAGCTTGGAATCGGGATTTGCCATGCGGTCCCAGGCGGGCGCCGGGATATCTGCGATCCGGCTGACAACCTTGGCTTCCCGGGCTCCGCCGTCGTCCATCCATTGGCCTCCGCTCGAACGCTTACTATATGATACTTGTACGGCGGAAGCCGGATCACGCGAGGGCAACAGACATGCGAAATAATTGGGGTGGTTTCATGCCGGCACGGCGGTCGATGGGCATTGCAGCCGCAGCCCTGGTTTTGTCCGCGGGATTTGCCGTGGCCCAGGATGGCGAGGGCGTGAAGGTACCGCGCAAGTCCATGTTCAATAATCTGGTTTCGGCGGAATCAGTCGAAAAGTCGGCGGCACTCCAGTATAGCCAAATGACGCGCCAGGCGTTCCAGCAACGCAAACTCCTCGACAAAGACGATCCGCGTAAAGTGCGCGTCCGCCGCATCGCCAAGGATCTGCTGCCCCACACCAAGAAGTTCAACGAGCGGTCCGACAAGTGGGACTGGGAAGTAAATGTCTTCGACAGCCCAACGATCAACGCCTTCTGTATGCCCGGCGGTAAGATCGCCTTCTATACCGGTATCATAGAAAAACTGCAGCTGACCGACGACGAAATTGCCGTCATCATGGGTCACGAGATGGGCCATGCGTTGTGGGAGCACGCCCGCGAACGAACGGCAAAGGTCAACATGACAAATATCGGCAGCCGCGTCATCGGCGGCCTTCTCTTCGGCCAAGCCGGCGAACTCGTTGGCGCCGCCGGCTCCAGCCTTGCCGCACTGAAGTTCTCCCGCAACGACGAAACCGAAGCCGACCTCATCGGTATGGAACTGGCAGCCCGCGGCGGCTATGATCCGCGCGCGGGCATCACGCTTTGGCAGAAGATGTCCAAGGCTGCCGGCGGTGCGCCGCCGCAATGGCTGTCGACGCATCCCTCCGGCAAAACGCGCATCAAGACGTTCGAAGACAATCTGAAAGACGTGATGCCGCTTTACGAGCGTGCGAAGGCCGCCAAGCGCGGCTGATCGCGGCTCATTCCTCGAAGATCGGTGCGTCGGCGAAATAGTGAGCCCGCGCACGATCTTCCGGCGTCCGCACCGTCCACGCGAACACCGGCAGACCCGCCACTTCGCGCACGTAGCGCGTCACGGACGTCGGCAGCGACATCACGTGATAGGCGTAAAACGACGGCGCTACCGGGCCGGATTCGAGCAGATTCGCCAGCCGGTCCGCGCGCTCGTCGCTGATCCGGTCGCGCCACCACGTTTCGCCGTGCTCGTCCTTGTAGCCCCCCGATACAATCCCGCGCGGAATCTCGGTCGCCAGTTCCCGCATTACGGTCATGACATCCGGATCAAACGACATCAAAGCGATGTCGCCGCGGTAGTCGAGCGCGCGCCGCGCAATCTCAGCCAGAAACGCAATGTCCGGTGGATCCCACTCGCTCTTGATCTCAACCAACAGCGGCACGCGGCCATCGACAAGCGCCAGAAACTCTTCGAACGTCAGAACGCCATGACCGCCCACGCGCGTGCGCAAGGCCTGCAATTGCGCCGGTCCCAGATCATGAATACGCCCCGCGCTTCCCATAAGCCGGTCCGTGGTCTCGTCGTGAAAGACGACGGGGAGGCCCCCGCGCGCCGGACGCACATCGCACTCGATGCCGAAACCCTTCTCAATGGCCGCTTCGAATGCAGCGGCCGTGTTCTCGACGATGCCGACGTTCGCAGTATGCAAACCCCTATGCGCAATCGGTCTGAGAAACGCGCCGCGATCGAGCATCAAGCCTAGTCCTCAACCAACAAGCAGAATGGCGTCCACTTCCACGGCCGTGTTCGCCGGCAAACCAGATGCGCCGACGGCGGCGCGCGTATGCCGTCCCTTGTCGCCGAGCACCTCGACCATCAGATCCGACGCGCCGTTGATCACCCTGGGATGATCGGCAAATCCGGCCCCGGAATTGACGAACCCTGTTAGCCGCACGACCTGTTGAATGCGGTCGAGCGAGCCAAGCGCTGCCTTCGCCTGTGCCAGAATATTGAGCGCGCACAATCGCGCCGCCTTCTGACCATCCTCAACCGTGAGATCGGTGCCGACCGAACCCGTCATCAGCGATCCGTCTGCCGCCTTAGCGATTTGTCCCGAAATGAACAGCATACTTCCGGCCTGGAGAACCGGCACGTAGTTGGCAACCGGAACCGGCGCAGCCGGGAGCTCAAGCCCCAGCTCTTTCAATCGTGCCTCGATATTGCCCGCCATCCGTGATCTCCTTGAAGCCCGAAGTCTAAACGCTTAAGTTCAGTCGGCAGGTTGTCCGCCGAACTGGCGATTTTTGCAACGGCCGCGACAGGCCCTGGAGACCGAATGCAGCTTTCGCGAATGGTACGGATCATGGCCGCGGCGGTGCCCGCCAGTGCCACTGCGGTTGCGCCCGCCGTGGCTCAGATCGTCACGCCAGCCGCGTCGCCCGTGCGCCTGCAACCCCACCGTGCCGTCTATGACGTCGTGCTCGACGAGACTGGCCCGGCGATGAGCATATCCAGCATCTCCGGCCGCGTGGTCTATGAATTGATGGGCAGCACCTGCGAAGGCTATGCCCAGAACATGCGCTTCGTCACCGAGACGACGACAACCGAAGGCCAGATCAACACCACCGATCTGCGCACCTCAAGTTGGGAAGATGCTGCCTCCCGACGCATGCGCTTCTCGTCCTCCACCTTCGGCAACGATCAGCTGGCTGAGCAGACACAAGGCACCGCGACGAAGTCCGATGCGCCCGCCAAGGCGCTCGATAAGACGGCGGCTACGTCGTCCGCGCCCACCGCCAAGATTTCCGAGCCCGGCCCCGGCGCGCACCAGTCGCTCACCATCGACGTCACCAAGCCCACGCGCAAATCCGCCCAGATCGGCGAACCGGTGTTCTTCCCCATAGATCATTCAGTGGCGATGATCCGCACCGCCAAGGCCGGCAGCCGCGTCTTTTCCGGCAATCTGTACGACGGCTCTGAAGGCGGCGAAAAATACTACTTCACCGCTGCTGTGATCGGTAACGCATCGGCAAAAGATGAATTGAAGGCCGTGCCCAAGCTCACGGGCGATGCCGCGAAGCTCGATGGGCTGCGCTCATGGCCGGTCTCGATTGCTTATTTCAAACCCGAGACGCGCCACTTCGATCAGTTGCCGCTGTATGAGATGTACTTCCGCTTTCACGAGAACGGCATCACGTCCAATCTCCTCATCGATCACGGCGATTATCGCCTGAAAGGCGAGCTCAAGGAATTGACACTCCTCGATCAGAGCCCCTGCAAGTAGGTATCAAGCGTCGGCCGGCCACAGCCACGCCGCCCCGCGGACCCCGCCGGCATCGCCCCACCGTGGCGCGACCACCCGCACGCTGCGATCCTCGCCGAAAATGTGCGGCCCCATGAGCGCCGGCAGCGCGTCGTATAGATGCGCGAGCTTTGACAAACCGCCCCCGATCACGATCACGTCCGGATCAAGCACGTTGACGACCGCCGCAAGCCCCCGTGCCAAGCGGTCCGCATGCCGGCAGAGCGAGGCGCGCGCAGCCTCGTCCCCGGCCTTGGCCCGTCCAGCGATGGCAGCCGCGTCCAGCGTCTCTCCCGTCACCCGCTCATGATCTGCCGCCAAGGCCGGACCGGACACCCAAGTCTCCATGCATCCGCGCCGTCCGCACCAGCACAGCGGACCCGGCCATTCGTCCGCGCCGGGCCAGGGCAGGGGATTGTGGCCCCACTCGCCGCCGATCCCCCGCGGCCCGTCCATGATCCGCCGCTCCACGACGAATCCGCTTCCGCAACCCGTCCCGAGGATGACGCCCAGCACGCGCCCGGCCTCCGCGCCTGCGCCGTCGACGGCTTCGGACAGCGCAAAGCAGTTTGCGTCGTTGGCAAACCGCACCCGCCGACCCAAGCGCCGCTGCAGATCGGCCGCCAGCGGCCGGCCGTTCAGCCATGTGGAATTGGCGTTCTGAACCAACCCCGAGCGCGGCGCTATCGAGCCCGGCATCCCGATACCGACGCGGGCGCCTACGCAACCCGTTTCCCGTTCGAGTGCCACGACCGCCTCGACCAGCGCCGCAAGCGTTTCGGCATAGTCGCCCTGCGGCGACGCACGCCGCATCTCGGCGCAAATCCGCCCCTGCCGGTCGAGTGCAACAGCGGCGATCTTGGTGCCGCCTAGGTCAATCCCGATGCGCACCGCCCCCGGCCGGGCGCTCAACCGCGCCCCCCGTGGTCGTCACCGCTCAAGAGCGCCCGTGCCTCCGCGACCGCGTCCGGGTTCAGTCCCGCATGGCCGGAAAAGACCATCAGCAACGATTCATCGCCCAAAAGATGATCGAGGACCGCCATCTGCACCGCCGCCGTCTCCGCCGCGTCCATAAGTGTCCCCGGCTCCATGCCCGTCAGCGACAGGAAGCGCCCGATGCGATTGGGCTCTTCCGCCAGAAAGCCAAGGGCTTGAAAGGCGATCGTTTCCGCGTCGTCCAGGTTGAGCCGCTTGTGCCGTCCCGACTTCAGCGCACACATATGATTTACCTTCAAAAAGGGTGACCTCTGGGCTCATTGCCCACGCTTAAACTGTTGGTTACTGCTTCATGCGCACAGTGAGAACAAGGCGGTGACCGCTAGAATCGGTGCATCACGGTCCGGGCTTAGAGTTGGGATTAACCGGAAATGGCCTACCAGGATCAAGGCTTGACCGTCGAGGACCGCCCGCACAGCGCGCGCGCCGGCCGCAAACTTGTGCTCATTGTTGAGGACAACGAACTCAACATGAAGCTGTTCCACGACTTGCTCGACGCCCACGGCTACGACACCGTCCAGACGCGCAACGGCTTCGACGCCATTGCGCTTGCCCGCGAGCACCACCCAGATCTCATTCTAATGGACATCCAGCTGCCCGAGGTCTCCGGCCTCGAGGTGACGAAATGGCTGAAGGAAGATGATGCGCTTCGCGCCATCCCCGTCGTCGCCGTCACCGCCTTCGCCATGAAGGGCGACGAGGAGCGGATCCGCTCCGGCGGCTGCGAAGCCTACGTCTCCAAGCCGATCTCCGTGATGACCTTTCTCGAGACCGTGAACCGGTTCGCCGGAGCACAGCGCGCCTAGAACAGCCCAGGACTTCGAGTACCGAGTACCCCATCCAATGACCGCCCGCGTTCTTGTCGTCGACGACATTCCCGCCAACGTCAAGCTGCTCGAAGCCCGGCTCACCGCCGAGTACTTCGAAGTGGTGACCGCTTCCAATGGTCCCGCCGCGCTCGAGATCTGCGCCAGCCAGCGCATCGATGTCGTGCTACTCGACGTGATGATGCCAGGCATGGACGGCTTCGAAGTCTGCCGCCGCCTGAAGTCCGAGACCGAGACTCAGCACATCCCCGTCATCATGGTCACGGCGCTCGATCAGCCATCTGATAAAGTGCAGGGCCTGGAAAACGGCGCCGACGACTTCCTCACCAAACCGGTGGACGATATTGCCCTGATCACGCGCGTGAAGAACCTCGCGCGCCTGAAAATGCTGAACGACGAAATGCTGATGCGCGCGTCTACCTCGCGCCAACTGGGCCTGAGCGACAGCGCTGCCCTTCAGAAAGCGTTGACGGTGCGCACCGGCCGCATTCTGCTGGTCGACGATCATCCCCGCTCCGCGTCCCGCCTTGTGGATGTGATTTCCAAATCGCACGATGTTTTCGTCGAGCGCGATCCCAACGCCGCTCTCATCAAGCTAGCCGAGCACAACTTCGACCTCTTGATCGTCAGCCTTAGCCTCTCCAACGCCGACGGCCTGCGCCTATGCTCTCAGGTTCGCTCGCTCGACCGCACCCGCCATCTGCCCATCGTCATTCTGGTCGAACCCGGCGACGAGGCCCGCCTGCTGCGCGGCATGGACATGGGCGTGAACGATTACCTGATGCGCCCCATCGACCGGCATGAACTGCTGGCCCGCATCAAGACCCAGATCAAGCGCAAGCGCTTTACCGACTACCTGCGCAACCGTCTGGAAGAAAGCGTCGAACTGGCCATCACCGATAGCCTGACTGGACTGCACAACCGCCGCTATATGGAAAGCCATCTGCGCACGCTGGTGGATGAATCCATCCGCACCGGCCGGCCGCTGTCGATCCTGGTCACCGATATCGATCACTTCAAGAGGGTAAACGACACGCACGGCCACGATGGCGGCGACGTCGTGCTGAAGGAATTCGCTGCACGTCTGAAGCGCAATACGCGCGGCATCGATCTGGCCTGTCGCATGGGCGGCGAAGAGTTTCTCATCATTATGCCGGAAACGGATCTGGCGCGCGCCTATCAGGTCGCCGAGCGCACGCGGGCGATGGTCGCGTCCGAACCGTTCCATCTGCGTCCTGATCTTCAGATCCGCGTCACAGCCAGCGTCGGCCTCGCCACTCTGGAAAGCCCCGACGACACGCCCGAAACCATCTTCAAGCGCGCCGACAAGGCCCTATATGCCGCCAAAGGCCGTGGCCGCAACCGCGTCAGCGCCGACGCAGCGTAATGCAACTCGCTGACTTTATTTGGAAAAACACAATGCAGCGCGCGCGACTCATATGCGGCGTAATTCTGCCGCAACACGTCAAGAGAATTCCTTGAAACCGTGCTGAACCTCTGTCAGAGTTCAGGAGTTACGGTGAGTAAGGAGTTTCGCGCCCAAAAACAACTCCAGGGGTTCAACTATTTAAACCCGCAGTTCGCCGCAACTTAAGATTGTCGTTTGCAATTGCCGATTGAGCGGCGAACGTAAGGCGACTTTGAAATACCAGGTGAGACGTCAACGCCCTCTATGACCATCACCTGGTGACGACGCCAGGGTCCGTGATCTTCTCGGAATGCTAACCCCGCTGCCGAGCGGTTACGGACCCTGGTCCCTCTCCGTCGAGAGGGCTGAGCGCCCAAAAGATCACGGAACATGTCGAAATGCGTGAAGCGCAGACAATGCGAGCTTCGCGCGTAGTAAGGCCGTGGAAACTTACTTGATCTTGGACTCTTTGAACTCGACGTGCTTACGCACGACCGGGTCATACTTCTTGAAAACAAGCTTTTCGGTCGACGTGCGCGGGTTCTTCTTCGTTACGTAGAAGAAGCCGGTGCCGGCGGTCGACAGGAGCTTGATCTTCTGCGTTACGGGCTTAGCCATGGTGAAGAACCTTCGAAAAACAATCGTCTCGCGTGTGTGCGGGAAGCGCGGAACATACTGACAGACCGTCCGAAGTCAAGCCGCCCCCGTTAACACCCGGTGCGCCCCTTGAGCACAACCCGCCGGAATGCTCCAGACCGCCAGTAATAGAAGGGAATTTCGCGGTTCAGCTCCTGGTCCAGCGCAGCCTTGAGATCATCGAGCACCATGCGCGTGATCGACGGCAGATCGTAAGCCGAGACCCGGTCGAACCCAAACCAGCCGACCTCGGACAGTTCCCCGTCCGTCCGTGGCACCACACCCCGCACGGCCGACGCGTCCGCCAGAAAGAAGCGGGTGTCGTACCGCCGCGGCCGCCCGGGCGGCGTGATGGCCCGCGCCGCATAGCGCAGTTGGCTCAGATCCGGCCGTACGCCCGCTGCGACGAGCCCGTCCCAATCCAGTGCTGGCGCGGCATCGACGGACGGCCCATCGACCGCCACCAGATAGCCTGTCTCTTCGAACGTCTCGCGGATTGCCGCCGTCACGAACGCCCGCACGCCCCGCTCCGCATCGGCATGCCGGACGCCGCGCCCGAGGCATCCCCGATCGTGCTCCGCCAGCGCGCCGGCAGGAACGAGATCGCCATCGCGCCCTTCGAGCCGCCCGCCCGGAAACACGTACTTGTCGGGCAAGAAGACGGCATCGGGCCGCCGCCGCCCCATGAGGATGCGCGGCTCCGGCCCACTGCGATCGACGACAATGAGAGTGGCCGCCAGCAACGTCCGGCCGGTAAAAGCTTTGACGGCGTCAGGCGAGGTCACGCGTGCGGCGCCGGTTGCGGTTCGGGATCAGGCTCATCCGTGTGGCCGCCGAAGCCGTGCATGCGTAAGGCCCACTGCAGACCAACAAGCCCGCCCTTCACCTTCGGCAGCAGCCACAAACTCAAGATAAGCGTCAGCGGCAGCCAAATGACGAGATGCACCCATGTCTCTGGCGCCAACGTCTGTTCCAGCAAAAGAAGCCCGCCGATGATGATGTGCCCGACGATGAACATGGTGAAATAGGGCGGCGCGTCGTCCGCGCGCTGGTGGTGCAGCTCTTCCCCGCACGTCGTGCAGACCGGAATGACCTTCAGGTAGCTTTCGTACAGCTTACCCTTCCCACACGCCGGACACGTGCACCGGATGCCATTCATCACCGCCGTCGGCCACGGCCGGTCGTTGGCGGGCCCCTCGGGGTCATTCGTATAAATCTGATCCATGGGCCGAGCGTGGTCCGAAACCTGAAGCCGGTCAAGCGTGCCACGAGGCCACGCCACACCGATTAGCGCCGTGGCCGCCGCTGCCGCATGATGTGCCGTCCGCGCGGGCCCTTGACCGGCTTCAACACGCCACGCTTGCCTTCCGACACCATCTCGAAGCGCAAGGCGCCAGCCGACGGAATGGCTTCCACCAGTTTCACCTCCACTACATCGCCGAGCCGGAATGTCTCGCCCGTCCGCGATCCCACCAGCGCGTGTGCCTCTTCCACGTGATGGAAGTAATCCTGCCCGAGCGTCGAGATCGGCACGAACCCGTCCGCGCCCGTCTCCTTCAGCCGCACGAACAGCCCCGACCGCGTGACGCCCCCGATCCGCGCCGGAAACACCGCGCCGATCCGGTCCGCCAGATGCAACGCCACAAGCCGGTCGATCGTCTCCCGCTCCGCCGCCATCGCGCGCCGCTCCGCATCCGAAATCGACTGCGCGATCGCCGCCAGACGCGGAATCTCCTCGTCGGTCAGTCCGTCGTCTCCGAGCTTGAACGCGCGAATGAGCGCGCGGTGAACCAGCAGATCCGCATAGCGCCGGATCGGCGACGTGAAATGCGCGTACTTCGTCAGGTTCAATCCGAAATGCCCGATGTTGTCGGGATGATACTCCGCCTGCGCCTGCGATCTCAGGATCACTTCGTTGACGAGTTCCGGCACGGGCAGCGACTTCGCCGCCGCCAGCACTTTGTTGAAGGCCCCGGGCTTCAAGCTGCCGTGCGGCGGGATCTGCAAGTCCAGTGTTTCCAGAAAATCGCGCAGCGACTTGAGTTTCTCCTTCGACGGCGCGTCATGCACCCGGTACACGAGCGGCGTCTTCTTGTGTTCGAGGCTCTCTGCTGCCGCCACATTCGCCTGGATCATCATCTCTTCGATGAGCTTGTGCGCTTCCAACCGCTCCGGAATGTAGACGCCTGCAATCCGCCCCTTCTCATCGAGCTTGATTTTCCGCTCAGGCAAATCCAGGTCCAACGGTTCGCGCCTGTCGCGCGCGGCTTTGAGCGCCTGATACGCCGCCCACAAAGGTTTGAGCGCGCCCTCCACGTGCGGCGCCGCCTTGTCGTCCGGCGTACCGTCGAACGCCAATTGCGCTTGTTGGTAGGACAGCTTCACCGCCGACCGCATCATCGCCCGCAAGAACGTGTGGCTGCGCTTGTCGCCATGCTTGTCGTAGACCATGCGCACCGCGAGACACGCCCGGTCCTCGCCCTCGCGCAGCGAACATAGGTCGTTGGAAATCTTCTCCGGCAGCATCGGCACGACGCGATCGGGGAAATAAACCGAGTTGCCGCGGATCTGCGCCTCCCGGTCGAGCCGCGTGCCGGGCCGCACGTAATGCGCCACGTCGGCAATCGCCACGATCACGATATGCCCACCCGGATTCTTCGGGTCCGTATCGGGTTCGGCATAAACCGCATCGTCATGGTCGCGCGCGTCGACCGGATCGATGGTCAGCAGCGGGATATCGCGCAGATCTTTCCGGTTCGCCATCTGCGGCGGTTTGAGATCGCGCGTCTCGTCGATGACGCTTTGCGGGAAGTCATCCGGAATGCCATGCGCGTGAACGGCAATGAGCGAAACCTTGCGCTCGTCATCCGGATTGCCGAGCGCTTCCACGATTTTCGCGCGCGGCGTCGTGAAGCGACCGGTCTTCGCCAATTCGAAGCGCACGAGGTCGCCGTCCTTCGCGTCCTTCTCGTCGCCCTTCTGCACCGGCCAGGACTTCAATTCCTTCCGGTTGATCGGCTCAATCGTGCCACCGCCGCGCGAATGCGCACGATAAACCCCGAGCAAGCGCCGCTGATCGCGCGGCAGCTTGCGGATCGCCTCGCCTTCGAACTTGAAGCCGGCCACATCTACGTCATCGAGCTTCGTGATCCGCGCCATCACGTGATCGCCGACACCCGGCACGCGATCCTCATCCGCCGTGATGCGGGCGAGCGTGCGCGCCAAAATCAGAACTTGCGGCTTCTCGCCTTCCTCGTGATCCCACACGACCGGCTCGCCGATCAGATCTCCGTCGCGGTCGCGCCCCACGATCTCCAACGCAGCCACAGGAGAGAGCGCCCCCTTCTCACGCAACGCCTTGCGGTCGCCCGTCAGCGAACCTTCGTCCGCCATGAGCGAGAGCAGCCGCTTCAGCGCAATCTTGTCGCCGCCCTTGATCCCGAACGCGCGCGCGATCTCGCGCTTGCCCACCTTGCCCTGCGCGCCCTCGATGAACTGCATCACCTGCTCGCGCGTCGGCATCCCATCGTCGCCCACCGGCCGCGGCGCACCACTCTTGTCGCGATCCTTGCGCGCAAACATGCCGCCCCCGCGACGCCCGCCCGTGCCCGCCGCGCCACCGCCCGTGCGATCATTGCCGCCGCCCGTGCCGCCCGCTCCCTTGCGCCCCTTATCGGGCCTCCGCGCCATGTGCCTGCTACCCTGCTGCCTCGCTCCGCCGCTTCTCGCACGCGGCCCCCGATTTGGAAAGGGAAGGGGAGTTGAGGGAAGCCACCCAACCCACCACCCTTCCACCATCATCCCGGCGAAGGTCAATCACAGGAGATAGCGGGGAGCGCCGGTCTGTCCCCTCTCCCCGCTCGCGCCCTTTTGCGCGAACGGGGAGAGGGTTAGGGTGAGGGGCAGCTGCTTGTTCGGACAACGCCCTATGCGCGGACCTCAACCCTGGAAATCAAACCGCGCCCGCGCGCTCCGATCCGCGAACGTATCAGGCGAAGCCAAGCTCTGGTCCCACCTCCGCAACCGCAAACTTGCCGGCTTCAAATTCGTCCGCCAAGCACCGATCGGCCCATACTTCGCAGACTTCCTCTGCCGCGACGCGCTTCTGATCGTCGAAGTGGACGGCGGCACGCACAGCGAACCCCAAGAGAGCGCCGCAGATCAAGCGCGGCAGCAAGCCCTAGAGCAAATGGGCTACCGCATCGTGCGCGTGTGGAATGCCGACGTGACCGGCAACATCGATGGCGTCCTCACAACCCTCCTTATCGAGCTGCAGAAAGGAGCCCGCCCACGTCCCCCTCTCCCCGTAGGCGCGCGAGCGCGCCGTACGTTGAGAGGGTCGGGGTGAGGGGCAGCCGCTTGTGAGCGGGCAGAAACGCCCAACTGTCCGCACGCGCTGAAGCGCTTTGGTGGGTATGCCCGCATCGTGCGGATGCTGCCCCTCACCCTAACCCTCTCCCCGCACGCGGGGAGAGGGGATGCGCGCGCCGCTCGCTGCACGCACAAGGCCCGGGATGACACCTGTGGGGTGGTGAGCGCGATGGGTTCAATTAATGACGAACGCGGCGACGCTCAACCGCAGCATCAAAGTCTTTCCGATTTCGGCGAATGAACTCGCGCAAATCTGAAAAAGTGGCGGGTGCATCAAGACTGCTTTCGAGTAGTTTTATGGCGCCAGGTTGCGATTGGAATATTGCTAAATCTTCAATCAATCTATTGCGAGCTAAACGCGCTGTTACAGGGTTCATAAGCCCGTTATTTAGTGACGTTGCCATTACCTCAAGCCAGTTGGCGTAGTGAACGAAAGCCTGTCCGAACGCCTCGGGGTCGCTCTTGCTGTTTGCCAAGCGCTCCTCGGCACGCTGCATGTCATTTGACAAGCTCGCTAGAGTTTGAAGATCCAAAGATCGCGACTGCTGATGAAATGCGCGCGCAGCGTACCAAAGGCTCATTGCAGCAGCTAGACCGGCAAGTATTTCCGCAATCGGCAGGATTTCTTTGATCATCTAGACGTCAATCAAAGCTTCTTGCCGGTGGAGTTTGTGGCCTGCTTAGGCTTAGCGGAAGTTCCGCCATTCTGATTGGTAAAAGCACTTTCAAGTACTTGCTGTAAACTGGCAGAAGACACACCGTCTTTAATGGCTGTCTTAGGGCCATTAATGTTGATAGACTTCTTCGTACTGGCCATTCCTATTTCTCCTCGTCAGTCGATGAAACTAGGCCGGGTGTTTCCACCCGGCCCCTTCACTCCCCGCCTTTAGCTGCACCCGCTCGTGCTGCCACACGTGTCACACTTCAAACACGTCCCGTTCCGCACCATCGTGAAGTTCTGGCATTCGGGGCAGGAGACGCCCTCGTAGCCGCGCACCTTGGCTTCCGAGATGCGCTGTTTGAACAACTCCGCCTTCGTCAGCACCGGCTCGGTGGAAACCGTCGAGCGGGCGTAAGCGACTTCGGTCTCGCGCTTCATCACCGTGTTGCCGACGGTCGTGGTCTCGCCGTAGAGGCCCGTCACGGGCTCCGGCACGTAGGCATTGGCCACGCCACCGGACGAAGACGACGTCGTCGACGTGGTGGTCCGGCTCACAAGACGCACCGGGTTGCCGCGCACGAGACCTTTCGACACCATCTTCTGCACTTCCGGCAGGTTCAGCGCCAATTGCTCGTCCGTCGCGTCGTCCGAAGACCCAAGCCCCGTCTCGCCGACGATTTCGCGCGGATCGACGTGCGCCAGATCGTGACGGCCGAGGTACGACACGGCCAACTCGCGGAAGATGTAGTCGAGGATCGAGGTCGCGTTCTTGATCGTTTCGTTGCCCTGCACGAGGCCAGCCGGCTCGAAGCGCGTGAAGGTGAAGGCCTCCACGTATTCTTCCAGCGGCACGCCGTACTGCAGGCCGAGCGAGATCGCGATGGCGAAGTTGTTCATCAGCGACCGGAAGGCAGCGCCCTCCTTGTGCATGTCGATGAAGATCTCGCCGACGCGCCCGTCGTCATATTCACCCGTGCGCAGATACACCTTGTGACCGCCGACGGCGGCTTTCTGCGTGTAGCCCTTGCGCCGCGCGGGAAGCTTCTCACGCTCGCGCGCTTCTTCTTCCTTCACGTAGACGACCCGCTCGATGATCTTCTCAACGATGCGTTCCGTCACCGCGGCCGTGCGCGCCGCCATCGGCGAGGCAACCAGCGCCTCAACGGCCTCTTCGGCTTCATCCGCATCATCGGCTAGCAGCTGCGAGTTCAGCGGCTGCGACAGTTTCGAGCCGTCGCGATAGAGCGCGTTGGCCTTCAAGGCGAGACGCCAAGAAAGAATGTAGCTCTGCTTGCAGTCCTCCACCGTCGCATCGTTGGGCATGTTGATCGTCTTGGAGATCGCCCCCGAGATGAACGGCTGCGCTGCCGCCATCATGTGGATGTGGCTCGCCACAGACAGATACCGCTTGCCCTTACGGCCGCACGGATTGGCGCAATCGAATACCGGCAGATGTTCCGGCTTCAAGTGCGGCGCACCTTCCAGCGTCATCGCCCCGCAAACATGCTCGTTGGCCAGTTCCACATCCTTCTTGGAGAACCCGAGGTAAGCGAAGATGTCGAACGCCGGATCGGCAAGCTTGTCGGCCGGAATCTTCAGCGTGTCCTTGAGGAAGTCCTCGCCGATCACCCACTTGTTGAACACGAACTTGATGTCGAACGCGCTGCCGAGCCCGCCCTCGATCTTGGCCAGAACCTCGTCCGTGAAGCCCTTCGCCTTGAGCGTGGCGTGGTTGATCGCAGGCGCCTGCCGCAGCGTGCCGTGACCGACCGCGTAGGCTTCGATCTCAGCGATCTGGCTTTCGCGATAGCCAAGCCCGCGCAGCGCTTCCGGAACGGCCTGGTTAATGATCTTGAAGTAGCCGCCGCCGGCCAGCTTCTTGAACTTCACAAGCGCGAAGTCCGGCTCGATGCCCGTCGTGTCGCAATCCATGACGAGACCGATCGTGCCTGTCGGCGCGATCACGGTCGACTGGGCGTTGCGGTAGCCATGCGCCATGCCGAGCGCCAGTGCTTCGTCCCAGGCCATCTTGGCGGCTGTGACAAGACGCTTGTCCGGACAATTGGCGTGATCGAGCGGCACCGGCGCAATGCTGAGTTGTTCGTAACCCGATGCTTCGCCATAAGCCGCGCGGCGATGATTGCGCATCACGCGCAGCATGTCCGCCTTGTTCGGCTCATATCCCGGGAACGGGCCCAGTTCCTTGGCCATTTCCGCCGAGGTCGCATATGCGACGCCCGTCATGATCGCCGAGATTGCCCCGCAGATCGCGCGGCCTTCATCCGAGTCATACGAAATGCCCGACGCCATCAACAGGCCGCCGATGTTGGCAAAGCCAAGCCCGAGGGTGCGATAACGGTAAGACAGCAGCGCGATCTGCTTCGACGGGAACTGCGCCATCGTCACGGAAATTTCGAGCACGATCGTCCACAGCCGGCAGGCATGCTCGTACGCTTCCGTGTCGAACGACTTGTCCGGACGGCGGAACGTCATCAGGTTCATGGACGCGAGGTTGCACGCCGTGTCGTCGAGGAACATGTATTCCGAGCACGGGTTCGACGCGCGGATCGGCCCCGACTGCGGGCAGGTGTGCCAGTCGTTGATGGTGGTGTGGAACTGGATGCCGGGATCCGCCGACGCCCACGCGGCGTGACCGATCGACTCCCACAGATCCTTCGCCTTCAGCGTCTTCGTCACCTTGCCGTCCTTGCGGGCGGTGAGCTTCCAGTCGCCGTCGGCTTCCACCGCGTTCAGGAATTCGTCCGTCACGCGCACGGAGTTGTTCGAGTTCTGGCCCGAAACGGTGAGGTAGGCTTCGCTATCCCAATCGGTGTCGTAGATCGCGAAATCGATGTCCTTGTAGCCCTGGCGCGCGAACTGGATGACGCGCAGCACATAGTTCATCGGCACCTGATCGCGGCGCGCCTCCTTGATGGCGGCCTTGAGCTTCGGGTTCTTCATCGGTTCGAAGCAGGCATCCCCGTCGGCATCGCAGTTGACGCACGCCGACATCACGGCCTTGAGGCGCTTCTGACAGATCTTCGACCCAGTCACGAGGGCGGCAACCTTCTGCTCCTCGCGCACCTTCCAGTCGATGTATTCCTCGATATCGGGATGATCGACGTCGACGACGACCATCTTGGCCGCGCGCCGCGTCGTGCCGCCCGACTTGATCGCGCCGGCCGCCCGGTCGCCGATCTTCAGGAACGACATCAGGCCCGAAGACCGGCCGCCACCCGAAAGCTTTTCGTTCGCCCCGCGCAGCGCAGAGAAGTTCGAACCCGTGCCCGAGCCGTACTTGAACAGGCGCGCTTCACGCACCCACAGGTCCATGATGCCGTTCTCGTTGACGAGATCGTCCTCGACCGACTGGATGAAGCACGCATGTGGCTGCGGATGCTCGTAAGCCGACGACGACACCGTCAGTTCGCCCGTTTCGTGATCGACATAATAGTGGCCCTGCCCCGGCCCATCGATGCCGTAGGCCCAATGCAGGCCGGTGTTGAACCACTGCGGCGAGTTCGGCGCGGCCATCTGCATGGCGAGCATGTAGCGGTGCTCATCGAAGAACGCCTGCGCATCTTCTTCCGTGGTGAAGTAGCCGCCCTTCCAGCCCCAGTACGTCCACGTACCGGCCAGACGGTCGAACACCTGCCGCGCGTCGCTTTCCCCCGTGGTGCGCTCCTTCTCGGGCAGATCCTTCAGCGCCTTCTCGTCGGCAACCGACCGCCACAGCCACGAGGGAACCTGCGTCTCCTCGATCTTGCGCAGAGCCTTCGGGACCCCCGCCTTGCGGAAATACTTTTGCGCCAGAATGTCGGCAGCGACCTGGCTGAAGTGCTCAGGCACCTCGAAGCCGTCCAGGCGGAACACGACGGACCCATCGGGGTTCTTGATTTCGGATGTGGCGCGCCGGAACGCGATTTTCGCATACGGTGACTGGCCAGCTTCCGTAAATCGGCGCGTGATCTTCATTATCTTCCCCCATGAGGTCAAAAGGGGGTGCCTGAACGCGAAACCTAACGACACCCGGATTGCAATCCGCCGGTTCCTGTCACGCAGCAAGGCACCCACAATCCACCGCACGCGCGAGTCCGGCGCGGAGACCGGTCACCTTTGCCGTTCCCTCACGGCGCAGGCGGTCATCCGCTAACTCGACAACGGGGCCAACGGGCCCGGTACAGGTGATGGAAAGAGGGCCCCGAAAGCATGACTGGAAGGTCGGTGGCTGGGAGCGAAGGTGGCGCGATTCGCCCCCTCCGTCACGACCCATTGGGGGTGGTAGATGCGACCAGCCACTAGATGTAGTGGTGTGGGTAAGTTGGGGATTGACGAGCGCACTTCCTCAAGATTCCCGGGGTTTTGTGCGCGTACCCCGCCGAGGGGGTGCATGTGAATTGCCAGATCAACCGATCGGCGGCCCCCGGATTTAGGGCAACGCTAAGACGATTCCGGCCGCACTGAGTGTGGCCGTTCGGCCGCGGTCGTTCGCGCACTGGACAGAGCCGCGTCACGGTCCTACACGCAAGGCGAGAAACGACACCCGTTCGAGGGGCACCGATGGGCCTGTTCAAGGAAATCTTCAGCTGGTGGAGCGGCAACACGTGGGGCACGCGCTTCACGCTTTGGCGCCATGCCCGCTTCGTGGGCGAAGACGAGTTCGGCAACCGCTATTATGAGCAGACCTCCGGCCCGCAGATCCTGGTCGGCAAGCCACGCCGCTGGGTGACCTACCGCGATATGTCCGAATCCTCCCAAATTCCTGCGGGCTGGCATGGCTGGATGCACCATACCGTGGATGAGCCGCCGACCAAGGAATCCTACACCCCCCGGCCTTGGCAGAAGGCCCATGAGGCGAATCCAACCGGCACCCCGGGCGCCTACCGCCCCTCGGGCTCGATTTTGACCGCCACCGGCGCCCGCCCGCGCGCGACCGGCGACTACAAACCATGGCGGCCTGAGTGACGCCGGGCAGGCCGACCACGCTCGCGACATGATCTCTCGTCAATGTCCTGCGTCGACCATCCGTATCAGTCTAATAAAGACGCGTCGCGCGGAGTCGCACGTCGCTTTGGTGAGATCCCGGTCAGGTATGCTGCCACGCTCGCTCATCGTCAAAACCGTCCTGGCATCCGCCGTACTTCTCGGCGGGCTGAGTGCGAACGCACAGGCCGAGCGGCTGGAGAACAAGGTCGCCGTCTTCTCCGCCCTCGATAAGGTCAC
>VYKW01000286.1_pt1 | contig 20569 bp, 18 predicted proteins | sample 5114451 | NCBI WGS metagenome assembly VYKW01 (sample SAMN12291784, study PRJNA351875) | freshwater metagenome | isolation source: freshwater lake | place: USA: Michigan, Gull Lake | collected 2013-08-08
GTTGACGTCCCCCCTTCGCTCTTCCTGCAAGCCATCCCCGAAGCCGAACGCCGGATGATTGATCTCGTCGTCGCAGCCCTCCCCAAGAAAGCCAAGCGCGTCGCCGATCTCTTCTCCGGGCTCGGCACCTTCACGTTTCCCCTCGCAGCCAAGGTCCAGGTCGCCGCCTTCGATAGCGACCGCCGCGCGATCGCCGTCCTCGAAGCCGCCGCCCGCCGTGCCACCGGGCTCAAACCTATAGATGCCCGCGTCCGGGATCTCTTCCGCGAACCGCTCTCCCCCAAAGAATTGGAAATCTATGACGCTGTCGTTCTCGATCCGCCGCGCGCCGGTGCTGCCGAGCAGGCCGAACGCCTCGCACGTTCCAAAGTGCCGGTGGTGATTGCTGTCTCCTGCGCCCCGGCCACGCTCGCCCGCGATGCGCGCACGCTGATCGATGCCGGTTTCAAGATGGGCCCGGTAACGCCTATCGACCAGTTCATCTACTCGCCCCACATCGAGGCGGTCACGGTCTTCAAGCGTTAAGTGAGGGCCGCATCCAAGAGGCGCCGAACGTACGCCGGCACCACTTCCGTCGCAGGTCCATGCACCGCCTCGGCAAAATGCGAGCGCCCCTCTGAAGGCTCCAAATTGAGCTCCACCGTGTGCGCGCCGTACTCCGCCGCCACCTGAACGAAACCCGCCGCTGGATACACGTTCCCGCTCGTTCCAATGGAAATGAACAGGTCCGCCTGCTCCAATTCCTTGATAATACGCTCCATGTGATAGGGCTCTTCGCCAAACCACACGACATCCGGTCTCAACGTCCCCACATCACCGCACACCGGACACGCCGTCTCCAGAAACATGTCCCCGGTCCATGACATCCGCGTGCCGCAGCTCAGGCACCAGCCTTTCAGAGCCTCGCCGTGCATGTGAATGAGATTCTTCGATCCCGCCTGCTCATGCAGCTGATCGACATTCTGCGTGACGAGCGTCACCGCGCCGGGATGCGTCTCCTCCAGCAGGGCGAGCGCATAGTGCGCCGCATTCGGCGCCACCGACTGATGCGCCCGCCGCCGCATGTTGTAGAATTCATGCACCAGCTGGGGGTTCTTCTCGAACCCCTCCGGCGTCGCCACGTCGCGGTAATCGTACTTAGCCCAGATTCCGCCCTTGTCGCGGAACGTCGGCACGCCGGACTCAGCGCTGATCCCCGCCCCGGTCAGAATGACAATGCGATCGAATTCCGGCATGCCCTTGCCCTGAAGTGTTTTGCGTTTCTGTGCCGCCAAGTTACGACATTCTAAAGCCCCCTGGCGAGGGGGCAGACACCGCGATAAATGGGCATCTATCCGTGAAAACAATCCTGAGTTGGTCGAGCGGGAAGGACAGCGCTTGGTCGCTTCACACCCTTCGTGATGATCCGTCCATCGAGGTTGCAGGCCTTCTGACGACGATCAACGCAGCTTTTGACCGGGTCGCCATGCATGGCGTCCGCCGCGAGATATTGGAAGCCCAAGCCGAAGCCGCCGGTCTCCCGCTCCACGTTGTCCCGCTCCCCTGGCCCTGCTCCAACGATGACTACGAGCGCCTGATGGGTGATTACGTCCGCACCCAAGTCTCAGCCGGCATCGAAGCCATGGCCTTCGGCGATTTGTTTCTGGAAGACATCCGCGCCTACCGCGAGCAAAAGCTGCACGGCACGGGCCTTAAACCCATCGTTCCCCTCTGGGGCAAACCGACCCGCGCACTCGCCGAAGAGATGATCGATGGCGGTCTCGCCACCTACATCGCCACCGTCGATCCCAAAAAACTCGACGCCAGCTTCGCCGGCCGCGTCTTCGATCGCGCATTTCTCGACGATCTGCCGGACGGCATAGACCCTTGCGGCGAGAATGGCGAATTCCACACCTGCGTGGCCGCAGGCCCCATGTTCAAGCACCCACTTACCATCCGCTCCGGCGACATCGTCACCCGCGATGGCTTCGTCTACGCCGATCTCATCCTTAGCGATTAGTCTGGCAACGCGAACACCACCACCGCGCCGCCCTGCCGGAAGCCCCAGATCTGGCTGCCGCCTGCCGCCACCGCGATGTACTGCTTCCCCGCGATCTCATACGAAATCGGCGGCGCATTCACGCCTGCCCCGCAATGAAAGGTCCACAACCGGTCGCCCGTCTTGGCATCAAATGCGGAAAAATCCCCATTCCCCTCACCGTTGAACACGAGCCCGCCCGCCGTCGCCAGCGTCCCCCCGATCAGCGGCTCATCTGTTTTCTGCTGCCAACGAAGCGCGCCCGTCTTGAGATCGATGGCACTCAGCGTGCCCCATGTCGGCACATCCTTCGCCGGCTCAAACGTGTAATACGTCACCGCCGGCTTGCCATCGACCGCAGGCAGCTCTGCGCTGTGATACCGTGTCGGCATGTGCATGGCCGCCACGAACGCCAAACCGTTCAGTTGATCGACCGCCGCCGGCGACCAGTTCGATCCGCCTGCCACTCCCGGCCAGATCACGACGCCGTCGCGCGTCGGCGCTTTGAACATGTTTTCTTGCGGCACGTACGCGTCTGATTTCAGCAGCAGCGTTCCATCGCGCCGGTCATGCACGAAATACCAGCCGAGCTTCGATGCCTGCCCGATTGCAGGAATGGATTTCCCATCCCTCTCGTAATCGAACAGCACGGGCGGGCTCGCCACGTCGTAGCCCCACATGTCGTGCGGCACCTGCTGATAGTGCCAGCGGTGCGCCCCGGTCTTGAGATCAATAGCGACCAAAGAACTCGTGTAGAGATTGTCGCCCGGCCGGCTCTCGCCCGCCGCCTGTGGCGAAGGATTTCCGACCCCAAAATACAAAAGTCCCAAATCGAGATCGGCGCTCGGCGAATGCCAGATCGAACCGCCGCCGAACTTCCACGCATCCGCATAGGCCGCCATCGCCGCCTTTTCCGCCGCGATGTCGCGCGGAAGTGCAATGCCATAGGCCGTCTTTTGCGAGAACATGCCCTCCCACCCCTTCTGCGTCGTGTCGAACTGCCAGACGCGCTGGCCCGTCTCGGCATCGAACGCCGCGATAAAACCCGGCCGCCCATATCGCCCGGCCACGCCGACGACGGTTCCAAGCGGCGCACCCGGCCGGTCGCTGTCGAGATGAAGCCCATAGCCAACGCCCGTGATCCCCGCGATCACCTTGCCGTCGATGACTAGCGGCGCGGAGGCTGCTCCCACGCCCGTCGAGCCCGACACCTTGCCCTTGAGCGCCGGATCGGTGGCATCGAGCGCCGCCTTGTCTTCCGTCGCGTCCGCATTCGTGTCGGCCATCTGGATATCCCAGATCACCTTGCCGCTCACCTGATCAAGCGCCACCAACCGCGCATCGACGGTAGCGACATAGACCTTGCCGTACCCGAGGGCGACACCCCGGTTGGCGGGACCACAGCACAGCTTCTTTGCCTTGCTCTTGTGTTCGTAGCGCCAGATCTCGCGCCCCGTCGCGGCATTCACCGCCATCACATGTGAGAACGGCGCCGAGACATACATGATCCCATCAGCCACCAAAGGTGTCGCTTGAAACGTGGCCGCCGTCCCTGTCTGATAAATGAACGCCGGCCGCAGCGACTTTACATTTTCCGTTGTGATCTGCTTCGAGGGCGCAAACCGCGTTGCGGCCAGATCCCGCCCATGCGTGATCCAGTTCGCCGGATCGCTGCCTGCTGCTTTCAAGCGCGCATCGTCGATGTCAGCCGCCGCTGCACCACATGCGAAGACGCCAAGGAGCAGAACCGTAAGCACACCGCCACGCGACATTTGCCGTCCTAACTCTGTTGTTTTGAAAACAACTACGCGCCGCCGCACTGCCCGCGATGTCGCAGCATATGATCGGCCAGCACGCACGCCAGCATCGCCTCGCCCACCGGCACCGCGCGAATGCCAACGCAGGGATCATGCCGGCCCTTGGTCATGATCTCGGTCGCCTCGCCCGAAACCGTCACCGTCCGGCGCGGCGTCAGGATCGAAGAGGTCGGCTTGACCGCGAAACGCGCCACGATCGCCTGCCCCGTCGAAATCCCGCCGAGAATGCCGCCCGCATTGTTCGACATGAAGCCTGGACCATGATGCCGCCCATGTGGAATGGAATTGGGCCGCATCTCGTCTGCGTTCTCTTCGCCCGTCAATTCCGCCGACGCCATGCCCGCGCCGATCTCGACGCCCTTCACGGCGTTGATCGACATCAGCGCCGACGCAATATCCTGATCGAGTTTACCATAGAGCGGCGCGCCCCATCCCGCTGGCACCCCCTCCGCCACCACTTCCACCATGGCGCCAATCGACGATCCTGCCTTGCGAATGCCGTCGAGATAGCTCTCCCACTCTTTCGCCACGACAGGGTCAGGGCAGAAGAACGGATTGTTATCGACCTCGTCCCAATCCCAGCGGCTACGATCGATCTTGATCTTGCCCATCTGCACAAGCGCGCCACGAACGATCACGCCCGATCCCAGTACCTGCCGGGCAATGCCGCCGGCCGCGACCCGAGTCGCCGTCTCCCGCGCCGATGAGCGCCCGCCGCCGCGATAATCGCGAATGCCGTACTTAGCCTGATACGTGTAGTCGGCATGACCCGGCCGGAATTTCTGGGCGATGTCGCCGTAGTCCTTCGAGCGCTGATCGACATTGCGGATCAGAAGCGAAATCGGTGCCCCGGTCGCAACCTGCCGCCCCTCGCCGTCCGTGAACACGCCCGACAGAATTTCCACCACGTCCGGTTCCTGCCGCTGCGTCACAAACCGCGACTGCCCCGGCCGCCGCTTGTCCAGAAACACCTGGATGGCCTCCGCCGTGATCGGCAGCCCTGGAGGGCAGCCGTCCACCACGCAGCCGATGGCAGGTCCGTGGCTTTCGCCCCAGGTGGTGACGCGGAAAAGATGACCGAAGGTGTTGTGTGACATGAAAGCCGCTGAACCGGGTCTGAGGGCCAAGGCGCTTGCGGATTCAAGGAGGTAGCAAATGCAACCCTTGGGGGCCGTTCGCGTCGCTGGCAGTGTCTTACGGGCACCGAGCGTTGCCTGCAAGACGGAGACCCCCGCCTGACGCGTGACAGGATTCCGCGACGCAGATAGACCGGATCGAGTGCCGCGTGTCTTGCACCTTCCGATGAAAGGAGGCGACATGAGGTGCGAGAAGAATGGCGCGCGCCTGCGCGGCCATTCGTGTTTGTGGCGTTTCCCTATGAGTTTCAGCGGGTTCCAGGCGGTCTGAGCAACTGCCCCGAGCCGGCCAATATCAACAAAATGGAGAGAGCCGGAGCGGCCGCTTGCTCCGGCTCTTTTTTGTGTTCCGTCGCTCTGCGGAACGCTAGCCGGTCGTCAGAATGATTTTACCGACGTGCGTGCCCTCTTCGATGCGCCGGTGGGCTTCGGCGGCCTGCGCCAGCGGGAACGTGCTGTCGATGGGCACCTTGACCTCACCCGAGGCGAGCAGCGGCAGGATCTCCGCCTCCACCTTGCGCGCGATGTGCGCCTTCACCTCCGCCGGCCGGATGCGCAGTGTTGAGCCCGTTATAGTCAGCCGTTTCAGCATCACCCGCATGAAGTCGATCTCCGCCTTCGATCCCGACTGAAAGCCGATGTAGACAAGCCGTCCATCGTCCGCGAGCGCGCGGATATTCTTCTCGATGTAAGAGCCGCCAACCATGTCGAGAATGACATCGACGCCGCGCCCACCGGTGGCATCCTTCACCGCCTCCAGAAAATCCTGCGTCCGGTAGTTCACGGTCCGGTCGGCGCCCAGTGCACGCGCCGCTTCGCACTTCGCGTCAGACCCCGTCGTCGTGATAACCTTTGCACCAAAGGCCTTCGCCAATTGGATCGCCGTCACGCCAATTCCCGAAGTGCCGCCATGAATGAGGATCCACTCGCCGGCCGTCAAAGCACCGCGTTCGAACACGTTGTGCCAAACCGTAAAGAACGTTTCCGGCAGCCCGGCCGCCTCGTTGATCGAAAGCCCCTCTGGCACGTGCAGCGACGTGCCTTCATCAGCAAGACAATACTCCGCATATCCCCCGCCGTTGACGAGCGCCATCACGCTTTGGCCGATTTCGAACCGCGTCACCCCGGCGCCGATTGCGGCAACCTCGCCCGCGATTTCCAAACCCGGCAACTCATTGTGCCCCTTCGGCGCAGGATAGAGCCCCATGCGCTGCAGTACGTCCGGCCGGTTCACGCCCGCAGCCAGCACCTTCACGAGCACTTGACCCGGCCCCGGCTTCGGCACCGGCTGCGTCTGCGGCACCAGCACCTCCGGTCCGCCTTTTCCGGCAATTGCGATGACAGTCATCTTTTCGGGCAGGGCAGACATGGCGGACTCCGTTTCGCATTGGAGGTGTGGTGATTGTGGAGTTGAGTATGGCGTGTCATCCTTGGCGGCAAGGGGAGAGCGACACCTGCGTCCAAACTGGAGGCCAACATGGAATGGGACGAACCCAAAGCGAAGTTAACTGCCAGCCACACGGTCGGCGAACCGCTCGACAAACTGTCCAAAGAAGAACTGGAAGGACGCCTCAAAACGCTGGAAGGCGAGATCGCGCGCCTGAAGGCCGAATTGGAACAGAAAAAGAAGCATGAGGCCGCCGCCGCCGAACTCTTCACCGGGAAAAGCTGAAGCTTGGTCGTTTTCAGCCCAGGCGCATCTCGTCAATGCGCGACAGCCGCAAACCGTTTATTTACCAAACCGGACTATGGTCAGCGGCATCCAGATTTCTGGACCCGAGTGGGTCTCCCACTCTGTGACGCCTCCCTGTTTGACTTAGAGCCGCCCACAAGGCGGCTCATTTTTTGCGTGATCAACAGCTAACAGCAAGCAAGGCGGGAATGCGTCTCAATCTGCCGCGTTTGGATGTGAGTTGTTAACTCTGGCCAGGTAGCTTGGGCCGGTGTTATGGTGTCAAGAGAGTAAGCGTCTGTGTCAAAGCGTTCCATGAAAGACAAACCGAGTTTTGAGTTCCGTGACGTCAACGCCGAGGGCGTGACTGTCTCATTCGGCGAGCGCTTCCAAGCCTCCGCCCAATTCGACCGCGTTTTCAAGGAGGGCATGGCCCTCGTGGAGCGCACGGCGGGGTATCTTGACGGCGATGGCCGCAAGGCCGCCAAAGCGCTGACCGGTCAGGCCACCGTCCTTTACACAACCGAGAGCATGCGCTTGACCACGCGCCTCCTCGATTTGGCCTCCTGGCTCTTGATCCGCCGCGCCCTGAAGGACGGCGAGATCACCGAAGCCGAAGCCCAGCAGAAGCGCGCCCGCGTTAAGCTGCAGAGCCTTGGCCGCCCCTCGCACATTCGCAGCTTCAGCGATCTGCCCCCCGGCCTTCAAAAGCTCATCGAAGAGAGCTTCGCGCTCCACGACCGCATTGTGCAACTTGACATGTCGATGGTCGCCCCGGGCGAAGACATCCCCGCGGTGCTCCCGACCAATCCGGTCGGCGCGCAGATTTCGCGCCTCCAGCAGGCCTTTTCGAAGGCCAACTGAGGCCGCCCCACATTCAGTCGGTGACGACAAAGGCCCGGGGTTCGCCCGGGCCTTTTCAATGACTGAACCTGCGGTCGAGAGCAGAATTAAAAGATGCCTTCGAACTTCTTCTTGAAGCGCGAGACGCGGCCGGCGCGGTCCATGATCTTCGTATCGCCGCCCGTCCAGGCCGGATGCGTCGACGGATCGATGTCGAGGTGTAGCTCGTCGCCTTCTTTGCCGTAGGTCGAATAGGTGATGAATTCCGTACCATCGGTCATCTTCACTTTGATCTGATGGTAGTCAGGATGCAGGCCGGGTTCTTTTTTCATCTTGAGGCGCTCTGTCAAAATAACGGCCGCGACGGGAGCGGGGATAAACCCGCAGCCTCCACCAGCCTTGAATTCGGGAAGGCGCTTCTATAGTCGAGTTGATCGGCATGCACAAGCCGAGGGCGCCGCTGAAATGGCGGACCTGAGAGCCCAATTCTCACACACAGCCGTTCCTGCTACGTTCTGACGCGACCAGGGAATGGCCACGAATTGAGCGGGAAGGCTTTATATGGAAGACCTGACCCTGCAAAGAACGGGGCAGTTCGGGAAACGACAACGTCTAGGGGATCAATGGCAACGTCCGGCACGACCGTAGAGAGTTCGACTAATGTCGTGAGCCTCTCTCCCGCAGCATCCCCCGATACGTCCGAGACCAACGTATCAGAGGCCGGCGAGCCTGAGGGCGGTCGCGCATCTGGCCGACTGCGGTCCGTGCAGCCCCTAATAGCGCTGAAGCCCTACCTTATGAAGCACAAGGGCATGCTCATCGCAGGCCTTATCGCGCTCGTGCTCTCTGCCGTCGCCATGCTCTCCGTTCCGCTGGCCGTTCGCCGGATGATCGACCACGGCTTCTCTACAGAAAACGCAGGCTTCATTGACCAGTACTTCGCCATGATGGTGATGATCGGCGCCGTCCTGGCCGCCTCCATCGCCGCCCGCTTCTATTGCGTGAGCTGGCTCGGCGAACGCGTCGTTGCCGATCTGCGCCACGATGTCTTCGCTCATTTGGCTCGCCTAGGCCCCGCGTTCTTCGAGAAGACCCACTCCGGCGAGGTCATGAGCCGGCTTACCGCCGACACGACGCAAATCAAAGCTGTTGCGGGTCACACGATCTCGCAAGCCCTGCGCAATCTCATCATGCTCGTCGGCGCCTTCGTGATGATGTTCATTACGAGCCCGCATCTTTCGGGCCTGACGCTCATCGCTATCCCCGTCATCGTGCTTCCGCTCATGGCCTATGGCCGGTCGGTGAAGAACCTGTCGCGCAAGGCGCAGGACACGCTCGCCGAGGCCTCTGCGTACGCGGCTGAAAACCTCTCGGCCGTGCGCACCATGCAATCCTTCGCACATGAGCAAGTCGTATCCGACCGCTTCCAGGACGCCGTGCAGCGATCCTTTGATGCCGCCCGCGACCGCATGAAGGCCCGTGCTGGCCTCACCGCGCTCACTGTCTTTCTTACCGTTGCCAGCATCGTCGCGGTCCTCTGGTATGGCGCCTCCGCCGTCATTTCCGGCGAGATGACGGGCGGCGAGTTGAGCCAGTTCATCATCTACGCCCTCTTTGTTGCAGGTGCCTTGGGCGAACTGGCCGAAGTCTGGGGCGAAATCAGCCAGGCTTCCGGCGCAGCCGAGCGCCTCACCGAACTTCTCGCCGTTGTCCCTGAAATCAGGTCGCCCGCCAACCCGGTGCCGCTGCCCGTTCCAGCCAGAGGCGCGATCGACTTCGACACTGTCACCTTCAATTATGCCTCACGCCCCGGCGTCTCCGCCTTGCGCGATTTCTCGCTGCACGTAAAGCCAGGCGAAACAGTTGCCCTCGTCGGCCCCTCGGGCGCCGGCAAGACGACGATCTTCAATCTACTGCTCCGATTCTACGACCCCACGACCGGCCATGTCCGCGTCGACGGCGTGAATGTTGCCTCAGCCGACCTTGACGATCTGCGCCGCCGCATCTCGCTTGTGCCTCAGGACGTCGCGATTTTTGCCGACACCGTTCTTGAAAACATTCGTTACGGCAGCCCCTCGGCCAGCGAAGAGGAGGTCCGCGCGGCCGCCATCGCCGCCCAGGCCGACACCTTCATCCGTGCGCTTCCCGAGGGCTACAACACCCGCCTAGGCGAACGTGGCGTTTCCCTCTCCGGCGGCCAGCGCCAGCGCCTCGCCATCGCCCGCGCCATTCTGAAAAACGCACCGATCCTTCTGCTCGACGAGGCCACCAGCGCGCTCGATGCTGAGAACGAACGCGCCGTCCAGCAGGCCCTCGAAGTCGTGATGCGCAACCGCACCACGCTCGTCATCGCCCACCGCCTCGCCACTGTGCAGCAGGCCGACCGCATTCTGGTGATGGAAGAAGGCCGCGTCGTCGAAAGCGGAACGCACGCCGAACTCGTCGCCAAGGGCGGGCTCTACGGCCGCCTCGCCGCGCTCCAATTCGGTAAGGAAGCAGCCGAGTAGTCTCACGCTGATCAACGGTTTGTCAGCTTCAATTCGATGCGGCGGTTCTTTTGCAGCGAGAGCTCGTCGGTGCCACGTTCGATGGGCTGATATTCCCCATACCCTGCCGCCACCAACCGCTCCGCCGGCACACCGCGCGCGATCATGTGCTTAACGACTGATGAGGCGCGCGCCGTTGAAAGCTCCCAGTTGGACGGGAACTGCGCACTGGCGATCGGTCGGATGTCCGTATGGCCGTCGATCTGCACCACCCAGTCAATTTCCTTCGGGATCTGCCGGCCGAGATCGGCAATCGCCGTCGCAATCGGGTCGAGCGCTGCGAGCCCCTCCGGCGTGAGCGCCGCCGCACCGGAAGCAAACAGAACTTCGCTCTCGAACACGAACCGGTCGCCGACGACGCGAATATCCTTCCGGTCCTTTAGGAGATCGTTGAGCCGTCCGAAAAAGTCCGAACGGTAGCGCTGCAATTCCTGCACCTGACGCGCCAGCGCCGCGTTGAGCCGCTGCCCCAGATCTTTGATCGTCTTGTCGCTCTCCTGGCCTTTCTTCTCCGACGCATCGAGCGCTTCGTTTAGCGCCGCTATCTGCCGCCGCAACTGCGCCAACTGCTGATTGAGGAGATCGACTTTGGCGAGCGCCTCCTGTGAAACCGCTTTCTGCTGATCGAGTTCGCTGGTCAGAGATCCGATCTGGCCCACCGCCGACTTGGCACTCTCATCGCCAAGCGCCGCCACGCCCGAGAGCTTTTCGTTCTCCGATTTCAGCGTCGCCAGCATGGCCTGCAGTTCGGCCATCTCGTCCTGCGCTTCTTTGGATTTGCCCTTTTCCAGCGACAACAGGCTCGTCAATTCCGAAATCTGCCGGTTCAGCCGCTGCAGCACGGTATCCTTACCCGCCGCCTCCTGCGTCGCGAAGTACTGCGACAACATGAAGATCGACATGAGGAAGGTGACGACGAGCAGGAGCGTCGAGAGAACGTCGACGTACCCCGGCCAGAATTCGCCGTACTCCATGCTGCGGCGCCGGCCGCGGCCCATGGCCATCTCAGGTCGTCCTGCGCTGGAAGTTGTCCGCGAGCGCCTTCAAGGCCCCCGCCAGTTCCGCCTGATGTGACGCCTGCTCGTCGACCCACTCGCGCACAACCTTCTGCTCGCTGCGCATGAGCGTGACCAGCTGATTGACCCCGCGCGCCAGATCCTTCACCGCCTCGTCGGGCCCCGGTCCGCTATCGGCCATGCCGCTTTGCGGCGACGAAGGAACACTGAGTGCGCTGAGCTTATCCGAGAGGTCGGCAACAGCCCGCTGCATCTCATAGACGGCCGTGGTGAGTTGCCGGCTCGCCAGATCGGTCGCCGATGCAGACCCCGGCGTGAGTTCCGTGATTCCCGACAACCACTCTTCAAGTTCGTTGTAAAAACGATTGTGGGCGTGGTTCGCCTGCAGTTCCAGAAAGCCCAGTACCAGTGATCCGGCCAAACCCAACAACGACGACGAAAACGCTGTGCCCATGCCCTTCAGCGGTGCGGCAAGCCCCGTCTTCAACTCGTCGAACGCCGCCGTCCCTTCACCCTTCGTATCGAGCGCCGCAATCGTCGCGCCGACGGAAGACATCGTCTCCAGCAAACCCCAAAACGTCCCCAACAGGCCTAGGAATACCAAAAGCCCCACGAGATACTTCCCCGTGTCGCGCGCCTCATCCAATCGTGATCCGATCGAATCCATGATGGAGCGCATCGACACGGTGGCCAGCGAAAACGTCCCCGTTCGGTCGCGCAGCATGTTGGCCATCGGCGCCAGCAATACCGGCTGCGTGTCGGTCGCCAGCCCCGGATCGGAAATTCGGAACGCGTTGACCCACTTGATTTCTCGGTAGAGCCGGATGACCTGCCGGAAGGCATAAACAATCCCCAGGAACAGCACGCCGACGATCAGCCCATTGAGCCCCGGGTTGGTCATGAAGGCGGTCTCAAGCTGTTGATGCAGGATCGCAGCCAAGAACCCCACAAGCGTCAGGAAGATCATCATCCGCAAGAGAAACACGCCCGGTGGCGTTAACTTCCGCGTCATGGCAGCGCCGCCCTCGGCACCCCGCTTTCTCAAGATCATTCCGACAGCCTCCGGCGGGCGCGGTGTGCGGCGCCCCATCTCGCATTCAGTCTTGCAACCAGACAGTATCCGATGGCTGTGACACCGCAAACCGGCAACATCATGCCTGGGTGTGCCGAAAAGGTTTTTCTCGTTTCCGGCTTTACGGATTTCAGTTTAGCTGATGATGGGCCAGGGGGGATTTACTTCAAGAGCCGCGTGATCTCCGCCCTAAGCCCCGCCGCGAGGTCGGGTCGCTCTAGTCCATAGGCAACATTGGCGGCTAAAAATCCGATCTTTGATCCGCAATCGTAAATGGTGCCATCAAATTGCACGGCATGGAACGCCTGCCCGAGGTCGCTCATCAGGCGGATCATGCTGTCGGTGAGCTGGATTTCGCCACCCGCCCCTTTCTCCTGCTTGGCGAGCAGATCGAAGATCTCCGGCTGCAGAATGTACCGCCCGGTGATGTGCAGGTTCGACGGCGCGGTACCCTGCGGCGGCTTCTCGACCATCTGGGTAATTCGCGAAACCTTGCTTTTCGCGTCCGTCACGCCGACGATGCCATACTGGTGGGTCTGATCATCCGGCACCGGCGCCACCGCGATCAGGTTGCCGCCCGACGCACCATAGGCCTCGATCATGTCCCTCAAACAGGGCGTTGCCCCATGATGCAGCATGTCCGGCAGCAATAGCGCAAACGGCTCATTGCCGATGATATCGCGCGCGCACCACACCGCGTGGCCAAGACCCAACGGCGCCTGTTGCCGCGTGAAACTCGCCTGACCCGCCACCGGAAGGTCGGCCATCAACGCATCCAGTTCTTTCGTCTTCTTCCGATCGGCGAGCGTCCGTTCCAGTTCGTACTGGATGTCGAAGTGGTCCTCGATCACCGCTTTGTTGCGTCCCGTCACGAACACGAAATGCTCGATGCCCGCGGCGCGCGCTTCATCCACCACGTGCTGGATGACCGGCCGGTCGACCACCGTCAGCATCTCCTTGGGTACCGCCTTGGTTGCCGGCAGGAAGCGGGTGCCGAGACCGGCAACGGGAAACACGGCCTTGCGGATACGCGCGGGCTTGGAAGACATGCTGGAAGGCTCCGGAGGGTGGGGTGGCCAGGATTGCAGTACGATGGCCGGGAGGGGGTGTGCCTGGATGGCGAATCCGGGCACGGAACTTGAATGGCTGATGAGGCGAATTAGGAACCGATTGTGGCGTGTCGAGGTCAGGTTTTGGCAATTCTCCTAGGTTACCCACGTAGCCAAAGCTCTTCGACCCCATAAGCCGGTCAACTGAAGCGTCAGGGAGGCGCGTTAACGCTATGGCAGTCCTCGTCACGGGTGGAGCAGGATTTATCGGCAGCCACATGGTTCTGGCCCTCTTGGATGCGGGCGAACGCGTCGTGGTCCTTGACAATTTGTCCACAGGCTTCCGTTGGGCCGTCCCCCCCGCTGCCACCCTCGTCGTGGGCGATGTGGGCGACCAGGATCTCGTCCGCACGGTCATCCGCAAATATGGCGTTAAGGCCATCGTCCACTTCGCCGGCTCCATTGTTGTCCCGGAATCGGTCGCCGATCCCCTGGGCTATTACAATAACAATACAGTCAAGTCCCGGGCATTGATGGAAGCGGCCGTCGCCACCGGTATCCGGCATTTCATCTTTTCGTCCACCGCGGCCGTCTACGGCAACCCGCTCGAGAACCCGGTGAGTGAGACGGCCACCCCGGCTCCCATGTCGCCCTACGGCTGGTCGAAACTGATGACGGAAGTCATGTTGGCCGATGCCGCCCGCGCCCACGATTTCCGCTACGTGGCGCTCCGCTACTTCAATGTCGCCGGCGCCGACCCGCAAGGCCGCTCCGGCCAGTCGACCCCGCGCGCCACGCACCTGATCAAGGTCGCTTGCGAAACGGCGCTGGGCCAGCGCGGCCACATGGACGTTTTCGGCACGGACTACCCGACCCACGACGGCACCTGCGTGCGCGATTACATCCACGTCTCCGATCTCATCCGCGCCCACGTCGCAGCCCTCGACTATCTGCGCAGCGGCGGCAAATCGGATGTCTTCAACTGCGGCTACTCGAAGGGCTTCTCGGTTTTGGAGGTGATCGATGCCGTCAAGCGCGTCTCCGGCGTGAACTTCGACGTGCGCCTGTCTCCGCGCCGTGCAGGCGATCCCGCCGCCATTGTCGCCGGGTCGCAAAAGATCCGCGATTCGTTAGGCTGGCAGCCGCGCAACGACGACCTCGACCAGATCGTCGGCCACGCGCTCGCCTGGGAAGATCAACTGGCGCGTTTCAAGATCGCCTCCTGACCCGCGCCCATCGCCCGTTGCCATTCGCTGCCCAAACGGTCACAACCGGCGCTGCGCGATTCCGCGGCGCCGGAACCTTTTGCAGACGATGACCTACGACCCCGAAGCCCGGCGCGACACGCCGCTGGCCCTGAAACTCAAAGAGCGCATTCGCCGCGAGGGACCGATCTCCGTCGCCGAGTACATGGCTGCCTGCCTGCACGACCCCGAGCACGGCTATTACGTCAAGCAGCCCGCCATCGGCCGCGACGACGACTTCATCACCGCCCCCGAAATCAGCCAAATCTTCGGCGAATTGATAGGCCTCTGGTCCGCCGTCGCCTGGCAGCAGATGGGATCGCCCACCCGCGTCAATCTCATTGAACTCGGCCCCGGCCGCGGCACCCTCATGCGCGATGCGCTGCGCGCGGCCGCGAAGCTCCCGCTATTTCTCGGCGCCAGCGACGTTGGCCTCATCGAATGCAACGCGACCCTGATCCACCGTCAGCGCGCAACGCTCAGTGGGTGCGCCCGGCCGATCACTTGGCACGCATCTCTTGCAACCATTGAGCATACGCCATCGATCATCATCGCGAACGAATTCCTCGACACAGTCCCCGCCAGCCAATCGGTGGACGGCAGAACGCGTGTCGTCGCCCTCGACCGAACCAGCCGCCTCGTGTTTGAGCCGCACAACGGGACCATCTCCGAGCAGCAGGATCACACCCCGCTCATTGCGGAACTGGCGCAAAGATCCGTCAACACACCGGTCGCCGCACTGTTCTTCGATTACGGCCACACGTCGACCGCGCCCGGCGAAACGTTGCAGGCGCTGCGCGCGCACCAGCCCGAACATCCCCTCACCTCTCCCGGCGAAGCCGACCTCACCGTGCACGTTGACTTCGAAGCGTTCGCCGCGCGAGCGCAGGACCACGCCCACGGCCTCGCCGTCGACGGCCCGGTCAGCCAGGGCGAGTTCCTCGGCCGCCTCGGCATCGTCGAACGCGCCTCGCGCCTCATGAGCGCCAACCCCGCCAAAGCCGGCGAGATCGAACTCGCCGTCGCCCGGCTAATCGCTCCCCAGGGCATGGGCTCGCGCTTCAAGGCCATCGGTCTGCGTTCACCCAACCTCCCCATCCTCCCCGGCTTCGAGTAGCCTCGCCCCATGCTCAATCCTATCCTCAGCCCGTCGCTCGACCTCCCCGGCATCCGTCACGGTTTCTTCACCCGCGATGGCGGCGTCTCGGACGGCCTCTACGACGGCCTCAACTGCGGCCTCGGCTCCAATGACGATCCCGCCCGCGTTCTCGAAAACCGCGCCCGCGTCGCCCGCCATCTCGGTGGCGCCCGCCCCGAAGTCTTGACCGTCTACCAAGTCCACTCTGGCACTGCGGTGCGCGCCGTTGGCCCTATCCCGCGCGATGTCCTCCCCAAGGCCGACGCCGTCGTCACGACTGTCCCCGGCCTCGTCATCGGCGTCCTCACCGCCGACTGCACCCCCGTCCTCTTTGCCGACCCCGAAGCCCGTGTCGTCGGCGCCGCCCACGCCGGCTGGCGCGGTGCCGTGGCCGGTATCGTGGAGGCCACCGTCACTGAAATGGAAAAGGCCGGCGCCCGCCGCGACCGCATCCGCGCCTCCATTGGCCCCACCATCAGCCAAGCCGCCTACGAGGTCGGCCCCGAATTCGAGGCCGAAGTAGTGGGCCTCGACCCCGCCAACCGGGATTTTTTCACAAATCCGTCCCCCGGGGAGAAGTCCCGCTTCGATCTTCCTGGCTTCGTGGCGCGCCGCCTCGCGGCCTTGGGCCTTGCCGCCGTCGACCGCGTATCTCCCTGCACTTACGCAGACGAATCGAAATTCTTTTCATTCCGGCGCACAACGCACCGCTCCGAGCCCGATTACGGGCGCCAAATCTCTGCCATCGTTGTGACCTAACTGCACAATCCACAATTTAGGCACGGGCCGGGCCCCGGCTGTTAGGGACATTCCCAGGTTTGCGCCCCGATGCGCTTGTAGCGGGCCTCATGACCGGGTTAGGCAAAGGAATGTGGGTACCGGTTGCTTAGAGGGAGACAAGGCCGCAAAGTCAGTACGTCGGCCGCCGGAAATCAGCGGGTCAAACAAAGGGGGCGTCGAAGTGGCGACCATTGATCGTGCTGCGGCGAGGGGCGTTCGGATGCCGGTCGCACGGGCAGCGATACTATTGATTTCAGCGGTCGGGCTCGCAGGCTGCGAGACCGGGTCCAACCTTTTTGCAGGCGGCGGAGGAGATGCCGCGGCTCCGCTCGCGGCGGCGACGCCGCCTGCCGTAGCGCAGCGTGCAAAACTTGCCGTGGCACCGATTGTCGGCCCGCCGGATGCAACCTCGCGCGCTTTGCAGACTCAGGTGGCGTCGGCACTTGAGCGCCAGCGCGTCACGGTCGCAAAGCAACCCACCGATCCGTCCGAATACACGCTACGCGGCTACGTCGTTGCCGCGAAGGAGAAGGCGTCGACCAAGATCTCCTATATCTGGGACATTACCGACCCGACCGGTAAGCGCGTCAATCGCATCACCGGCGAAGAAGTCGCGGCCGGTGCCGGCGCTGATACGTGGTCGACGGTTTCGCCCGCCATCATCGACCAGATCGCCAACAAGACCGCCACCCAGGTCGCCGGATGGCTGCCTTCTCAAGGCCCCGCCGGTGCACCGCCGCCAACTGCCGCCCCACCTCCCGCCGCAAGCGTTCCGGTCGCCGCCGCACCAGCACCGCAGGCCATCCCAGTGGCCGCGACGGCAGCGGTTCCATCCGCCGCGCCCGCAACCGCCACCGGCAGCATTGGCCGCGGCGCTGTTCTGACCGCAGTTCCCAATGTCACTGGCGCACCTGGCGACGGAAGCATCGCATTGACCGGCGCGATCCAGCGCGAACTGGTCCGTAACGGCATCCCGCTGACGTCCACGGCCGGCCCCAACTACCGCGTCGAAGGCAAGGTCTCGGTTGGCACGATCCGCGACGGGAAGCAGCCCATTACTATCGATTGGCATGTGAAGGACCCCAGCGGCAAACAACTGGGCACCGTCTCCCAGAAGAACGAAGTGCCGCAGGGCTCCCTCGATGGAGCCTGGGGCAAGACGGCCGATGCCGCTGCGGCAGCAGCCGCCCAGGGCATTATCAAGCTGCTGCCCAAGACCAACTGACACAGCGGCCGGCCGGGGCAGCCCCGGTCGGCCGTTCACTGATCCGCCGTTATCCATCAGAGTGTTGCCCGTTGCGGTTTACACGCCTCCAGCCCCTTGCTAGAGAGCGCGTCATCACACGATTGTCACAGACCAGCCGAGCAAGAGGCGCGTCATGCCGTTCGATGCCCGAGACGACAAGGACCGGGGCCATCCGCGCCTGAAGCTTGTCTCCGGCAATTCCAACCGCCCGCTGGCCGAGGCCATCTCCTCCTATGTCAAGGTGCCGCTTACGAAAGGTCAGGTGAAACGCTTCGCCGACATGGAGATCTTCGTCGAGATCCAGGAGAACGTGCGCGGCCAGGACGCCTTCATCATCCAGTCGACGTCGTTCCCCGCCAACGACAACCTGATGGAACTGCTGATCCTCATCGATGCACTGAAGCGCTCCTCCGCGCTCCGCATCACGGCCGTCATCCCCTACTACGGCTACGCCCGTCAGGACCGCAAACCGGGTCCCCGCACGCCCATCTCCGCCAAGCTCGTCGCCAACTTGATCGAACGGGCCGGCGCCGACCGCGTCCTCACCCTCGATCTCCACGCTGGCCAGATCCAGGGCTTCTTCGACATCCCGACCGACAATCTCTTCGCCGCCCCCATTTTCGCGCGCGATATTCAAGATTCGAACGAGGCGAAAGATGTGGTCGTCGTCTCGCCCGACGTCGGCGGCGTCGTCCGCGCCCGCGCGCTCGCCAAGCGCATCGATGCGCCGATCGCCATCTGCGACAAGCGCCGCGAGCGGGCTGGCGAAAGCGAAGTCATGAATGTCATCGGTGAAGTCGAAGGCAAGCGCTGCGTCCTGATCGACGACATCGTCGATAGCGGCGGCACGCTCTGCAACGCCGCTGAAGCGTTGCTGAAATATGGCGCGACCGAAGTCTCGGCCTACATCACCCATGGCGTTCTCTCAGGCGGTGCCGTAAGCCGCATCCAAAACTCCAAACTGAAGTCGCTGGTCATCACCGACAGCATCCTGCCCACCGAGGCCGTTAAAGCCGCTAAGAATATCCGCGTTCTTTCCATCGCGCCGTTGATCGGCGAAGCAATTCTGCGCACCAGCCGCGCCGAAAGCGTCTCCAGCCTGTTCTATTAAGCGCCAAGGTCCACAGGCCGCGCGAAAAACAGTCAACGCACTGCGTCTGCTGCACCGTTACTCATCAAAACACTCCACGCTCCCCGTCCGAGGATGATTTTGGTGGCGACACGTCGCGCAAGATCAGTCTGAGACTTGCTTTTTCCCGCGCACGGTGGATTTCATCGCGGACTGAAATCCGCGCCGCAGGCAGACCGCTGTATCCGGCATCCCGGACACAAACTGGAACCCACGCATGGTCACGGACAAAGATATTGTCGGCTACACCATCGGTTATGATCAGGAAGAGGTCCACTTTCCGATCTACGCCATGACCGCGCTCGCAGTGGCCTTTTTTCTAGCGGCGATCTTTAAAGGCATCCCGATCCTGGCCGCTGTCGGGCTGCTACCAGCTGCCGTCGCCTATCATAATCTGCCCCTTTTGGAGAGCGGCCGTCCGCGCATCGGTTCGGGCCAATACGGACTATTTATCGAGGGCCTGGGTCTCATCTCCTGGCGAGCGGTCGAAAGCATCGACACTCTCGAAATGGTGGAACGCACCGGCACCTCCCTCGACCTCATTATTGGTCTCAAAAAGCCGATCCCGGAGGCCTTGCTGGCAGATTGGCGGTCCCGCCCCCTGTTGCGGCGCCCTATGCGTCTTCCCTGGCGGCTCGCCTCCAAAACCGAAATCCGCATCCCTCTCGACGTGCTGGATCGACCCGCAGCCGAGATCAAAGAAAACTTCATCCGGATGTGGCGCTTCAATCGCGGCACATAGGCAAACACTTCGGCCCCCAAACGAAGGGATTGATCTTCACCATGCCGCAATTTGAGACCTAAAGATCGCAGCAGAGCACGCTGCTCTTTAGAGGCCAATTCATGTTGCGCGCCCACCGAGTTATCGTCATTTCTAGTCTCGCAGTATTCGCCGCACTGCCACTTGCAGCCGGCGCGATTGCGGGCGATGCGTCCGGAGTGGCCGCCAATCCGGCGCAAGACGCCCCGCCACCTCCGCCCGCCCCCGAGCAGCGCCAGGAGGACCGCCAAGAGCAGCTCAGGCAGAAGCAGGAGGCCGAGCGGGCTCGCGCGGAGCGTGAGCAGCAGAAGCAGGAGGCCGAGCGGGCTCGCGCGGAGCGTGAGCAGCAGAAACAGGAGGCCGAGCGGGCTCGCGCGGAGCGTGAGCAGCAGAAGCAGGAGGCCGAGCGGGCTCGCGCGGAACGTGAGCAGCAGAAGCAGGAGGCCGAGCGGGTTCGCGCGGAACGTGAGCAGCAGAAGCAGGAAGCCGAGCGGGTTCGCGCGGAACGCGAGCAGCAGAATCAAGAGGCCGAGCGGGTTCGCGCGGAACGCGAGCAGCAGAAGCAGGAAGCCGAGCGGGCTCGCGCGGAACGTGAGCAGCAGAAGCAGGAAGCTGAGCGGGTTCGCGCGGAACGTGAGCAGCAGAAGCAGGAAGCCGAGCGGGCTCGCGCGGAACGTCAGCAGCAGAAGCAGGAAGCCGAGCGGGCTCGCTCGGAACGTGAGCAGCAGAAGCAGGAGGCCGAGCGGGCTCGCGCGGAACGCGAGCAGCAGAAGCAGGAAGCTGAACGCGCCAGCCAAGTCCCGGAGCAACCCGATGCCGCGCCGCAGCGGCCGAAAGAAGCACAGCACCCTGACGGGCCCGCGCCGGATCGTGAAATCACGCGCACGAAAACGGATCCTGCACTGAAAGCTCGCCCCGAGCGCGAAGCGGAGCGAGTCGGCCCGCATGATGGCGAACGCCGCCGTCCGGCGAACCCCGCTTCGAACCCCTCTGCCGCCGGTCCTCCGCCATCTCCAGACAGCGCTCCTGCTGGCGGGTCCCCACCGGCAGGTGAAGCGGATCGCACCTCCCCTCCGGAAGACAAACGCCGCCGCTTTGAGCGCA
>VYKW01000406.1_pt1 | contig 20426 bp, 14 predicted proteins | sample 5114451 | NCBI WGS metagenome assembly VYKW01 (sample SAMN12291784, study PRJNA351875) | freshwater metagenome | isolation source: freshwater lake | place: USA: Michigan, Gull Lake | collected 2013-08-08
CAGAACAGAGTAAATCTGTTAAGGCAGGTGCGAAACCCCGCAAGGGAAAGAAGCAGAAACCTAAATCGTGAGGTTTGGGAATCACCGTCCGTTTTACGGCGGTGAGGATGTCAACACTTTAGCAGGTTCCAAAATCAATCGAGATAATCCCCCAGCAAGACAGGATGCGATCGCTATTCAAACCCTAGAAGCAGCCGGGGCGGTTTTGGTGGGGGCGACCAATATGGATGAGTACGCCTACGGTTTTGTCACCGAAAATGCCCATTATGGAGCAACTCCCAACCCCCTCGATCCTAGTCGCGTCTCGGGGGGCTCCTCCGGTGGTTCCGCCGCCGCCGTTGCCGCTAATTTAGTGCCTCTCGCCCTCGGTTCTGATACTAATGGTTCGGTGAGGGTTCCCGCCGCTTGCTGTGGCGTGGTGGGGCTAAAACCCACCTTTGGGCGCGTATCCCGTCAGGGCTTATTTTTGTTCGTTAGTAGTTTAGACCATCTGGGATTTTTTAGCGGCAATGTGGCGGATATGGCGGCTATTTGGAGTCTTTTTGCCAAAAATAACCTTAAAGCTCCTTTAAATGGCTTAGAGGGCGTAAAAATAGCCCTTGCCGACGATTATTTTCAGCAGGGAGCCGAACCAGAAGTAATCGAGGCGGTGACAGCGATCGCCGAACGTTTAGGAGTTACCAAAAAAATCACCATTCCCGAAACCGCCCGCGCCAGAGCAGCCGCCTATATAATTACCGCTTCCGAGGGCGCAAATTGGCATTTACCGCGTTTACAGACCAGATTAGAGGATTTTGACCCCGCAACCCGGGATCGCTTCTTGGCAGGGGCATTAATTCCCTCTAGCTGGTATTTACAGGCTCAACGTTTTCGCCGTTGGTATCGCGATCGTCTGCGAGAGATTTTCACCGAAGTCGATATTATCCTCACCCCGACGATTCCCTGTATTGCGCCACCGTTAGGAGTAGAAAAAATGATTATTGACGGGCAAGAGCTATTAATTAGACCTAATTTAGGCAGATTCACCCAACCTTTTTCTTTTATCGGTTTACCTGCCCTTTCGTTGCCGATTAAACGTCCATCCCAGCTACCTTTAGGTTTGCAAATCATCGCTGCCCCCGATCGCGAAGACTTAATCCTAAGCGTAGCCAAGGTTTTAGAGGAAATGCTAATCTAAGCATCAGCTTCAATCACATCTAACCAAGCGGCGGCCGATCGCTCCCAAGTGTCAGTTAGGGCAATTTGACCACATCTTGCGCGCTCTTGGGCTAAAAGCTGGGGATTTTTCAGTAATTCGACAATTTTCCAGGCTATAGCTTCCTGAGTAGCGGGATCGGTTACTTCCCCCGGCACTTTCACACAGTAGTCTTTTTCTCGAAAAACGGCAAAATCCGTCACCACCGGCAGACAGCCCACCACTGCCGACTCGCGCACAGAAATACAATCGATCTCACGATAGGTGCAACCGTAGTAATGAATAGCAGAGCGCGCTTTTTCCTCGATTAGTTGACGATAACCCATCATTCCCCGATCAACTACCCCCGGACTAGCTTTAATCAAAGCGATTAAATTATCGCGCCATTCCCTGCGATCGCCAATGCCATCCCGTTTAGTAAAACCATAGTAGAGATGTAACTCGGCCGCGGGAATTTCCGCCTTGATAATCGGCCAGCCATGCTTTAACATCGACTCTAGGCCGCGATAATAACGAGAGGCATAGACTAGACGATAGGGAAGATAGTCACTTTCCGGCACTGTCTCACTTACAGCCAAAAGGGAAGTATCGATACCATTAGGAACAATCGGACATTGATGATCGGGACAGAAATCCAGTAAATCCCGTTGATATTGGCTTTTACAGAAAATTTTGTCATATCTAGCCAAAATTTCCGGGGTATAGGAGTCTGCCGGCACTTTAATATCTTGCCAATCAAAAAAAATTCGTTCTGCCTTGGTACCCGGACGGCAATAGGTGGGATGACGAGAGATCACCAATGTCTCAAAGTGATCCTGCCAATTCATGTGGTAATAATTAACATAGCGAATACCGTCCTGTTCCCCTTCCATACCCTCACAATTGCCAAAAATCGTCACTTTATAGCCGCGTTTCGTCCATTCCTGCGCTAAAAAAGCCACCGATGCCTGGGTGCCACTGGCCCCCCGTTGCCAAATTTCCGCCGGACGCATGGGACGATATTTTTCTGTGTAAATAACGATCGATTTTTTCGGCCAACGACGGGCGCTCAAACGCTGTTTAATTTGAAATAGGGAAGGTGCGCTGGCCCGTAGCCATTGTTTGAGATTAGATTGTAGGGATGGAGTAGCTTGTGACACTCTTTTTCTCCAAGATCGAGGGAAAATAGGGGCGATGGGTGATAGAGTCTTAGTTTCTCGAATTTAACTCGATTTCTCGACTCAGTAGAACAATTCGAGCCTATCATATAATGGGTTCAAGTCAAAAATCAATCTTTTTATTGCCAGCTATCGACAAGGAAATCTATGAAAATTGTCATCCCGATCGTGTTTTATCGCAAAGGAGGAGTAGAAAGAGTCATTATCTCTTTAATACCTAGCTTATTAGAATACGTCGAACAAATTATTATCGTCCTTCCTCGTAATGATATTGAATATTTTAAGTCTTTAATGCCTGATTCCGATAAACTTATCTATGAGGATTTTGCTTTTTACCCCCAGAGTTTTGAGACAAAACTAATCTATTTTTATGGTCTTCTAGCGAATTTTTACAAAACCCTAAGACTGACTTCTATTTATCGTCTTTTCTCTCGTAGAATTGAACTTTTACGCATCGAAGCAAGAATTAATCAGATTATCAAGCGTTACCAAGCTGATCACTGTTTGTATGGGATGACTAATCGGATTTCTCCCCCCAATGTCAAGGTTACTTTAAGTGGCATTATTTATGATGTCTTTTGGCAATTTGCTCCCTTAACTTACTCAGAATCCTATCAAGAACCCTACAATGAAGTCTTAAAAGAATGGTTAGATAAGGCCGATCTACTGTTCACGATTTCCCAAAAAACTAAAGACGATGTTTTAAAGGTTTTTCCCAATGCTACCTATGCTAGTAAATTAAAAGCTGTACCCTTAGCAGGATTTGTCGAGCAGTCTAATCCCAAGAGTGATTTAGTCAAAAGTGAGCTAGTTACTTTTTATTTTCCCTCCTCCTTTGGTATCTACAAAGATCATCTGACTTTGCTCAAAGCAGCCATTAAACTAGCGAAACAAGGTTTAAAATTTCAAATAGTTTTCATCGGTAAAGAAACCGATAATCTAGTTAGTGGAAATCTGCAATTATCTCAACAATCCAAAACTCAAGAATACCAAGATTATCTCAAAGAATGTACCCGAGTTTATCGGGAAAATCAAGAAATTTTCGAGAGTCATATCAAGGGATTAGGTTATCAAGACTATGAAACATTGCAATTTTATTATCAAACCTGTTCCTGTGTGGTATTTCCCTCAAAATACGAAGGTTTTGGATTAGCAATAGCGGAAGCCATTTTACAAGGTATTCCCGTTATCGCTTCCGATTTAGAAGTGTTTCAAGAACAGGTAGAATTATATAATTGTCCTGAAAGAGTGCAATTCTATCCTAGGGGAGATGCGGACAGTTTAGCCAACTGTTTAGAACAATTTATCCTCAATCCGATTCCTCGCTTGTTACCCGAAGATATCCCCAATAAAATTAATCTCTGGACTTGGGAAGATGTGGCGAAAAAATATGTAGAAATACTGAAAGAAAATGCAGGTTACTGATCTCTATATCTACCCGATTAAATCCTGTCGAGGTATTCAATTATCCCAAGCTGAAGTGACTCCTAAAGGTTTACTCTGGGATCGGGAAATGATGTTAGTGGATGGCAAGGGTAAATTTATCACCCAAAGGGAATATCCGCAATTAGCCACCGTTTCTGTAACGATTACCGAAGATAATTTTTCTCTAAAAACATCTCAAGACTGCCTGACTTTTCAGCCTAATTTCACAGGGGAAAAAAGAGCAGTTCAAATCTGGGAATCCCAAACCATAGCCATCGATCAAGGGGATGAAATCGCCGAATGGTTTGAGAAAATTCTGGACATTCCTTGTCGTTTATTGCGACAATCTCCCGATTACCTGCGTCCTGCGAATCCTCAGTATGCGGGGAACGATCATACTCCCGTTAGCTTTGCCGATGGTTATCCAATTTTATTAACTAATACTGCCTCTTTAGAGGATTTAAATAAGCGCTTACTTGAACCCGTGCCGATGAATCGTTTTCGGCCTAATATTGTTATTAGTAGCGATCGAGCTTTTAGCGAAAGTAGTTGGCAAAAGATCACAATTGCTGAGATCACCTATGCTCTGGTTAAACCCTGTAGTCGCTGTATTATCACCACCACCGATCAAGAAACAGGTAGAAGAAATCCCCAGCAAGAACCTTTAAAAACCTTAAGAACTTTTCGCAGTTTCCCCGGGGGCATCATGTTCGGAGAAAATGTCATCCCAGAAAAGACAGGTACAATTAAAGTCGGCGATCCTATTAGCGTAATCTAGAGATATAGAGATATGGGGGAATGGGGAAGTGGGGAAATGGGGGAATGGGGAAGTGGGGAAATGGGGGAATGGGGAAGTGGGGAACCCTAACACCCTAAAACCCCAACACCATCCAACACCCATCCCCCCACAAGGTTAAGATAAATAACCATAAGAACAATACTTGACTAGAGACACTGAAACCATGCCCCTTGATACCGCATCGATTTTAGAAGTATTACGTCCCGTTCAAGATCCGGAACTGCAAAAAAGCCTAGTGGAATTGAACATGATCCGCAATGTGGCGATCGATGGCGGAAAAGTTAGCTTTACCCTAGTTTTGACCACTCCTGCCTGTCCTTTGCGCGAATTTATCGTTGAAGACTGCCAAAAAGCCGTTAAACAGCTGCCCGGTGTGGAAAGTGTTGCCGTGGATGTAACTGCCGAAACCCCGCAACAAAAAGCTTTACCGGATCGCCAAGGTGTGGAGGGGGTTAAAAATATTATCGCCGTTTCCAGTGGTAAGGGCGGTGTGGGAAAAAGTACCGTGGCTGTGAATATCGCCGTCGCCTTGGCTCATTTAGGGGCAAAAGTGGGGCTATTAGACGCGGACATCTACGGACCCAACGCCCCGACAATGTTGGGCTTAAATGACGCACAAGTGACCGTACAGGGCGCAAATGGCGAGATATTGGAACCCGCTTTCAACCATGGCATCAAAATGGTTTCCATGGGCTTTTTGATCAACCCCGATCAACCGGTAATCTGGCGCGGTCCGATGTTAAACGGCATTATCCGTCAGTTTCTCTATCAGGTCAATTGGGGCGATTTAGACTATTTAATCGTCGATATGCCTCCCGGTACTGGGGATGCACAATTAACTTTAATTCAATCGGTCCCCCTAGCGGGTGCGGTGATTGTCACCACTCCCCAGACGGTTTCTTTAATTGATGCGCGCCGGGGTTTAAAAATGTTCCAACAGCTAGGGGCGCGGGTTTTGGGTATCGTGGAAAATATGAGTTATTTTATCCCTCCCGATCAGCCCGATCGCTCCTATGATCTATTTGGTTCCGGTGGTGGGGAAAAAACCTCGCAAGAATTGGGCATTCCTTTACTGGGATGTGTGCCTCTGGAGATATCCCTACGGGAGGGCGGTGATACTGGTGTACCAGTGGTTGTGGGGCAACCGGAATCGGCCTCAGCTAAAGCCCTGATAGCGATCGCTCGTCAGGTGGCGGCGAAAGTATCCGTAGCAGCCTATAGTTAGTCAGTAAATTTGGGGAGAGAAATGGTGAGAAGACAGTCCCTTATTAGTAGGAAACTAAGGGGTTTTAACGAGCAGTTTAGCTTCATTTTCCGGGATATAGCCCAAATTGATTGGCTTTTGTTCGTTTTGGTGACGGGTTTAACCGCTTTCGGTGGTTTAATGATTCGTAGTGCCGAAAGGAACACCACCGCTCTCGACTGGTGGCAACACTGGTTATTCGGTGCCGGGGGAGTGGCGATCGCTGTATTTCTGTCCCGTTGTCGTTACGAAAGTCTGCTGAAATGGCACTGGTTAACCTATCTTCTCACCAATCTCTCCCTAATTGCGGTAATTGTCCTAGGGGTGACGGCGAATGGGGCGCAAAGTTGGATTAATATCGGCAGTTTTAACGTGCAACCGTCGGAATTTGCCAAGGTAGGTTTAATTATCACCCTGGCAGCCCTCCTACATCATCGTCCCGCCGATAATCTTTTTGCGATCGCTCGTGTATTTGCCGTCACTGCCATCCCCTGGGTGTTAATTATGGCGCAGCCGGACTTGGGGACAGGATTAGTCTTTGGAGCAATTACCCTAGGCATGATTTACTGGGCTAATGCCAAACTCCCTTGGATGATTATCCTGTTATCTCCCCTCGCATCGGTTTTTCTGTTTAATTTACTTTTTCCTGCTTGGATTGTTTTAGCAATTATCATCGCTGTCCTTGCTTGGTTTACCCTCCCCTACCGTTTTTTATCTACTTTCATCGTGGTGGCAACTAATCTGGCAGTGGGTAAATTAGGCGAGGTTTTTTGGGGTTTATTAAAAGAATATCAAAAAGATCGTTTAACCCTATTTCTTGACCCACAAAAGAATCCTTTGGGGGGAGGTTATCAATTAATTCAATCCCGCATTGCCATCGGATCGGGAGAATTATTGGGACGGGGATTACACCAAGGCACCCAAACCCAATTAAATTTTATTCCCGAACAACACACCGATTTTATCTTCTCCGTAGTTGGGGAAGAATTAGGTTTTGTCGGCAGTATTTTGGTTTTAATAACTTTCTGGTTAGTTTGTTGGCGTTTGTTAGTTATTGCTAATACTGCTAAAGAAAACTTCGGTTCTTTAATAGCGATCGGTGTTCTCTCGATGATCGCTTTTCAGGCAATTCTTAATATTAGCATGACCGTGGGATTAGCCCCGATTACAGGGATTCCTTTACCCTGGTTAAGCTATGGACGTTCATCTTTATTAACCAATTTTATCGCCTTGGGTTTAGTGGAATCCGTGGCTAATTATCGCCCCCGTAAGCGTTTGTACTAAGTAGTCGTGCAGCTATCAGTGATCAGTTATCAGTTATCAGTGATCAGTGATCAGTTATCAGTTATCAGATTTGAGTTTTAAGTGTGGAGTATTAAATAGAAGTTTCCCACTGTCTTTTTACTGATTACTGTTTACTGATTACTGTTTACTGATCACGGCAAAAAGCTGACGGCTTAGATGTATATAGCGTTTTTCAGTCTGCTGAGGTACAAAAGTTATGGGTTTTAGGCAAAAGGCAAGAGGCAGAAGGCAAAAGGGAAGAAAAATAGGTGTACCTCAATAGCTTAGGAAACGCTATAATTAATTTTGCTTAGGTAATTAATATTTGAGCAGATTTAGTAGACCTCTTGCATAAATCCGAAAACAAACGATAGAAACAATAATGGGAGGGACTTTCAGTTAATTATTTATTAGTAGTTGATAATCTTCAAAAATGTTGCTGTACAAGGATCGACTTAAGACTTTTGCAAGAGGTCTAATTTCGCCGAAAAAATGGGTCATTTTTGCAAAACTTTACAAGGCTGCACCTGGTGACACGAACCTTCTGTTTACGCCGACACTTAGGTTGGTAGCCCATTTTGTTGTAGATCAGGTTTGTTCAGAACGCGAAGGCATTGACCAACTCTTGATTTTACCCAAAGTGACGGGCATCTGAAGCACTACATCCAGGGTAAATAGAAAAACCTTGCGTCCCCGACTACTCCTTTCTGGGTCAGAGAACTCTAGCTTGATATCCCAACAGTCACTGTTTCGCCGACAGAAGGGGCTTTTTTCGACTTCTATAGTGTCGAGTTGACGACGCTCGGCGATCGCTTTCGCAAAGACGGAAGCTGCTTGGAAGATGTTGGTGGCGGCGAAGTTGAGGGCGCGATCGCGCGAAGTCTGACCCACATTGCGTAGATCATTGTAGACTCGGTTGAGGAACGAAGTCAGAGCTTGTTGGATGAGGGGTGCTTGGGCTTCGTCCACCTGACGAGAGATCGCCACCATCGCCGCGTTGACCAGGGTATTCACTTTCCAGCCGTACATTCCTCGGAGGTCATGTACCTTGACGACTGGCACAACCTGACCAGAGAATAGTTCAACTGTGCGGTTAGTTTGTCGGGCGGGGATGCTAATTCGTTCTACAAATTCATCACTGCTTTCTGGCTCGAGTTGACCTACTAACATCAGCACAAACATCTCGTAGATCTGGTCTGAAAACGCTCCTGTTGGCTCTAGGACATAGATCGTGTCTCCATCCAGGCTCAACGTCCAGATCAACGAACGGCTTTCGTCTGGGTTGCGATCGAGGTGTTCAACCATCTGACGGGGATTGTAGGGGTCTGGCGGAACCAAGATGCTGTCCATTTCTACCGGAGCCATCCGTTCTTTGAAGGTATCAACACAGGTTTCATCGCCAAAGTCATAGCTCAAGGTTCCCAGAGCATAAACATGGCCCGAAAAAGCGGTACTAGCCTCCACCGTAGCCGGGTCAGCCGACGCAGTTACCGCTACTTCGGCCGCCATTGGCGTAGCCGATTGCATTGTCATAGTAGAGTCTCCAACCGAACTTGCTGCGATCGCAGTAATCCCAGCAGGAATACTCGACGTATCCCCTGCGATCGCCGTGCCATAGCCAGCCCATTCTGTGCGGGTCACTTGGTCGCCTGCAAAGGAAATGGTAACAGAAGGTTGTCCAAACAGCACCTTCATCGCCCCAGGGATATTCACAAAGCCGCGTAGACAGCGTTCTGGTTCTTCTACAACGTTTGGGTCACAGGGAATAGCAGTATTCAGCAGTGCGGTTCGGACAGCTTCAGCATCAACAGTTTTGCCTTGTTGCACTTGCAAACTCATTAACAGCGCAGCAATTCCGGTCACGATGGGGGCTGATCCACTGGTTCCGGTTCGCAGTTTCGGTTTTTCACTACCGAGTTGCGCTCCCCAAATGTCGTCACCCGGAGCCATAATCCCCTCTTGGGTGTAGTTGCGTCCCCAGTTACTATAGTGGGACGGTGGACTGCCTAGATCCATTGCTCCAACCGGAACGACTCCTGGCAGGACACCAGGCAGACACCAATATTCACCCAAACCATTACCCGCAGGCCCAACAATTAGAATGTTGTTATCCAGGCACTTCTGTACCGCTTTAGCCAATAGCTCATCCCCTTCGCAGGTTTGGGTAGGGCGACAGAACCCACAGTGAATGATATTTGCCCCTAAATTGAGAGCTTGCTCAAAGGCACGGGCTAGGTTCAAAATAGCAATAGATTCCTCGGGAATCCCCGTACTATTAACCGGCAAATTAATCAGGCGACAGTGGGGAGCAATACCAGCAGAAGGGGTGTTTTCTTGACCCACGATGATGCTGGTGACATGGCAAGTATGGTCATCGACTTTGAGACGGACTATCTGCGGTTCTGGAAAAGCTGCTTTGAATGCTTCTTCTTTCTCCTGTTTGGTGCGATCGCTATCATCAATCGCTCGGTATTTGGCATAGTCTTCTGGGGAAAACGGTTCTGGCATGTCGTGCCAGTAGGGAAAGACTTTAGAAATTTCAGCGCCCTGGAAACAGGACAGGGAGTGATCGGGGTTGCCTTCCAGAACCACAATCGTGATGCGGGGGTCGCCAAGGGTTTGGTTGCGAATATGAGCCAGTCCAGGGACACGATCATCGAGGTCGTGGGGATGGAGTGCTACCAAAGCTGGGGTGGCAGAACTCTCAACCCCACTGGCTGAAATAGCAGCAGATTCAGTTTCATTCACTACAACATCCGATTCCACTTCACTCTCGGAAGCCTCTGATTCCATGATTTCAGTCGTGGTCTGGGATACAGATTCAGCCTCACTCACCGAAACCGCTGCCTCTGTTGTCTCCACCGATTCTGTAGGTTGGGTTGAGGAACGAAACCCAACATCTAGTTCAGATGTAGGTTGAGTTGAGGAACGAAACCCAACATCAGCAGGCTCAGGTTCCGCCTCACTCCTATCCAACTCAACCGCGCTCACCGAGACTGCTACCTCCGCAGACTCATCCGAGGGCTCAACGTCTTCAACTGACTCAACTCCACTCGCTTGCACATCCCGGTTCGGCAGTGACCCCAACATGAACTCACCTACCGCCGACTCTTCCACATAGTCCAGACCTGCTGCTTGTCCAAAACCATCGCTATCTCCAGCCCCCCACGCGCAGGGAGCCAGACCCATATTCGTCGCCACCAGATAAAGATTTTGCTGTAACACTCCGACGTGTTTCAGCACTAACGAATAAGCTAAGGAGCGATACTTGCGGAACAATCGCCCAAACCGGGCTGTAATAACAAGAAGGACTTGTGGCGATCCCAAATCGCTTGGGAGGTTGTTTGGAAGTTTATAGCCTGATAGAGCAAAGATGTTGTCTTCTGCTCCTATAATCTGCTCCAATTGGTGATTGAGTGGGTCATAGTGATACAACCCTTTTTCCAGTCCTGCACACCGCCGCACTACTGGATATATCTCTAACTCATACATGGCACCGCCGCCAGGGTAAGGACGGGTGCCTAATTCGCCATAGTCAATGTCCGCGTCAAAACCGAGTATTTCTCGCCAATTTTCACCAAAATACTCCTCCACTGAGCGAATATCTTTAACACGAGCAGTACGATAAAGCAGTTCGCTGAGTTGTTCAACTGTAATTGGGTTAGCTTCATCATAGTTGCGGATGGACTTCCGTTCTTCGATCGCTTCCGTGAGTGTGGCATCGTTATACTTCAACGCCCCCAAATTCGGACGTGGCAGCGACAAAATCCGATCGCTCATAGGTGGCTTGACCACCGGAAAGTCAGACCACTGTTCAATATCAATATCTTGCGTTGGATAGTCATGGCGACCTAAGCGGCTGCGACTATGGAACAGGAGGTTGTGAAAGTCCCAAAGTTGAAGCGAGGGAGGTTCGGCATCAGCCGTCAGAAACCCTGCGGCCCACAACAAATTGACAAACTGATAGGCGGTTTCTGCACCCAAGTAGGGGGGGGGTGTGACGGCTCCTAAAGATTGCGGTTGAGCCAGTTGAGTGAGGATGGCACTGGCTCGCCAGTCGAGGAGCTTGATCCGAAACTTCGACAGGGGGGACTCCAGTACCATTGTGCCTTCGTAGGGATGCTGATAGGCAAAACGGGAGAGGGCAACACGGGTTTGTGTCCAGTAGGGTTGGGCTAGATTTAACTCAGCCGAGTCCACCATTGGGATTGCCACTGCTAGGGGCAAGACGCTATAACTCAACCAACCCCGCTCATTCAGTTGTTTGAGCATCTGCCCGAACTGTTCCCCCACAGCCTGACCTTCCAGTTCCGCTAACTTTTGTACCAGTAATTCAGGGGTACTACTGCCAGCCTTGAGACCATCAAGAACCATAGTGATTCCAGGGGTTGTTGCCAGGGTAAGTAAAGCGGTGGGATCGGATTCTACAGAGCGCAGCATATACTGATCTTCAGTGCTGCTCACTTGGACAAAAGGATTTAGGGAAACTGCAAAGGGATGATGGTTCATGGCGGTGAATAATAAGATTAGGACAAGAATAGTTGGAAAACATCAACTTATGAGAAGGGTTTGCAAAGCTGTCGGCTCCGATTAATTAATCAAGTGATGAAAAATGTTTTTGATGTTTTTATGTTTAAGGACTAATTCCAAGCTGTTGTGCGAAGTGGAATTTATCTAAATTCAATTGACACACATCACTTTTATTGTATAAAAAACCATAATTATCTAATCGACTACTTTCTAAATCTTGCTCTCGAACAGATATACTAGCTATAGGTAACACAGTCCTGACTCTGATAAAAATCATAAATTCTGTCGCCCAAGCTATTGAACGCAAAATATTTTGGTATGTCTTTGATATCAAAAAAGTGAAAATAGAATATAGGGTCTATCTTTTGCTTAGAAAAACTTGCCGCAATTCCGTCTGCAACATCAAATAAAAAATTTACTTTTTGTGAAAAATTTTTTCGTATATAGGCAGCCAGATCTCTGCCAAAATTTCCTTTGTGTTGGTATTTTCCCCCTGGCGAAATCGCCCATATTTCTATGTTACTCCGACCATCCAAGAAAAGATTAAATCCGATTAAAGCCCCATCTTTTAGCAAAACTTCTGTCACCTCAGCCGAATAGTTAGCACCATCAAGTGCGAGTGCTGTCATCACTAAATCTTCATGAGATCCCCCAGGATGGAGGTGCATATATATCTTGATTAGAGAATCCTGAATTGTCGGGCGTAAGTCAATACCGATGGTGTTAGTTTCGATTTTGCTAGAGTGAATGTATAGGGATGAAAACCGATCAAGCAAGTTCCGATTGATTTGAACACCCACTTGGCTTCCAACTTTGTCTAGGAATTTTGAAGCACCCATTAGCGATTTAGGCCAAGTTTTTTCATAGGTAGCAACTTGAATATCACCTGCAAATATGCGATCGCCTTGAACATGGCAAGTGGGTTCAATACCACAGTATCCTTCAATTTCAAGAACAGCTTCTTCAAAAAGAGGTAGAGGAAAGCGAGGCTCTACATCAAAAGCCTCCAGATGAGTTCTAATGAACCGCAGTCGCTGCTCTCGTAGATAATGATGTGAAAATACAGGAGTTATCGTCATAATGGTATCTGCTTATGAAAGATATTGTAAATATCTAAGGTGGATAATTGGTACTCATTAAGAGTGGGTTTTGGGTCTATATTAATCTCAAATTTTTCTGATTCACAAAATTATTCATGTGATAGTACATTTTGACTCTCTGAATTGAATTGGTATAAAATTCAGATTCAGGAATACCTAGATATAGATCGTGAAAAACTCGATTTCGGTAGTGAGCATGAACTTGATTAACCGTTTCATTTTTCAGATAGTCAACGGCACTGTTGGGAGATTTAAAATTATTAAAATATAGAATATCACTATCGTTATCATTGCTAATTCCAATTTGAACAGTTCTACTTTCATAGAGTAGAGGCAGTGCTTTTGCAGGTAGTCTGGAAGTTAAATAGGCTTGAACATCTGCTCGTTGGAGATCGGCGGGGGAAAACGTGGGATAGACTTCTACCGCAGCTCGATTATCCAAGAAAAAGTCAAACCCTACTAATAATGTTCCATTAACAATTAATTTCTCCCAATCACGCTGTTCCCCACAAAGTGCTATGGCAATTGCTATCTTTTCTGGATAGTCCCTGATGCTCAAATACAACTTAATCCGTGAATGTCTGAGTTCGGGCCGAACGTCAACACCAACAGTCACCATATCTACCTTAGAAGGGTCTAAACCTGTTGCTAAAAACTGCTGAAGTAAACTCCGATTAATCTGGAGTTCTGGACGTTCTTCTAGGCGATGGGAGAAAGAGAGAAAATCTTCTATATCGAGCAATTTCAGGGCAGGATCGGAGACAAAAACTTCAGAGAGATAAGCAAAACGAGAGGGATAACAACGTTCTTTTTCGATATTGCAGCAACAGGAAATCGTCCCTCCTTTACCTTTTCTCTGCTTTCCTACGAATTCTTCAAACAAATTTAATGGATAAGAATTTTCAATTTCAAAAATTTGCTTGTGTTCTTCAATATAGCGTAAATTTTCTTCATGGCGATTCCGAGCCGGACTGGAGCTAACGCCAGCAGGTTGAATTCGATTTTGAGTTTTAGCTCTGGCAGGTTTTACCGCTTTAATTTCTCCAAAAAATAGAGGCGAATTAGGGTGGAGCAAGTTTTCACAAATCAGACGAAAAGCCAGGGCTGGCATTGTCATCGCCTGGTTTTCGTCATATTCAATGGACTGGAATCCCGCCTGCTCTACAAATTCAACCGTTTTCTTAATGGTAATCACATGAGCGCCATACATTTCTTGCTGCTTGGCTTCATCAAGCGATTGTTGCTCTAGCGCAGAGAGTGGCGGCTCTTTGACAAAAAGACCTGTGATATATAGAGTACCTCCTGGACGCAGCACCCGCTTGGCTTCAGCTAGGACTTGGGACACCTGATTAGAATACTTGATGCTGTCGTTGAAAAACACCACATCAAAGACTTCGTTAGGAAAGGGTGGTGCATGAAAATCTCCCACTTGCACCCGTACCCGATCAACTAAGTTAGCTTGGGCAATCCGAATTTGCGCTTCTGCTGCCTCCACTTCAGAAATCGTTATTCCCTCAATCCGCGTTCCTGGATACGACTGGGCAATATGAATCGCCGGAATTCCGGCGCCACAACCCGCATCAAAGATATAGTTCCCCGGTTGTATCCCCATACGAGCCGCTAGATCAAGATTATGGGATCTAGCGACCGGATCGGGAACCATTCGACTAAAGTTAATGGAATTTTTGTTATAAAAAGCACGAACTTTTTCGACTTCAGATGTTGGGCTGGACTGAGTAGGAACACTAGGACTGATAGAATTATTTTGCATAATATTTTGAGGGTGATAGGGGTTAGCGAAACAAGTATTAGGCTAACAATCTTTTTTCTAAAAAAAGACGAGGTAAAGATAAGGAAGACAAGACTTGATAAAATGTCTGCTATCCAAGCATCCTTATCCTCGTCTTTCTACTAAAGCCTAGCGACCTTTCCTGTTCAAATTTATGACAGTAAACTGCCATATTCCCCAAGGTGGACTAGGCTGAATATTTGATTGGCTAGCGATTGCCAATTCAGGTGATTTAGGCATCACCATCATCGTAGGAACAGCAAGGCACGAAAGAGGCATCTGCCCCATCGTAGGAACAGCAAGGCACGAAAGAGGCATCTGCCCCATCATAGGAACAGCAAGGCACGAAAGAGGCATCTACACCGGCACCACCGAGAGCTTCCTCGGAGAGTTCAGCCAAGTGGCTGGGGAGTTTACCGTTGGTGGTACGGAGTACGGGCTTGCCTTGGTGGGGCAGGATGTTTTTCTTATCCATGAGAATAATCCTCTTTTTGTTGTTTGGTTTGTTGACCCGTTGAGGTGGGTCAGTCCTCTTCTTCATTGAGAAGAAGCCTAGTGGGGCGATATTTGTGATGTAGTGAAAGCAAGTCGCCCCTAAACTTTAAAAAACTTAAAATGGCATCGGTGTGGGGTTCATCTGTGCCTCAGTGAGCGGTTCATCTAGCCATCCCAGTTTCACCGGGACATCATAGAGCCGACCCTCCCCAAACCGTGACCAAAAATGGCGCATCCCTGGCACTGTCACCTTAACCACATTCAGCCCAATATCCGGTCGGGTTTGATCGATTACCAAAGTTTCTAAACCCGCTTGCTTGGCAATCTCCACACAGGTATTCACCTCCGCGTAAATATCATCTCCCCACAGCTTGGGATAGTCCTGAGCCGTCTTGAGGGGTTGGGTGGCATCAGGAAGCAAATAGGGATGATCCGCCAATTTCGCATTCACTAACCAATCCTTTGCATCGCTTTTCAGGTTCTCGTCTGGCACTTTATCCAGTTCCAAGCCTATTTGACTCACTTCGGTGAGGGTTCGGATAATGGCAACAGTTGGGTCAAGGTGCGCCCCAAAGCCTAGAATCAGGCGTTCCGAGCTTCCCGTTTTCCGATTCGACACCCCCACAAAAGCGGGAATGCCTAAATCTGCGGTCAAATCCAGCACCCACAAATCCCGATCGTTTTCCCGGTAAAACTGTTGTAACTGCACAAAATACGGCTCATCAAAGCTGCTCAAGTCCACTGCCGGACGACTGAGACGGTTGTACCACCACAACGCCACACTATCCCGCTCCACCAATTCCAGAAACCCTTGTAGGATGGCTTCTTCCAGGGTGTTCCCAGCAGCATTCCCGTTGGAATCACCTCTGGCGAAGCGGTGTTCTGGGGGCAAGGGATATTGGTAGTAGCACATTGCGGTAGGCAGATACTTATGGGTCTGCTCTGTTAACGACCATATGGGTGTCCATTCAATGGCTTGACTGGCATCAAAGCGTTGCGGAATCCAATCGTGAGCTACTGTTGCCTGCTCATTCAGGGCTTCCCGGTTAGCATACTGCGTGTCACTAAAGCACAAACATTGCTCTGGATGAATCGCCAAGTCTCCCAGTTCTGCCAGGGTTGCCCGTTTGCGGGGTTCGTCTCCCTGAAAGATACCGGAATAGCGTTCCACTGCCTCACACAACCCACTAGCCTTAGATTGGCTATCGGTTTTGCCTTTGCCAGAACTCTTGTGTTTCAGAGTATTCCGCAGCCCCCGCAGGCTGGTGGCACTGCCGAAGCTATGCCCCGCCCGGTAGGTATGTACCAAGGGATTAGCTGGGTCGGTGATTCGCACCAGTTCTGTCACCACTCCCGTCACCGGGCTGATCAAGTGCTGGTATTTCTGCACCGTCTGTTCGGGAGTGGTGCCCCGATGACCGCCATCCGAGGTGAAGTGCTTGGGGCGCGACTCCAACTTCAGGGGTTCAAATCCTCGGTGCTGCAAAATTTTGCGATCGCCACAGGTTGGACATTGCGATCGCTTAATCAAGATATGGCTTTTCAAGTCCAAAATCGAGTGGTTTAAGGTGATAATCTTGCCATCGAGGGTGGGAAAGAACACAGTACCCGGTGCAGTGGCATTGACGTGGTGCTTGACAATGCACTTGGCAATCTCAGTTGCCGCGAACTGTAACCCCGTTTGCAGGGTAGACGGCAGGGTTGCCCGTGCGGTAGGCAGGCAACCGATTACAGAACCGGACTGACCATTACGTTGCTGCTGGGCTTGTTTTTGCCGCAACACCGACGCCTCGACTTCGCGGTTGCCCCGTAGCCGATGGGCTAGACAGTCCCAACACCCCGTCTTGCCCGGAACAAACACAGGCCCCAGCCACAGCACACTGCCTACAGGCTTAACCAGTAGCCAAGTTTGTTGACTCTCTAGTGCCTGTTTATTAATCTTGGCGAGTTCGGGCTGCAAATAGTCATCGGTTAAGACGACGTTGAGCGCCGTTGGAGAACCTGCTTCAGTTGGGGTCTGCACGGAAATACCAATGTCCCGCAGAGCCGTTGTCAGGGCTGCAACCGTCACTTCACTGATGTTGCCCACAGGGGTTAGGGTTACAGGCTGCCGTAAAGCTTCCGCCGCAACCGGAGGTGCAATGCCTAACTCGCTCCAAAATGCCGCCACTTCCGAGGACAGTTCTGGGGCTGCCTCAGTCAGATAACCTTTCTCAGCGAGGCGCTCCAGTACATAGTCGATGTATTCTTCTGGGACTTCTCCATCCAGCTTCTCGACAATCTGCTCACGATTGTGTTGCCCATCCAAGAGGGGCAAAATCTGGCAGTAAAGCTGTCCGGTGAGGGCATAGTTAGCCTGTTCGCCAAGGAGATAGACTTGCTTTGGCTCGATCACCTCGACATGAAAGTGGGGTTGAATTTGGAGCAGTGGGGTGGATTGCATAGAACGAACAGTCAGTGATTAAGTGGACGATAACAAGACCAGCAGCTAGGGGTTAAGCCCAGATGCGACCGCGCCGGAAGGATTTAGGGTCTTTGTCTGATTTCTTGGCTTGATCCTTGACGTATTGGCACCAGTAGGAATAATCTTGCAGCCCGGTCTGGGAAGTGGGAACGTAAGACTTTTTGGGTTCAGGCGTTGCGATCGTCGTTGGTTCAGACTTGCTTGGTTCAGGGTTAGAGGGGACTTCCGAGGATGTTGTTGTGGTTTCGTTCTTGCTCATAGTGTCCTTGTATGTTTAGGGTTGGCTGAGGGCGAGTGATTAGCAGCCCATTAATAGAATCCTCCCATACTGCCAAAACCGCCCCAGCCCTGGCTGGCTGAACTTTGGCTGGCACTAGAGTGCATCACTTGGTTGAAACTACGGTTGGCAAAGGCTGCAGGATCGTTATAGTTAGCAGCATGGAGCAGATCCATCCGAATATGCACCAAATCTTCGGGACGACCATTTTCTAGATCCACGCACAGTCCTGGCTGGATGAAATGGGGACGTTTAATCGGGGGAGATAATAGAGGAAGTCGCATAGTTTAGGATTCTCCCTATGGAGAGTATTAATCAACTGAACACATCTGCATCTCCTAGTGAGAGTGGGGTCTAATATTGCACTCTCACTAAAATTGTGCGGCTCCTTAGTAGGGAGAAGACCAAGAACGAACTTCGCCAAGGGTGACAGGAATTAGATCGCTGACATCAATGGTAAAGCGGTAAATCTTCTTGGCACGGCGGCTGTTTTCCGGGTCGAAGAACTTCAGCTTCACATCCCAGCAGTCGCTATCGATCCGGCAGAAGGGGCTTTTCTCTACCGTCACGCTATCGAGTTCCATGCCAACGGCTACCGCTTGGCTGAAAGTTTGGGCGGCTTGGAAGGCGTTGGTGACGGCAAAGTTAAGGGCGCGGTCTTGGGAAGTGGTTCCCAAGTTGCGGAGGTCGTAGTAGATGCGGTTGAGGAAGCCATCCAAGGTTTTGCGGATCGTTTCTTCGTCAGCAGTGCCATCTTCAGCTTGTACCGCGTCCATCGCTGCGCTGACCAGGTTGTTGACTTTCCAACCGTAGAGACCACGGGTGCTTTGGGGTTCAATCACCGGGATGACTTGACCGGAGAAGAGTTTAACCTTACGTCCAGTTAAAATACCGGGGATACTTACCCGTTCAACATATTCGCCATCGTTTTCCGGTTGGATTTGACCCGCCAGGAGTTCTTGAAGGGCGCGGTAGGACTCGGCGGCGAAGGGGCCAGCCGGATCAATCGCATAAACCGGAGTCAGTTCAATGTTTAATGTCCAAATCAGCGATCGCGCCTCGGAGATGTTTTCCCCTAGATAGTCCACCATCTGACGGGCGTCGTAGGGGTTGGCGGGAACCATGACTCCCCCACCTAAATCAAAGGGAGGCATGAGTTGTTTAAAGGAGTCCCGACGGGCTTCTGCGCCGAAGTCATAACCAAGGGTTCCTAGAGCATAAACAAGCTGACCCATCTCGGCGAGTTCGCTAGGAGCTTGGCTGGCAGTAACGGAATTAGCAGTGAAGTTGGGCATAGTTGGTTGTTGAGTTACAGCAGTAGGGAATGATTGAATTAAGTTGTTTAAGTTGGGAGTGTCGCTGGGGACAGCCCCAGCCGATGGACTGGAAGCCACAGCAGTTAAGCTAGGAGCCGTTTGCTCTTGGGGGGTAGCACTTAATGTGCCTCCACAACCACAACCTGCTGCTGTTACTTCTGATGCCGCCACAGACGAAAATTCCTCAGACATTTTTTCTCCTTTTAGTAACGTGATTGCCCCAGAGACATTAAGTTTGCCCGCCAGACACCGCCGGCTTTCTTCTGGCAAGTCAAGGTCACAGGGTAAAGCACTCTGCAACAAAATTTGACGAATTTTTTGGGGGTCGGGGGAATCTCCCTGTTCCCGTTGAAGGCTGAGTAATACCCCAGCGACACCAGAAACGATAGGAGTGGCAAAACTGGTTCCACTTAAGCGGTGGGTTCCCCCCCCAGCTTTGGCTCCCAGAATATCTTCCCCTGGAGCCAGGATGCCTTGAGTTTGGTAGGCTTCCCCCCAGTTGCTAAAGTCGAGGGGTTTCCCCTGGGCATCCATTGCCCCGACGGCCAGCGCTGACGGTAAAGCTGCCGGAACGTGCAAACACTCGCAACCATTATTGCCTGCTGCTGCCACTAACAAGACGTTATTCTCTCGGCACAAACGAACAGCATTTTTTAACCAGCCATCGGACTCACCAAAGTCAGTGAGTTGACCCCCACTGAGGTTGATGATGTGGGCTCCGGCATGAACGGCTTGCTCGATTCCCCGAGCTAAATCTAGCTGGGAAGTTCGGCGACGGTCATCGGCAAAAATCGGTACGATAATGCCTTTGCATTGAGGTACGATTCCCTGAACGGGGCTACCGGGTTGCCCAAAGAGAATGCTGGCAACGTGAGTTCCGTGCATGGACATACTGCCATCAACTTTAGCGGCTTCTTGCACCAATGTGGGCAGATAGGTAAGGTTTGCGCCTTGGAAGCAAGGGTGAGCTTGATCAACAGGCCCATCCAAAACAGCCACACAAATACTGCTATCTCCTTGGGAAATAGTATGTAATCTATCTAGCATTTAAAGGCATTTGGCGATTTTTGTCAATTGTTTTTGATCTAGAGCGAACTAATCAATTAAGTCTCTTGCCAGATAAGGATTTAGTCGATTTATGCCTCCCTATTGAACCATACCAAGTAACGAAGAACCATTTAAGCTAGCTATAATTTCTTATCAAACCATAGTTAGTTGTAGTTAGCAATAGAAATTTCGGCTCTCCTCGACTTTGTGTGATAATTTTTGCTTATGGAATCCTGAAGTGCTTATTGGACAAGACTTTTAGGACTATTTTGCGGATATTCTATCAGTATAGACCTCGTTTCCAC
>VYKW01000288.1_pt1 | contig 20236 bp, 16 predicted proteins | sample 5114451 | NCBI WGS metagenome assembly VYKW01 (sample SAMN12291784, study PRJNA351875) | freshwater metagenome | isolation source: freshwater lake | place: USA: Michigan, Gull Lake | collected 2013-08-08
GACGATCACCCTGGGCAAGACCCAGGTCGATTTTCGCCCGCTGCTCAACGATCCCAAGTCGCTGATCAACGTCGCGGCCAAGCTGCGCGCGCTGCCCCAGCTCGCCGACGTCCAGGTCGAATCCCTCGACGCGATCGAGGTGCCGCAGGGCCTGGTGATCCGCAGCTTCGTCAACTATCGGATCAAATCCGGCGGCTGTCGCGACGCGGCGAAGCGCGCGCAGATCGCCACGACGGGCGTCCGCTGCGCCGCGCAGATGAGCGAGGCGCAACGCACCGCCGCCTTCGCCAATCCGACCGATCCGCGGTATGTTGCTGATCCCGCGCAGCGCACCAAGCTGCTTGCCGATGCCAAGGCCGCGTCGGACAAGGAGCAGGCCGAGCTCGCCGCCGATGTCGCCGCGCTGCGCGCCGACCTCAAGGACCCCGCGCGCCGCGCCGAGCTGGTCAAGTCGCTGGGCGCGGCCGAGGTCGCGGCGCTCGACGCGATGGACGATGCCGGCCTCGCCGCGGAGATCGTCAATTCGGGCGAGACCAAGGTCGAGCAGGTCGCCTATATCCCCAAGACCGACGACGCCGAGGGGACACAGCCCAAGCCCAAGCCCGAACCGGCCAAGCCGCCCAAGCCGCCCGCCGACGTCAATGTCAGCTACCCGCTCGAGACCCATTATTTCCTCGCGGGCTTCACGCTCGGTCGCGAGTATAACTGGCGCGAGCGGATCGAGAAGCGGATCAATCGCTGCGTGGTCGGTTGCGCCAAGACCTATTATGTCGAGGTCTATGCCGGGTTCAAATATGGCTTCGGTCTGCGCTTCCCGATCGAATTCGACGGCACCTACACCTACAAGAAGGACGGCAAGACCGGCGTCGACGAAGGCTATATGATCGGCAATCTGAAGCCGATTGGCGGCGACGTGCAGCACTACCAGGCGACGGGCCTGCCCGGCTATCAGCTGTTCGAGGCGAAGGAGATCGTCGCCGAGGTGGGCGCGCATGCCGGCTTTTATGCCGATCTGCCGCTGATCCCCAATTTCGGCGCGTCGTTCGACCCGCATGTCGACTTCACCCAGTATCTGCCGGGCAAGTTCAAGGGCGGGCAGATCGCGCCGCCGGCGCCCGGCGAGAGCCTGACCGAGCTGCTGATCCTCGATCAGATCGACCTGATCGGCGGTCGCGCGAATTTCGGTATCGCCGGCGCGAAGGTGCATCCCGCAGCCAAGGTCGGCATCACCTCTGCGTCGCTCACCTTGGCGGTGCACGACAAGATCAAGGGCCAGTCGACCACGCTCAGCGCCAGCGGACAAAAGATCCCGCTCCAGCTCGAACAGGGCACGCGCGCGGTGCATTTCAGTGTCGGCAAGCCGGTCTACAACCTCTCCTTCACCGTCGAGCCCGGCCTGGTCGCGCGGCTGTTCGTCGACATCGGGCTATGGGGAAATAGCTGGGATTGGCCGATCTGGTTTCCCAGCCTCGCGCTCACGCTGCCCCCGGGCGGGGTCGATTTCGGGTGCCATGACGGCACCGTCTGCACGCGCGACTTCCGCTTCTCGCCCAAGGGCGCGCAGAGCCCGCTCTTCGCCGAGCACGAGAAATGGAACGTCGACTTCCAGAGCCGCTGGCTGCCCGAATGCATCGACGAGACCTGCAGCTTCGGCATCAAGTTCGTGGGCACCGGCACGCTCGCTGCAATCAAAAACTGGATCATCAAGTCCCAGACCACGCCGCAGCCCGCGGTCAAGGAAAAGGCGTTCATCGACGGCGTCAAGGCGCAGGCGGAGAAGGACGCGAAGACGATCGTCGGCGACAGCTTGGCGCGCAAGGCCAAGGGTACTGCCGAGGCCTGGGCGCAGCTCGCGCAGGCAGTGTGGACCAAACAATGCAAGGACAAGCCGTGCTTTGACGAAGTCGCCACGCTCGCCAATCAGATGGGTCCGCGCGCCGCGGTGCTCGCCAAGGCCAATCCCGAGGCGTCCCAGCTCTCGATCCAGGGCATGGTCGGCAAGGAGTTCGGGCCGAAGTTCAAGAAAGCGGTCGACGATTCCAAGACCCGCGACGCCGCGGCCAAGGCGCTCGAGGAGAAGATGAAGACCAATCCCAACCCATTCTCGATGAAGCCGGATTAGGGGCTGCACCTGCCGTAACCCTGGGCATGACCCGGGGCCTGGCTTCTTCGACCGCTCAAGGCAGCGGCGCGCCGGCTCAAGGTTGGGTGACGGGTAAGCGACCCGGCAGCCTAGCGCCCGCGCCCTATTCCTCGCCCATCCGCAGCGCGGCGATGAAGGCTTCCTGCGGGATGCTGACGCTGCCGTACTCGCGCATCTTCGCCTTGCCCTTTTTCTGCTTGTCCAACAGCTTGCGCTTGCGGGTGGCGTCGCCGCCATAGCATTTGGCGGTCACGTCCTTGCGCATCGCGCTGATCGTTTCGCGCGCGATCACCTTACCGCCGATCGCCGCTTGGATCGGGATCTTGAACAAATGGCGCGGGATCAGTTCCTTGAGCCGCTCGCACATACCGCGACCACGCGCTTCGGCAGTCGAGCGGTGAACGATCATGCTGAGCGCATCGACCGGCTCTTCGTTGACGAGGATGCCCATCTTGACGAGGTCGCCCTCGCGATAGCCGATCTGCTCGTAATCGAAGCTGGCATAGCCCTTCGACAGTGACTTCAGGCGATCGTAGAAATCGAACACCACTTCGTTGAGCGGCAGTTCGTAGGTCACCTGCGCACGGCCGCCGACATAAGTCAGGTTCTTCTGAATGCCGCGGCGGTCCTGACAGAGTTTCAGGATGCTGCCCAAATATTCGTCGGGGACGTAGATCACCGCCTGAATCCACGGTTCGGCGATGCTTTCGATCTTGTTGGGATCGGGCATGTCGGCCGGATTGTGCAGCTCGATATGCCCGCCGCCATGCGTCAGCTCGATCTGATACACCACCGACGGCGCGGTGGTGATGAGGTCGAGGTCATATTCGCGCATCAGCCGTTCCTGGATGATCTCCAGGTGCAAGAGGCCGAGGAAGCCGCAGCGGAAGCCGAAGCCAAGCGCGGCCGAGGTTTCCATCTCGAAGCTGAACGACGCGTCGTTGAGCCGCAGCTTGCTGATGCTCTCGCGCAATTTCTCGAAGTCGTTGGCATCGACCGGGAACAGGCCGCAGAACACCACCGACTGGACTTCCTTGAAGCCCGGCAGTGCTTCGGTGGCGGGGCGCTTGGCGTCGGTCAGCGTGTCGCCGACGCGCGCTTGCGCCACTTCCTTGATCTGTGCGGTGATGAAGCCGATTTCGCCCGGGCCAAGGTCGGCGAGCTGCTCGATCTTGGGCCGGAAACAGCCGACGCGATCCACCAGATGCGTGGTGCCGCTCTGCATGAACTTGACCTGCTGGCCCTTTTTGATCGTGCCGTCGATCACGCGGATCAGGATGACGACGCCGAGATAGGGGTCGTACCAGCTGTCGACCAGCATCGCCTTGAGCGGCGCGTCGGGGTCGCCCTTGGGCGCGGGGATGCGCTCGCACACCGCGTTGAGGATCTCGTCGATGCCGATGCCCGACTTGGCCGAGGCGAGCACCGCGCCCGAGGCGTCGATGCCGATCACTTCTTCGATCTCGTTGCGGACCTTTTCCGGTTCGGCGCTGGGCAGGTCGATCTTGTTGATCACCGGCACGATCTCATGGTCGTGCTCGATCGACTGATAGACGTTGGCGAGCGTTTGCGCCTCGACCCCCTGTGCCGCGTCCACCACCAGCAGCGCGCCCTCGCACGCGGCGAGGCTGCGGCTCACCTCATAGGCGAAGTCGACATGGCCCGGCGTGTCCATCAGGTTGAGGACATAATCCTTGCCGTCCGCCGCCTTCCAATCGAGGCGCACGGTCTGCGCCTTGATCGTGATGCCGCGTTCCTTTTCGATGTCCATATTGTCGAGCACCTGCTCGGACATCTCACGCGCGGTCAGGCCGCCGGTGCGTTGGATGAGGCGATCGGCCAGGGTCGACTTGCCATGGTCGATATGCGCGATGATCGAAAAATTGCGGATACGGGAAATGTCGGTTGCCATAACCCGCGCGCGTAGCAGGGGGCGACGGGCTTGCGAAGGGGGGTCAGTGGGGCTGCGCGGCGATGATGCGGTCGATTTCGGCGATGACGTGGTTCGCGACCTCGATCCGACGTTGATCCGCTTCTCCAACAAGCACCGCCTTTACCTGTAGTGCCTGTTCGCGCAGTCCAGCCAGATCGGAGAGTTCCCCGCCGCGATCGTGCAAACGGATCATCGCCACAATCAAGGCAAGCGTCGTTCTTGCCCAATAGAGCGGGACCCGCTCAACCGTCCGTTCTTCCAAAGCCAGTCGATAGGCTTCAACGGCCTCCATCAGCCGCGCCGTTCCGTCTTCGCGCTCACCCAGCGCCGAAAGCGCGTTTCCCAAATTATATTGGGTCCGCGCCCAGGCATACGGAACCCGTTCCCGCGTCCTCTCTTCCAGTGCGAAGCGATATGCCGCCACGGACTCCTCGAGCTCGGTCGTCCCGTTTGCCTGCTTGCCCAAAGCGAGCAGAGCACCGCCCAGATTATTTTGAGTCATGGCCCATGCGAGCGGAAGATACTCGCGTCGGCGATAATTCAGCGCAGAGCGATATACGGTCAGGGCATGCCTGAGACCATCGGGGTCGCGTTCCCGCTTACTCAACGCAACAAGCGCGTTGCCCATATTATTCAGCGTCATCGCACAGGCGTTTGGGGCCTGCTCGCCCGTGCGTTCCTCAAGTGCAGATCGATAGGCTTGCACGGCTTCCTTCAACCGTGCCGTACCGGTCTCCCGTCTACCCAGTGCAAGAAGCGCGTTCCCCAGATTATTCTGTGTCTCTGCCCACAGCAACGGAACACGTTCGTGCGGCCGCTTCTCCAGCGCCAGACGATAGGCCACCACAGCCTCCTCCAGCCGCGCTGTCCCGTTCTCGCGCTCGCCAAGAAGTCTAAGCGCTACCCCCAGATTGTTCTGCGCCATTGCCCAGTTGTCAGGGTCATCCGCAAGAGAACAAAACTCCGCAATCTCCCGCCATCGCCGGATCGCATCGGGCAGCAGCCACGGATCACCGAAGCGCGCGCCCCATTCCCGCTGCGCGTTCGCGGCCCCACACAGCCGCGCCAGCCGCTCCTCGCCAGCCTGCGCCGGCAGGATCGCCGCCGCTTCGTCCAGGAAACGCATCGCCGCCGCATAATCACCCGCAACCCGCGCGTTTTCCCCACGCAGCGCGATGCGGGCGGATTTGGCGATCAGCAGGGGGGCGATCTTGTCGTCCAGCGCCTCAACCGCTTCGGCCAGCAGCGCGTCGGCGGTTGCGAAGTCGCCGCGGTCGGTGGCCGCCTTTGCGTCCGCGAGCAGCGCGGCGTCGCGATTGCCCTCGGCCTCCAGCTCCTCGATCCGCGCGCGATAGTCGCGCCACTGGTCGATCTTGGCGTGCAGATAGGATTGCAGCCCCTCCAGATCGTTGGCGTGATGCTGTTCGGCATAGCCTTGTGCCAGCGCGCGCAGCAGTTCGATCGACGCCTGCTGGCCCTTGCCCTGGTTGGCGAGGATTTGGTTGAGCAGCGCCGTATGCACATCCTGCGTCGCCGCCACTGCATCGAAGCGATCGTGCATCGCCGCGCGGAAGCTCCGAAGTTCGCGCTCCAACTCCGCCAGCGCCTCCGCATGCGCCCCGGCAAACGCAACCACCTCGTTCAATCGCTCGAACGTCAGGATGCGGAACACCGCTTCGTCGTCCTTGACCGCTTGCGAAAAGAACAGCTGGAACGTCGCCGCCCAGCCGCGCTTGCCGGCATGGCCGGAGCGGAACACGGCGCGCAGGCCTTCGGTGAGGGGTTGGCCCATCACGCCCTCAAGCCGAGCGATCACCGCCTCCACCGCGACCGCATCGGGATCGGCATCCGCGCGATAGATGTCTCGGACTAGCCGCTCCAGTTCCGCATCGGGGAAGTTGCCGCCACCGAAGCGGAATTCGGTCAGCGCCGGATCGCGCACGGCCTTTTTCAGCGCCGCTAGCGTGGGGTGATCGTCGAACCGGGTCGTCGCCCCCTCCGCCAGGCCCGCCATGACCTGAACCGATTTGAGCCAAGCGGCATGCGTGGCACGCAGCACATCATGGTTCTGTGGGGTCTGGGTTCCTGCCAGCACGCCGGCCAGCTTGCGCCCGCCCGCCACCGCCGCCGCATCAGCGCGATTGCCGATCAGTCCCCAGACACATCCAGCTGCAATCGTTGCCAGCGTAAACGGTTCGGCCAAGGCGCCTCTCCTCCACCTGAAAGGTAGCGTAGTTACCCAAAGTGTCGAGCACCAGCCGCCAAATCCGCTTGCAACGGGCAGGCCGGAGCGCCAGCCTGGTCCGATGCGCACTCTGGTCCTCGCCCTCGCCTGCGCTCTCGCCGCTCCAGCGCTGGCGAAGGACGCGCCCGCCATTCATGTCGTCCGCCATTTCGATACGCCGAAGGGTGAGAAGGACCCGGACCTGTTGCCGCAAGGGTCGGCGCGCGCCGAGGCGCTGGCGCGGTGGTTTCGGGGGAAGCGGCTGTGCGCTATTCTCGTGACGCAGTATCAGCGCACGCGTCAGACGGCTGCGCCGACTGCCGCCGGGCGCAGCATCGCGATCCAGAGTTACGACGCGGCCGATACCGCAGGCGTGGTGGCGCGGGCCAAGGCTTCGGCATGCCCGGTTCTGATCGTCGGGCACAGCAATACCGTTCCCGATATCGTCGAGAAGCTGGGCGGCACGCGCCCCGCCGACCTCAAGCATGAGGATTTCGGGGATCTGTGGACGGTAGCCGATGGCAAAACGGACCGCGTGACGATCATTCCCTGATCGTCACGCGATCCGCATGTGCCTGACCGATTGGCCGCTTCAGAAGGGCAGATCGACCCGGTCGAAGGTCGGGCTGTTCGCTTCCGGGCTGTCCGCTTCGGCATAGACCGCGATGCTGCCCGGCTCGACGCCGCCGATATCGCCGGTGCCGCGCGTTTCGGCCCAGGCATAGCCGCTGCCGGCCAGCCCGATGGTGCACTTGATCTCTTCGCCGCCCGGCCCTTCGAGCAGGACGACCGCGCCGCGCGTCAACAAGGGCGTGCCATAGTTGAGCTTGACGCGGCGATCGGTGACCTCCTCGACGCGCAGCGGCACCAGCTTGAACGCCGCCGAACGCGCGACCGCGAACGCGACCTCACGCTGCAACTGGGTGTAGATGGTGCGACCCGTGTCTGCGGTCACCGCCGTGGTCGTTTCACCGGCCGTGGTGGAGCCGATCTCGATCGTCTTGGTGATCATGTTGCCATGGATCGCGCGGCCACGTGCATCCTTCAGCGAAAACTGGACGCTGATCTTCGCGTCGATCCGCTTCTGATCCATGTCTGGGGTCGAGACGCTGCCGCCGCTCGCGCCAACCTCGGACATCGCGCCGGTCAGCGTGTAGGCGCCGGGCGTGCCGGCGCGGACCACGCGGAACTTGCCCGATGAAGCGATGGCCGCCTCCATCGACTGGCGCAGCGCCGAGAAGTTGCTGACGCAATCGCGCACCAATTCGGTCCGCCACGCGCGGGCATAGGCGAATGCCGCGCTGCTGGCATAACCCGCGCCGCCCCAGCCGGCATAGCCCGCGCTGCTGCTGCGACCATAGGCCGCTTCGGAGCCAGACGTCACCGCATAGAGGGTGCACTGTTTCTCGGTGGTGAAGCTGCCGATGACCACGGGGATCAGGCCGCTCTGCGCGCTGGCACCCGGTGCTCCGAGCGAAACCAGCGCCAGCGGCGTCAGCAAAGCGAGGCGATAGACGTTACGCATCAGCGGCGACCCTTCTTCTTGACCGGCGGCGGCGGCGGCGCAAAGCGCGCAACCGATCCGGTTGCCGGCGCGGCGGCGAACTGGGTGATCATCTGGGCGCGCGAAAAGCGCGGCATCACTTCGGTCACTTGGACCATGCCGATCTCGGTCCCTTCGCCCTTCGACAGACACTCGCCCGAATCCGGGTCGACTGCGAGGCAGGCACCGCCGGTGTCGCTGAAGATCTTGAGCGTGTCGCCGATCTTGAGCGTATCCTCACCATAGTTGAGCAGCACCAACCCGTCCGGCTGCACGCCCGCCACCTTCATCGGATAGAGCGCGAGGGTCAGACCGCTCGAAATCTTTTGAGCGGCGGTGCGGAACAGCGCCATATAATCGATCGTACCATTGGCGCCGCAGGTCGATCCTGAACGCTGGTCATGGCGGATCGTATCGGCCCAGCGCACCTGCCCGGTGCCGGTATCGACGATGCGGATATCAATCTCGAGGCTGGCGATCGCGATCGCGCAGGTCGGCGTATTGCGCGCGCCAAGAAACCCGCCAAGCACCGCCATGCCGAGCGTGCTGCCGACATCGGTCTTCGCCTTGGTCTGGCCCTGGGTGATGGTGCCGTAGATCAGGAAATCGACGCCTTCGGCAAGCGCGCGCTGACCGGGATTGCGGCTGGTGACCGTGCCGCTCTTTTGCAGGGCGCGCTCATCGGCCAGATTGCCGAGCTGCCGCTCGATCACGCGGAAGCGGTTGCCGCTGGTGATGGCGGTCAGGATCATCGTCGAAAAGGCTTCGGACTGGCCCGTATTCGCCAGATCCTTCATTTCCTTCACGCCGACGATCGGCTTGCGCACCTGCGCCTGAGGTACTGCACGCTGCTGGGCATTGACGGGCGAAATCGCAAGAATCGCGATCGCCGACACAATATACGCAAAGAACTTCATAGCCTCCCCCCGGGTCGAAGCGATTCGCAACGGCTAACGCACTTTTAACGCTGAATCGACTGACAAACACGTCCTTCTGATCAATTTGATCCGAAACGACATATTATTACGCACGCACGGGGCCGCATCACGAAGACGCCGGATCACGTGCGTAAATCTACTGAAAGACTAAAGGCTACGCCGACGAATAGTGCGCGCTTGGCATGACCAAGCACCGCCTTCGTCAAAGCGAGGGCGTGGCGGCAGAACAAAGTGGGCTGAAAGCATACAGGACGATCCGAATCGGACCGCCGGCGCTGAAAATACCTTAGCCGCTCCGCAGCCGCAACAACCTCACAGCATTGCCGCGCCCGGTCTGTGCGCCCCGGCACGCCGTCAGACCCTGTCAGTGGAGCGGCGCGGTCATGGGCGCCACGGTCGCGCCAGCCATCGGGGCCGAGCGCCCCCAGAATTTGAGGAACCGCCCATGCGCATCATCCGCAACCTTGTCGCCGCTGTCGCGCTCACCGCAATGGCAGCCGGCCCGATCGCTGCGTCCGCGCAGACCGCAACCAGCGCGTCGGGCAAAACCTATCAGGACGGAACGACCAAGGGCGCATCGTCGGGGCGGCGTGCGCAGGAGCGCGGCGTGCGCGAAATCCCGCGCTGCACCAAGAGCCTCGGCACCATCGCCATTGTCGAGCCGGACAAGCAATGGTGGCGCGAGATGAACCTGGGCAGCCCCGAGGCGATATTGAAGGTCTTCATCCAGCAATCGGGCTGCTTCACCATCGTCAATCGCGGTCGCGCGATGCAGAGCCGCGCGATGGAGCGCGCGCTGCAGGAACAGGGCGAGACGCAGCCCGACCAGAATATCGGCAAGGGTCAGGTCCGCACCGCCGACTATTTCCTTCAGCCGGACATCGTGTCGTCGAACAAGGACTCCGGCGGCGGCGGCGTGGGGGGCGCCGTTGGCGGATTGCTCGGACGACGCGGCGGCCTGCTGGGCGGGATCGGCGCGGTCGCCGGGGGCATCAGCATCAAGAAGAAAGAAGCCAGCGTCACCCTGTCGATCGTCGACGCGCGCACCACCGAAGAAAAGGCAATGACCGAGGGCTATGCGCGCAAGACCGATATCGGCTTTGGCGGCGGCGCGGCGAGCGGCTGGTGGGGCGGGTTCGCGGCGGCCGGCGGGACCGGTTATCAGAATACCGATATCGGGCAGGTCATCGTGCTGGCCTATCTCGATGCCTATACCAAGCTGGTTCGGGAGCTTGGCGGCCTGCCCGACGATGCGGCTGCCGCGGCACCGGCAGCGCAGAGCTGAGCCTGGACTCAATCGCTGATCGGGGTCGGTGCCATGCGCACCGGCCCCGATTGGCATGTGCCGAGGTCCGAATGATCCCTTAACGCGCGATCAACCACGTCTTTACGCGCTTCGGTATAAACCTGTGGGGCAAAGCGACTTTTCAGCGATGCCGGATGGGCCGGCGCGCTTGCTTGGCGGGGTCATATGCCACTCGAGACGGTTCGGAGCGCAGGACTGAGCGGTGCGTCAGGCACGCTGATCGCGCTTGTCGCCGCCGATGGCAGCGCGACGCACCCCTATCTGTCGCGCCTGACCAGCGGGGTGGTGCCGCTGCGCGACCTGGGCGACCTCGCCCATCAGATCTGCCTCCTCCACGCGCGCCATCCCGATTTGTTCGAACAGGCCGCAGCCCAGTCGCGCCAGCCCGCGGCGACCGAGTGGTTGGCGGAATCGGTTCGCGCCTTTGCCGCCGAGCGCGCCTATCTCGTGCGTATCGTCGCCGCCGCCGGGCCGATGCCCAGCACGCCGGGGCAGTCCGCGTCCGAAGCCGCCGTCACCGCACAGCGCCACGCGCTCGACATGCTCGCCCAATCCGACCGCAATGGCTGTGCCGACGGCACCGCGATCGCGCTGGCGCTGGACTGGCCGGGGATCCGGGCGGTGCTCGACCTGCTGGCCGGTCGCCTGGGGATCGACCCGCCCACGAGCCGGCTGCCACCGGCGTTCGAGACCGCAACCATGATCGACGCGCTTGCCGGCACCCTGTCGGTCGAGCGCGCGATGGTGTTCGGGGCGCAGCAGATGCTGGCGCAGCATCGCGGCCTGATCGACCTGCTCGAAGCCCGCGCCTCGGCCCGCGGACAGGACTGACCCCCTACTCCCCGCTTGCGCCCCGCCGCCTTTCCCCGCTAGGCCATACCCGATCTTCCAATTCGACCGGGGACGGAAATGCGCTTTGAAGGCACGCAGGATTATGTCGCAACCGACGATCTGAAGGTCGCGGTCAACGCCGCCGTCACGCTGCGCCGCCCGCTGCTGGTCAAGGGTGAGCCGGGCACAGGGAAGACCGTCCTCGCCTATGAAATCGCCAAGGCGGTCGGCGCGCCGCTGATCGAATGGAACGTCAAGTCGACGACCAAGGCGCATCAGGGCCTGTATGAATATGATGCGGTCGCGCGCCTGCGCGACGGCCAGCTTGGCGACCCGCGCGTGCATGAGATCGGCAATTACATCCGCAAGGGCAAATTGTGGGAGGCGTTCACGTCGCCCCAACTTCCGGTGCTGCTGATCGACGAGATCGACAAGGCCGATATCGAGTTTCCCAACGACCTGCTCCATGAGCTCGATCGCATGGAATTCCATGTTTACGAGACCGGCGAGACGGTCCGCGCCGCCGAACGCCCGATCGTGGTGATCACGTCGAACAACGAGAAGGAACTGCCCGACGCATTCCTGCGCCGCTGCTTCTTCCACTACATCAAATTCCCCGATCGCGGCACGATGCAGGCGATCATCGACGTGCATTTCCCCGGCATCCAGAAGATCCTGGTGAGCAAGGCGATGGATATCTTTTACGACATCCGCGAGGTGCCGGGCCTGAAGAAAAAGCCGAGCACCAGCGAGCTGCTCGACTGGCTGAAGCTGCTGCTGCACGAGGACATGCCGCTCGACGTCCTGCAATCGCGCGACCCGAGCAAGGCGATCCCCCCGCTCCACGGCGCGCTGCTCAAGAATGAGCAGGACGTGATGCTGTTCGAACGGCTGGCGTTCATGGCGCGGCGGCAGGCACCCAAGGGCTGACGATCCAGCCGAGCTGATTGCTCAGCGCACCCCCATCTCCACGCAATCCCCTGTCACACGCGAGTAACGCAGCACGCCGACAAGGCGTGCGGCGGATGCGGCGTGTTGGCGCTCCCCCTGTGCGCGTTGGGATAGGGAGGAATGGCGATGCTGAAACGGCTTGGTTTGCTCACGCTCGCGTCGGTGACGCTCGCTTCGTGCGACGGAACATCGATGCGCGCGGTCACGGTGGTCGGGTCTTCGACCGTGCTGCCCTTTACCAAGGCGGTCGCAACGGCCTTTGTCGAGCAGGATAAGGGGCGCCGCACCCCGGTGGTCGAATCCACCGGCACCGGCGGCGGCATGATCCGCTTTTGCGAAGGTGTGGGCGGCCAATATCCCGACATCGTCAACGCGTCGCGCCGCATGCATTCCAAGGAATTCGACACCTGCCAGGCCAATGGGGTCAAGGACATCATCGAAGTGCCGATCGGGCTGGACGGCATCGCCATGGCCGAGTCCAATGACGGGCCCAAGCTGACGCTGACGCGCAAGGACATCTATCTCGCGCTCGCGGCGAACCCGATGGGCAAGCCCAACACCGCCAAGACATGGAAGGACGTCAATCCCGCCCTTCCGGCGACGCCGATCACGGTGCTCGGCCCGCCGTCGACGAGCGGAACGCGGGAGGCCTTTGTCGAGCTGATCCTCGAACCCGGATGTATTGCGGCCAACCCGGCGGCCAAGGATCTGAAGACCAACCCCGATCCCGCGCTGTTCACCGCCGCCTGCCGCACGCTGCGCAAGGACGGCGCCTATGTCGAAAAGGGCGAGGACGATAATCTGATCGTCGAGGGGCTGGCCGGCAATCGTGAGGCGGTTGGCGTGGTCGGCTTTTCCTATCTCGAAAAGAACCGCTCGCGGCTGCACGGGGTGCCGATCGATGGCGTGACCCCGACCTATCAGGACATCGCCAGCGGCAAATATCCGGGCGTGCGGAGCCTCTATCTCTACGTGAAGAAGAAGCACCTCGACGCCATGCCCGAGCTGCAGGACTTTATGAAGCTCTATGCCACGATGTGGGCACCCGGCGGACCGCTGGCCGAACGCGGCCTGATCCCCGCGCCGGACAAGGTGCGCCGCCGCGCGGCCGAGACGATTGCCAATGGCTATTTGGTGGAGCGCGCCGACCTGCCCTGATCGGCGCGAGGGGTTAAGCGGCGACGCGCACCACCAGCTTGCCGATCGCGCCGCGGTCGGCGAGCTTGGCGATCGCCTTGCCGCCGTCCTCGAATGCGAACACTTCGCTGACATGCGGGTTGATCTTGCCATCTTCCCATAGCCGGAACAGGTGGTCGACATGTGCGGCGTTCGCCTTGGGGTCGCGCGCAGCGAACGCGCCCCAGAATACGCCGCAGACGTCGCAGCTTTTGAGCAGGGTCAGGTTCAACGCCAGCTTGGGGATGCCCGCCGGGAAGCCGACGACGAGATAGCGTCCTTCCCATGCGATCGAGCGAAGCGCGGGTTCGGCATAGTCACCACCGACCGGGTCATAGATGACGTTCGCGCCATCCGGCCCGACCGCTGCCTTGAACTGTTCGGCTAGCGCTTTCGACGCATCCTTGTCGAACGGCGCGCGGCCATAGACGACGGTTTCGTCGGCTCCGGCAGCTTTGGCAGCGGCGGCCTTCTCGTCGCTCGACACCGCCGCGACGACGCGCGCACCGAACGCTTTGCCCAGCTCGATCGCCGACAGGCCGATGCCGCCCGCTGCACCGAGGATCAGCAGCGTGTCGCCCGCCTTCAAATGCCCGCGATCGAGCAGAGCGTGGATGCTGGTGCCATAGGTCATCAGCAGCGCCGCGCCCTGCTCGAAACTCTTGCTCTCGGGCAGTGGGTAGAGGCGGCGATGGTCGACCGCGACCTGTTCGGCAAGGCCGTTCCACCCGGTCGATCCCAACACGCGGTCGCCGGGTTTGAACGCGGTGACGCCCTCGCCCACCGACTCCACCACGCCGGCGATTTCACCGCCCGGCGCGAACGGGCGCGGGGGTTTGAACTGGTATTTGTCTTCGATGATGATCACATCGGGAAAGTTGATCGCACAGGCCTTGACCGCGACCACCACCTCACCGGATTTCGCCACCGGATCCGGCAGCTCACCCATGGTTAGAGTTTCAGGTCCGCCCACTTCCCTCGACAACAAGGCCCGCATCACCGCTCTCCCTCTTAAGCCAAGGCCGCGCGTCGGCGACCATCGACTCATAATTCGAAATTGCGGTATCTCTTGCCAGTGTCAGCCCGACCTCGTCCAGCCCCTGCATCAGGCAATCGCGGCGGAACGGGTCCATCTCAAAGGTGAAGCGGTCCTGGAAGGGTGTGGTGACGGTCATCGTCTCAAGGTCGATGGTTACGGAATCGGTCTTCGCGACCTCGATCAACCGGTCGATCGCCTCCTGCGGGAGAACCACCGCGACGATGCCGTTCTTGAACGCATTGCCCGAGAAGATGTCGGAATAGCTCGGCGCGATGACGGCGGTGATGCCCATGTCCTTGAGCGCCCAGGCGGCATGTTCGCGGCTCGACCCGCATCCGAAATTGTCGCCCGCGATCAGGATCGGCGATCCGGCATAGTCGGGATCGTCGAAGATATTGCCCGGTTGCGCGCGCACAGTTTCAAACGCGCCCTTGCCAAGGCCCTCACGGCTAATCGTCTTGAGCCAATGGGCAGGGATAATGATGTCGGTGTCGATATTCTTGGCGCCCCACGGATAGGCACGCCCTTCGACCTTGCGGACGGGGTCCATGTTCAGCTCCTGCTCTGACAGCGGCGCACGACAGTGCGGGCCGCGTCAGTGCGCCGACCGGTCACTCGCCCGCTTGAAGTGAAACCGCTCAGCGCGCTTAGCGCACCGGAGCGGTTACCTGCGCGCTTGCCCGCGCCTCGCCCGCTGTGACGGTGGCGGTCGCATAGACCGCCGCTACGCCGCTGAGGATCGTGCCCGTGATCAATGCCACCAATACGCGCTTCACCGGTCATCCCCCCGCCTGGGCCCCCATCAGGTCCCGCACGTCCGTCAATCGCCCGGTTACCGCCGCCGCCGCCGCCATTGCGGGGGAGACAAGGTGCGTCCGGGCACCCGGACCCTGCCGTCCTACGAAGTTTCGGTTGGAAGTGGAAGCACATCGTTCGCCCGGCGGCACCTTGTCGGGGTTCATTGCGAGACACATCGAGCAGCCCGGCTCGCGCCATTCGAACCCCGCAGCGGTGAAGATGCGGTCGAGCCCCTCGGCCTCCGCCTGCCGCTTGACCAGGCCAGAGCCGGGGACGATCAGCGCCTGACGCACGCCGTCGGCGACCTTGCGCCCGTTGACCACCGCAGCAGCGGCACGCAGATCCTCGATCCGGCTGTTGGTGCAACTGCCGATGAAGATATTCTCGACCGCAATGTCCTGCATCCGCGTGCCGGGGGTGAGGCCCATATAATCGAGCGACTTCTGTGCCGCGACGCGCTTCGACGGATCGGCAAAGCTCTCCGGATCGGGGACGATGCCGGTGATCGGCACGACATCCTCGGGGCTGGTGCCCCAGGTGAGCGACGGCGCGATATCGCTGCCCTGCAACGTCACCACGCGATCATAGACCGCGCCCGGGTCACTGGGCAGCGAGCGCCACCATGCCAGCGCCTTGTCCCACTGCTCCCCCTTGGGCGCCATCGGACGGCCCTTCAGATAGGCATAGGTCGTCTCATCCGGCGCGATCAGGCCCGACCGCGCGCCGCCCTCAATCGACATGTTGCTGACCGTCAGCCGCCCCTCGACCGACAAGGCGCGGATCACGTCGCCGGTATATTCGACGACATAGCCGGTGCCGCCCGCGGCCCCTGTCTTGCCGATGATCGCGAGGATCACGTCCTTCGCGCTGACGCCGTAACCCAGCGTCCCATCGACGCGGATTTCCATCGTCTTCGACTGGCTGAGCAGCAGGGTCTGCGTCGCCAGCACATGCTCGACCTCGCTGGTGCCGATACCGAAGGCGAGCGCGCCGAGTGCACCATGCGCCGAGGTATGGCTGTCGCCGCACACCAGGGTCGTGCCCGGCAGGGTGAAGCCCTGTTCCGGCCCGACGACATGGACGATCCCCTGTTCAGGCGCGGTAGCGCCGAAATAGTCGATACCGAACTCGGCGACATTGCGCTCCAGCGCCGCAAGCTGCTGCGCGCTTTCCGCGTCGGCGATCGGCAGCCGGTTGCCCGCCGCATCGACCCGCGCGGTGGTGGGCAGGTTATGGTCCGGCACCGCGAGCGTCAGGTCGGGGCGGCGCACGCGGCGACCGGCGGCGCGAAGCCCCTCAAACGCCTGCGGGCTGGTCACCTCATGGACGAGGTGGCGGTCGATATAGATGAGGCAGGTGCCGTCCTCACGCCGTTCGACGACGTGCGACGCCCAGATCTTCTCGTAAAGCGTAAGCGGTTTGCTGGCCATGGTGCCGCCCCCTTACGCCTTTGTTGCGCGAGGGCAAGCACAGGCGACATTTTATGAGGCAAAGTGGGGCTTGGTTCAGGGGGCAAGGTGACGCCAGGCGCGCACCACCCCGACCAGATGGACGACGCCATAGACCAGCACGATTGCCGACGACCAGATCGCGAAGGCATCGCTATGCTGCGGCCGCCACAGATGCAGCGGAACAAAGGCCAGCGCCCGGATCAGATAGACCGCCGTGATCGCGACCAGCGCAGTGCGCAGCAACGGCAATCGCGGGATGAGCCCCGCGCCCGACGCGGCGTAAGCGGCCCAGACCGCCAACAATGTCGCGATGCCGAGCGTGATCAGCGTCGGGCGCAGGTCGCCCCGCGCCGCCGCGCGCGCCATCCCCTCCCCCGCGCCGAAGAAGCGATACCAGTCCGGCCCGCCAACGATGCAGGCGAGGTGCAGCAGCGCGGCGGTTGCCGACAGGATGGCTCCGGCAATCAGCCAGCCCGATCCGGGATTGCTCACAACGCTCGACATGGTCCCTCCCCGATCCGCGCAGCTTCCTGCGGCGAAGCATATTGGGCGTGATGCGCAAACGGCAATGCTGCCGCGCGACGCAGCATCTGCATGGCCAGTGCCTAATCCGGCGTCACGGAGCGCGGATAGGCGTCGCTCCCCCGCCACAAGCCGGTCGCGGTGAAGCCACCGAACAGCGCACCTTCGGCCACGCTCGATACGATACGGCTGCGCAGGCCAAAGCCGGTTTCGCCCAGCAGCGCGCCGATCCGGCCAAGGTCCAGCCGTGCGCCCTCTGTCGTCTGGGTCAGCACGTCGATGCTCCCAGCGAGCAACCGCCCGCCGAGCAGCGCGATGATAAGGCCGGCCACGGCGCCAAGGGCCATCCCGGCCAATCCCGCATGACGTTTGGTGCTGCCCGCGCGTCGGGCTGCGATCCAATAGGCCAGCCCGACCGCAGTGCCGAGCGCGAGCCCTTCGGGCGCGCCGGTAATCCCTTCGGGCGCGCGGCCGAGGAGCAGGGTAAACGCGTCGATCCCGAGCAGCTTGGCCACCGCGCCCACGATCAACCCGGCAAGCGCGCCACCGACGATCGCCAGCGGCGATCCTGCCCCGCCGCGCTGCACCGCTGCCGCGACACCGAATGCGACCGCTGCGCCGCCGATCGCTGCGACGACAATGGTGAGGCACGCCAGCACCAACACGAATGACAGCGCCCCGCTCTGTGCCGGCACCGCCAGCGTCGCGCCGAGCACGCCATAGGTCAGCCCGCCAACCACCCCCGCCGCGACTGCGCCTGCCGTCCCGGTCGTGCCCATGTGCCAGGTCAGTGTCTGCGTGGCCGGCGGCTGCGGTACGTGCGGCGCGGGCGGAAGCGGCGGCTCGTCCCCCTCCCCATCGATCACGCCAACAAAGCGGTAACCGAATTTGGGCACGGTCGCGATGAAACGTGGGTCGCTGGCCTCGTCGCCCAGCGTGCGGCGCAGCGTGCGGATGCACTGGGTCAGCGCCTCGTCGGTCACCGGAATGCCGCGCCACACCGCGTCCATGAACCGGTCCTTGGTCACCAGCTGCCCGCGCGCACCCACCAGCAGGATCAGCGCGTCGAGATAGCGCGCGTTGAGCCCGATCTCTGCCCCGTCGCGGCGCAGCTGGCGCTCGGCGCTGTCGAGCTCAAAGCCCCCAAAGCGATAGATCATCGGGTCCATGTCGATTTCAGCGAAGCCTCAGATCTTGCTCATGCCGCTCACCCACGGGCGGGGCAGGGAGGGGTATCGGCAATTCATGGAGGCAAGCAAGTGGTTGAACAAGCGAAGAGTGGCGGCGTGTGGCGCAATCCGTGGCGGTTGATCGGATGGGGCGGGATCGCCGCGCTGATGCTGACCCCGGCGGTCGCGATGCAGTTTACAACCGAGGTCAATTGGAGCGGCGGGGATTTCCTGTTCGCGTTCCTGATGCTCGGCGGCGTCGGGCTCGCGGTCGAGCTGACCGTTCGGGCCAACCCGGCCTGGTCCTATCGCGCGGGCATGGGGATCGTGCTCGCCGCGTGCTTCCTGACGATCTGGATCAACCTGGCCGTCGGGATCGTCGGGAGCGAGGACAATCCGGTCAACGCGCTGTTCTTTCTGGTACCGCTCACCGCGATTGCCGGGTCGGTGCTGGGCGGGTTCCGCGCTGGCGGCATGGTCATCGCCATGATCCTCGCCGCCATCGTCCAGGTCGCGGTGATGCTCTACATCTGGGTCACCGGTGCGGGCTTTCCGATTGGCGTCACGATGTTCTTCGGCACGCTGTGGCTAGTTGCCGCCGGACTGTTCCGGCAGGCAGCGCGGCATTGAAAGGCAATCCTCCCCCGCCAGGGGGAGGTGTCAGCGCAGCTGACGGAGGGGGAGGAAGCACGACGGCAAGAGGCTCAAGTGCACAGCCGTCCTCCCCCTCCGTCGCCTTCGGCGCCACCTCCCCCTGGCGGGGGAGGATTAACGGTTCACACCACCGCCAGCGCGACCTCATACGCCGCCGTCGTCTTCGCCGCGACCTCGTCCTCGGTCACGCCGGGGGCCAGCTCGATTAGGCGGAACGGCGAGTCATGGTCGACGCGCTGGAACACCGCCAGGTCGGTGATGATCATGTCGACGACATTCTTGCCGGTCAACGGCAGCGTGCATTCGGGGATGAACTTGGGGCTGCCGTCCTTGGCATTATGCTCCATCACCACGATGATCTTCTTGACCCCGGCGACCAGATCCATCGCGCCGCCCATGCCCTTGATCATCTTGCCCGGGATCATCCAGTTGGCGATGTCGCCGGTCTGGCTGATCTCCATCGCACCGAGCACGGTGAGATCAATATGCCCGCCGCGGATCATCGCAAAGCTGTCGGCGCTGCTGAAATAGACCGATTGCGGCAGTTCGCTGATCGTCTGCTTGCCGGCGTTGATCAGGTCGGGGTCTTCCTCACCCTCGAACGGGAACGGGCCGATGCCGAGCATGCCGTTTTCCGACTGCAGCGTCACCTCAACCCCCTCGGGGATGTGGTTCGCGACCAGCGTGGGAATCCCGATGCCGAGATTGACGTAGAACCCGTCCTGCAGTTCCTTCGCGGCGCGCGCGGCCATTTCGTCGCGGGTCCAGCCCTTGCTCTCTTGGGGCATCACTTCACTCCTTGGGCAATTCGTTTGTCGGGGCGGCGGTGCTGCGCACCGGGTTGGGCAGCAGGAACCAGCCTGCGCCCCAGAGCGGAGCGACCATCGTCTCGGTCGCGGCGGCGGGGCGGCGCGCGGCGTCCCCGGCATCGAACGTATCGCTGAAATCGCCCAGCGCATCGCCGACGATTGCGACGACGCAATAGCTTGAGGCAACGGTGCGCCGCACCTGATCGCCCGAAATCGGCGGCTCCCCGCCGCGCAGGATCAGCGTCTTGCCGGGCACGAACTCGCCAAAGCCGATCTTGGCCAGCATCGCCGCCGCGGCGTTGTTGCCGGACGGTCGTCGCGCGCTGGTGAAGATCGCCTGCACACCCTCCCGGCGCAGCGCATCGACGCCCTCGACCGCGCCCGGCACCGCGCTCACTTCATCGCTGCCGTCTCCGACCCAGCGGCGGAAGCGCGCATCGGGGTCGGTGCCGGTCGCGCTCTCATCAAGGTCGAACAGGATCGCGAACGGCTTGGCCTCGCACGGCACATAGCGCGGCGCATCGAGCGTCGCGCCCTCGGCCAGTACCACCGATCGCACCGCCTCCCCCGCCTTGCGCGCCGCGACCTGGCGTTCGACATAGGCCCAGAGCGACTGATAGGCCTGGAGCGAGGCAGCAGCGGACTCCGCCGAAGCCGGTGCGGCGGCCTTGGACGCCGCCGCCGACGCCTGCAGCCGCAGCGCCAGCGCGCGCGCCTCGGGCGTGGTCAGCGTTGCGGTCGGATCGCCT
>VYKW01000290.1_pt1 | contig 20194 bp, 19 predicted proteins | sample 5114451 | NCBI WGS metagenome assembly VYKW01 (sample SAMN12291784, study PRJNA351875) | freshwater metagenome | isolation source: freshwater lake | place: USA: Michigan, Gull Lake | collected 2013-08-08
GTCGGCCGAAACCTTCGTCAATGCCGCCGTCAGCGTCGTCTTGCCGTGGTCAACGTGGCCAATCGTGCCAACGTTGCAATGCGGCTTGTTACGTTCGAATTTTGCCTTCGCCATACGCGTTCGTCCTCGGTTCCTGGTTCAGGGGCACAAGGACCCGCATCCATAAGGCGCGGTGCCCGTGTTCGGGGGCCTGTCTAGTGGCTTCAAATGGGGAGTTCAAGCCCTAAGCGCCGACCGAAATGGGGCCTGCATGGGAGGATTTGGACGGATTGCTTGAGACCGCCCGGCTGCCATGCTGAGTGGGGCCGGACAAGCGTGGTCGCGCGGCGGGCCTCATACAGCCCAGACCGAAAAGAAAAGACCGGCGACGCCAAAGGGCCGCCGGTCTCATTCGATCCTCAGCATTCTGCTCAGTAGGGCGCTGTGACCTTCACGCTGCCGCCATGCTGCTGGCTGTCCTCACCGTAGCGGCCTTCATAGTTCAACTTAAAGTTCACGCCGGAGGTCATCAGGATATAGAAGCCGGCTTCGACATCAGCAGCGACCTGGTCGAACTCGCCGGTGACGTCAAAGGGTCCGACACCTGCCGGCGCGGACGCGAAGTTGGCCGTTACCCCGGTCTTGTTGTCATCAAAGATGATGACGCCGGCGCGGGCGTAGGGGCGCAGGATCGTGCCGTCGGCAGTCCGGGTCTGTCCGCCAATTTCCAGACCCGGCATGACGCTGAAGAGCCACTCGTCGGACGAGGCGATGCGCAGGTTGGCGGCGCCGGCTCCGGTTTCGGTGTAGCCGCCGAGATCGATGTAGGTGGCGGCCAAATCGATCATGGGCTTCCAGTACCACGGGCCCATTTCATTCAGGTAGGTCAGACGCAGACGCGCGGTGCCGGACCAGACGTCCTGATCGCCCCTGGCGGTCTCCATGCCGGGCCCTAGATTGACGAAGCGGGTGTGCTCGTAATCGGTGTAGCTGCCGGTCAGATTAAGATAGGCGTTGACCGGGCCCCACTGGTTCTTGACGACGGCGCCGAAGTTAAAGCGGTCGCCGTCGCTCTTGGCCAGACGCTGGGCCGTGTCGAACGTGTCGGACGAGATGCTCTCGTAGCCCAACGCGAAGCCGAGACGGACCTGATCGGACAGCGCGCCCTGCATACCGCCCAGGACTTCGTAGCCCGTTTCTTCGTTGCCAGCGGCGGCGGTGGACGCGTCGCGGTCGAAGCGGCGGGCGCCGATCTTGGCGTAGTAGCACTTGCCTTCCCGCGTGTAGGCATATTCGCCTTCGCGCTCGGCGCATGACAGCATGGTGTTGCCGACGCTCAAGTTTGCCTTGGTGGTGTTGGCGGCCTGACTGGGCTGGTTTTGCGGGATAAGCCGGTTGAGAGCTTTGGCGGCTTCGGCTGGGTTGTCCGCCTCGATACGCAGCGCATCGATGAGGGGGGTCAGAGCCTCGACATCCTGCTCTTCGATGGATTCCAGCGTGGTACCGACGGACGCGATGTTCTGGGCGTTGCCGGCCGCGCCGCTGGCGATGGCGCTATCGACGGCGGCTTCTACGATGTTGTCGATCGGCTTGGCGGTGGCGAGCAGGTAGACGTCGGTTTCGTCGCGGAAGTCGAGCGCGAAGTCGAAGCCGAGCGTGCTCTGAACTTTCAGGTTCTTCGGCACGACGCTGAGGCCTTCGTTGGAAGCGCCTTCCTCGGCAGAGACGATCAGGTACTCCTTCGTCGGATAGAGCCCATCCTCGCCTTCCGGCTCGCCGGATTCGATGTAGACAATGTTGGGCACGATGACGCCGGCCAATTCGGCGGAGCCGTCGATGAAGAGGCGGTCGGACGTGTATTTGCCCTTATCGTCGATATCGACCACGAAGCGGCCGTCGGCGGTCTGCACGAAATTGCCGACGACATCGACGGCGCTTGCGAAACCGATCCCGCCGGGGTTCAGGATGCCGGAGTTGGTGAAGAGCGTATCTTCGGCAGCGTCGCTGTAGACGCCCCAGGCATTGAACACGCCATCCTTCTCATTGACGAAGGAGTTCAGGCCGCCGCCCAGATCGATTTCGCCCTCGATCGTGCCGCGGTTGACGATCTTGTCGTCGCCCGAGCCCGAGACGATGTCGCCGAGGATGAAGGCGCCCTTCTCGTTGTTGAGCGTCATGTCGCCAGCGATGAATTGGACGTCGTTCGTCTCGACCCAGGATTCACAGTTTTCGTTGAAGCACTCGTAGCCTTCTTCGGTGAACGTCAGCGTGCCTTCGAAGACGGAGACGGCCAAGCCGTTGAGCGCGGTGATGGTGCCTTTGTTCGTCAGCTTGTTCGTGTCGCCACCCACGAAAAGAACTCCGGCCGCACCGCTGAGGATTTCGTCGCCGCTTTCAGTCTCCGAGAAGCCGAATTCACGCGGGCCGGTGCCGCCCTGGACCTTGGAGCCGGCGCCGACTTCGACGGACATGGCGATCGGGCCGTCATCTTCGTCCTGACCGCCGTCTGGAGCTGCGACAATGCCGTAGCTGTTTTCGCCCGATGCGATCACGTCGCCGGAGACCTTGATCGAAACGGTCGAGTTGCCGGAGGCAACGATGCCCGTGCTGTTGTCGCCGGAGACAGTGACGTCGCCCGAGTAATCGACACTGGACGAGCCGTGGTTGTTCGTGACGTCGATGCCAACCGAGTCATCGACGGTGAGCGTGATGTTGCCGGAGCCTTTCACGGAAACCGTGTCGGCCGGAGGCGCCGCCTGCTGCGCTGCCTGATTGGAAGGCGCGTTGTCTTCATGCCGTTCGTCGTAGTACTCACTGTGGGCGAGGATGGCGTTGACGCCCGATGTGGAGGCGCTCAGAGCGCCGTTGTTGGTGATGGAGATCGATCCGCCATCCTGGGCCTCTGCGACAAGGATTTCACTGTCGTCCAAGAGCGTGGACAGGCTGCCGGTATTGGCGATCGTGATATCGCCGCCGGACTGCGTCTTGCTGCCAATGGCCATGTAACCGGCGGTGATTTTGCCGGAGTTGGTGATGTTGATGTCGGACCCAATCGCCCGGGCCGCGATGCCGAAACCCTCCACTGGGGCTAACATCTCGTTATTCGAGTTTGCCTGGCCTTTGACGTCGATTTCGCCGGAGTTATTGATCGTGATGCCGCCGCCGGGCACAATCATCTGCTGTTCGCTCTGGCCGTCGTAGAACCATTGCCTCACACCCGAGAAGGCGCTGATGGCGGTGTCGATGAAGCCGGACGACTGGATTTTGCCGGTGTTTTGGATTTCGACTTTGCCACCAGATGAGCCAGCCGTAATGCCGGAGAGATGCTCGCTGCCGCCTTCTTGCGCGCCGTTGCCGTAGCCGAGTTTCAAATCACCATGGTTGGTGATTTTAACGTCGCCGCCTTCGGAATCGAACCGTTCGTCGTTCACACGGCTACCAGAAATGCCTCCGATGGCAGCATTGTCTGCAACTGTGATGTTGGCGTGGTTCGTGATCGTGACGTTCCCACGCAGCGAGGCGCCGCCGATGGCAGCACCATCACCATCTTGGTAGCGATAGCCGGAGTCATATGTTCCGGTTTGAGTGATCGCCGCGGCGGTTTTGTTGCCGGCTGTGCCGTTGGTTATCGTGATGTTGGCATCAAGCGTTTCAGCGAGAATGCCGAAATTGCGGTTGTTGCCAGCGGTGGTGATGAGGCCGGTATTGGTGATTGTGACGTTGCCGCCGGGCGTCTCGACTTCTTCCCACTGGCCAGTGGGTTGGCCGTTTTCGTCGTACAGTTGGACATGTTCGCGCCAACCCGTCGATGCGAAGATCCCATAGCCTTGAATCTCATCCTCATAGTCGTCGCCTTCGCCTGGGGGCAGAGGGATCGAGGTTGCGGAAATGCTGCCGGAGTTGATGATGGTGACGGAACCGGCTGGAGAGACGCCAGCGAGTGCAGGGAACGCGAGGGCCGTGGTCGAGAGATTGCCGGAGTTGGTGATTGAGACGTTGCCGCCATTCACCGTTCCGTCTTCATTGTAATCCGGCAGGGGGCCGTTTTCTCCAAACTCAACGAAGGCTAAGCCTGCGATCGCGGGCATCTCATCGGACGAAATGTTTGCGGCGTTGTTGATCGTGACGCCGGTGGTATTGAGAATGAAGATCTCGGGGCCGCCGGCTAAAGCACTGATCGGGGGACCAAAGGCGATGCCTGCGGTCAATGACATTGCGAGCAGGCTCGCACGCCCAACAGGGCTGCCTAACTGCTTCATAATACCCCCTCGAAATGCTCAAATTAATGTCGTTAAGCATTAACCTGGAGCCGAGCCTAATTCAAGCGGCGCATACTGACGTTCAGCAGACGTGGCTTGAATGTGACAGTGGTCGCTATGCAGCATGAAATGGCTGGTAGATATCGGCCCACTCGCCCGCGTTGCAGGCCGGGCCGGTCAAAACCGCGGTGGAATGTGGGGGGAAAAGATTGGAGCGGACGATGGGAATCGAACCCACGTATGCAGCTTGGAAGGCTGCCGTTCTACCATTGAACTACGTCCGCAGGGCCGGTTATGGCCGGATCGCTGCTTGATAGCTGCTTCCGGTGGCTATGTGAAGGCCGCGCGGGTGACGCCAGGAGCGCGGGTGGTTAGTCTCTGCGCATCGCGAGTCCCGCACTCAGGAGACGTCCATGAAACTTGTATCGACGACGCAGGATGCGGATTTGCGGTTTGGTGTCGGGGTATCCACGCTTGGTTATGTTTTGGTGGCGGAGACGGAGGCCGGGGTTGCGGCGGTGTTGATCGGTGAGGATCCGCCGGAGTTGCTCGCCGATCTTCAGGTGCGGTTTCCGGGGGCGCGGATCGAAGTGGGCGCGGTAGCGCTTGAAGCTGTGCTAGAGGCCGTCGACCATCCCTCGCGGGGCTTTGCCGGACCGCTCGCGGTCGGCGGGACAGACTTTCAGCAGCGGGTTTGGGCGGCTTTAACGGCAATCCCGGCCGGCGAGACGCGCAGTTACACCGAGATCGCCCGGGTCATCGGCGCGCCGTTGGCGGTACGCGCGGTGGCAGGCGCTTGCGCGGCGAATGCCATCGCGGTGCTGATCCCGTGCCATCGCGTGGTGCGCGGCGACGGGTCGCTTGGGGGCTACCGCTGGGGCGTTGAGCGCAAGCGCGCGTTGCTCGACCGGGAGCGCGCTTTGGGGCTGGCCGCTTAGTTCTTCTTCGTCGCTTTGTCGTCGCCACGGCGCCAAGCGTCGATCCGCTCCATGAGCCAACCCCAGGCTTCGTGCTCGCGGTCGCCGGCCGTCTTGTCGATGGCGATTTGCAGGTATTTCAATTCAGCTTCGACTTTTTCGGGCGGGAGCATGCCGAGGCGCGTGGAGAGCACGGCGAGTTCTAGGACGGCTGCTTGCGCGCGGTTGAAGCCGGGCCAAGGGCGGTGCGAGGCGGAATGTACAATCTGGCAGTGGAATTTCGGCCGCTGTTCGTGATCGGTCAGGCGATCGACCTTCAGCTCCCAATGGGAGACGGCGCTTTCGAGGCGGACGCCGTTGACGGTCTCGGCGGGAACCAGCGGCCAGTCGCGGCGACCGGTGATGCAGCCGGCGAAGATGCGCACGTCATCGACGTGGCTGGCGACCGCGAACGGGTTTGCCATTAGGTTGTCGAGCGTGCGGGAGGGGCGGAACGGCGCAACAATCCATCCCGATCCCTCGTCATCAATGAGACCCAGAGGTGCGATGTGCGCTTCACCCTTGGCGTTCAGGGTCGTCAGAAGCGTCTCCACGATCCTCGGCATCGCGCCTCTCCTTTTGTGCTTTGCGTTTTGCCTCGCGAGCTGCGGTGACGGTGGAGGCCTCCGGCGCGTGGCGGATCAGGTCTTCGCTCTTTTTGTCGGCAGCTATTCCCCAATTGAGCGGGTTGTCTTGCGCGTAGCGTTTGCCCAGCGCGCGGGCGATTTCGGCTTTGGCGAGTTCGTAGCCAAGATAAAACGCGTGGCTACCGTCGGCTTCGACACCGAGTTTGGGATAGAGGTCGAACGGATCGGTGGCGACGTGGTGGCCGTCGCGGTTGTAGATGTGGATGCCGTCCTCGGCCGCTTCGATGCGGAAATTGTTGTCGCGGACTTCGGTGGCCCACCTGGCGATCTCGCCGGGTTTGGCGGGGTAGGGGACGAGATCGTGCAGGGACAGGAGACCGCCGCCGAGGCCTTTGGGCAGGCTTTGATCCTCTCTAGCGCGGAACATGAGGCGGCGGGCGGCGTCATGCTCTTCGATGGTGCGCCGCGTGTGCAGCGAGACCTGCACGATGAGGACATTCTGGATGCGCAGTTCGGAGGCGATGCCAAGCAGCGTGGCGGTGAGGCCCTGGCTATCGACGTCGGTCAGTTCTGTGAGATTGCCGGTGCCCATCAGAATTTCAACGTCCGGGCGCTGGCGGCGCAGTTCCGCGTAACGCTCGATGGAGGCCGTGAAGCCGAAGTGGATCGGATCGAGGATCGGATCGGCGATGTGGGGGATGCCTTTTTCGTTGGCCTTGTCGATGGCGCGCAGAAGCGAGGCCAAGTCGCCGTGCGGCTTGGGGACCAGGATCGGCACGCACGTGGTGCCGGCGACCGCGTCGAGGGAGGTTTCGTCAAGAGATAGGACATAGTCGGCGCCGGCCTTCGCGGCGCGGGCGAGTTCGGCGACATCGCCGCTATCGACGGAGACCTTCAGGCCGCGCGATTTGAGCGTCGCGACGATCTCCTCCAACTGCGGGAAGGGGACGTCGGGCTGGCAGCCGATGTCGATGACGTCGGCGCCTTTCTCCGCATACGTGAGCGCGCGCGTGACGATCTCGTTCATGGACAGCCCCGGCGCATCGATGATCTCGGCGAAGATGCGCAGGTCGTGCTTGGAAAGATCGGGCGGTTTGCCGCCTTTGCCGAGGTAGGCCGGGAGGTCGATCAGCTCATCGGGACCGCGCACAAAGGGGACGCCGTAGTGATCCTTCAAGACGTCGAGATCCATGCGGACGCGGCCCGGCAGGATGACGCGATCGGCGTCGATGGGGCCCTTCAGGCGGTTCCGGATGATGGCATCCGTCATCAAGGCGGCGACCTTGATGCCGATGTTGCGGACATGCCAAGTGCCTTCCTCGAGCCCGATCCCCTTGATCGTCTCGATGAGGCGAGGCTCGGCCAGATGGCCGGTCAGGAAGAGGAGCCGTTCAGCCATTTCTGCCGCGCATCGATTGCCCGTTCGAAGTCTTCGATCGTTTCGACCACGGTCGTGTCTTCAAACGATTTGAGCTTCTCTGTGTTTTCCAGATCAATGCGGCGCGGATAGACCTTCACCATCCCCTTTGGGGCTTCGGTGTCCATCTCGGGCGCGGTATCGCAGGCGAAGACGATGGCGGGGACGCGGCACTTACCGGCCTGCGCGAAGACGTTGGTCGCGAGATTGTCGGAGATGCCATAGACGCACTTTGCAACCGTGTTCGAAGTCGCGGGGCCAAGGATCAACGTGTGATAGACGCCATAGTAGAAGTTGCCGACAGGGGCGGCGCTCGCGGTGCGATCCTTATAGATGCGCGAACCTTCGGCGAGCACGAGGTCCTGCTTGTACATGTTCAGGACTTCTTCGGCCGCGCTCGACAGGAAGAGATCGAGATCGGGCAGGCGCTTGATGATGGCGAGCGTCTCCTTGACGAAGTGTCCGGAGCCGGTCAGCGCCCATCCCCAGCGGGGTGTTTTTACGTCTTTGCTCATGGCGAGGGCCCTAACACGGGGGTTGTCTGGCGTCGATGGGTGGGTGGTGAAAAAGTCAATTGGGCTCGTTGGATGGCTGAACGAGGCGGCTCAAGCGGGCGTCATCGCCCTCCCCGATCACCGACCATGTGAGGCCGGCGCGTTCGACGTAGGTTTGAAACAGTGGATCGACGATGCCGGTCTGGGTGAGACTTTCGAGGGTCGCCTGCGGATCGATCGTGCAGGATTTGACGAGGGTGACATCCTTGGCGCCGGTCTCGGCTGCGAGCCATGCGGCGAGGCTGTCGGAGGTCATGTCCCAGGTTTTGGGGATGGTCACGGCGGCGCCGGCCATGGTCGATGGCAACCAGACGGGAAGGAGGCCGTTGACGCCGGCGACGCCGAATTCCTCTTTCGTCGCGGCGGGCGCGAAGTGGGGTGAGCGAGAGCAAATGACGTTGGCCATCTGATGCATGGCAAAGAGTGCGAGGCGGTGGGCGGAGGCGTCGTCGAAGCCGCTCTCAGTCTGCGTCTGCCGGATCTGGTCGGCGAACTTGCCGCCGCCAGGGACGACGATGACCGGGCGTTTGCGCTTAGCGACGATGTCCAAAACGGATGTCAGCCGGCCGCTATCGAGCAGACTGCCGCCGAGCTTCAGGATCAGAAGGCCGTGGGCCATCAGGTGCGGGTGCGGTATATTTCGACGCCGCGGATGGGGCCGCGTTCCAACTTTTCGACGAGGACGCGCACACCGCCAATGCGATGATCGCGGAGCAGCATCGCCGAAATCTCTTCTGCCAGGGTTTCGACGAGGTTGATGTGGCCGCGACCGATCAGGTGATCGATGGCGTCGATGATATCGGTGTACGAGGGTACTTCGACCATTTCATCGACGGTGGACACGACGCCGGGCGCAAGAAAGGCGTCAACGGTCAGGCGAATTTGCTGGGTGACGCCCTTTTCCTCGGCGTAGATGCCGATGTTGGCGTCCTTGACGTAATCCTTGACGAAAATCTTGTCGTCGGTGTGGGCGACCGTTGCGGGTGCGGCGTGCATCGTGGCGGCGCCTTTGCGGCGGTCGGTCATGGTGTGGCCTCGAGGATGGCGTGGCGGGCCGATGGGCGGCGCGCGATGGCGGAAAGATCGCGTGCAACGGCGCGCACGGCGTCCCCTTCTAGCGATCCTTCTCGAACCGATCCAGCGCACAACGCGCCGCGGAAGCCGATGACATCCGGGGTCAATGCCGCGATCGTGGGGATGTGCTCACGGCGCAGCGCGCCGGCCAGACCGACAAACAGCCCTGCGGCGCGGGCCGAGGCGACGAAGCGGGCGATGTCGGACGTGTCCATGACATCGGGCAAGGCCCGGCCGTCTTTGGTGCCGGTGTCGAGCATGACACCGGCGAAGCCCGCGGCGGCCATGGCCGGGATAAGGTTAAAGTCGGGCGCGCGGTCGGCAAGCAGCAAGCCGACGAGGCGGGCGTCGCCAAGTGTCAACGCGCCGAGTGCCGCGATGCTTGCCGGCGCGTCGCCGCCCGCGAAGAAACCAATTTTCACAAGATCGACGCCGGTGGCGGCCATGGCGGATGCCGCAGGGCAAAGACGGCTCGGCTCGGCCGCCAGATCGCCGATGGTGGCGCTGACGGGCACCCGGCCTGCGACCGCCTCGACAAGGGCGCGCACCGTTTCGTGCGGCAAGGCGCCGAGGGCGCCTGCCGCTGGATTCTTGCCATCGATGATCTCGGCGCCCGCCGCCATAGCGGTCAACGCTTCGGCCACGTTCGTGACGCTGGCCAGGAAGCGGGGGCGACCGGAGGTGCCGGCCGGCATTGTCGGTATCAACCTTGTGAAGCGCCCGCGTTGGGGCTCTCGAAGATGCGCTTGAGTTCGGCTTGCACCTTATCGCGTTGGGTGCGGTCGGACGGGCTCAAGCGAACGGTCTCGTCAGCCTTGATACTCGCAGAGCCTGGGACGAGGCGCAAGATTCGGGTTCCCAGCATGACGGCTTCGGTGCGGTCGTGGGTGACGAACAGAACCGTGGTCGGACGGCTGTTCCACAAATCGACGAGGAGCTCGCGCAGGCCCTGGGCCGTCGGGTCATCGAGGGAGACAAAGGGTTCGTCCATCAGCAGGATGTCGGGTTCCTGGATGAACCCGCGGGCCAATGCCGCGCGGCGCTGCATGCCGAGCGAGGTGCGTTCGGGGTAGGCGTTCTTGGCTTCGGTCAGCCCGACGCGGTCGAGGATGGCGTCGACGTTGTTTTGACGGGGATCGCCGTCGGGCAGCGAGAGCATCAGGTTCTCTCGGATGGTGCGCCAGGGCAGCAGCCGGGGCGTCTGGAAGATGAAGGTCATGCGCGGGTTGGCAGCGCCCAGATCGATGTCGCCCTCGTAATCGGTGTCGAGGCCCGCGACGATGTTGAGCAATGTGGACTTGCCGCAACCGGACGGGCCGGTGAGGACGACGAATTCGCGCGGGCTGACCTCGAACGCAACATCGCGCAGGACCGTATTCTCATCGCGGCCGCCGATCGCTGGAAACGTCTTGCTCTTCACACGAATGCGAACCGGATTGCCACTTTCCATCAGCGCCGCCATCTCATGACCCGCGCCTGAAGGGGCTGCAGGATACCGAATTCGACGATCTGGATGACGACGATGAAGGCTAGCGCGTAGGCGAGGATCGTCGGCACGTCGTAGTTGCCGAAGGCCGCATGGATCTGGTGTCCGACGCCGGTGGCGTGGCCGCCCAGCGCTTCGACGACCAGCACGATTTTCCAGACCAGGGCGAGGCCGGATCGGGCGGCGGCGGCGGCGAAGGGGGCGAGCTGGGGCAGCGTGACGTGGCGTAACGTCTTCCATGGGCCGAAATTGTAGAGCCGGGCCATCTCCGACAGATCGCGGGAGAGTTGACGCGCGCCTTCGCGCATCTGCACCGCGACGTTGGGGATCTTGTTGATGGCGACCGCCATGATCGCGGTGAGTTCCGTGGTGCCGAGCCAGACGTAGGACAGTGCAATGATGACGAGTGCCGGAAGGTTCAGGAACAGGACGAGCCAGCTGTCGAAGAACTGGTCGGCGCGTTTATAGGAGCCAACCGCAATACCGATCATGGTGCCGATGAGCATCGCCAGAAAGAACGCGCAGGCGACGCGGATCAGCGTGATCAACATATTCGACCAAAGAGCGCCGCTGTCGAATTCCTGGCCCAGCACCTCCAGCACCTTCATGGGGCCGGGCAAGTGACGGCTATCGGAGATGTTGGCGGCAAGAGACCACAAGGCGACCAGGGTCGTCAGCGAGGCCAGCGTCCAGAGGAACCGTTCGGCGGTGGCGCCGGCGGGTGAGGTCTTACGCGCCGGGAGCATGGAACGCCTTGGGATCGAAGCGGGTGCCCTTGCCAGCAAGCTCGGCGTCGCCGGCGGTGAGGAGGATATCCATAATTTTCTCCGCCGATCTCATGTCGGCATCGCTCCAGTCGCCGCGGATTCCGCTGCGATAGCCGGCCTTCAGACCGGCGAATTCCTTGTCATCGGCGGCTTTCATCATCGGGCGTAAGCGTTCCCAGGGCGTGTCGCTGCTGGCCAGCAGGGCGTTTGCATCACGCGCTGCAGCGAGCAAACCGTCGATGGCGGGCAGGAGATCGGCTTGCTCACTCTCTTTCCAAATAAATCCGACCAGAGCGGGCTGGGGATCGATCCCTAGTGCCGTCATGACATCCGACATGGAAATCAGGCGGCGGAAGCCCTGGGCTTCGAGACGGGCGGTGAAGGTCCAGAAATTGAGGACGGCATCGAGGCGTCCGTCTTTCAACTGCTCAGTCAGCAGAGGTGCGGCGCCATACTGAGGCTTGGCGTAATCTGCCAAATCGGCGCCCAGTTCCTTCTGGGCATGGGCGCGCAGCAGGAGCCAGCTCTTATCGGTGGATGAGCCGGCGACGCCCAGTTTCTTGTCCTTCAAATCGGCGAGCGACTTGATGGGGCTATCGGCGGACACGACGATGGCGCCCAGCGCCCCGGAGAAGGGCGCAAACTTGACCGCTTCGCCCATCGCGCGCTGGCGCAGAGCCCATGGCCAGTCGGTGACGACCACGTCGGCACTACCGCCGTAAAGCGCGACGGGGCTCGACTGGTTGGTGGCCGTTTCGACGATTTCCAGCGCCAAGTTGTATTTTTCGTCGAGCTTTTCGGCCTTGATGGTCTCCAGGAGCCATGCCAGCGTGCCGAACTTCACCGAAGCCACGCGCAGTTTGCGGGCCTCGGCGCGGGCGGCGTTCGGAGCCATCACGCCACCGGAGTACAGCGCTGCAAGACCCGAGATGCCGGCTGCAAGAACGCCGCGACGTGACACTCTCATGGCTTGGCCTCAGTCTTAGTCGCAGGCGCATCGGTGGCAGGTAGCTTGTTTTTCATGAGCCAGCGTACGCCGCGCAGCCAAGCTTCATCTGTATTGCCCTGGATGACCACGTTACCGGCGCGCTTCAATTGCCCGCTGGCCACGTCGATTTCCATGATGCGCATGTTCAGCAGCGTTTCTGAGGCCTTGTCCACGAGTCCGGTGTAGAGAACATCACCGTTCAGTTTCTTGGCGAGATCCACTTCACAACCATTGCAATCCACGAACGGCGCGGCCGCTTCGATGTCTTTGGCGATCGGGCTGGTGTCGATCAGCTTGTGGACGCCGTCATTGGCGAGAATCTTGGCGAGTTCATCGTTGATCGCTTTAAGACGGGCCTGTTCGGCGGGCGAAGGCTTGCTGGCGCCAATGTAGAAATCCTCTTCCTTCTTCTGCAGCACCAGATCGAATGGCAGTAGCACCGTTTTTTGCGCGACGGCTGAGCTGGCCATAGCGCTCCACGCCGTTAAAAATGCCAGAACCCCGCCTGTCACGGCCCTCATTGTCTTCGCTCCTGGTGGTGGTGCGTTGTTTGTCCGCTTCGCGGCTCATGCGCACCTTATTGATGTTTGGTCTTAACGTGGCAACGGCTTGGGCAGATTGCGAGGGCATTGCCGGTCGTCCAGCATCAAATGTTCTAAATTTCCCGCTACCCGGTCCAACCCTGGCTTGACATTTGGGTCCGGATGGCGATTTCAGTACGGTATAAAGTAACAAAATGGAAACGCCCTGTGTTGCAAGCCACCCCTCCCGTCCCGTTCGCCTCCCCGGCGCGGGCGCCGCAACCGGCGCCGGGTCGCCATCGGCGCATCTCCGGCGCTAAGTGTTTGGTATTTATAGCAATTATCTGGAGCCTGGTTGGTCCGGCGGCGGTTTGGGCCGGGGCACCTCCGGGCGTCGCCCCTGCAGAGTCGGGGCCAGCCGCGGCTGCCGAAACACCAGCCGATGTTCAGACGCTGACCATGCTGATGGTCCGTCAATTGCGGCCCAACCGGTTGCCGCCTCTCTCTCTTCTCGATCTTCCGCCAAAAGATGACGGCTTGGCCGGCGCGCGGTTGGCGATTGACGACAACAATACAACCGGCCGCTTTCTGAAGCAGAATTTTTCGCTTGATCTGATCGAGAGCGAGGATCCGGCGGAACTGATTGCGGAGACAAAGAAGCGCGTCGAAGGCGGGCTTGGATTTATTATCACGGATCTCGATGCAAAGCCGACGATCGACATGGCGGATGCGTTGAAGGGTCTCGATGCGGTCATCTTCAATGCGTCGGCGCCGGACGAGAACATCCGCGAAGAAGACTGCCGCGCCAATCTCAAGCACACAGCCCCCTCGCGCGCGATGCTGTCGGATGCTCTAGCGCAGTATCTGGCGTGGAAGCGGTGGAGCAACTGGGTGCTCGTCACAGGGCCAGCACCGGAAGACAAGGCGTTCGCGGACGCATTGCGCCGCTCTGCGCAGCGCTTCGGTATGAAGATCGTAGAAGAGCGCGAATTCAAATACGATCCGGGCAGCCGGCGCTCGGACGGCGGATTTGAGCAGATCCAGCAACAGATCCCCACGTTCACACAGAAGCTGCCGCCACATGATGTGCTCGTGGTATCCGACGAGGGCGAACTGTTCGGCGAGTATTTCCCCTACCGGACCTGGGATGCCAAGCCCGTGGTCGGCACGTCCGGCCTTTATCCGACCAGCTGGCACCCGGCGATCGAATTGTGGGGTGGCACGCAGTTCCAGAATCGGTTCGGGCGATTGGCCAATCGCACCATGCGACCGCTCGACTACAATGCCTGGATTGCGGTCCGCTCGATTGGTGAAGCGGCCACGCGCAAGCAATCGGTCGATCGCAAGGCGCTGATCGAGTACATGCTCTCGCCCGAATTCGAGATTGCTGCCTTCAAGGGGCGCAGGCTGACTTATCGCGCATGGAACGGGCAATTGCGGCAGCCGCTTGTGCTAGCGACAGGCAAAATGCACGTGACGGTCTCGCCGCAACCGGGCTTTCTGCATCAGTTTACCGAACTCGACACGCTTGGCATCGACAGGCCCGAAACCAAATGTCGGGCGTATCAGAAATGATGCGGAGTCACCGCAAGATTAGCTTAGACCAACCCTCCCCCGTTAGAGGATCGACGATGACCCTTCTAAAATCGACTGCCGCGCTTGCGGCTCTCTCTCTCACGTCGCTGGCGCTCGGCGCCAATCCCGCCGCTGCTTATAAGGTGTTCGTCTCCAACGAGAAGGAGAACACCATCACGGTGATCGACAGCGAAAAGCTGGAGGTCGTGCACACCATAAAAACCGGCAACCGGCCGCGCGGCATCATTCTGTCGAAGGACGGAAAGTGGGTAATTGTATGCACGTCGGACGACAACCGCATGCAGGTCTACGACGCGGAGACCTTTGCATATGTGAAAGACCTGCCGTCGGGTCCCGATCCGGAACTACCGATCCTGCACACGTCGGGAAATCCGCTGTACGTGTCGAACGAAGACGACAACCTCGTCACCGTGGTCGATATTCAGAAGGGCACCATAATCACCGACGTGCCGGTTGGCGTGGAGCCGGAAGGTATGGGCATGAGCCCGGACGGTACGATGCTCGTCAACACGTCAGAAACGACGAACATGGCGCACTTCATCACCACGGACGGATATAAGAATGTCGATAACGTTCTGGTAGACAGCCGCCCCCGCGTGGCGGAATTCAAGAGCGACGGTTCGGAAGTGTGGGTGTCGGCCGAGATCGGGGGCACCGTCACCGTGATCGATCCCAAGGACCGTAAAATCAAGGGCAAGATCACATTCGAAATCCAGGGCATTACGAAGGATGCGATCCAGCCGGTCGGCGTGCGCTTTACGCAGGACAATTCGAAGGCCTTCGTGGCCCTCGGCCCGGCCAATCGCGTGGCTGTCATCGACGCCAAGACCTACAAGGTGGAGAAGTACATCCTGGTCGGTCAGCGCGTGTGGAACCTCGGCTTCACGCCCGATTACAAGCTGCTGTTCACGACGAATGGCACGTCCAATGACGTGACCGTGATCGACGTGGCATCGGAAAAGCCGATCAAATCGATTAAGACGGGCCGGTATCCGTGGGGTGTCGTGTCTGGGCTGACGCCGGTGAAGGCTGCCGAAAACGGCGCGGTCAAATAAGCGCCGACCGCGTCCGGCCGACACCGGACGCGGCGCATGTGTGACGCGGATTTTTGGCGAGCGAGGTGTGCAGTTGACGACAGTTTTTTCCAAGGAGGCAGGCGGAGCGGCGGCGCAGGCTACGTCGGCCGATGCGCTGATCGTCAACGGTGTCGGCCACAGTTTCGGTGAGAAGCGCGTGCTCGACAACGTCTCGCTGACCGTGCCACGCGGGGCGTTTACTGTGCTGCTCGGGTTGAACGGCGCCGGCAAGTCGACGCTCTTTGCCCTCGTCACCCGTCTCTACGACAACGTGTCGGGCGAAATCCGCATCCTGGGGCACGATCTCAGGCGCAAGCCGACGGCGGCGCTGCAGAGGCTTGGCGTCGTGTTTCAGAGCCGGACGCTCGATAGCGATCTCACGCTCGAGCAGAACCTTTTTTATCACGCCGCCCTGCACGGCATCCGCAAGTCCGAGGCCAAGAAGCGGGCGGTGGAAGCTTTGACCACGGTCGGTTTGGCTGACCGGGCGCACGAGAAGATCCGCAATCTCTCAGGCGGTCAGGCGCGGCGGGTGGAAATCGCGCGGTCGCTGCTGCACCGGCCCGCACTTCTGCTGCTCGATGAAGCTACCGTTGGTCTCGACATCGGCTCGCGCGAAAGCGTGCTGTCGATCGTCAGAGGACTGGTTGAGCGGGAGGGAATGGGCGTTCTGTGGGCAACGCATCTCATCGACGAGATTGCGCCGACCGATCGCGTGGTCGTTCTTCACAAGGGCCGAATTCTGTACACCGGGTCCGTTCCCGGACTGCTGCAAGCCAGCGGCCAGCCCAATATCCGCGAGGCCTTCCGGTCCATGACCGGAACCAAAGACACCGCGGAGGCGGCATGAACGTGGATACACCAATCCGGTCATTCGAGGCCGAGGCGCCGCGCAAACACGGTCTTGGCGCGTATGCTGCGTGTTTTCGCGGGATCGTTTGGCGTGAGGTTTTGCGCTTCCTGTATCAGCGCGAACGGTTCTTCTCTGCGCTCGTACGGCCGCTGGTGTGGCTCTTCATTTTCGCGGCGGGCTTCCGGCAGGTGCTCGGCGTTTCGATCATCCCGCCCTATACGACATACGTGTTGTATGAGACGTTTATCACGCCGGGCCTGATCGGCATGATCCTGCTTTTCAATGCGATGCAGTCGTCCCTCTCAATGGTCTACGACCGTGAGACTGGGGCGATGCGGACGCTTCTTGTGGCGCCGTTTCCGCGCTCCTTCCTGCTCTTTTCGAAGTTGATTGGCGGCGTCGCAGTTGCGGTTCTTCAGGCCTACACGTTCCTTCTGATTGCCTACTTCTGGGATATCACGCCGCCGTGGCAGGGCTATCTGACGGTGCTGCCGGCTCTCGTCCTTGCGGGGTTGATGCTGGGCGCGCTAGCACTTTTGATGTCGTCGCTCATCCGGCAGTTGGAGAATTTTGCAGGTGTGATGAACTTCGTCATCTTCCCGATGTTCTTTGCATCGTCAGCGCTCTATCCGCTTTGGCGCATCCGCGAGGGAAGCCCGCTCCTGTTCGAGATTGCGCGCTTCAATCCGTTCACCCATGCGGTGGAATTGATCCGCTTTGCGCTTTATGGCGAAATCGGTGCGAAGATTGATCCGACCATGACGCCGGTTTCGGCCGGCATCAGCCTTGACGGCGTTTTTGTTCCGCTGGCGTCGGGCGAACTGCTTGATCTCACGCATCTCGTGGTCGTCGTGACGTGCACGGTGGTGTTCCTGGGCGCCGCGGTGTTCGCTTACAATCCGTCCAAGGGGTTGATCGCGCGGCGCGGTGGTCCCGGCGGCGGCAATGCTGGCTAACTGGGCTCGGGTCACCCGAGCCGATCTTTACTCTTGAAAGCATCGTACCCACGTGGGAAGCAGCGGGAGATAATTCCGCTCTCGCGATAAGAAAAGTCAATTAGGAGAGGAAGTTTTGGTGATGATGCGTCAGACCTTGAGCGCGACCCTTGTCATTGCCGCCGGGGCGGTCGCCTTTGCCTCCTTCGCTCATGCGGCCGTCGATCCGAAGAACCCCGACTGGCCGTGCGTTCAGAAGAAAGTGGAGAACCTATCGCCTATGGCGATCTGGGACGGCCCGCCGATCGAGGAACACAAGAATTGGTTCAGTGCTGAGAAAGTCCCTGCGCTGGTTACGAAGCTTGCGTCGCGCCGCGTGCCGCTGGAGAAGGCCACGGCTGCGATCGATGAGTTCGCCAAGTCCGTGCCGGAGGCCGATCGCGACGCACAATTGACGAAGCTCTTTGCGGGTTTGTTCGACACGGTGAACACGCAGCGGCGTTCCATCATTGGCGGCATCGAGAAGTATCAGCGGTCGCAGAAGTCGCGGGCGGAGGAGTTGGAACAGCAGGGCGTGAATCTGGCGAATCTGAAGGGCGATATCGTTGTCGACGACACTGCCGCGGTGCCGGAGAGCGAAGAAGAGCAGAAGCTCTACTGGGCCGGCCGGATCTTCCAGGAGCGGCAGGCTAACATTCCGATAGCGTGTGAATTGCCGGCGGTTTTGGAAGAGCGCTTGTTCGCACTGACCCAGCACATTCGCGGCAAAATGTCGAAGTAAGCTTCGGTAAATTTGCAACCATTCAACGCCGCGTTCTTCGAGGAGCGCGGCGTTGTCTATTTCGGCAGGGTGCTTAGATCACGGGACGGGTGTGGCGGGCGTCAGGTCGTTACCGATGGCTTGCCAGCCGTCGGTTCCATCCGGGAACCAGTGCACCGCCGAATAGCCCCAAGACAAAGCGCGCTTGGCGGCATTCCACGACATCCAGCAGTCCTTGAGGCAAAAGAACACGACCGGTTTGGACGGGTCGTTTCCGGTCAACTTTTCCAGACGCGTTTTGAAGTACGTTTCGAATTCGGGCGAGAGAACGCCGTAGCCGACATTAGGCAGCCAGTGCGTGCCGGCGATGCTCGCATGCGGCGGGTCACGCCAGACGGTACCAGCCGGGAGATTCGGGGGTTTGGGCGCGCGTGGGTAGACGTCGAGGAAGACGGCGGCGTTCTCTTTGAGAAGCTTTTCAGCCTTGTCTGCATCAATGACGACGGCGCCTGACAAGGTGCGCGGGACGGGCATGCGATAGCCGTCCGTACGGTAGCCATCTGGTTCGGGAACCTCACCGGTGGCGGCAGGCGGCGTCATCGATTTTGGATCGACGTGTCCGCTCTCGGTCCAGCCCTCACGGCTGGCCACTGCAAGCGTGAGGATGGCTGAACAAACGGCTGCACAAATTGTAATAAGCCGGCCGGCGAGTTTCATCGCCGGCCGGCCGTTACGCAAATTGGTAGATGGAGCGACCATTGGGCGAGCGCTACTTGCGTGCTTTCGTGATCGGCTTCAGATCTTCGTCGAGCAGCGGGACGTTGAAGTCGAGAAGAATTTGATCGATGTCGCCTTGGCGCTTCTTGATGATCTGGTTGAGTTGGCGCTTCCAGTTGGATTCATTGGCGCGCACGCCCATCGTGATGCGGTAATCCGGCTTGGCGGTGCCCGGCACATGTTCCGTGATGGGGACGACGTTGATTTTCTCCATGTGGGGTTTCAGGAACCATCCTGCAAAGGGCCCCCACAGCACGCCGACGTCGATCTCGCCCTTCAGAACATCGTCGATGATTTCCTGCTCCGGATTAATGTACCGGCGGTCTACGTTGATCAGGTACGCCTTGGCGTTCGGCATCAGTCCGGCCTTGGCCAGCTGGTCGCCGATCGGGCCGCCCTGATTGCTCACGCGCTTGCCCTGGAGTTTGGGATCAGAGAAGGACGTGACGCCTTCGAGAGGGCCGCCCTTCTTGTAAAACATAACATACGTCGTGTGATAATAGTGGTTGGTGTTGAGTGTGTATTCGTCGGCCTGAACGGTGCCGAGCACCAGATCGCACTTCTTGGCCGCAAGCGTACGGCGGATGAGGCCGAAGCCGCCGGGATACCACGTGTATTCGACCGGGATCTTCATCTCGTCAGCGATCACTTCCGCGATCTTGTTCTCGAAGCCTTCGCCCTTATCGTTGGAGTAGGGCATGTTTTCGGGGATAGAGCAGACGCGCAGAACTTTGCGGTTCACGGCGTCCGCCAGGTTACCATCGGCGGCATGTGCGGGCACAATCGCGCCCAGCGACACGGCCATGGCGGCCAAAAGAATGTTTCTCATTGTGCTCTCGTTTCGGTTTCCCGGCCTCCGGTCGCCTGGGACGGGCGCTCGGTGACCATTGTTTCTTTTTTCGATGCGGGCGTTGCCCGTTGCCGAGGCGGGACACGCTGTGCTTGCCTCGTGACATATACGGTCGGGAAAACGGACCTGCACATGAAGTTCTTGTCATGCGGGGCACAAAGCAAAACGCGCGGCGGCGGATGGCCGTCGCGCGCTGTGCTTGTACTCACATGATCAATCGCCGAGGCAGGATTTCTCGGCTTCGACGGCTTCCTTGGGCTTGTCGGCGCGCTGGTCGGCGCTGATGCGGCCACCGGGAAGTGCGTCGGTCGCGCGCGCCTTTAGGTACACGTACAGGTCATCCACGTAGCACATGACGTTCTTGTTATCGCCAAGGGCCGGCATGATGTACTTCGTGCCGGCGACGTCGCGGATCTGGCCAGACGCAACGATCTGCAGGAACTTCGCGTAGTCCATGGTCTTCAGCGAGTCGTGCAGCGCAGGAGCGAACGACGAGCCTTCCGCGTTCGGACCGTGGCAGACGTGGCACTCGGCGTGATAACGGCGCCAGCCCGAATAAGTCATCCAGTCGACCTTCTTGACCGCGTCGGTGTTATCCGAGCCGCGTTCGATGTTGTACGTCGGCGAGCCGTCGGGGAGAACCCAGCGGCCGGCCTCCCACTTCTTGCCTTCTTGAGCGGCCTTGTGAAGTGCCGGGTCGGGCAGCGGGCTCGTGGCCCCTTCTGTCTTCGCCGTCGGAATCGGAGGCGCCTCGGCAGG
>VYKW01000292.1_pt1 | contig 20184 bp, 16 predicted proteins | sample 5114451 | NCBI WGS metagenome assembly VYKW01 (sample SAMN12291784, study PRJNA351875) | freshwater metagenome | isolation source: freshwater lake | place: USA: Michigan, Gull Lake | collected 2013-08-08
GACGATTTCGGCGAGCACGGCTGAATAGTAGCCGCTGCCCGCTCCGATCTGCAGCACCCGTTCACCTCGGGCGATATCGAGGTGCTCGAAATTACGCGCCCAAAAGCTCGGCATCCCATTGTTGAGCTTCCGGCTCAGGTCAATCGAGACCAAGACGTCGTGCTAGAGCCAACGCGGATCGTCGTCCGGGGTGATGAACGGCTCCCGGTAGGGGTATGGTATGATCCACCAAGGACCTGGGCCGACGAACGCCTCTCGCGGGACGGCGCCGAAGGCCTCGACGATGTGTGGGTGCGCAGGATTGTCGTCTTGCAGCGTAGGTCTTCGGCATACCAGCGGCGTGCATTTGCGATCTGATCCACGGTTCTCTCCTCTCAGCATGGAGAGAATGCGGATCTCGGATCGGTCGCGCGGACATGGCGGGAAATTTTTCCCGAGGCTGTCCGCAACGGATCTGCTCGGCCGCATAATTGGGGTCATGGAACGATCGATTGGCACCCCTGGAGTTGGCTCGAACGCCGGTCGCACCGTCGCCGATGCAGGGGCGGCGATCGAGGCCTTGTCTGAGACCGATCTGGTGCGGCTGAAAGCTCTGGCGCAATTGTGGAGCCGCGGGCTGCCCGGAGGGATCGGCTGGACCGACGTGCTGCATGAGGTCATTCTCCGCGTTCTCGACGGATCGCGGGTCTGGCCGCTGGGTGTACCGATCTTGGCTTTTCTGTCCGGCGTCATGCGCAGCCTCTGCGACGATTATTGGCGGCGCGTTCGGAGCGAGCAACGGCTACTGGTCAGCCGCGATGATCCCGGCCAGCACGGCCTCCCGAGCGATCCCGTTGACGAATTGGCCGATCCCGAACGCGTGGCCGTGGCGGTCGCAGGGCTCGCCGAGGTGTTCCGGCTGTTTGCAGGAGATCGGGTCGTGTTGCAGATCATCGACGGGCTGCTAACGGCCTCACGGCCAGGGAGATCTGCCGCGCCTACCGCATCCCTGATATCGAATACGATACTGCGTGGCGGCGAATGCGGCGCGCGCTGCTCCGACACCAACGAAATTGGAGAACGCTATGACACGCTGGCACCCCCGTCTCGAACTCGCGCGCCTGCTCCAGGCGCTCAGCGATGACATCATTGCGGCGACTGACGAGGAGCTCCGGGAGATCCAGGGACGTGACCTGGCCGGCACGGCACGGCAAATCAGGCGTCTCGTCAAGGCGGCGCAGGCTGCCGAGGGCGGCGAGCCCCGCATTGTCAGCTCTAGCGATACAGAACGCGGGCTGGAGCCTGTTCTGTCACATCCCAATCGGCACTGATCGGGTGCGAGAAGGCCTGGAAGAGGAGCCGGTCTCTCTGAGGGACAGTCGGCTGAGCAGGGGCGTGGGCGACAGCATGCGGTCGATGGCAAGCCTCGCACTGGCCACGTTCATCCTGGTTGACGCCTCTCGCGTTGCCTAGACTTCCGCGACCTGTCGATCGCATGGCGGCGTAGCACAGCGAAGACTCGGCGATATGCGAGTCCGGAGTTGCTGTGGCACAATCGACCTATGTCGCCGTGCGGCCATTGCCCGAGTGAGTTGCGCGCTCCGACAAATGCGAGGTCCTCCAAGCGCCCGAACGGCGCGTATGCTCGTGAGAGCCTCGCACGCCTCCTGTAGGGCAATTGGGCTGTCGGCCGGCTGAAGTTCGCGCCGATCTGCGTGGGCTTACATGGACGGTCACGCGCCCGTGACGATCGTCCGTCGCGAGCACAAGGCGCAGTTCACCATCGTCCCGAACGCGGTCTTCGCGGATGCCCGCCTCTCTGTCGAGGCCAAGGGTGTCCTCGGCTATCTCTTGTCACGCCCCCACAACTGGCATGTCCGTCTCGATCATATCGGGCGAACGCTCCTGGTCGGCCGCAAGAAGCTCCAGCGCATCTTCCGAGAGTTGATCGCCGCCGGCTACGTCGCACGCCAAGCGCAACGAATTGTCGACGGACATCGGTTCGGTGAGATCGATTACGTCGTTCGTGACGTGCCGGCGCCTGTGGATAAGTCGGCGCGTCCGCGGGGTCGAAAGGGACCTGCGGCTCCGCGGGTCCAAAAGGGACCTGCGTATAAAGACACACCGCAGGGCCCTGAGGGACCTGCCTATAAAGAACTATATAAAAACAGACCTGATCTGCTGGGAGCACGCGCTTTCGATGGTTGGCCTGACGTCGTCGGCACGGCGCACGATGAGATGGCCGAGCTCCAGGATGACGCCTGCCTCGATCCGAGGATTGTCCAGCTTTTCGACGATGCTGCTGAAGGTTGGGAGTTGATTGTCGCGCTTCCGGACCCAGCACGGGACGAGTTGCGTCAACGCTACCGGCGGGGTGAGCTCGATCGGTTTGCTATCATGGAGCTCCGGACCCGATACCGACATTTGCTGGGTGGCGGTCGGCCGAAGGGCAGGTAAGCGATCGGGCTCGCGGGGCGCCCAGATTCTGCTTGGGTGCAGTGACGTGACGAAGCTCCAAAACGCTGGGGGGCGCCGGCGGGGCGGTCCAGGGGGCCGAACCGGAAGCTATGCCATGTATCGTCCTGATCTCTTTCTGCTCATGAACGTGGGCTGCAAGGCCCAGAGCGGGCGCAGGAGACTGAAGCGAAGGGATCGGCCTCTATCTGCGCGGATCTCCTTTGAGGCACTCCAAGACGTCCGGAAGGATTTTGAGAGCTGTGGATCCGAGGGCGCAGCAAAGGGGGGCAACAGTCGCCACCCGATGTTGGCACTACGTGCGGCCGCGCTCTTGGCTGGTCTCGTCATGCGCGCTTCGATGCCAGTTCAGTTCAGCCAGGATTCTCAACTATCCCAATTGTACGAAATCGCGTCCGAAACTCCGCCTAAGGGATTTCGGATGTCGCCAAGCATTCGCTGAGCCGTCATCCGTCGAATCTGCGTGCCTTCGATGTCGCCGCGGCAATCAAATGAGGCGAGACCACCCCGAGATGCCAAAGCGCGAACCGATGCTTCGAAACGCTGCGGAGAAGCTCGGCCTCACCGTTCCTGAGGCTGCGGTACTGTCATCGCTCGGACAGACGTCCCTCTACAAGGCGATCAAAGAAGGACGGCTGAGAATCCGAAAGTATGGTACGCGGACGATCATCACGCGCGCAGATCTGACGTCCTTCTTGGAGAGCCTGCCCGAGGCGACCAAGCAGCCTGAGAGGTGACATCCTCGTCGGGGCACGGGATGGCTTGAACGTTCAGGCGACCTTCATCGGGGTCACATTGCTCCTTGGTGGTTGCGTTGCGAAGTCTGCGAATGTCTGCATCACATGCAGTCGCTTCTTCAGGGCCTCGCCGCGCTTATAGGCCTTTTCGGCATCATCGCCCGTGATGTGGTGCAGGCAATGCTCGACGATTTCCTCCTCGAAGTGGGTTTGCTCCTGCGCCCAGGTTCGAAACGTCGTGCGGAAGCCATGCACAGTCAGGGAGTCGTCTCCGGTGAGTTCTTTGAGATATTTGAGCATCGTCATGTTGCTCATCGATCTCTTTAGACTGCGACCGGGGAACACGAATTCGTCATTGACGCGGCTGTCGTAAGCCTCGCGCAAATAGGCCAGCGTCTGCCAGGGCAACGGCGTGCGCTTCAACCGCTCGTTCTTGGTGCCGAGAAAGCCGAGATCCCAGATTCCGTTGTCGAGATCGAGTTGCGCCCAGCGCATGTTCTGAACTTCGGCGGTTCGTCCCAGAGTCAGGATGATGACCTCGAGCGCCCGGGCGCTTTGTGTCGAGATGGCGCTGAGCTTGTGCATGAACGCCGGCAGGTCCTGGTAGTCCATCGCCTTGTGGCCGCCCCGGATCGTGCCCCGCCGCCGTTGCCTCGGCATGATCGGTTGCAGTCGGCTGGCCCAATCGGCCGGGTTGTCTTTCGGTCGCAGGTTGTGGGCGATCGCTGCGTCGAGAATCTTCTTGATGATCTGGCGAGCGGAGCGGGAGGTCTCAGGCTGCTGCCAGATTGGCGTGAGCACGTTGACGACATGGGCAGTTTCGATCTCGTGGACCCAGTGCTTGTGGAGCGGGCGGCAGATGACTTGCACGATGCGCTTCAGCTTTGCTCTGGCGGCCTTGTGCCTCATGCCAGTCTCGTAGGTTCGCCGCCATTCCTCGGCGAATTCGCCGAACTGGCGCGATCCCTGGGTGCGGCGTTTCTCTACGTCACGGTGCTCTCGCGGATCGGTCCCCTTGGCCAGCAGCCGCAGAGCGTCAATTGCCTTGTCCCTGGCCTCGGACAGCTTCAGGCCGGTTTCCTTGGCCGAACCAAAACCCATCTTCTTGACGATGCCGTTGCGCTGGTAGCGGAACGCCCAGCGGCGGCCGCCACTTGGGGTGACGATCAAATAGAGGTTGTTGCCGCACGGGTATTCACCGGGCCCGACGGAGAGATAGTTCTTGGCGGTGATCTCGGGCTTTTGAGTTAGAAACTGCATGGGAGATTCGAACTCCTGTCCCTCGCCGAAAAATGCAGCGTTTCAGGTGAGGGGGATTCTAACTCAGATCGAGGGATGGCCAAATGGACGGTCTGGCGGAGTTCGCCGACGATCGCCGATCGTGCGCTGCAGTCGCCTAAGCTACGAAAAACCACGATCTGACAAGCGCTTATCGGGCGCTTCGGTGATGGTAGGCGATGGCGGGTGAAGGGGGGCGAAGGCGGGCCTGGCGCGCTCGGAGAGATTCGAACTCCCGACCCTCGGAATCGAAATCCGATGCTCTATCCAGCTGAGCTACGAGCGCAAAATGTGCAGGCCGAACCGGCGAGGCCCTCGATATCAGACTTGGCGGGGCAAGGCCAGCCTTCGCGGCGCTCGGGTGCACGACATTCGAGATCGGCCGAATGCGCAGACTGCCGCAACGGCGTCGATAACCCCATCAGAAGCAGGGATGGCGGCGGCGGTCCTGGCCGATATAGGTCGCCGCGCTCTGGTAGCAGTGATTGGTCGAAGGGCCGTCATAGAAGGCGAAGGTGCCAAGCAGCGGACCGGGCCCGTAATTGTGCAGGAAGCTGATCGTGTAAGGCAGGCCGTGATGGTGGTGGTGGTGACGATGATGACTGCGGGCCTCCGATGCCGCGGGAACCAGGGTGGCTGCAGCCAGGATCAAGGCGGCGACGAACATGGGAAGCTTGCTCATGTGGTGTCTCCAAGGAAGCAGACGACAGCAGGTCGCCTGCGCAGTCTAACGTCAAAGCGCCGGGGAGGGAGGCACAATACGGCATCTCTTGCCAAATCTTCGGCAGCCAATCAGCCTCTGTCCAAACCCCATCGTCCGAACCCCATCGTTACCTTGGTGGTTGCGCACCTTCGAACATCGAAAAAGGTCGGAGCCCAGCCCGGGACGATGTTCCGAATGCAGCAGCCTGAGGCGGCAACCCGGCCAATCGCCGCGTGGCGATCGTCAACTGTCCGCTATCAGCTGTGCGGACGCCGCTGTCCAACCTCAGCGTCTTCGTATCGAGCAATCCACGAAACAATCCAGCGCCAGATCGTCCCCACTACCGGGCACTGGATTGTTTCGCCGAGACCGGCAGTGCAAGCGATCGCCTGCTGCCTTCAGTCCCGACCAAGCGGATTAGCGCTTGGCCTTCTTCGTCTTCTTGGCGACCTTTTTCGCCGTCTTCTTCGCAGTCTTCTTGGCGGCCTTCTTCACGGTCTTTTTGGCCGACTTTTTGGTCGCGACCTTCTTGGCTTTGGCGGCGGCCCGCTTGGGTGCAGCCTTCTTGGAGGTCTTCTTCGCTGCCTTCTTGGCCGCGCGCCTGGCCTTCGGGGCCGCCGCGACCACCGGATCCTTCGGCGGCTCGGCGGGCGTGCTGGTCTCGGTCACGGTAGGGTCAGAGAGTGGAGTGTCGTCCATATCGGTCCCCCGATGTGTTGGAAACACGGCAACGATAGCTGGATTCTGCCGGCTGTCAAAGCGCACCGCAACTAATCACTTGTGCGCAAGCTCGCATAGGCGGCCAACGCACGCTCCCGTCCGTGCCTGTGATCGACGACCGGCGCCGGGTAGGAGCGGCCGAGCACGACGCCGGCCTCGGCGAGCTCGAGCGGTTTGGCCGCCCAGGGCTGATGGATCAGGGCGGCCGGAAGCCGCGCCAGTTCCGGAACCCAGCGTCGCACATAGGTCCCGCTGGAGTCGAACTTCTCGCCCTGCAGCACGGGATTGAAGACGCGAAAATAGGGGGCTGCGTCAGCGCCCGAGCCGGCCACCCACTGCCAGCTCGCCGGGTTGCTGCCGGGATCGGCATCAACCAGCGTGTCCCAGAACCATTGTTCGCCGAGTCGCCAGTCGATCAGGAGATGCTTGACCAGCAGCGAGGCTGCGACCATGCGGACCCTGTTGTGCATGCTGCCGGTGTGCCAGAGCTCGCGCATCCCGGCATCCACGATCGGATAGCCGGTTTGCCCGCGCTGCCACGCCCGCAACGCCGCAGCATCCTGCGACCACGGAAATGCGTCGAAGGAGGGCTGCAGATTGCGGGTTGCGAGGTCAGGATTGTTGAACAGCAGGTGGCGGCTGAACTCGCGCCAGCCGAGCTCGCTCAGGAACTTGTCGATGCCGCGCGCGAAGGCCGGCTGCTGCTCGGCGGCGAACCGCGCCGCGTGCCAGATCTGACGCGGGCTGATTTCGCCGAAGCGCAGATGCGGCGACAGGCGCGAGGTTGCCTCGATGTCCGGCCGGTCGCGATCGGCGGCGTAGCCGCGCACGGTGGTCTCGAGGAACTTTGCCAGCCGCGCCTGCGCGGCGCGCTCGCCGGCGCGCCAGGTCGTGCGCAGACCGCCGGCCCAGTCGGGGCTGGTCGGCTCCAGCGCCAGCTTGTCGACCGTGAGGCTCGCAACGCCCGATGGCGACGACAGCCGCACCGGAACGGGCAGCGGCTTCGGCGGATCGCCCAGGGCGAGCACGCGCTTCCAGAATGGCGTGAACACACGCGGACCGCGGCCATCCTTGCCGCGCAGTTCGGCCGGATCTATCAGCAGGTCGTCGGCAAAGACACGCGACTTGACGCCGATCGCATCGAGCGCCGCCTCGACCTCTGCGGCCACGGCGCGCGGTCCGGTCTGGGCCACATCGTTCCAATAGACCGCGCTCGTGCTCGCCTCGCGCGCCAGCTCGCTGATCGCCTTCGCCGAAGGTCCGCGCCGGATCACGAGCTTGACGCCAAGCGCGTCGAGCTCGTCTTGAAGCGCGCGCAGTGATTGCGCCAGCCACCAGCGCGACGCGCCGCCGAGGGGGCGAAGCGCAGCACTCTCAGTATCGTAAATGTAGCAGCATATGACGGGCGCGCCGGACGTGGCCGCTGCATGCAACGCGGGGTGGTCCGACAGGCGTAGGCTCTCGCGAAACCATACTACGATGGGGGAAAAAGACATCACTAGGTATCTGGTTGCCGTTTTCAAGGGGGCACGAGGGTATTCTACGCGCCGGAAAATAACTGGTTGGAAACCAACTACGGGCAGTTTGAGATTCAGTTGCAGTTCCCCAGAAGGTTTTTGACGTGTCTCTCAAGTTGAAGCTCGGCACCAAGGCGCTGATCGGCGCCGTGGTCGTAATCGCTTTGAATACAGCTCTCGTGGTCGGTGCCGCCTATTGGTCGCTGTCGTCCGATTTCGCCGATCGTGCCAAGCGGGACATTGAAGGCAATCTGCGCACCTTCGCCTTGACCTTCGCCGAGACGTTCAAGGACGCCAAGGTGAGCATGCAGAACGGCGCGGTCACCCGTATCGAGGTCCCCACGATTTCCGACATCAAGGACCATGCGATCGTCGATCGCGCCACGTCCTATGTCGGTGGCAGCGCCACGCTGTTCGTCGTCGATGATAACGGGCAGTTTGTGCGGCGCTCGACCAATGTGAAGAAGGAGAATGGCGACCGCGCGGTGGGCACCCAGCTTGCCGCCGACCATCCTGCGCAGCCGCTGCTGCGGCGTGGCGAGGCCTATAAGGGCCCGGCGGTCCTGTTCGGCAAGCCGTTCATGACCGCCTATTTCCCGGTGACGAATCCGGCCGGCAAGGTCATCGGCATTCTCTATGTCGGCGTGCCCATGGCCGAGCTCGACGCCATGCTGTCGCAGGTGATGCAGACCATGATGGTCGCCGCCGCCATCGCTGCTCTGCTGGTGCTTGGCTTGACCATGCTCGCCGTGCGGCGCGTCACCAAGCCATTGACCGCTGTGGCAGAAGCCCTGACCGCGATCGCCGACGGCCGCGAGCACGTCGAAATCGGATCCGACGACCGCAGTGACGAGATCGGCGAGATCGCCCGCAGCCTCATGTTCTTCCGCAGCGCCGCCGGCGAGCGGCGGCGGATGCGCGAGGAGCAGGCGGCCGCGGCTGCGGCTGCCGTCGAACAGCGCAAGACCGAGTTGCAGCGCTTTGTGAATTCGTTCCAGGCCAGCATCGGCGGCATCATCGAGAACGTGCTGACGTCGGCGAGCGAGTTCGAACGCGAGGCCCGCCAGCTGACCCAGGCCGCGCGCACCACCGCCGACCTGTCGGGACAGTCGGCCGGCGCCTCCGAGACTGCGTCCGAGCACGTCCGCACCGCAGCAGCCGCCTCGGACGAATTGTCCGGTTCGATCGCCGAGATCATCCGCCGCGTGCAGGAATCCAATGCGATCGCGGCCGAGGCGGTCAACCAGGCCACCGCCACCGACCAGCGCATCAAGGAGCTGTCCGACGCCGGCAACCGTATCGGCGACGTCGTCAAGCTGATCACCTCGATCGCCGAGCAGACCAACCTGTTGGCGCTGAACGCCACCATCGAGGCCGCCCGCGCCGGCGATGCCGGGCGCGGCTTCGCGGTGGTCGCCCAGGAGGTCAAGACGCTCGCCGGGCAGACGGCCAACGCGACCGAAGAGATTTCCAGCCAGATCGCCAATATGCAGACCGTGACCCAGGAATCGGTCGACGCCATCAAGGCGATCGGCGCGACCATCGAGCGCATCAACGGCATCGCCGCATCGATCTCGGCCGCGGTCGAGCAACAGCGCGCGGCCACGCAGAATATCACCCAGAGTGTCCGTTCGGCCGCGAGCGGGACCGCCGAGGTCGTCAACAACATCCGCAGCGCGGCGCGCGGGGCGGGCGAGACCGGCGAAAGCTCCAACCGGATGTTCGCCTCGGCGCAAGCGCTGTCCGGCGAGAGCCTGCGGCTGAAGGCCGAGGTCCAAAAATTCCTCGACAACATGCAGGCGGCCTGACACGGCGGCTCACCCATACAGCAGCCGGGGCAGGATCGTCACGATGCCCGGGAACAAAGTGAGCAGCAGCACGAAGGCGATCATGATGATCAGATAGGGGGCGGTTACGCGGGCGATATAGCCCAGGCCGTCCTCGGTCAGGCCCTGGATCACGAACAGGTTGAAGCCGACTGGCGGCGTGATCTGGGCCATCTCGACCGCGAGCACCAGGAAGATGCCGAACCAGACCTCGTCGAAGCCCGCGCCCTTCACGATCGGCAGCACGATCGGCAGGGTCATCACGATCATCGAGAAGCCGTCGAGGAAGCAGCCGAGGATCAGATAGAACACGATCAGCACGGCGATCAGCATGAACGGCGACAGGCCGAGCCCCTTGACGAAAGCGGCCACCGCCTGCGGAATGCCGAGGAACGCCGCAGCATTGCCGAGGATCGAGGCGCCGAGCACGATCAGCGCGATCATCGAGCAGGTGATGACCGAGCCGATCATCACATCCCGGACCACCTGCTGCGACATCGCGCCCTGGAAATACGCCACCAGCGCCGCGCCGAGCACGCCGACGGCGGCGGCCTCTGATGGCGTGGCGAGCCCGCCATACATCGAGCCCAGCACGCAGGCGATCAGGAACAGCGCTGGCGCCAGATCCTTCAAGGCCGCGAAGCGCTCGGCCCAGGGCACAAGCGACAGCTGTGCCTCGGCCTTCGGCACCATCGCGGGCTTCAGCGTGGTGTGCAGCATGACCCAGCCCATGAAGGTGCCGGCCAGCAAGAGGCCCGGCAGCACGCCGGCCGTAAAGAGCTTTAGAATGGAAACATCGCCGAGCACGCCATAGATGATCATGATGTTCGACGGGGGGATCAGGAAGCCGAGCGTGCCGGCGCCGGCCAGCGAGCCGATCGCGATGTCGCGCGAATAGCCGCGGCGCAGCAGCTCGTTGAGCGACATCCGGCCGATCACCTGCGTGGTCGCCGCCGACGAGCCGGAGATCGCGGCGAAGATGGTGCAGCCGATGACGTTGACGTGGAGCAGGCGGCCTGGCAGCAGCCCGGCCCATGGCGCCAGGCCCTGGAACAGCGAGCGCGACAGCCGGGTGCGGAACAGCAGCTCGCCCATCAGGATGAACAGCGGCAGCGCCAGCAGCTCCTGGGTGGTCAGGATGTTCCAGGCATATTGCGGAAGCAACTTGTCGAGCGGGATCGAGCGGAACATTGCCAGCAGCAGCGTGGCGGTGAAGGCGAGCGTGAGCCCGATCCACAGCCCGCCGGCGAGCAGCGCGAACAGGATGACGAAGAGAGCGATGACTTCGATGGTCATGGGGAGGGGGAGTCCGCGGTGAGGATGGCGGGCGGGAGGAGTCCGGCGGAGGAGGGGGCAGCAGCATCAGTTGCTATCTGGCCGAGGTGGGCACAGAGGCTGCGGCGAGCGCGGTGCAACCTCGCCCCGCTTGCGGGGAGAGGTCGGATTGCATCGCTAGATGCAATCCGGGTGAGGGGGGCCCTCCGCACGGTCGGTGGGCGTGGCTGCCCCTCACCCCAACCCTCTCCCCGTAAGAACGAGAGGGAGCACAGCGCGTGCGGGGTGAGAGCTCGCCTATTCGTTAGCTGGCGACGACGGATGTCGGCTGCCGCCAAAAGCAAAGTGACCCTCGTCGTGTCGGATCGCCCCTTCATTCGACCGGCGATGCCTTCATGCGGTGGTCCTCCAGCGGCAGTCCCAGCGCCGCCTGGATCGCGCGGGCGAGGAATTGCAGGGTCAGCAGCAGCATGCCGAACGTCACGACGGCCTGCGGGAACCACAGCGGGGTGTCGCTCGAGGTGGAGACCTGGCCGCGGACGAAGGAGCTCCAGGCGAACTTCGTCATCGCCGAGGTCAGGAACGCCATGAAGGCGAAGCCGGCGGCGGCGGCCAGCACCTCCAGCGCGCGCTGCAGCGGCGCCGGCACGTTCTTGAGCAGCAGCACCACGCGGATGTGGCCGCCGACGCGGAGCGTCATGGCGGCGCCGAAGGTGAACGAGGCGGCCATCAGGTAGGACGAGTACTCCCAGGCGATCGAGATCGTCGGCGGGAAGAACGGCAGCACGTTCGACAGCGCCCGCGTTGTGACCTCCGCCAGCATCAGCGCGGTCAGCGTCAAGAGACAGCCGCCGCCGATCCAGCCATCGAGCCGGCCGAGCCGGTCGATGACATCGAGCATGATGCGCAGCGGCGCGGGCGCCGCTGCATTGAGGCTCGCTCGTTCGCCCGGCGAGGGGGCTTCAACGATCTCAGCCACGCTTCATCTCGGCGAGATAGGCCTTCACCGGCGCGTCCGCTGCGGGCACCCGCTTCAGGAAGGCTTCCATCTGCGGCGCGGTCTTGGCGCGGATCTCCGTCATCATCGCGTCCGAGACCGGCACCACCTCCATGCCGCCTTCCTTGAGCCGATTGAGACTGTCGACATCGGCCTTGAGCGAGTTGGCCCAGAAGGTCGGCTCCATCTTCGCTGCGACGTCGCTAACGATCTTCTGCTGCTCGGGCGTCAGTGCCTTCCAGGAATCGAGGTTGACGTTGAGCATCTGCGACGACCAAACATGATTGGTCGGGTAGACATATTTGAGGAACTCCCAGAACTTGCCGTCGACGCCGGACACCGACGAGGTCGAGACGCCGGCGACCGCGCCGGAGGCCAGCGCCGGGATGGTCTCGCCCCAGGGGATCATGACCGCGGCCATGCCGATGGCGTTGAGCATGTCGACCGCGTTCTTGTCGGGCACGCGGATCTTGATGTTCTTCAGCCCGGCGACGTCGGAGGTCTTGACCTTGAGATGCAGGTACTGCGTCGGCCACGGCACGATGTAGAGGATCTTCTGGTTGTTGCGCGCGGCGATCTTCTCGTATTCCGGCCGCACATATTTGTGCAGCACCTTGAGCTCGTCCATCGAGCCCGCGAGGAAGGGAATGCTCTCGACGCCCATGAACGGTTCGTCGCCGACCTGCTGGATGTTGAGCACGTCCGCCAACGGCACCAGGCCGTCGCGCACCGCGCGCAGATGCTCCGGGCCCTTGAAGCCGAGCTGCCCGCCGGCCTTGACGGTGATGTTGACCGCGCCATTGGTCTGCTTCTTCACCTCCTCGGCGAAGGCCATCGCGTTCTGGGTATGGAAGTTGCCGTCGGGCCAGACCGTGGACATGTCCCAGTTGGTCGTGGCGGCGCGGGCTCGGGTCGAGACCTGTGTTGCGGCGAGCAGGGTGGCCGCACCTGCCGTGAACGTCCGTCGCGTGATCATGGGTGTCTCCGCTTCGTTGCTGAGTTACGAAAAATGGAAGAGGCGTGGCGAGCTGTGTGGTCGCGGCCATCCTTCGAGACGCCCGCCTGCGGCGGGCTCCTCAGGATGAGGACACGTTGCGCGGCCAGATGCTGATCATCTCCATGGGGACTTTTCTCATGGTCAATGTGCAGCATCGATCTCGGTACTAAACCCTCATGGTGAGGAGTGTCGCCCTTGCGACGCGTCTCGAACCATGAGGCCACAAATGTTCCGGCGGGCATGAGATTTCACCGCGCCTGCCCGTAGAGCTTTGCCGCATTGTCCGCCGATACCAGTCCGCTCTCGACATCACCTTGCACCAGCTCCGCGCCGCGTTCGCGGGGATCGCCGATGCCGGCGCCGCCCGGTGTCAGCACCACCAGCCGGTCGTCCGGCGGTACCGTCTGAAAACCCTTGCCGCGCAGCTTCTTTCCCGATTTGAGGCCGACATAGCCGGCCTCGCCATTGTGGCCGCCGTCGCGGCCGCGGGGCGGGTGGTCGATGCGGTCGAAGGCGGCGAGGATGTCGAACGGCGCGTCGACGCCGCTGCCGACCTCGATGATCTGGCCGAGGCCGCCGCGGGTGCGGCCGGGGCCGCCGGAATCCGGCCGCAGCTCCTTGCGCCAGAAGATCAAGGGCGTCTGCGTCTCCGCGATCTCGACCGGCGTGCCGCGCACGCCGGAGGGGTAGGCGGTGGCCGACAGCCCGTCCTTGTCGAAGCGGGCGCCGGTGCCGCCGTTCGAGGTCACCGCCATCGAGAACCCGTAATTGCCGCCGGCGCCGGAGCGGGTCTGGCCGCGGACGTTGAGATTCCACAGACAGGAGGTGCCTTCGGCCGGCACGCGCTCCGGAATGATCTGACGCAGGCAGCCGAACACGACGTCGGGCAGCATCTGGCCGATGACGTGGCGCGAGGCGACTGGCGCCGGCTTCGGCGCATTGAGGATCGCGCCCGAGGGCGCCGAGACGGTGAGTGGCGACAGCGAGCCGGCATTGTTGGGGATCGCGGACGCCACCACGCAGCCGAGCCCGAACACGGTGTAGGCCGTGGTGTAGGACAGCGGCACGTTGATGCCGAACTTCGAGGCGGGCGAGGTGCCGTCGAAATCGACATGGATGCCGTCATCGCTGATGGTCAGCGCCGCCTTCAAGGTCACCGGCGCATCATAGCCGTCGACCACCATCTCGTTGCGCCAGGTGCCCTTGGGCAGCTTCGCGATCTCAGCCAGCACGGCCTCGCGCGAGCGGTCGCAGATGTAGTCGCCGAGTTCGTCGAGCGAGGCGATGCCGAACTCCGTCATCATCTCGACCAGGCGCTGGCAGCCGACATCGTTGCAGGCGGCGAGCGAATAGGTGTCGCCCTCGGTGTCGACCGGCAGTCGCGTGTTGGCGCGGATCATCGCCATCAGCGTCTCGTTGACGACGCCCTGGTCGATCAGTTTCAGCATCGGGATGTACAGCCCCTCCATGAACACGTCGGTGCCATCGGGGCCGAAGCCGATGCCGCCAATGTCCATCAGATGGCTGGTGCAGGAGAACAGTGCGACCGGCTGGCCGTCCTTGAAGCAGGGCGTGGTGACGACGAAGTCGTTGAGATGGCCGGTGCCCATCCAGGGATCGTTGGTGATATAGGCGTCGCCCGGCTTCATCGTGGCAATCGGGAAATGCGCGATGAAGTGTTTCACCGACTCGGCCATCGAGTTGACGTGGCCCGGCGTGCCGGTGACGGCCTGCGCCAGCATGCGCCCCCGGAGGTCGAACACGCCAGCGGAGAGGTCGCCGCATTCGCGCACGATCGGGCTGAAGGCAGTGCGCAGCAGCACCTGGGCCTGCTCCTCGACCACGGCGATCAGCCGGTGCCACATGATCTGCAGGTCGATCAGGCTGGTTTGCGATGGGCTCATCTCAGGCCGCCTTCCGTTCCATGACGATGCTGCCGGCGCCGTCGATATGCGCGTCGAAACTATTGGAGATGAAGGTCGAGGTCTCGTCCTCGGCGATCACGGCGGGGCCGGCGATCACGGCACCCGGAGCCATCTGTTCGCGGCGATACAGCGGGATCTCGACGAACTGCCCGGCACGGCCGTCGAAGAATTTGCGATAGCCGGCGGCTTGTCCTGCGGGTCTGCGCGTCACCGCGGCGACGGCCGGCGGCTGGCGCGCGTCCGTCGTCGCCAGCACCGACCAGCTCAGCACCTCGATCGCGGCGCCGGGAATGGCCCGTTCGAACAGCGCGGCGTAGCCGGCCTCGAAGGTCTTACGCAGTGCGGGCAGATCATCGACGGTGAGTGCACGGTTCGGCAGCTCGACGCTGATCTCGTGGCCCTGACCGACATAGCGCATGAAGGCGGCGCGGCGCTCGCGCACCGGCGCACCGGCCGCACCCGGCTCGACCAGGGCACGGGCCTCATCGGCCATCTCCTGCAGCAGACCGGAGACGAGCGCCGTGTCGAAATCATCGAGCCGGGCGTGGCGGCTACGCACCAGCTCATAGGCGATGGGCGCTGCGAGGAAGCCGACTGCCGAGCCGACGCCGGCATTGGAGGGGACGATCACCCGGGAGACGCCGATCTTCTCGGCGACGCGGGCGGCATGCAGCGGCGCGGCGCCACCGAACGCGATCAGCGTGTGCTGGCCGATGATGGCGCCGCGCTCGACGGCGTGGACGCGCGCCGCGCTCGCCATGTTCTCGCACACCACTTCGTGCACCGCGTAGGCGGCGGTCTCGGCATCGAGGCCGAGCGGCGCGCCGACGTCGCGGAGCAGGGCCTGTCGCGACAGCTCGGGATCGAGCTTGATGGTGCCGCCGGCGAACGCGTCGGGATCGATCATGCCGAGCGCGACGTCGGAATCGGTGACCGCCGGACGTTGCCCGCCGCGGCCGTAGCAGGCCGGTCCCGGCTCGGACGAGGCGCTCTCCGGGCCGACGGTGACACGCTTCATCGCGTCGATACGCGCGATCGAGCCGCCGCCGGCGCCGATTTCGACCATCTCGATGACGGGAATGCGCACCGGCAGGCCGGAGCCTTTGAGGAAGCGCGCGGCGCGGTCGACCTCGAACACGCGTGAGCTCTCCGGCTCGAAGTCCTCGATCAGGCAGATCTTGGCGGTGGTGCCGCCCATGTCGAACGACAGGACCTTGCGCTCGCCAAGCCGGGCCGCGATCTGGCCGGCGAAGATCGCGCCACCCGCGGGCCCGGATTCGACGAGCCGCACCGGAAAGCGCCGTGCGGTGTCGATCGAGGTGACGCCGCCGCCGGAGGTGACCAGATAGATCGCGCCGCGGAACTGCTCGATCCGGAGCGCCTGCTCCATGCGCGCGAGATAGCTGTCCATCAGCGGCTGCACATAGGCGTTGGCCACCGCGGTCGAGGTCCGCTCATATTCCCGGATTTCGGGACAGACCGCCGAGGAGAGCGTGATCGAGACGCCGGGCATCTCTGCGGCCAAGATCTCGCCGGCGCGCCGCTCATGGGCCGGATTGGCATAGGCGTGAAGGAAGGCGATGGCGATGCTGGTGACATTCTGCGCGCGCAATTGTGGAACCAGCGCGCGCACTGCCGCTTCATCGAGCGGCAGTCTGACGTCACCATGGGCATCGACGCGCTCGGGCACGGTGAAGCGCAGGGCGCGCGGCACCAGCGGTTTCGGCTTGTCGATCGAGAGGTCGTACTGATCGTAGCGGCTCTCGGTTCCAATATCCAGAACATCGCGGAAGCCTGATGTGGCGATCAGCGCCGTCCTGGCGCCGCGGCGCTCGATGATTGCGTTGGTGGCGAGCGTGGTGCCGTGAATGAAGACGTCGATATCGGAGATGCGCGCCTTCGCATCGGCGAGGATCAGGCGCGTGCCATCCAGCACGGCCTGCTCGGGCTGCGTCGGCGTCGTCAGCACCTTGCGTGTGCGGCGAAGCTCGCCGATGTCGAGAACGATATCGGTGAACGTGCCACCGATATCGACGGCCAGCCGGACTTCGGCTCCTTCAAGCATTCGATAGATCTCCGCAACGAATTGGTGGACGAGTTGAGCAAGTCCTATGCCATTGCTCCAGCGGAGATGTGTCTTGCTGCTCTGCATTTGTGCGGTGCGGACTTGAGGTCGTGATAGGGGGCGCGCTCAATCTTGCTGATCGACGATGTCGTTGTTCGCTCGTGCGTCGACGCGACGTCGCGTGCAGCGCTTCGCTGCCGACCCTACGCCCCGCCGTCGTCCCGGCGAACGCCGGGACCCATAACCCCAGGGAGTCGTTTGGGGCAGGCTGGTCGTTTGCCACCTTTCGCCTCATGTCCGCCGCGGCGGATGGGTCGCGGATCAGCGCCGCGTCGCGCTGGCGCGCGCCGCGGCTTGTCCGGGACGACAGCGGAGATTGCAGCGCGTGCTGAGCAGCTCGAACACAAGCGTTCTCGTTCCCGCGGCACTTCACGCCCGAGTTCTGCGATCAGTTCACCCTCACACAAAATGAGAGGGCGCAGGGAATGCCGGGTGAAGGCCTCACCCATGGCCCGCCTGCGAAAGAAAATGCAGGCGGCAGGTACCACAGGTTCAGCCGAACATCCGGCATTCCCTGCGCGGTGTCTTCACGCTTATACACAGTCTCCCTGGTGCGCCGGGCTTGTTGGCCACCATGATCCGCGCGATGCGTCAGCATCGCTGCGAACGTAACACCAGCTTCGGGGTGTCAGGACGCTGCGACTTCACGTCCGCTGGGCATGCCGGTCGTCTGCGCATCGAGCGCGTCCGGCATGACCTGCGGCACCGCACCTCACCCCGACGTTCGTGACGACGCGTACATCCCTATGCATGGGGCGGGACGACGCGGATCATACATCATTTCCGAGAAAGCGAAAGATCAAAATTCGACTTTGTCGAAATGCTCGCGGCGGCGGTGCGCAAGCAGGGACCAGGCGCGCTTGATCGCGGTTCAGTCTCCGTGGGCCGGCCGCTGCAGGGCCGCATAGACCACCCCGAGAACCAGACTATAGGCCTCGACCATGGCCAGCGAAAACAGGCCCGGGCCCGCGCCAAGTCCGAGCGAGATGCCGAAAGGCCCGAGACCGATGGCCGGAAACAGCACGATCCCGAGCAGCAGCCAGCCGGCAAGTCCGAGCAGAAAGCCCTTGGCGAGACCGCTCCGCCCGGGCAGGCGGTGGAAGACGTAGCCGAACAGCAGGCCGATGAGGAAGGCGCCGTTGAGCTGCGAGAGCAGCCAGACCGGCGCTTGCACATGCGTGACATTGGCGAACAGCGGCGGGAGCGTCTCGAGCAGCGCGGACGACGGATCGAACTGCGGCAGGATGTGCAGCGCGGTCTTGAGCTCCATCAGCCCCATATGCGCCAGCGTCCCGCAGCCCGACGCCACCAGCGACGATCCTATCCAGCGATAGCTGCGCGTCATTGTCATCGCGTCATTTCGTCCGAAGCGCATCACGGTTCCGTTGATCCTGCTCAACTACGCGAACGCGCCGCCCGCTTAGTTTGCGCAAACTCATTGATGCCACGTCAAGGGAGTTCCGCCATGCGAGCAGATCCACGTGCGTTGATCCTGGCCGCCGTCGTGATGGCCACCGTTGCACCGTCCGTTGCCCAGCCGGGTGCAGGCGGACCGCCGGGCTGGGGCCCGGGCATGATGATGGGGCCGGGGATGATGGGCGGGCGGGGCTTCGGCTTTCTCTGCAATCCCCGCATGGCGGGCTTTGCCGAATGGCGCCTGTCGCAGATCGAAAGTGCGATCAAGCCGAACGAGACGCAGCGCGCGCGGCTCGACGATCTCAAGGCCGCATCGGCCAAGGCGGCCGAGCTGATCACCAAGGACTGTCCGACAGCGCCTCCCGCCAAGGCGACCGAGCGTCTTGCGCTGGCGGAGCAGCGGCTCGACGCGATGCAGCAGGCGATCAAGCTGGTCCGACCGGCGTTCCAGGCACTCTACGATTCGCTCGACGACAAGCAGAAGGCTGCCATGGACGCCAGCGGTCCGCGCAATTGGGGCTGGCATCATTGGCACTGGCCGTGGAGCGAGGAGTAGTCGCGGACAGGCGGCGGGTTTCGCGCCATCCGGTTCGGATGATCTCCGAAAAAGAGGAATGAGAATTTTCGGCAGCCTGACAGGCGTCTCTGGGCGGCCTACTGCGTCGCTCGGCGGCTCTCGTCCTCGAATGGCGGGCGGCTCACATGACGGGTCAACCGACCTTCGCTTCCCCAGTTGTATCGTCGTGCGAACGGCTGGAACGCGAATGACAGCAGCCCCAAGGCCATCAAGCCCAACACAATGTAGGGAGCGAAGTAAACGCAGGCGAAGACGATGGCGACGGTCAACCAGAATCGGTGGGGACGGACGCGAGCATCGCGCGCAAGCGCAGCAAGGCTGTGTCGCAGGCCTGGACGCCATGGTCGAGGCCCAGCCTCGACGGGAGGACGGACAATTTCCTTGATCCGAACGAGGATGGACATGACCAGGACGATCGATCCGAAGACCACCGCCAGGATGAGCAGACACGCGCCTACGAGTTGAAGGGCCGACAGCATGTAAAGTCACTGGTTCGCTGGATGGCGGAAACATCCCTGGCGCAGGATGGTATCGGTAAGAATTTAACCGGCGGCTCAGGAAATGCTGCAAATTCACCAACGGACCCGCATGGACGTGGAATTTGGAGTGGGGGCGGGCATGGTGATTTCGTCCTGCTTAGCGTAAAGCAGCCGAAATCAACCGAGGTTTTCCGTCCATTGTCCTTTCCCGCTACAGTTCCGCCGCTCGCCCGCGCGCTCGCCGAGCGCAATTATGAGCAGCCGACCCCCGTTCAACTCGCCGTGCTCGATGACGAGGCGGTCGACCGCGACCTGCTGGTCTCAGCCCAGACCGGCTCGGGCAAGACCGTGGCCTATGGGCTCGCGATGGCGACGAACCTGCTGGGCGACGCCGAGCGGTTCGAGCGGGCCTCGGCGCCGCTGGCGCTGATCGTTGCGCCGACGCGCGAGCTGGCGCTGCAGGTCCAGCGCGAGCTGGCCTGGCTGTATCAGCATGCCGGCGCGCGGGTCGTCTCCTGCGTCGGCGGCATGGATCCGCGCCGTGAGCAGCGCGAATTGGAGGCGGGGGCGCACATCGTCGTCGGCACGCCCGGGCGGCTGTGCGATCATCTGCGCCGCGGGCGCCTCGACATTTCGGACTTGAGGGCGGTGGTGCTCGACGAGGCCGATGAGATGCTCAATCTCGGCTTTCGCGAGGACATGGAATTCATCCTCAAGACCACGCCGGAGACGCGCCGGACCCTGCTGTTCTCGGCGACCTTTCCGCGCGGCATCGTGGCACTGGCCAAGCAGTATCAGGACGACGCCTTCCGGATCGAGGTCGAAGGCGACGAAGGCGGGCACGCCGACATCGAGTACCGCGCCGTCCGCATCGCCCCCGGCGATGCCGAGCATGCGGTGGTCAATCTGCTGCGCTTCTACGAGTCGCCGAGCGCGATCGTGTTCTGCAACACCCGCGAGGCCGTCAGGCATCTGCAGGCGGCGCTGCTGGAGCGCGGTTTCTCGGTGGTCGCGCTATCCGGCGAATTGACCCAGAACGAGCGGACGCTGGCGCTGCAGTCGCTGCGCGACGGGCGCTCGCGCGTCTGCGTGGCGACCGATGTCGCGGCGCGCGGCATCGACCTGGCCAATCTCGATCTCGTGATCCATGCCGAGCTG
>VYKW01000293.1_pt1 | contig 20129 bp, 20 predicted proteins | sample 5114451 | NCBI WGS metagenome assembly VYKW01 (sample SAMN12291784, study PRJNA351875) | freshwater metagenome | isolation source: freshwater lake | place: USA: Michigan, Gull Lake | collected 2013-08-08
CATGACCCGCGCAACCGCTGCTCTGGGCGCGGCCTTCTTCGCCACCAGCCTCCTGCTGACCATCGTATCTCAGCGCACGACGGCCCCCGCCTCCGTTCTCGATCAGCCCGCCGCCACTGCCCCCGCAGCGCCGGGCGGCACCCCCGCGGCGCCCGCTGGCGATGCACCGGCAGCACCAGCCGGCGACGCACCGCGCGGCGGCATTCTCGACAAGCTGAGATAGAAGCGTTCAAAACCGGCATTCTGCACGTGGACAACTTGCGCGCACGCGGCCACAGTCGACCCGGGTGACGCGGAGATAGGTCGGCATGCCAAGCGGTTCAGAGCGTAGATCAGGAATCGCACGCACGGCAGCTGTGGCGGCCTCACTCGCAGCCCTGCAAGGTTGCGCATCCGGCGGACAGCCGCTCTCCCTGACGCCCGGCGGCCTGCCCGCGGTGACGGGCTACACGGAAGGCAACGCGGTCATGCCGCAAGGATATCAGGTGTCCGGCGGCGGCGGCGGGGACAACGCACTCCGCGTCACGGTCACCGGTTCCGCAACGACCCCCAATGAACGTCTCCTGAAAATCGCGCTTGTCCGCGCCGCGCAGTATGGCGCTGAGCGGAACAGCAAGACCTTCCGCGCATCCGGGCCGAACTATACCGTGCGCTGCGGCAAGACGAGTGTTTCGGAACGCGGGACTCAGCGCGCTCTGTCGCCCACCGATTACCGCGTCGCCACCATCGACGTCACCTTCGGCACATCAGCGTCCTCCGACCCGGCCGACCGCCCTACCAAACCAACGGCCGAAGCACTGCTGGCTGAAATCCAAGCCGAGCAGATCCCCCAGGAAACCCAGGCGGCCTTGGCCGCGCAATTAGCGCAAGCCTGCGGGCGCACCGCGCCATAGTGCCAACATCTCCGGCTTGTTTGGCACACAACTCGAACGCGAGCGCATAACCTCCCGTGGATGTGGCCATAAAGCCGCTTCGAATCGTGCCGGCGGTCGTGTAAGCCTCAAATCCCATGCAACGGTACATCTTCATCACCGGTGGCGTGGTCTCCTCCCTCGGAAAAGGCCTCGCGTCCGCCGCCCTCGGCGCGCTTCTCCAGGCGCGTGGATACTCCGTCCGCCTGCGCAAGCTCGACCCGTATCTCAATGTGGATCCGGGCACGATGAGCCCGTATCAACACGGCGAGGTCTTCGTCACCGACGATGGTGCCGAAACCGATCTCGACCTTGGCCACTACGAACGCTTCACCGGCGTTCCGGCCAAGAAATCCGACAACATTACCACCGGCCGCATATACCAGGACATCCTGTCCAAGGAGCGCCGCGGCGATTACCTCGGCGGCACCGTGCAGGTCATCCCGCACGTGACCGATGCCATCAAACAGTTCGTCGTCTCCGGCAACGAGGACGTCGACTTCGTTCTCGTCGAAATTGGCGGCACCGTCGGCGACATTGAAGGCCTGCCGTTCTTCGAAGCCATCCGCCAGCTGGGCAACGATCTGCCGCGCGGCGCCTGCATCTACATGCACCTGACACTAATGCCCTACATTCCGTCTGCCGGCGAACTCAAAACCAAGCCGACGCAGCACTCTGTCAAGGAACTGCGCTCCATCGGCATCCAGCCCGATATCCTGCTCTGCCGTTCCGATCGGGAGATCCCCGTCGGCGAACGCAAGAAAATCGCGCTCTTTTGCAATGTCCGTCCCGAAGCCGTCATCCAGGCTCTCGACGTCGCCTCCATCTACGACGTGCCGCTCGCCTACCACCGCGAAGGCCTCGACCGCGAAGTGCTGGCCGCCTTCGGCATCACCGGCGCGCCCAAGCCCGACCTGACGCGCTGGGAGACGATCTCGCGAAACATCTCCAACCCCGAAGGCGAAGTGAATATCGCTATCGTCGGCAAGTACACCGGCCTCAAAGACGCCTACAAATCGCTGATCGAAGCACTTGTCCACGGCGGCATCGCCAACCGCGTCAAGGTCAAGCTCGAGTGGATCGAAAGCGAGATCTTCGAGCGCGAAGACCCCGCCCCATATCTCGAAGGCGTCCACGGCATCCTCGTGCCTGGCGGCTTCGGCGAACGCGGCTCGGAAGGCAAAATCTTAGCCGCTAAGTTCGCCCGCGAACGCAAGGTGCCTTACTTCGGCATCTGCTTCGGCATGCAGATGGCCTGCATCGAGGCCGCCCGCAATCTGTGTGGGATCAAAGACGCAAGTTCCACCGAGTTCGGCCCCGCCACCGAACCCGTCGTCGGCCTCATGACCGAATGGATGCGCGGCAATGAACTGGAAACCCGGCGCCAAGGCGGCGACCTCGGCGGCACCATGCGTCTGGGCGCCTTCCAGGCCGCGCTCGACCCCGCCTCCCGCATCGCCTCTGTCTATGGCGGCACTGAAATCTCCGAGCGCCATCGCCACCGCTACGAGGTCAACACCGGCTACCGCGCGCGCCTCGAAAAGGCAGGACTGAAATTCGCCGGCCTCTCACCCGACGGACTTTTGCCCGAAACGGTCGAATACCCCGACCACCCTTGGTTCATCGGCGTTCAGTTCCATCCCGAATTGAAATCCCGACCTTTCGAGCCCCACCCGCTGTTCCGCTCCTTCATCACCGCCGCCATCGACCAGTCCCGACTCGTTTAGGTCAAGTGTTCGGGATACGTGTACGGGTTGAAACTGACGGCCGCTGCCGCGCGTATGTGCTAACAGGTGGCTTCGGGGATGCCGGGCCGCCGGCCCCGCATGCCATTCGGATGAGGTTTGAACATGATCAAAGCCATCGTCGCTCTCTTTGCAGCCGCCACGCTCGTGGCCACGCCCGCACTGGCTGACACCAAGAAGAAGCCCAAGTGCCCGGAAGGCATGGTCTATAAGCCCTCCACCAAGAAGTGCGTTTGGCCATCCGGATCGTTCTGATCCGCGATGGATGGGGACGGGCAGGGGGCTGATCCACAATCCCGCAGCCCTTCGCACACCGTCACGCATGATCCCCTCATTTGGCTGGCTGGCGGCGCCGCACTTGTGGTCGCCGCCATTAGCCTGACGGTGGCATCCTCTCACTTCGCGTATGACACCGACCTGACCCAGAAGCCTGTGCTCTGGGTTGCCGCCGGCCTCGTCGCAGCGGGTCTCATCTACGCCTGGACACTTCCCACGCGCATTGCGCGCGCAATTGGCGGACCGGAAGCCTCGCCGCTGCTCCCGCTCGCCATTGTCTTCGCGTCCGGCTTTCTCGCCCGCCTCGTCCTCTTTGGCAGCGAGCCGGTCCTGGAAGATGATTTCTACCGCTACCTGTGGGATGGCGCCATCACGGCAGGCGGCGGCAATCCTTACGCGGTTGCCCCCGCGGACGTAGCCGTCTCGGCCACGCTCCCGCCCGACGCCGCCCGCATCCTCGACCGCGTCGGGCACTCCGACCTGCGCAGCATCTATCCCCCAACCGCGCAAGGAGCATTCGCCGCCGCCCACCTGCTCGCACCCTGGAGCCTCACCGCTTGGCGAAGCATCGTGCTGCTCCTGGACTTGGCCACACTTGGGCTACTGCTGCTGCTCCTCAAGGATGCAGGCCGATCGCCGCTTTGGGTGGCGCTGTACTGGTGGAACCCACTTGTCATCTTCTCGCTGTCGAACGGCGCCCATATGGATGTCGTCGTCCTGCCGCCGCTGCTGCTGGCCCTGCTGCTCGCTGGCCGCGGCAGAATAATCCCCGCAGCCGTTGCGCTGGCTGTAGCCATCGGAGCAAAGATCTGGCCGGTCCTGCTACTGCCTCTCATTTTGCGGCCCGCACTCAACGCGCCCCGCCGTTTGATCGCGGCTGCCGGCATGCTCATGGCCCTGCTCGCGCTGCAAGCCTGGCCGATTTTCACGGCCGGCATCGACGAGACATCCGGCTTCCTCGCCTATGCCAAGTCCTGGCAACGCAACAGTGCGCTGTTTCCCCTTGTCGAGGGTGCTGCTTTCCTCGTCGTGGGGTCCGATGCGGGCGGTTCCGTCAGCCGCGCCGCCTTGGCTGTTCTCTGTGGCGTTGTGGCCCTGGCCGCTGCATGGCAGCCCTACGCCACCACCGGGCAACTCATGACCCGCTCGGCGCTCGTCGTCGCGACGCTACTCCTGACCGCGCCCGCCCAATACCCATGGTATCTGGTATGGCTGGCCCCGTTCTTGGCATTCGTGCCCCTGCCGGGGCTCTTGCTGCTCACAGCGACCTTGCCGCTGTACTACACCGCCTTCTACTTCGCCCCCCGGCAGCAGATCGATGTCTATAACGGGATCATCGTCTGGCTCGCTTGGCTGCCGGTTTGGACGCTGCTCGCGCGCGACCTCTGGCGCCTACGCCGTTTGGAGGGCCTTAACTGATACGAAGGACATGAACGCAGACGCGTTCCCCACTTAGATCGGGTTGATCAAAAGCTTCACCAGGCTGGTGTGAGGCTTCTTCGGGGGATCGGGACGCTTGATCGGCTGCTGCTTGGCCGTCCGCCGCGTTGGCGACGTGTACCGCACGCCCATCAGCAAGCCCTGCCGCCACATCACTTCGCAATCCACTTCCAGGCGGTCGGCTGGCATGAACAGGGTGAACTGATCCGGCACTCGATCCCGCGAAATGTTGCCGCCGCGCTGCGCCACCGTTTCGAGACGGGCACCAGTCGAGGATGTGTCGCGGATGGTGCAAAGGATAGGGGAGATGAGACTGGAGTGCAGGATTTGAGCGCCCAGCCGCGTCGGCGTCCGCCGCGCCCAACGCCCTTCCGTCCCGTTCTGTGCCGCCTGCGCTGACATCGCCATGACCGGACCAGCGGGTGCCTCGGGTCCGGTTGCTGCGGTTGCCGGCTGCGCGACCGGAGCCGCGGGGGCCTTCGCCATCGGCGTGCGGCCTGCGGGAGCAGGCGTGCGCAGCGTGGACCGCTGGCCGAATGTCGGGTTCTTGGGAAGCATCACCCACCTCGATGCACTGAAATTCGCCCTTCACCATAAGCGGAAGGCGTTTCCAGGCCGTTTGCAGGTTTCCTAAATTTTTAGGTAATTCGCATGCGCCCTGTGACCAAAGCCGAAGAAGTCTGCTGCCGGCGGGTCAGCCGGAGCGGTTTGCAAGTTCCTCGGCCTTGAGCTCTTTCTTTGACAGCTTACCGATCATCGTCTTCGGCAAGCTATCCCGGAACTCGATGGCGGCCGGCATCTCGATTTTGGACAGCTTCGGGCCCAGATGGCGCCGGATATCGTCATCGCTGGCCGTATGTCCGGCCTTCAATTTGATGAAAGCCTTTGGTGCCTCACCCCTGTTCGGGTCGGGGATGCCAATCACCGTCACTTCCTCAACGGCCGGATGCTCGTAGATCGCCTCTTCAACTCGCCGCGGATAAACGTTGTAGCCCGAGCAAATGATGAGATCCTTGATCCGGTCGACGATCTGGAAAAACCCGTTTTCGTCCATGATGGCGACGTCGCCCGTCCGCAAATAGTCGCCCACGAATTGATTGGCCGTCTCTTCCGGCTTGTTCCAGTAGCCCCGCATCACCTGCGGCCCCTTGATGCAAAGTTCTCCACGCTCCCCCGGCGCCACCGGAAGGGTGGGGTCCCCGAGATTGCGCAGCGACACGATCGTGCCGGGCAGCGGCAAGCCGATGGACCCCGGCGGCGGTAGTGGGCCCTCGATAGGATTGCACGTAACGACCGGAGAGGCCTCGGATAGCCCGTAGCCTTCAACGAGTTTGCACCCCGTGGTAGCCTCGAACTTCTGCTTGACCTCCAGCGGCAGCGGCGCGCCGCCCGACAGGCAGAATTTGAGTGACGTGAGGTCGTATGTCTTGATCTTGGGATGGTTCTGGATTGCGTTGAAGAGCGTTGGAACGCCCGGCATGATCGTGGGCTTGACCTTGGCGATCAGCGCCAGACCTTCATCCAGCGTGAACCGCGGCATCATTACTATTTCCGACGCTTTCGCTATGCCGAAGTTCATCACCACCGTCATGGCGAACACGTGGAAGAACGGCAACACACCCATCACACGCTCTTGGCCTTGACCAAGATCGGGCGCCCACATCATCACCTGTCGCGTGTTGCGGGTCAGGTTCGCGTGCGTCAGCATCGCGCCCTTCGGCGTTCCCGTGGTGCCGCCCGTGTATTGCAGCACGGCGATGTCAGAATCGGGGTCGATGGCCACCGGCGCGGGCTTAGCGCCTTTCACCAGCATGGCACTTTCCAGCACGATGTGCTGCGCGGCCGCCGAGGCCTTTGGCTTCGCGATCTGCTTGCGCTTGAAGAGCTTGAACAGCGTGCTCTTGGGCGAGGGAAGCAAGCTGGCAAACGAGCACACGACCGCCCGCGGCAGGACGCCCTTGGTGAGAAGCGCATCGACCTTCTCGAAGAGCATCTGGAGATCGAGTGTCACCATGATCTCGGTTTCGCTGTCGCGAACCTGGAAGGTGAGCTCTTCCACCGTGTAGAGCGGATTGTAATTGACGACCGTCGCGCCTGCCTTGAGGGCTGCGTAGTAGTAAACGATGAACGTCGGGGAGTTGGGCAGGAAAAGACCAACCTTCGTCCCCTTGCGCACCCCGAGACGCTGCAATCCAGCCGCGGCCGCCTCCACGAGCGCGCCCAACTCTGCATAGGAGGTGATGCGCCCAAAGAAATTCGTGCAAGGCCGCTTCGGATAGGTGCGGACCGCGTCGTCGAGGAGGCTGAACACCGGACCATCCAGTATATCGCCAAACCAGTCGACATTCGAAGGATAGCGGCGCAGCCACGGATGAGTTGCCGCGCTGTCAATCGGGGAGGTTGGGGCCATCTCGGTCATCACCTGCCTGCCAATGGGTTGACGCAGCACACTTTTTCAGTCGATGCGCGGCCCATGGCGCCGCCGGCTCTGTGGTCCTTCATACAACTTGGCCCGATGCGGCGCCAAGACCACTTCTCTCCGCTGCTGAACAATGCTCGAAAGCAGCCTCGAAGACATAGTTTGCCGATACCATTGAACACTTTTTCATGGTTTCGGACTAGACCCATCACGTGCCAGGAGCATCGAACCTGGGGATGGAGTGCCAACTGGTCTGCACCCGGCGCCGGTCCGCTGGCCACGGACCGTTCTGGTTGGCATTATGCGGCTGAAATAGGGGCATATCCTCCGTGTAGCTGGGCTTTGGTCGGCTGGACTTGGATTGCCTTTAAGGTTATGTGACGGCCTAGCTTGTTGCGAAATCTGTCGTGACCTAGGAACAGATTAGGGAACCTGTATCCAGTTCCTGCCTTCAGTGGGCGGGGATTGGTGTGGAGAGCGATATGGACGAAGTGGCGACCAAGATCATCGAGATCCTCAAGAAGCACATGAAGGAGCCTCGGGACGACATTTCGCTTTCGACGCAGCTGACGGATCTCAAGATCGAATCGCTCGACCTCGCGATGATCGTGTTCGATATCGAAGACACCTTCGGCATCGAGATCCCCTACAACGCCAACGAAGACGTCGAAGACTTCAAGACCGTCGGCTCCGTCGTCGATCGCGTCAAGTCGCTGATGGCTGGCGGCCCCGCCGCCGCCGCGAAGGCCTGATGTGGCCGGGACGGCGTCAGCCGTCCCATCGCTCGCGCCATTTCCGCAGTGTGCCCGGCAGCGACGCGTCCTCGTGAGAATGAATCTTTTGCGGTCCGGCACCTGCCGGCCAGAGTGTGAGTCTTGTCATGGCTGATCAGAAGCGCCGCGTCGTCATTACCGGGATGGGCGCCGTCACCCCCATCGGCACCACGGTCGATGAGTTCTGGGCCAGCCTCCGCGCCGGTAAGTCGGGCGTCAGCGAACTGGGCGGCTTTCCCCTTGAAGACCTGAAGATCCTCATCGCCGCGCAGATCAAGGACCTCGACCACAAGGCTCGCCTCAAGCACTTCAAGCGCGACCGCATCATCTCGCTGGCCGACCGCTACTCCTGGTTCGCAGCCATCGCCGCCGACGAAGCCGTGCGCATGTCCGGCCTGGAAATGCCCATCGCCGACCCCTACCGTTCAGCCTGCATCATCGGCTCGGGCGCCGGCGGCCTCGTGACGTTCGAGACGGCCTACCGCGATCTCTTCATCCTTAACAAGCGCGCCACCCATCCGCTGACGCTGCTGCGCATCATCGGCTCCTCGGCCGCCGCCCACGTCGGCATCGAATTCGGCGTCAAGGGTCCGACGTTCGCCACCTGCTCGGCCTGCTCGACCGCCACGCACGCCATCGGCATCGCCCGCGACTACATCCAGAACGGCCTCGTCGACGTCGCCATCGCAGGTGCCTCCGAAAGCGTCATCAACTACGGCACCATGAAAGCATGGCAGGCGCTTCACGTGCTCTCGCCGGAAGGCTGCTTCCCCTTCGCTAAGAAGCGCAACGGCACCGTGCTTGGTGAAGGTGCTGGCATTCTCGTCTTGGAAAGCCTCGAGCACGCCCAGGCGCGCGGCGCCACCATCCTCGCCGAGCTCGTCGGCTACGGCATGGCCTCCGACAGCCAAGACATGGTGAAGCCCACCGTCGAAGGCCCCTCGGTCGCCATGCAGAACGCTCTCAATGACGCCGGCCTCAAGCCCGATGCGATCCAGTACCTGAACGCCCATGGCACCGCGACCATGGACAACGACATCAACGAGACCAAGGCGATCAAGAACGTTTTCGGCAAGCACGCCTATAAGCTCGCCATCTCCTCCACCAAGTCCATGCACGGCCACCCCTTGGGCGCTGGCGGCGGCATCGAAGCCGTGGCCTGCATCAAGGCCATGCAGGAGAGCTGGGTCCCCCCGACCATCGGGCTGGACGAGCCGGGCGAGGGCTGCGACCTCGATTACATCCCCAACGTTGGCCGCGGCCTCCAGGTCAACTACGCGATGTCAAATTCCTTCGCCTTTGGCGGCCTCAACGCCGTGCTCGTCTTCGGCCCCCCGCCTGCCTGACCGGCCCGCAAGGGCACTTGAAGAGCCGCCCTCGCGGTGAGACACTGATCGGAATGGCCAGATGTCCACCCGACGTCAAAAAGGCCGCCGGAGGGGAAAAGTGCGTGAAATCCTGATTCTTGCAGGCGATGTCGCCATCCGCGCCCGCCTGCTCGACACGCCGACCGCCGACGAAATCTGGCGCGCCCTCCCGATCCAAGGCTCAGCCCGCACCTGGGGCCCCGAGATCTACTTCCACACGGAACTCCAGGCCAAAGCCGAACCAGAGGCCCGCGACATCGTCAGCCCAGGCGAAATCGTCTACTGGCCAGCCGGAGACGCCATCGCCATAGCCTTCGGCCCCACACCCCTGTCGCGCAACGGCGAGTTGCGTCTTGCTGCCCCTTGCAACATCTGGGCAATGGCCATCGATGATGTCGCCCAACTTCGCTCCGTCCACGCCGGCGAAGCCATCTCGGTCTCTATGGTGCCCTAGAGCCGCCCCTGCTCGCGCAATCGACCAATCTCGGCGATGACGAAGCCGGCGACCTCACGCGACGATCGTATGTAGAACACACCTCACGAAGTTGGCCTCAATCGAACATCACTGCGAGGTGCTGGCTGGCAAGTTGAACGACTTTGTCCGACCGGCTACGGTCTGAACCGCACCGATCTGAACCGGCGCGCGAGACAGAGGAACGCATGACGTCACAAGCGGCGGGCGCGGGGTCATCCATCGCGGCAAAAATGTTGAGGCTGAAGCCCAAGAACTTTAGAAGGTCGCCGCCTATTGAGGCCTGGCGCAAGCTGACGCGGCAGCGGCACGTGCCCATCGCCGGCTTCAAAATGTGCATCGACCATGTTGCCATGAATGCTCGCGTGCGCTCGCAGGTATACCGGGGCGTCTACGAAATGAGCAAATTCGTCGTCGCCGATGCCATTTTGCGGCCCGGCGACCGGGTGCTCGAACTGGGGGCTGGACTCGGATTGGTGACGGTCCTGGCAGCAAGCCGCAGCGGTAACGTCGTGTCCTTTGAAGCCGTGCCCCGCAACGCAGACCTGATCAAGCGCAATCTCGATCTCAACGGTGTTTCGGCCGACGTGCGAGCCAGAGCCATTGGCAGCGAGGATGGCACTGTGGCCTTCTTCGTCGCTGACGACGCGATCTCCTCAAGCACCAGTACAGCGCGCGGCGACACCGGCATGACCAAAATCACCGTCCCCTGCGACGGCATCCAAAGCATAATGGCTGAGGTGCGCCCGTCGGTTCTCTTGATCGACGTGGAGGGCACCGAGACTGAGATTGTGCCGCTCATAGACGTGTCCGGTGTGCGCGCGGTGATGATTCAAATCCACGGTGACGTCGTCGATGATGCTAGCGCCACCGGCATCATGCGCAAGTTTCTCGACGGTGGATTAGAATTCTTGCACATGTGCACGATTGGCAACATTTGGGCTTTCGAGCGCCCCGGTTCCGACGCCATCCGTTAGGCGATGCACCAACTCACAGCGAACTTCCTGCAAAGTCTGGGTGCGCGCGATCACGGTCTGAGATCACTGCCGGGGCGTGCGGCCATGTGATGCCGAATCTCGGATCATCCCACCGGACTCCGCCTTCCAGAGCGCCGTTATAGGGCGCGTCCACGAGGTACATGACCTGCGTGTTGGGCTCGAGCGTCAGAAACCCGTGCCCGAAGCCCTTCGGAATGACGAACGCATTGCGCGTTAGGGCGCAAAGCTCTCGGCCTACCCAGCGGCCGAAAGTAAGGCTGCTGGCGCGCAGGTCTACCGCCACGTCAAAAATCCGCCCTGAAATTGGGATAACGATCTTCGTCTCTGCGGCTTGCCCGTACTGAAAGTGCATGCCGCGAAGAGTGTACTGATGCACGCTCTCGGAAAGATTGCACTGCGCCAGCGAAAAGGAAAGGCCGGCCTTGCAGAATTCCTCCTCGCAGAAGAGGCGCGTGAAAGCGCCTCGGCCGTCACGCCTCGGTGACAGAGTAATCTCCACAACGCCTTCGAGTTCAGTGGGGACAAACTGCAACATTGCGACAATCCTCAGATAAATGGTAGGCGAGAAAGTACCTCGTGATCAAGGTGGCGAGTGTTGTCAAATTCAAAGTCGAGCACCACCGTGCTATTGAAGCTAGAAAGGATTTGATGAGCGATGTCCGGGCCGCTTTTTTCCATCGTGATACCGACACGCGATCGGCCCGACACCCTGGACATTTGCCTCAATGTCCTGAGTCGCATCGATTACAGGGATATCGAGTTTGTCATTCAAGACAATTGCAGCGGCCCCGATACGTTTCGCGTCGTGGAGCGCTATGCCGCCAAGGATAAGAGGATCGTCTATCACCGATCCGATCGCCGGTTGAGCATGCGGCAGAATTTCGAGGCCGGCTTGCGTCAAGCCCATGGCCAGTACATGGGCATCATTGGCGACGACGACGGGTTCTTTGGTTCAAGCCTTCCAGCCATCGAAAAAATCGTCGAAACGCACGAGGTGGATATCATAGGCTGGCCCATCGCGTTGTATTTCTGGCCTTCGCTAACCGAAAACAATGAAGGCTTCATTCGGATGGCGTCGCGCGCCTTTTATGGGCAGCAGACCTTTAAGGCTGGAGACACTTTCGTAAAAGAAATGTTGACCGGTCAGTTGCCGCGTATCCGGGACAGGTACCGTATCTATCATGGCTTCATATCGCGCCAAGTCTACGAGCGGGCTTTGAAGGTCCACGGGGAGATGTTTGGCTATCCTTTGCCTGACACCTACACGAATTGCATGGTGCCTTTCTTCGCCAAAAAAATGTGCTGCCTTCCGCGCCCGGCTTCGCTGCCAGGATTTTCCGGTCACTCGTCAGGCACGGCATGGTCTCAATCGGCCCCGGTCAGTGACACGCTTTCGAAATCCAAAGTAGCCTGGAGGCAAGAGGATCAAAGCGACATTCTATCTCCTCCGGGCTGGGCGTCGGACATCAAGTCGGAACGCTATCACGAACTGCAGAGTTTAAAGATCATCCTCAAATCTCACCCGCAATGGGCTCTACTCTTGAATGAGGACGCGTTTATCGCCGGCATGGTTGAAGAAATTCAAGAACAAGTCGGGATGCTGCGAGGCTTCCGGCAAGCGTGGGAAAATGGTGAAGGGGACCGTCCGGTCATAGAACAAGTTGTGACGCGATTTTCGGATCTGAAGACATTGCCGGACGATCGCATCGTGTTCCGCTACAAATCGCCTAAGAAAGAATTGTGCGTAAAGGCGGTGAGTTCGAACTTGCCCGACACGGTTGATGGTGCGCTCCAAACTATCGAACGCGTCATCGGGACGAACTACACAAGCAGCGCGTCTGCGCTGATGCCGCTAAAGCGCCTCGCCATGCAAAGGCGTATCCGGCGGTTGAATAATCAGAATGCCCTGGGTCGTTCTGAGCGCGCTCCGCGGCCGAAAGTGACTGTCGACTATTTCGCCGATGAACTCGGCGTACGCAGCAAGATCATCCCATTCCAGGAAGATGAGCGCTTCAAGGCTGCGTGGGCCTACACCGCCGAAAAGAACGACAAGGCCTGGCCTGGTGGCACGCCAGACGTGCGCTGGCGGGCTCACACGGCCTGCTGGGCCGCTGAGCAGGCGCTCACGGTCGAGGGCGACTTCGTCGAATGCGGGGTGTATATGGGCCTCCTCTCGCTGACGGTGTGCGGCGTAATTGACTTCGACAAGACCGGCCGCGCGTTTTGGCTCTTCGATACCTTCGCGGGCATCCCCCAACGGCAAGGCAGCACCTTGGCCGCCAAGACCAACGAGATCTACACGTGTGGGCTTAAAGAGGCCCAAGATGCGTTCTCCCGCTTTCGCAGCGCCCGTCTGGTGGCCGGCGCTCTGCCCGAAACGCTGAACGTCCTGCCGCCGGACAGGATGATCGCCTACCTCTCAGTGGACCTGAACGATGCAGGATACGAGATGCAGGTGATGGATCGCCTGTGGCCGCGCCTGTCGGCCGGCGGCGTCGTGCTCATCGACGATTACGGTTGGACATTTAACCGCGAGCAGCATCGCGTTTGGAACCGCTTCGCGTCCGAAAACGGCGTGTCGATCCTATCTTTGCCGACCGGTCAGGGTCTCATCGTGAAACCGCAGAGTTAACTGCGCCGGACCCTCTGCGCGGCCCGTCTCATATGTTCAAAAAGAGGTTGTGCGCGTCGGCGATGGAAGCCGAGCGGCTGCCGTATTCGCCCGTGAAACGCCGTGTGCGCATTATGTGATTCAGCCTAAATCGCAAAAATATTTAAGCCACCGGATCGGCAGCGTGCCATGAAGATTACTGGACAACCGGACGCGGGCTTCCGCCCAGTTCGCAGGTCATCCCAAGGCAGCCTTGAAACGCAACTGGTGAAAAATTGGCGCTAACATTCATACAGAACATCCTGAAGAAAAGGCAGCGCCGGCGCAAGGTGGACTATTACGCCGATGGACTGGGTCTTCGCGGCAAATCACTCGCCGCCATTGAGGATCCCCACTTTTCGGCCGCGTTTCAAAAGGCCGTTGAACTCAATCGCGAGGGCTGGAGCGGCAAGGTGCCCGACATTCGCTGGCGCGCCCACACCGCGGTTTGGGCGGCGCGCCGCGGATTGGAACTCGAAGGCGATTTCGTCGAGTGCGGCGTCTATCTCGGGATCCTGTCGTTGACGATTCTGCACAGTCTGGATTTCGCCCGTGTGCCGAAACGCTTCTGGCTCTTCGATACCTGGGACGGACTGTCGGACGGGGCTCTCTCGCCGGCTGAAAAGAAGCGATCCGAAGAAAGCGGATGGATTTATCGTGGCGTTTACGATCTAGCGGTTCGCAACTTCTCACCATTCCCCAACGTGACTCTTGTGCGCGGCACACTACCCGACTCACTCGAGGGGCAACCGCTCGACAAAATCGCCTACTTGTCGATAGATCTCAATTCGGCGCGCCCTGAGGAGGCCGTCATCCGCCTGCTGTGGAACCGGATTTCGCCGGGCGGTGTTGTTCTGATCGACGACTATGGCTGGATCGGCTTCGATGAACAGCGCCAGATGTGGGACGCCTTTGCTGCCGACTGCGGCGTGCCGATCCTGTCGTCGCCGACTGGCCAGGGCATCATGCTTAAGCCATCAGCCTGAAGCTGATCCGGTTCGCCCGCCCCCACCTAGTTCAGTTTCGTGAAAGCGTCGATCTGATCCAGCGTCGCCTCCAAAGCATCGCTGTTCTCGTGGACGCGCCGATACCACTGCGCCGACCAGACCACGGCATCTGTCTGGCTGAGCGAACACCGCCAACCCAGCGTACGCTGCGCCTCGGACGGATCGAGCATCAGCGTTTTCATTTCGATGGACCGATCCGGACGTTCGAGGCGCACGTCCGCACGGCGGCCATAGCTGGCGTAGAAAAGCTCGACCACCTCACCCACAGGCAGCATGCTGGTTGCGTCCGGTCCAAAATTAAGGGCCCTCGGCCCATGACCAGCGCCGGATCGGGCCAGGTACTCGGCGAAAACGAAATAGCCGCTGAGGCAATCAAGTACGTGCTGCCAAGGCCGCACGGCTTCCGGATGGCGCAGAACCAGCGGCGTTCCGGCCTCGAGAGAGCGGACGCAATCGGGAAGAATTCGATCCTCCGCTGCGTCTCCACCGCCGATAACGTTCCCCGCCCGCGCCGTTGCCAGCCGCACGCCGGCCGGGCGCAAGTACGTCATGTCGAACGAATGCGCCACATGCTCTGTGGCAGCCTTCGAACCGGAATAGGGGTCGTGCCCGCCAAGTGCTGCGTCTTCGCGAAACGCTTCGCCCCGATCACTATTGGAATAGACTTTGTCGGAGGTGATCGTGAGCACCACCGCGAGATTGGCCGAGCCGCGCAGGGCGTCGAGAAGATTGGCTGTCCCCATTACGTTTGTTGCGAAGGTCTGCAGGGGATCGGCCACGGAACGCCGCACCAAGGGCTGTGCAGCCATGTGCAAAACGACCTCCGGTCCGGCGTCGGCGACAAGGGTGCCAAGAATTGCACGATCGCGAATATCGCAAAACCACGACCGGCATCGCGCACCAAAATCGATGCGCGAAAACAGCGCCTGATCACTTTCTGGCGGCAGTGAGATGCCGGTCACCTCGGCCCCCATCTGCGTCAGCCACAGCGTGGCCCAGGCGCCTTTGAAGCCTGAGTGGCCGGTGACCAAAACACGCCGGCCAGCCCAGAACGAGGGATCAGGCCGGGCGATGCGCGCCGCACTCATGTCCAGACCTTCCAGGGTGCGACACCCCGTGCCCACAGGTCCTCCAGCACGCGCCGGTCGCGCAGAGTATCCATCGCATGCCAGAAACCAGAATGACGGTACGCGCACAGCTGGCCGTCTTGGGCGAGCCCTTCCAGCGGCGCGGCTTCCCAGTGCGTGCCGTCACCCTCAATACGATCGATGACGGATGGGTTCAGCACGAAAAAGCCGCCGTTGATAAAACTGTTGTCGCCGGGTGGCTTTTCGATGAACCTGCGGACGGTGTCTCGGTCGAGATCGAGGGCGCCGTAGCGCCCGGGTGGTACCACCGCCGAAAGCGTGGCTTCCTTGCCATGCCCCTTGTGAAAGTCGATCAACCGACGGATATCAATGTCGGCGACACCGTCTCCATACGTCAGGCAGAAGGGCTCGCTGGCATGGAGGTAGGACCGGACGTTCTTCAGTCGTCCGCCGGTCATGGTCTCCTGGCCGGTGTCGACTAGCGTCACTCTCCAAGGCTCGGCCTTGGAGTTGTGGTGCTCGATCGTGTTATTCGACAGATCGATTGTTAAATCGGCCGAATGCAGGAAGTAGTTGTAGAAAAACTCCTTGATGTAATAGCCCTTGTAGCCCAGGCAGATCACAAAATCGGTCACCCCATGATGCGCGTAGATTTTCATGATGTGCCACAGAATGGGCATCCCACCGATATCCACCATCGGCTTGGGCTTGAGGTCAGTTTCCTCGGACAGTCTTGTTCCGAGGCCACCGGCCAAGATTACAGCCTTCACGTTGCTCTCCCATGCGCCAGCACACTAGCCGGTGCGCCAACCGAAAGAAATCGCACCTCCGTATCCGCCTTTTTCACCCTACATAACGGGTAAGTCAATGCAGGCGCGACCCCCAAAGAATAGGATTGCATACGATGGCCAAAGTCCAGGTCGCCGTGCCCGTGTACAACGGCTCAACCTACCTACGCCACGCACTCGAAAGCCTGGAGGCGCAGACCTGCCGCGACTACGAAGTCATTGTCTATAACAATGCCTCCAAGGATTCGACGGGGGAGATCGCAGCAGAATTTGCTGCGCGTAATCCAAAATTCCGCGTCATTCACCGGCCCGAAACAGTGCCCCTTTTGGACAATTTTCTCGGCACATTTGCCAACGCCGACTGTGAATATCTGGTCTGGCGGGCGCACGACGATTATGCCGATCCAACCTTTCTTGAAGTGCTCGCCAATGCGCTCGATGCTCGCCCCGATGTGGCGCTCGCAGCCCCGACGGTAATTACCCACAAGCGCAATCGCGACATCATCCGCAAGATCCCGCGCGTGGTCCCCGGCCGGGCGATGGAACCGGCCTCGCTACTCGTCGGTTCGCATGCAAGCTGGATCTACGGCATGTTTAGGCCCCGCGACCTAGAGCAGTGCTACCGCGCGGCACTGGAGAATCTGGATGCCCTATGGGCCATCGATCACGCGACCATGCTGCCGCTCATCCTCGATCGCCGCGTTGCCCTGGTTCCGGACGCGGTATTCCACCAGCAGATACTGGAAGATCCGATCAAATGGCGGATGGCCCAACCCTCGCATCTGGAAAAGAAGGCAATTTTTCGCCAGTATCTCGCCTACGGCAACCGGCTGATCGACGAGAGAGAGTTCAACGGCCCACAACGGCTTCTGTTGCGGTCCGTCTTTCTGCGTCACGTGAGCAAGCGCACATTCCGCATCCGCCGTCTGCTTCAGGCAGAGATCTATGCGCGCCTCCGCCCCCCTAGCGCAAGCGCTTGACGAACGCGCCGGGCCAGTACGTGACGCGCTGGCGTACGACGCCCTCGTTGAAGGGCCAGTCAGGTTCGACGATTGCGAAGTCCTGGTTTTCCTGGACGAAGGCAATGGCCGCAGCCTTTGGATTGGAGACCGGCCAGTCCGGCTTGGTGCGCGGTCCGCCTGCCACCAATTCCATGATGCCGTCGGCGGCGATGATGTAGCAGCCCGGCGTCACCATCGGGCCGTAAGCCCGCAATTCCTCTAGCACATGCGGCTTGGTGTGGTTGGAATCCAGCATCACCATGACTTTCTCACCCGGCTTAATCATCGAGCGTACCTTGGCGACAGTGGCGGGGTCGATGGACGATCCGTCCACAATCTCGATGTATTCACGCAGCGGATGCTCATCTATGGCCTTGCGGTTGTGCGGCCTCAGTTCGACTTCTACGCCGATGGTCCGGCCCTTGCCCATCGCTTTGAACAGCGAGGCATAGAACACGAGCGAGCCGCCGTGCGCGACCCCTGTCTCGATCAGCACGTCCGGCTTGTGCTCCCAGATCACTTCTTGCAGGCGGATCATGTCCTCCGGCAATTGGATGATGGGCCGTCCAAACCACGAAAATGCGTAGATGTATTTGACGTCCCAGCTCGCGCGCAGCCAAGCCTTCGACAGGAGTTCGAAGGCTTCCGGCGTCTCCAGCGCAAAGCGCTTCTCGCTGCCGTCCTTCAGTCGCTCGGCAACGTAACCTTCCTCATCATCGAAGATGATCATTTCTGTAACCTTTTATGTGTCGCCAATAAGAGTTCAGGGATGGCCGGCAGCAACGGGCGTTTCGGCCGGGCAAATTCCCGCATCAGCCGCGTAATGTCAATTTGAGGGAATGACAGTTCCGGTGCGCCATCCTCAAACGCGACTTTTACGCCGCAGGCGATGAGCGCGTCCGCTAATGCTGAATTCGAGACGTTTTCCCCAAAAGACACGTTATAGAGACGCTCCCGCCCGGCCAAAGCGATATCTACCAGAAGTTCTGCGACATCGGCGGCATGAATGTAGTCCTTGGCCGATTGTGGCGCGGAACGGAACACGACCTGCCCCGTCGAAGCCGCTTCGCGCAAGACGGATGAAACGAACAACTCCGAATCGTTTTCCGGTCCGAAGACATTCGATAGCCGTGCCACCCGCACCGCCGGATCATCGAGCGATAGGCACAGACACTCCGCAGTCATCTTGGTCAGATTGTAGATTGCATCAGCCGTTGACGGCCGGACCACTATGGCCGTCTCTTCGCTCGTCCGCTGGGAGCCCTGATACACGCGCGTCGACGAAAGGTAGAGAAACGAGTCGAACCGGTACCTAGAAAGGGCCTCGTAAGCGCGAAGCGTTTGCGTTTCGACCGTCTCAAAGGGCCGCCCTCGAAACTGCGCCGTCATGCCAATGGTGAACACCACATGACCAAGGGATTCTCCGGCCGCCGGCCAAGTGTCGCGGCCCACTGGACGGACGTCGTAGCCGAGCGCGTTCAGTTGCCCCGCCAATCGCGTTCCAATAAAGCCGGAACCGCCGAAGATTGTAAACTGCTTAGCCGCCACGGGTGCCGACCCTGCGCAATGGACTGCCGGCATAAATGCCAAAAGCGTCGAGTGCTCCGCGCACGAGCGATCCCGCGCCAATCACACAGCCATCGCCGATCACCGCCCCGTCTAAGATCACGCTATTCGCACCGATCCAGACGTCGCGCCCGATGACGATGCCACCACGGCTCTTCTTGAAACCCTGCAAGCGGATGGGCACACCGGGATCGGCGAATTCATGATTGGTCGGCGCCAGTGTGCAATTGGCGGCAATGAGCGAAGACTCGCCGATCGAGACGCCATGTCCCGTGTATATTGTCGTGCCCGAATTGAGATAGACGTACGCGCCGATGATCACATCGCCGGTTCCGCCCGCTGGCTTTATCTTTACGAAAGAGTCGATCATCGCGCCCGCCCCGATGACAATACGCGTCCCCCGCACGGATCTTTCGATGTCCGCAAGGGGCGATACGCTCGCAGTGGGGTCGATGTGCAGCACGTCGGACAGTCCTATTATTCGGCCTGGGCCGCAGGCCGCAGTGGTAGTCGATCGGATGAAACCGGTCCAGAGGAGGGCCGGATGATGCAAGCGTAAGCTTCAGCTGTCGGAGGCCGGCACGAGATGGGCGCGCCAAGTTTCTCGATCACTGCTAAGCGACCGGGGCAACTGCGACCAGTCCTCGACCACGCTGAGACCCATCTCCCCTTCGAAAATAAAGCGTCTGCTTTTCAGCATGTCGTCCAGGTAAGCGAGGTCGAGGAGTTCCTCACGCAAGACTTCCGTATGACTGTAGGCAAGCAGCTTGCGGCGGATCGCCTCAGCGCCGCCCAAAAACGTAAAATGCCAAGCACCCCGCCGGACAATGCGGTTTTCGAGGAACGCGCCGAATTTGGCAAGCGTGCGCAACGAGACAACCAGACGCCCGGCCGAATTAGCAGATTTTTTGCGCCACACGGGTTTGAAACGCCGCAGCGTTTCCGGCGATCTCAGACGACGGCGCTCAATCAGCCGCGGTCCGATGAGACTGGTGTAGACGGGGTCGGTCCGGAGGTTGACGAAGTACAGAAAAAACTCTGGCTCAAAGGTGGTAATAGCACCGCGGCTGGAGGGATCCTCCACAATCTTTTTCAAGGCCTCGGGCTTGGGAATTTCATCTACATCGCCCACCAACACGAAGTCCGTGGGCCGAGCGGAGCCGAGACCGCGCAGAATTGCGTTGCGCTGAAACGCTTCGCGGTCCCACGCCGAGGCGCCCTCGCCAGGCATGTCACGAACCACGACGTGCTCGATCCGGTCAAGGAAAGGCTGAAAACGCGACTTCTGTGCATCAAAATACAACGGCTTGGGCTGTCCCGTGAACGTCCGGTCTGCTTCCACGAGCACGAACCGACCCACGATGGGCGCGAGTTCCCTGAGCCGCAACTCAAGGATGTCGAGTTCGTTGAAAAAAGTGAAGCCGTCGAACAGTGTCGCCACGCGAACGCCTCCCGGGGCGGGACGATCCCCTCTGCCACGGCGCTCTAATAGCCCGCCCCCGCGGGCTTCCACAAGAGACCGCGCCGCCTCGATCTACACAGTCCAATCGCCCGCTGGGCCGGTTTACTACCGGTGAAGCCGGGCGGTGCGGCACCATCGGTGGCCGCGGCGCTCAACGGCCGGCCGA
>VYKW01000294.1_pt1 | contig 20112 bp, 19 predicted proteins | sample 5114451 | NCBI WGS metagenome assembly VYKW01 (sample SAMN12291784, study PRJNA351875) | freshwater metagenome | isolation source: freshwater lake | place: USA: Michigan, Gull Lake | collected 2013-08-08
CGATGCCAACCCCTATGCGGACGCGGCCGAGCCCTACAAGGTCAACCGCGTCCAGGCGTCGGGCAAGTTTCCCGAACCGCTCCTCAACACGCCGAAGACCATCACGGTGATGAGCAAGGAAGTTCTGCAGGACAAGCACGTTACCGCGCTGAAGGAGATCGGCCGTTCGACGGCCGGCGTCACGCTCGGCTCGGGCGAGGGCGGCAACGCATTCGGCGACCGCTTCTTCATCCGTGGTTTCGATGCCCGCAATGACGTCTTCATCGACGGCATCCGCGATCCCGCAGTGTCGATCCGCGAGAACTTCTTCACCGAGCAGATCGAGATCCTGCGCGGCCCGGCCTCGTCCTATGCCGGACGCGGCACCGCCGGCGGCGCCATCAACATCGTCACCAAGCAGGCCGGCGACACCAACTTCAAGCGGATGGATACCGAGTTCGGCACCGACCAGCAGAAGCGGGTGACGCTGGATGTCAACCAGACGATCTCGCCGACCTTCTCGGTGCGCACCGGCGGGCTGTTCCAGGACTCCAACGTCGCGGGCCGCAACTACGTCACCGATGATCGCTGGGGCGCCTTCCTCTCGACCAAGTGGACCCCGATCGACGATCTCAAGATCACGACGAACTACGTCCACACCGATCTTTCCGGTTATCCCGATTTCGGCGTGCCCTATTACAAGCAGGGCAATGTGCCGGTGACCTCGGCCGGCATTCCGCGCGGTACATGGTACGGCTTCCTCAACCGCGACTTCCAGACGGCGCGGCAGGATTTCGGCACGGCCGCGGCCGAGTACAAGGTCAACGAGGCGATCACTCTCACGAGCAAGTTCCGCGGCGAGCACTCGCTGCTCAACTATATCGGCACGCTGCCACAGAACCCGAACACGACCAGCCCGAACCCGCTGCTCTGGACGACGACGGCGAGCGCGCAGAGCCGCTATCAGACCGTCGACGTCTGGGCCAACCAGAACGACGCGACGTTCAAGCTCGATACCGGCGGCGTCAAGCACACCGCGGTGCTCGGCACCGAGTTCTCCAACGAGAACATCTCGATTGATCGCTACACCGGCCTGTCGTCCGAATTGTTCGGCGGCGGCTCGACCAGCACGGGTGCGGTCACCGGCGTCAACGTCTATTCGCCGCAGTACACCAACATCCCGTTCAGCATCACGCCGTCGCTGGTCGGCAATCCCACCCGGTACGGGGTCAACACCAACAGTGTCTATGTGATGGACACGGCGAACTGGCGGGACACGCTCATCCTGAACGGCGGCGTACGCTATGACGGCTACAACATGAGCTCGTCGACCAATTCGCCGAAATACCTCAAGATGAATGCCGATCTGGTCAACTACAATGTCGGCCTGGTCTACAAGCCGATGCCGATCGGCAGCATCTATGCGGCCTATGCGACCTCGGCCAATCCGTTCGGCTCCGAGCTCGACGCCACCGGCACCGATTATGGCGGTGTGCCGGCCAATACCGCGATCCTGCTCGGGCCGGAGCGCAACAAGGCGGCCGAGCTCGGTACCAAATGGGAGCTCGTCGATCGTCATCTGCTGGTCTCGGCGGCGCTGTTCCAGACCACCAAGGACAATGCCCGCGAGACCGTCAACGGCCTGCTCACCTCGGGCGCGGCCTACCGTATCCAGGGCATCGACATCGAGGCGGAAGGCAAGCTTACCGATCGTTGGAGCATCTTCGGCGGCCTGGTGCTGATGCAGTCGAAGGTCACGCAGAGCGGCGTCGCCTCGAATATCGGCCTGCAACTCGCCAACATCGCGCACCAGTCCTTCAGCATGCTATCGAAATACAAGCTCGACAGCGGCTGGGAGATCGGCGGCCAGGCGGTCTACCGCTCCAAGGTCTATGGCGGCACCTTCGCGGCCAACACTGGCAACGAGTTGCCGAGCTACTGGCGCTTCGACGCCTTCGTCGAGAAGCAGATCGACAAGAACTGGACGATGAAGCTCTACGCGCAGAACCTGACCAACAAGCTGTATTACGACACGCTGTATCGGAGCGCGGTGCCGTTCGTCGCCGTCGCGCCGGGCCGCGCCTTCTACATCATCACGACTGCGAAGTTCTGATCATGCTGATCTGCATCCCCGACGTTCTGTCCAAGGACGAGGTCGCCGAGTTCCGCCGCATCATGGATGCGGCGGAGTGGGAGGACGGCCGGTCGACCGCCGGGGCGCAATCGGCCATGGTCAAGCGCAACGAGCAGTTGCCGCCCGACGGCGAGGCGGCGCGGATGCTGGGCCAGCGCATCATCACTGCGCTGACCAGGAATCCGCGCTTCCTCTCGGCGGCGGTCCCGCTGCAGATCTTTCCGCCCTTGTTCAATCGCTATACCGCCTCGCGCGGCGACCATTTCGGCATCCATGTCGACAATGCCGTGCGCGGCGATCCGTTGACGGGGCTGCGCATCCGCACCGACCTGTCAATGACCTTGTTCCTGGCCGAGCCCGACACCTATGACGGTGGCGAACTCGTGATCGAGGACACTTACGGCTCGCACGAAGTCAAGTTGCCGGCCGGGCACGCGGTGCTGTATCCGTCATCGAGCCTTCACATGGTCACGCCGGTGACGCGCGGCGCCCGGGTCGCCTCTTTTTTCTGGATGCAGAGCATGATACGGGATGCCCACGTCCGGAGCATGATCTTCGATCTGGACACGGCGATCCAGAGTTTGACGGAGCGCCTCGGGAGGGACGATCCCGATGCGGTCAAGCTCACCGGCATCTACCACAATCTGATCCGGCAATGGGCCGAGGTTTAGCGGGCCGAGATATGATGACATCGTTCCTCGTTAGGTTTGCAATCGTCCTGTCATTTCTGACTGTGTCAGCCGTGGCGCCCGCGGGCGCCCAGCAGGTCACCCAGCCCCCGGCGGCATCGACCGATGTGTCTGTCCAGGCGCCGACCACGCCACAGCCTGCCGCGATGCAGGCGGCCACGGCGCCGTCCGCCACGGCGGTGACCGGCGAGGGCGCACGGGGTGGTAAGGCGATTGCCACCGGTCTCGACGAGTTGTCGCCCTGGGGCATGTTCCTCAAGGCCGACATTGTCGTCAAAGCGGTCATGATCGCGCTGGCGCTGGCGTCGGTCGCGAGTTGGACCATCCTGATCGCGAAAAGCATCGAGTTCTCCGTCTTGCGCCGCAAGCTCGGCGGCGCCCTGCGCAAGCTCACGGCGGCGAAGTCGCTGGCCGAGGCGCAGCTTGCGCTTGGCAATGGCAGGAACGTCGCCGCGGTGCTGCTTCAGGCGGCGCTGACCGAGGCGCGTCTGTCGGCCGGGCTCGGCAGCGACGAGGGCATAAAGGAGCGGGCGGCCTCGAGCTTCGCCGAGATCGTCCGCGCCGAGGGGCGGCGGGTGCGCACCGGCATGGGTCTGCTCGCGACGGTCGGTGCGATCTCGCCCTTCGTCGGTCTGTTCGGCACCGTCTGGGGCATCATGAACAGCTTCATCGGCATTTCCAAATCGCAGACCACCAACCTCGCGGTGGTCGCGCCGGGCATTGCCGAGGCGCTGCTGGCGACCGCGATCGGCCTTGCCGCCGCGATCCCCGCCGTCATCATCTACAATCACTTTTCGCGCGTCACGAAGGGGTATCTCGAGCTGGTGAGCCGCGCCTCGGGCGCTGCCGGCCGGCTGCTGTCGCGCGATCTCGATCGCGACTCCCGCGATCTCGATCGCAGCCATATCAGCGTCCACGCGCGCGCGGCGGAGTAGCAGGCGATGGCCGTCTCGCTCTCCGAAGGCGATCTCGACGACGAATTCGACGAGACCCACGACATCAACGTGACGCCGTTCATCGACGTCATCCTGGTGCTGCTCATCATCTTCATGGTGGCGGCGCCACTGTCGACCGTCGATCTGCCGATCGACCTGCCGTCGTCGAGCGCGCAGCCGCAGAAGAAGCCGGACAAGCCGACTTATGTGTCGATCAAGCCGGATCTGGGCCTTGCGATCGGAGAAAATCTCGTCAAGCGGGTCGATCTCGTGCGTGAGCTCGATGCGATGCCGGAGGCGAGCAAGGACCGTCCGATCTTCCTGCGCGCCGACAAGCAGGTGCCCTATGGCGAACTGATGGGGGTGCTGGAGCTGCTGCGGGCCGGCGGCTACACCAAGATCAAGCTGGTGGCCTTGGAAGCGCCGCCGGCCGCGGCGACCGGACTGCCGGCCGCGACACCGCCCGCCCAGCCGTGAGGATCGAGACGGCAGCCATGAGCGATCTCGACACCGGACATGCCAGCTCGAGCCGCCTGTGGCTGCTTGCGACCGTCGCCGCCGTGGCGCTGCATCTCGGCGGAGCCGCGCTGGCGCTCACCAGTTTCAAGAACGACGAGGATGCGGGCGGCCTGGGCGCGGCGGGCGCGGAGGTCATCGACATCGATATGGGCTCGCCGAAGGTCGACAACGACGAGGTGCCGGTCGGACAGGACGCTCCGTTACAGAACGCCGCTCCGGAGATGCAGGAGCAGAAGGCCGAGGTCGAGCAGACCGACCTGCCGAAGGACGTGCCGACCACGACCGAGGAGGCGGACCGCGAGGTCACAACCTCCGACGTGAAGAAGCCGACCGAGGAGCAGAAGGTCGCGACAGTCCAGACCCAAGCGTCTGAAGCGCAGGAGTCTTCGCAGGAAAGTGCGCGCAAGTCGCTCGACGATAAGGCGCCGGAGTCCGAGAAGACCAAGGCGCCCAATGTCGGTATCGGCAAGGACCGCGACAAGCTGACGGCGAATTGGGGCCGCAAGATCAGCGCCTATTTCGAGCTGCACAAGAAGTATCCTGCCGGAAGGAAGAGCGCGGCGCAGCTCAAGCTCTCGGTCCTGCTCAATCGGCTGGGTCGCGTCGTGACCGTCGATGTGAAGGAATCGTCCGGGGATGCCGAGTTCGATCAGGCGGCCATCGCGATGGTTCGTCGGTCCGACCCCGTGCCGCGTCCGCCGGCCGGACTGACCGACGACGAATTTGCGTTCACCTTGCCGGTGAAGTTCAATCCGCCGAAATGAGCTGGCCGGCTCGGCCGGCTGCTACGGCCAGTACAGTTTGATCCCGACAAACAGCACGCAGAGCGCGATGAAGATCAGCGCCACCGGCATCTTTCGCGGCGTGGACCGACCGGTCTGCGCCGTCTTTGGCTTGGGCGGGAGCCTGCGGAAGGCGGTCACATTGTCGGTGACGGGCTCGGCCTTGACCGGCTTCACCTCCGGCGGTGCGCCGCCGCCGCCCATCTCGGCATAATAGGCCTTGTACATCTCGCGGATGGTGGCCTCGGTCGCCTCGTGCTCCGACATCTCGTTGAGGCGAGTCTTGTAGCTCGCCAGGAATTCCTGCGCGGCCGGCGGCAGGCCGGAGGCGCCGTTCAGCTTGGCGATCATCTTCCAGGTCGCGAAATCGGCGCGGGCGCGCGTGTCGGCACGGCGCGCAATCATCATGTCAGCGGCTTTGACCAAGACTGCCTCGGAGCTCGTTTACCATCCCTGATGCGGAGACTTATGCATTGCCTGTCAATAACAGAAGCAGCTGCTTGAGAGAATCGGTCGTGGCGCGGAGCAGCCCTGACACAAGATCAAGATTAAGACCGAACTGGGAGCCCGCGAGCGGCAGCAGGATCAGAAAACCGATCAGAATCAGCATGCCATAGGGTTCCAGGCGGGCAAACGGGCGCGCCAGCACCGCTGGCAGCAGGCCGACCGCCACCCGGCCGCCGTCGAGCGGCGGTATCGGCAGCATATTGAAAACCGCGAGCAGGATGTTGAACGAAAAGGCATTGAGCAGATTATGGGCAACCCATTGCGCGCCAGCCGCCGGGACCAGTGGCAGCACGTGGAATGCCAGCGCCGCGGCCAGCGCCAGCGCGATATTGGTCGCCGGGCCGGCCAGCGCGACCATGACCATGCCGGCGCGCAGCGGCTGAAGATTGCGGAAATTGACCGGGACCGGCTTGGCGTAGCCGAACAGGAAGGGGGAGCCGGAGAGCAACAGCATCCCTGGCAGCAGGATCGTCCCGAACGGATCGATGTGCTTCAGCGGGTTGAAGCTGACGCGACCGAGTCGCAATGCGGTCTCGTCGCCGAAGCGCCAAGCCACGAAGGCGTGGGCGGCCTCATGAAAGGTGATGGCGACGATGATCGGCAGGATCCAGACGGAGACGCCGTAAAGGGAGATGTTCAATGAGAGGGTTCCGGAGGGACTTTTCCCTTAAATAGGGATTGCGGTTCCCCGATGCTACGCAGGATTCTCCGGAAATTGCGGCAGGCCGTCATTGAGCGAGACCCAGCCGATCTTGGCCGATACCCAGATGTGCTCCGTGGGCGCGAAGACATTGGGATCGTCGAAGCAGGCCAGCGCGACCCCGACCACCGGACGGGTGTTGCGCCAGGAGAACAGCCGGGTGCCGCAACGCGGGCAGAACATCCGGTCGAGCGCGTCGGAGGAGGGGAAGCGCGCGGCTTCACCCTGGATCGTCAGCGCATCGTGGGCAAACAGTGCGCGGGCGAAGAAGGGCGATCCCATCGCCTTCTGGCAGTTGCGGCAGTGGCAGACGCGCACATTGATCGGCTCGCCCTCGCAGGCAAAGCGCACCGCTCCGCAGAGGCAGCCGCCGTAATGGATCATCGTGAGAGCATCCTCTTACACCAGTCCCTGGACGCCCGCGTCGTCCGAGCGCGAGGCGCCGGCCGCAGCGAACGAGCCTTCGGACCACGATCTTCGGAAAGCCGCCTCCCACGGATCCGGATCATGCCCGTGGCTCTAATACGTCGCCCGCCCGCCGGAAATGTCGAACACGGCGCCGGTCGAGAACGAGCACTCGTCCGAGGCGAGCCACGCCACCAGCGCCGCGAGCTCTTCGACCAGGACGAACCGGCCCTTCGGAATCTTGGACAGCATGAAATTGATGTGCGCTTCGGTCATCTGGTCGAAGATCGCCGTCTTCGCCGCGGCCGGCGTCACCGCGTTCACCGTGATGTTTTGCTGCGCCAGCTCCTTGCCGAGCGACTTGGTCAGCGCGATCAGTCCCGCTTTCGACGCCGAATAATGCGCGGCGTTCGGGTTGCCTTCCTTGCCGGCGATCGAGGCGATGTTGACGATGCGGCCATAGCTCTGCTTCAGCATGACCGGCACGATCGCCTTGGCGCAGATGAAGGGGCCGTCGAGATTGATGCGCAGCACCTTGCGCCATTCCTCGAGGTCAGTCTCCCATACCGTCTTGTTGACCCCGGCGATGCCGGCATTGTTGACCAGGATGTCGATGGTGCCGAACGCGGCCAGCGTGGCGTCGCGGGCCTTCTCCACCGCTGCTGGATCAGTGACGTCGACCTGCAGCGCCAGCACCTCGGGGCCGATCTCCTTCGCCGTCTTTTCGGCCAGCGCGATATCATGGTCCCAGATCGCGACCTTGGCGCCGGACGCCTTGAAGCGCTCGGTGATCGCGCGACCGAATCCTTGCGCGCCACCCGTGACCACGGCGCAGCGATGGGCGAGGTCGATGTGGTTCATCGTTAGACTCCCGTTTTACTCCTCATGGTGAGGAGCGCGTGAGCGTGTCTCGAACCATAAGGCCCCGAGACATCCGGGCCTCATCCTTCGAGACGCCGCTGCGCGGCTCCTCAGGATGAGGAGAAGCTACAACGTCCAGCCGCCGTCGATCGTATGCGCCACGCCGGTCGTGAACGCGCTCTCGTCGCTGGCGAGATAGACAGCGAGATGCGCGATCTCCTCGGCGGTGCCGAGCCGGCCCATCGGCTGGCGCGAGATGAACATATCGAGCCCGTTCGGCCCGGCCGACGCGGCGCGACCGAGCATCGATGGCGTTTCGACCGTGCCCGGGCAGATGCAGTTGCAGCGGATCTTCTTGGCCACGAAATCCGCCGCGACCGAGCGCGTCAATGCCGCAACGGCGGCCTTGGTCGCGCCATAGACGTAGCGGTTCGGTGCCGCCTTGAACACACCGGCGGCGGAGGCGATGTTGACGATGGCGCCGCCGCCCTGGTCGAGCATCTTCGGCAGGAAGGCGCGGATGGTGCGATGCATCGACTTGACGTTCAGGTCGAAGGAGAAGTCCCAGTCATCGTCGGAGCAGTCGAGAATGGTGCCGTTGTGCACGAAGCCGGCGGCATTGAGCAGGATCTCGACCTTGCCGACCCGATCGGCCATCGCATTGACCGCCGCCGTGCTGCGAACGTCGAGCGTCGCCACCTCGGCGATGCCCTCGCTCTTCAGCGTCGCAAGACCGTTCTCGTCGATGTCGGTGGCGAACACGGTCGCGCCTTGCCGCGCGAACGCAATCGCACAGGCGCGGCCAATGCCGGCGGCAGCGGCGGTGACGAAGGCGCGTTTGCCCTTGAGGCGGTCGGACATGGGATCTCCCTGAGATGGCTTGGTGTCTCGGCGTCATTGCGAGGAGCGAAGCGACGAGGCAATCCAGAGTCTTTTACGCCCTGGATTGCGTCGCTCCGCTCGCAATGACTGTGGTTCGTTCAATGATTATGCCGTGCCACGCCGACAGTGCCAGCGATATTCTGATACCGCGTGGCGAGCTCCATGCAGGCACCGGTGGCCTGCTGGCCCACGGTGTTGCGATAAAGCTCCTGCCACGGCGTCTGATTGGCGGGATACGGGAAGCCGCCCTTGGCCTTCAACTCGGCGTGGCGCTTCGCAACCTCCTCGTCGGAGATCAGGATGTTGGCCGAGCCCCTGTTGAGGTCGATACGCACCTTGTCGCCGGTCCTGAGGATGGCGAGCCCGCCATCGGCGGCTGCTTCCGGCGAGGCGTTGAGGATCGAGGGCGAGCCCGAGGTGCCGGACTGCCGGCCGTCGCCGATGCAGGGCAGGGACAGGATCCCGCGTTTGATCAGCGCGGCCGGTGGCTGCATGTTCACCACCTCGGCGCCGCCGGGATAGCCGATCGGGCCGGCGCCGCGGATGAACAGAACGCAGTGCTCGTCGATGGCGAGCGTGGGATCGTCGATTCGGTCGTGGTAGTCCTCCGGCCCCTCGAACACGATGGCGCGGCCTTCGAAGGCATTCGGGTCCTTCGGGTTGCTGAGATAGCGGTCGCGGAATTCCTTGGAGATCACGCTGGTCTTCATGATCGCGGAATCGAACAGATTGCCGCGCAGCACCAGGAAGCCGGCGTCCTTCACCAGCGGCTTGTCGTAGGACCAGATCACGTCATTGTCCGGCTTCGGCGCCGCGCGGCAATTGTCGCCCATGCTGCGGCCGTTGACGGTGATGACGTCCTCATGGATGCGCTTGTGCCGCATCAACTCGCCGATCACGGCCGGCACGCCGCCGGCGCGGTGGAATTCCTCGCCGAGATAGAAGCCGGCCGGCTGCATGTTGACCAGCAGCGGCACGTCGTGGCCGACCTTCTGCCAGTCGTCGATATCGAGCTCGACGCCGACATGGCGCGCCAGCGCGTTGATGTGGATCGGCGCATTGGTCGAGCCACCGATCGCGGAGTTCGCCACGATGCAGTTCTCGAACGCCTTGCGGGTGAGGATGTCCGACGGCTTCAGATCTTCCCAGACCATGTCGACGATGCGCTTGCCCGTCTCATAGGCGATCTGGCCGCGCTCGCGATACGGCGCGGGGATCGCGGCGCAGCCGGGCAGGGACATGCCGAGCGCCTCGGCGAGCGCGTTCATGGTCGAGGCGGTGCCCATGGTGTTGCAGTGGCCGACCGACGGCGCCGACGACGCCACGATCTGCATGAACTCCTCATAGTCGATCTCGCCGGCGGCGAGCCGCTCGCGCGATTTCCAGACCACGGTGCCGGAGCCGGTGCGCTGGCCCTCGTGCCAGCCATTCAGCATCGGCCCGCCCGACAGCACGATCGCGGGGATGTTCACGGTCGCCGCCGCCATCAGGCAGGCGGGCGTCGTCTTGTCGCAGCCGGTGGTCAGCACCACGCCATCGAGCGGATAGCCGAACAGGATTTCCACAAGTCCGAGATAAGCGAGGTTGCGGTCGAGTGCCGCCGTCGGCCGCTTGCCGGTCTCCTGGATCGGGTGTGTCGGAAACTCCATCGCGATGCCGCCGGCTTCGCGGATGCCTTCGCGCACGCGATGCGCCAATTCGATGTGGTGGCGGTTGCAGGGCGACAGGTCGTTGCCCGTCTGGGCAATGCCGATGATCGGCTTGCCCGATTGCAGCTCGGCACGGGTCAAGCCGAAATTGAGATAGCGCTCGAGATACAGCGCCGTCATGCCCGGATTGTGCGGATCGTTGAACCAGGCCTGCGAGCGCAGCTTGCGGCCCTTGCCAGCGCCGTTGCCGGCATGTCCGTTGGATTTTGTCATTCGTTTCCTCCCGCAGTGCAACGTGGCGACGCCGGCTTGGCTCATGTGCGCCCCGTCGCATGGATGGTGCTCAGCGCGCGCCCCGGTCAGGGTGCAATCGGCCGGTGTCGAGATCGCCTACGTCTTTCGTTCAAGTCGTTGTCGCTCGTCGTGGTTCTAGTTCAGCCTTTTTGGTTGCGCTACCATTTTGTTCCTGAGACGCGATCTGCCGCCGGTGCGACGGCGTGGCGCTGCTGCGAGCTCTGCCGCTCCATGACCTCGAAGCCGAGATCGACGACGCGCTCGGCGACCGGGCGGCCCTCGATCTCGTCCATGATCATGGTCGCGGCCCGCAGACCCATCTCGTAGCGATTGGTCCTGACGCTGGTCAGCGTCGGAACCGCCGAAGCCATGAACTCCATGTCGTTGAAGCCGACGATGGCGATCTGCTCGGGCACCGCGATGTGCCGGCGCTGGCATTCGAAAAGGACGCCGAGCGCAAGATCGTCATTGGCGCAGAACACGGCATCCACGTCCGGTGCCCTCAGCATGAGATCCGAGAACAGGCTGCCGCCCATGGTCGTCGAGGTCGGCACCGCCGTTGTGACGATCAGTCGCGGATCGAACAGGCCAGCGCTCTTCATCGCGTTCTGATAGCCCTGCAGGCGGCGCTGCACCCTTGGGTCCATGCGTGCGCCGAGAAAGCCGATGCGGCGGCAGCCCTGGGCGAGAAGGTGAGAAATCGCGGCGAAACAGGCGTCCACATGGGAGAAACCGATCATCATGTCGATCGGATCGGGGCCGAGCTCCATGATCTGCACCACCGGGCAGTCGGCCGCCTGCACGATGGCGCGGCCTTCGGCCGTCTGGTCGACGCCAGTGACGATCATGCCCGCCGGCTTCTGCATCAGGAACAGCCGCAGCAGGCGCTCCTCCTGCAGCACGCTGTAACGGGTGTTGGCCAGCTGGATGCTGTAGCGGCTGCCTTCGAAGGCGTCGTAGATGCCGCGCAGCACGTCGGAGAACACGTTGTTGGTGAGCGACGGTATCAGCACGCCGATCACTTCGGTGCGCTGCGACGCGAGCGCGCGCGCGGCGAGGTTGGGAACGTAGCCGAGATCCTTGGCGGCGCTCTCGATGCGCAATCGGCGTCCGGGCGAGACGGTGTCGGGATTACGGAAGAAGCGCGACACCGTGATCGGGCTGACGCCCGCCAGTGCCGCAACCTCGGTCAGCCGGACTTTGCCCGGCTTGATATGTTTCCGTCCCATCCGTCGCTCATAGCATAGGCGGTCTGGTACACAAGCGATATTGACAGCGCTATCACGTGGTTGCTAAGCGAAGCATTGCGAAAGAGAATTAAACTGCCGACAATGCGTGCTGAGCTGTCGTCCCGTCACACAGCCTGAACGATCAAAAGACTACATAACGATAAGCGGTCAGATCAATCGGCCGCAAGCAACGGTCAGAATGCCGCCGATCTGCAGCCAATGCAGTCGGTCTATGAGGAGGAAATTGATGTCGTCGGTGCAAATTCGCGACGTGCGCAAATCATTCGGCGGATTCGAAGTCCTGCACGGCGTGACGATTCCGATCGAGGATGGCGAGTTCGTCGTGCTGGTCGGTCCGTCCGGCTGCGGCAAGTCGACGCTGCTGCGCATGCTGGCAGGGCTCGAGAACATCACCTCCGGAACGATCTCGATCGGCGAGCGCGTCGTCAACAATGTGCAGCCGAAAGAGCGCGACATCGCGATGGTGTTCCAGAACTACGCGCTGTATCCGCACATGACGGTCGCCGACAATATGGGCTTCTCGCTGAAGCTGCGCGGCGCGCGGCCCGAGGACATCAAGAAGGGCGTGGCGCGCGCCGCCGAGATCCTCGCCCTGACGCCGCTGCTCGACCGCTATCCGCGCCAGCTGTCCGGTGGTCAGCGCCAGCGCGTCGCGATGGGCCGCGCCATCGTGCGCGATCCCCAAGTGTTCCTGTTCGACGAGCCGCTGTCGAACCTCGACGCCAAGCTGCGCGTTGCGATGCGCACCGAGATCAAGGAACTGCATCAGCGGCTCAAGACCACCACCGTCTACGTCACCCATGATCAGATCGAGGCCATGACCATGGCCGACAAGATCGTGGTGATGCATGACGGCATCGTCGAGCAGATGGGCTCGCCGCTCGATCTCTACGACAAGCCGGACAACCAGTTCGTTGCCGGCTTCATCGGCTCGCCGGCGATGAATTTCCTCAACGGCCACCTGAAATCCAACGGCACTGTCTATGTCGAGACCGACAATGGCGCCAAGCTGCCACTGCTGACCGCGCCGGCCGCGTCCAACGGCCGTCCGGTGGTCTATGGCGTCAGGCCCGAGCATCTCGAACTCGCCGATGACGGCATCGAGGCCGAGGTCGTTGTCGTCGAGCCGACGGGATCGGAGACCCAGATCGTCGCCCGCATCGGCACCCAGGACATCATCGCGGTGTTCCGCGACCGCCACGAGGTCGTGCCGGGCGCGAAGATCCATTTGCGTCCGCGTGCGTCCGCGGCGCATCTGTTCGACAAGGATACCGGCCGGAGACTCTGATCCGGCCGCGCGAGGCCGAACCAACGAACGAATAAGAAGAACAAGAAACTGCCAACAAACAAAACAAGCAAAATATTCAACGGGAGAAAACTTCAGATGACTTATTTCCCTACGGATCGACGGTCTCTGCTCAAGGGTGGCGCGACCTTGCTGGCGGCCGCGGCGACGATGTCGGCCGAGGATCTGCTCGGCTACGCCAAGGCCTGGGCGCAGACCTCGCCCTGGAAGCCGGAGCCGGGCGCAAAGGTCAACATGATGCGCTGGAAGCGCTTCGTCGAGGCCGAGGACGTGGCCTTCATGAAGATCGTCGACGCCTTCCAGAAGGCCAACAACGTCACCATCAACATCTCCAACGAATCCTATGACGATGTCCAGCCCAAGGCCTCGGTCGCGGCCAATACGGGGCAGGGGCTCGACATGGTGTGGGGCCTCTACACGCTGCCCTTCCTGTTCTCCAACAAATGCGTCGACATGACCGACGTCGCCGACTACCTCGGCAAGAAGTGCGGCGGCTGGACCGACTCCGGCAAGGCCTATGGCATGCTCGACGGCAAGTGGATCGGCATCCCGGTGGCGGCCACCGGCGGCCTGATCAACTATCGCATCTCGGCGGCCGAGAAGGCCGGCTTCAAGCAGTTCCCGAAGGACCTTGCCGGCATGGCCGAGTTCTTCAAGGCCATGAACAAGAACGGCACGCCAGGCGGCATGGCGCTCGGCCACGCCTCGGGCGACGCCAATGGCTGGGTGCACTGGGCGCTGTGGGCGCATGGCGGCAATCTGATCGACAAGGACAACAAGGTCGTCATCAACTCGCCGGAGACCGCCAAGGCGCTCGAATACGTCAAGGGCCTGTACGACAATTTCGTGCCGGGCACCGCGTCGTGGAACGACTCGTCCAACAACAAGGCGTTCCTGGCCGGCCAGCTCTACGCGACCGTCAACGGCATCTCGATCTACGTGACTGCCAAGAAGGAGGCGCCGCAGATCGCCGAGGACATGAACCACGCGCATCTGCCGCCTGGCATCGACGGCAAGACCCGCGAGATGCATCTGGGCTTCCCGATCCTGGTGTTCAACTTCTCCAAGTACCCGCAGACCTGCAAGGCGTTCACCGCCTTCATGCTGGAGCCGGAGCAGTTCAACCCGTGGATCGAGGCGGCGCAGGGCTATCTGTCGCACTTCCTCAAAGGCTACGACGCCAATCCGATCTGGACGGCCGATCCGAAAAACACGCCGTACCGCGACGTTGCGGCAACCGCCACCACGCCGGCCGGACTCGGCAAGCTCGGCGAAGCGGCCGCGGCTGCGATCGCCGATTTCGTGCTGGTCGACATGTTCGCGAACTACTGCACCGGCCGCGAGGACGTGAAGACGGCGATGGCCAGCGCCGAGCGCTCGGCCAAGCGCATCTTCCGCTAGGGCGGGACTCGACCGTGTAGGGTGGGCAAAGGCGCTAGCGCCATGCTCACCGTCATTGCGAGCGAAGCGAAGCAATCCAGGGCCGCGCATACGACTCTGGATTGCTTCGTCGCTTCGCTCCTCGCAATGACGGAGTCGCTCAATCGGTCCCGAACGCCGCCGGGCATGCGTCATCCATGCGCCAGTTCGAAGGGAGCTGCTGGATAAATGAGTACCATTCAGACCTCGTTGCCTCAGGCTGCGGCCATCGGCGAGCCCTCGGCGTGGGTGCGGCTCAAGACCAACCGCAACGTCATCGCGCTGTGGTTCATGCTGCCGGCGGCGGCGTTCCTGATCCTGTTCCTGGCCTATCCGCTGGGCTTGGGCGTCTGGATGAGCTTCACCGACGAGAAGATCGGCCGCAGCGGCGTTTTCGTCGGCATCGAGAACTACGAATGGCTGTGGGACGACTCGATCTTCTGGCTGTCGGTATTCAACACGCTGCTCTACACGATCGTGGCCTCGGCCATCAAATTTGCCATCGGACTTTACCTCGCGCTGCTGTTGAACCGGCACATGCCGTTCAAGGCGATGATCCGCGCGATCGTGCTGATCCCCTTCATCGTGCCCACCGTGCTGTCGGCGATCGCGTTCTGGTGGATCTATGACGCGCAGTTCTCGATCATCTCCTGGTCGCTGATCAAGCTCGGCATTATCACCCAGAACATCAACTTCCTCGGCGACACCTCCTGGGCGCGCGCGAGCGTCATCATCGCCAACATCTGGCGCGGCGTGCCGTTCGTCGCGATCACTCTGCTGGCCGGCCTGCAGACCGTGTCGCCCTCGCTCTATGAGGCCGCAACGCTCGACGGCGCCACCAGCTGGCAGCGTTTCCGCTACATCACCTATCCGCTTCTGACGCCGATCATCGCCGTCGTCATGACCTTCTCGGTGTTGTTCACCTTCACCGACTTCCAGCTAATCTGGGCGCTGACCCGCGGCGGCCCGGTCAATGCCACCCATCTGATGGCGACGCTCAGCTATCAGCGCGGCATCATCTCCGGCCGGCTCGGCGAGGGGGCGGCAATCGCCACCGCCATGATCCCGTTCCTGATGGCGGCCATCGCGATTTCCTGGTTCGGCATGCAACGGCGCAAATGGCAGCAAGGATCCGACCAATGACCGACACCGCGCTGCAAGCCAAGGCACCCACCACGGCCGGCTCCGACGAATCCGAGGGCATGAGCTACCTGGAGTCGCTGCCGCGGCGGCTGGTCACGCTCTATCTGCCGCTGTTCATCATTCTCGTGGTGCTGCTGTTCCCGTTCTACTGGATGGGGCTGACGTCGATCAAACCCGACGAGCAGCTGATCGACATGGAGAAGTACAACCCGTTCTGGGTGGTGCATCCGACCTTCAAGCACATCTCCAAGCTGCTGTTCGAGACGCAATATCCGCGCTGGCTGTGGAACACGATGTATGTCGCGGTCGGCGCCACCACGCTGTCGATCTTCGCCTCGGTGCTCGCCGCCTATGCCATCGTTCGGCTGCGCTTCAAGGGCGCCGACACGGTGGGTGTGCTGATCTTCTTCGCGTACTTGGTGCCGCCGTCGATCCTGTTCATCCCGTTGGCCTCGGTGATCCAGGCCTATGGCCTGTTCGACTCGCCGCTGTCGCTGATCCTGGTCTATCCGACCCTGCTGATCCCGTTCTCGACCTGGCTCTTGATGGGCTACTTCAAGACGATCCCGTTCGAGCTCGAGGAATGTGCCCTGATCGACGGCGCCAGCCGCTGGCAGATCCTGGTCAAGATCGTGGTGCCGCTTGCGGTCCCCGGCCTGATCTCGGCCTTCATTTTCTCGTTCACCCTGTGCTGGAACGAGTTCATCTACGCGCTGACCTTCCTGCAATCGACCCCGAACAAGACCGTGCCGGTCGCGATCGTCAACGAGTTCGTCGACGGCGACATCTACAAATGGGGATCGCTGATGGCCGGCGCCCTGGTCGGCTCGCTGCCGCTCGTGATCCTTTACGCCTTCTTCGTCGAGCATTATGTGTCGGCCATGACCGGCGCAGTGAAGGAGTAGGGCGGCTTTGCCCGTGAGCCGGGTTAAGGTGTCGCCGATTGCTCACGTGGATCTCAACTCTCGTCATTGCGAGGAGCGAAGCGACGAAGCAATCCAGAGCCATTCCGATGCCTCTGGATTGCTTTGCTTCGCTCGCAATGACGGAAGTTAAGACCGCGCCCAACCGTTGCATTTGAAGGAGCATCCCTTGCATATTCTCGTTCTCGGCGCCGCCGGCATGGTCGGGCGCAAGCTGGTGGAGCGGCTGGTCCGCGACGGTCGTCTCGGCGAGGCCGCCATCACCCGCATGACCCTGCAGGACATTGTCGCGCCGGCGAAGCCGGACACCAGCCTCAAGGTCGAGACCATCGCCGGCGATTTCGCGGTCGCCGGCTTTGCCGAGAAGCTGGTTGCTGATCGTCCCGACGTGATCTTCCACCTCGCCGCCATCGTCTCGGGCGAGGCCGAGCTCGATTTCGACAAGGGCTACCGCATCAATCTCGACGGCACCCGGATGCTGTTCGACGCGGTCAGGTTGATCGGTGACGGCTACAAGCCGCGGCTGGTCTTCACCTCGTCGATCGCGGTGTTTGGCGCGCCGTTCCCCGACGCCATCGGCGACGAGTTCGTCAATGCGCCGCTGTTGAGCTACGGCACACAGAAGGCGATCGGCGAGCTGCTGCTGGCCGATTACAGCCGCCGCGGCTTCTTCGACGGCGTCGGCATCCGCCTGCCCACCATCTGTGTCCGCCCCGGCGCGTCCAACAAGGCGGCCTCCGGCTTCTTCTCCAACATCCTGCGCGAGCCGCTGGCCGGCAAGGAGGCGGTGCTGCCGGTGTCCGAGGACGTCCGCCATTGGCACGCCACCCCGCGCTCGGCGGTCGGCTTCCTCCTGCATGCCGCGACCACGGACACCGGCAGGATCGGTCCGCGCCGCAACCTGACCATGCCCGGCCTGTCGGCGACCGTCGGCGAGCAGATCGCCGCGCTCCGGCGCGTCGCCGGCGACAACGTCGCCAATCGCATCAAGCGGGTTCCCGATCCCTTCATCGTCGGCATCGTCGACGGCTGGCCGCGGAATTTCGAGGCCAAGCGGGCCCGCGAGCTCGGCTTCACCACCGAGGAAAAGAGCTTCGACGACATCATCCGGATTCACATCGAGGATGAACTTGATGGTAAGTTCGTTGCTTGAGAACGCCACTTGAGCCCTGGACCTGGATGGCGCGCGTCGCCATCTGGGCGGAAACATATTCGGGAGAGAGATCATGACCGCCAGCATCGTCGGATGGGCGCATACGCCGTTTGGAAAGTTCGACGCCGAGACCGTCGAGAGCCTCGTCGTCAAGGTCGCCAATGAGGCGATCGCCGACGCCGGCATTTCGGCCGGGGACGTCGACGAGATCGTGCTCGGCCATTTCAATGCCGGCTTCTCAGCCCAGGACTTCACCGCCTCGCTGGTGCTGCAGGCCGATCCGGCGCTGCGCTTCAAGCCGGCGACCCGGGTGGAGAACGCTTGCGCGACCGGCTCGGCCGCCGTGCACCAGGGCATTCGCGCCATCGCCGCCGGGGCCGCCAAGATCGTCCTCGTCGTCGGCGTCGAGCAGATGACGCGCACGCCGGGACCGGAGATCGGCAAGAACCTGCTCAAGGCGTCCTACCTGCCGGAGGACGGCGACACGGTTGGCGGCTTCGCCGGCGTGTTCGGCAAGATCGCGCAAGGCTATTTCCAGAAATACGGCGACCAGTCGGACGCGCTGGCGCTGATCGCCGCCAAGAACCACAAGAACGGCGTCGCCAATCCCTATGCGCAGATGCGCAAGGATTTCGGCTTCGAGTTCTGCCGCTCCGAGAGCGAGAAGAACCCGTATGTCGCCGGCCCCCTGAAGCGCACCGATTGCTCGCTGGTGTCGGACGGCGCCGCCGCTTTGGTGCTGACCGACAGCGAGACCGCCAAGTCGTTCGCCAAGGCGGTCAATGTCCGTGCCACGGCCCATGCGCAGGACTTCCTGCCGATGTCCAAGCGCGACATCCTCGCCTTCGAGGGCTGCACGGTGGCCTGGCAGCGCGCGCTGGAGAAGGCCGGTGTCACGCTGTCCGATCTCTCTTTCGTCGAGACCCATGACTGCTTCACGGTCGCCGAGCTGATCGAGTACGAAGCAATGGGTCTGACGCCCAGGGGACAGGGCGCTCGCGCGATCAAAGAGGGCTGGACGCTCAAGGACGGCAAGCTGCCGGTCAATCCGTCCGGCGGCCTGAAGGCCAAGGGCCACCCGATCGGCGCCACCGGCGTCTCCATGCATGTGATGACCGCCATGCAGCTCACTGGCACGGCGCCGGAAGGCATGCAGCTCCCCAACGCCAAGCTCGGCGGCATCTTCAACATGGGCGGCGCCGCAGTGGCGAACTACGTGTCGATTCTGGAGCCGGCGAAGTAGGAAGCGCTTCAAGTGAAACTCCATCCTCCGTCATTGCGAGCGAAGCGACGCAATCCAGGGCCGAGTGCTCGACTCTGGATTGCTTCGTCGCTTCGCTCCTCGCAATGACGGTGATCGGCGTCTTACCGAGCCCGCCATCACGCAGCCCGGATGAGCTATCCTCCGTCATTGCGGGGAAAGCCGAAAGATGACCGACCTCATCTTGATTTCGCATGTCCGGGTCGGTGATCCGTATGAGGCCGATGTCCGCGCGCTTCTGAACGAGGCCTATCCGGAAGGCGCGCCCGACGAGCTTGGTCTTTACTACGGCAAGCACGGTCCTCCCGACGCGACGGTGCTGCTGCGCCTCGCACAGCGGATTGTCGGCCATCTCTCGATCTACGAGAGTCGCATCAAGGTCGGTTCCGACGAGGTGATGGCTGGTCTGGTGGGGGAGGTGGCGGTCGCCGTCGATCAGCGCGGATGGGGTCACGTCCGCGCGCTGATGGGCAGGGCGCATCAGCACCTGCGCGAGCGATCGATCCCCTTCTCGATCCTGTTCGCGTTCGAGCCTCCTGTCTACATGTCCAGCGGCTATCGCTCGATGACGAACGAGATGCTGTTTCTCGACAAGGACCGCACTTGGAAAACCCTGGTCTACCGCGGCGGCATGGTCGCCGAACTGCTCGGACGACCCTGGCCGGATGGGCCCGTCGATCTCTGCGGCGAGACGGTGTAGCGAGAGGCGCGGATGTCGCCACGGCTTTCGGCCGCAGCCCGGATGAGCGCAGCGACATCCGGGTTCATCGCAGCATGTCGTGTGACCCCGGATATCGCTGCGCTCATCCGGGCTGCGAAACTCTCGTCATTGCGAGCGAAGCGACGCAATCCAGAGCCGAGTGCTCGACTCTGGATTGCTTCGTCGCTTCGCTCCTCGCAATGACGATCGTGGGCGGGGAGCGACGCCGGCTCACGCCTCCTCCTTGCCAACGCCGTCGGCCACCGCCTTGGCGGCGCGCACCAGGGTCACGCCGTGCTCGGCGAGCAGGCGCGCGGCGGGGCTACGCGTCTCCGGAAACAGCGCGAGCAGCGTATTCGCCCCGGTGATCATGGGATAGCCGACCTCCTGGGCGGCCAGCGCGGCACGGTCGCTGACGCGCAGGAACGCCGGCGACGGCTGCGCGATCTCGCCATCCTCGGCCGCGAGGTGGGCGAGATCAGTGTCGACATAGGCGAGGGTCTTCGTCCGCAGCTGCTTCAGGCTGGCACGGCAGCTCTTCATCACCGCGCGCGACCGCCGGCATCGCCATGCCACCCTCGAGCATCTGCTGCTCGCGCTGGTCGATGACGACAGCGCCGC
>VYKW01000296.1_pt1 | contig 20105 bp, 18 predicted proteins | sample 5114451 | NCBI WGS metagenome assembly VYKW01 (sample SAMN12291784, study PRJNA351875) | freshwater metagenome | isolation source: freshwater lake | place: USA: Michigan, Gull Lake | collected 2013-08-08
AGGAGCACCGGCCGGTCCCCGCGGTCCGCCGCCCGCTGCCGCAGCAGCCGTTGCCGGTGCCGCGCCGGCACTGTCTGCCGCCGCAACCGCCTCCGCAGCCAACGGCACCGCCTCCGCCCCATCGCCCGTCCGTTTCTTGCGCGTTGCCGCCCGGAACAGGCCACGCGGCTGGATCCGCCGCTCCGACTTGCGCACGAGCTTCAACAGCTGCAGCACGTCGCGTTCGTTGATCGGATCGCCGTAATAGAACCCCTGGCCATACTCGCAATCGATCGAGCGCAGATAGCTGACGTCCTCGTCTGTCTCCACACCCTGCACGATCACCTTGCGGCCCAGTTCGTGCGTCATCGCCGTCACCGCACGCAACATACCGCCGCCCGAATTGTCGTCGCTCCCGCTGCCATCCATGAGCAGGCGGTCGATGCGCACGGCGTCGAACGGCAGCCGTCCGAGATAGAGCAGCGAAGAATATCCCGTACAGAAGTCGTCGAGCACGAGTTCTGCGCCCGCGACCCGCAGCCACTCCAGCGACTCACCCGCATGCTCGGGATTGCTCATCACCATTGCCTCGGGCACACCGAGTTTAAGCGATCCCTTCGCCACGCTGTGCCGGGCCAATGCCTGCCGGATTTCCTGCGCGGTGTTCTGGTCGATCTTCAACGCTGCTGGCAGATTGAAATTCACAAACAGCGGATTATCGATCCGCGTCAGTTCCTTCTGCCAATGCACGCAATCTCTGAGCGCCTGTGACAGCGCCGCGATCACAGTCCGCGTTAAGAGTTCGGCCGAGCTATCCCCTTCTAGGTAACCAAACGGATTAATCAGCCCGTGCTTGGGATGCTCCCACCTGACGAGCGCTTCGAACCCGGCCAGTTCTTCCATCGGCATGTAAACGATCGGCTGATAGAGAACGCGGATCTGGTTCTTCTCCACCGCCTTGCGGATTTCCGCGTCCACCACCGCGCGCTCGTCCAATTGCTGGCGCATCTCCGGCCGGAAGATTTCGATCCTGTCGGCGCCGCCCCGCTTGGCGCGATACATGGCGGTCTCGGCCTCGCGCAGTAGCTCCCGGTCGTCCGCCTGTTGCCCATCGAAGATCGCAATCCCGAGCGATCCCGTCAGCACGATTTCCTGTCCCGCCAGCTTGATCGGCGATCGCAGGCTGCGCCGCACGCGCTCTGCCAGACCCGCCAGATCTGGCGCCGGCCGTTCCTTCAAAAGCAAAATGGCAAAGCGGTCGCCGCCGATGCGCGCCAGCGTGTCGTCGGGCTCGAGATGCCGCTGAATGCGCCGCGCCACCGTCAGCAGCAAACTGTCGCCAACCACCGCGCCATACGAGGCATTCACCGTCTTGAATTTGTCGATGTCGATGAACAGCACCGTCGGACGGATGGCAGGCTCCGACCTCGCCCTCTGCATGGCGATCGCCAGCCGGTCCTCCAGCAGCTGCTTATTCGGCAGTCCGGTCAGTGAGCACTTGACCGCATCCGTCATCAGCCGCTCTTGCGCCCGCTTCGTGTCCGTCACGTCGCGCAACAAGCCCACACTCTTCACCGTCCGCCCGTCCTGGCTCGGGATCGACGAGGCCTCGATTTCAAACCAGCGATATGAATTGTCCGCATGCCGCAGCCGGAACACGCAGCGCATTTGTCCGTCGTTGCGTTCCTGGTTGGAGACCAACGACAACCGGAACCGCTCCTGATCGGCGGGATGGATGTGCCGGCAGAAATCCTCCACCTTCGTATTGAGTTCGCCGGGATTGAGACCAAGCGCGGCCTCCACGTTGCCCGACACCTTCACCTCGTCCCGCCGCGCGCTCCACTCCCATACGCCCGCACCCGCCGCCTCCACGGCCACCGAGCGCAACTGCAATTCGGTCGGCGATGACCCGTAAATCGGCTCCAGAGACCGGAACGCGAATTGCGTCACCGTAAAGCCGATCAAAAGCACAATGAGCACCAGCCCCGCCACTAGCCCTGACACGACCATGTCGCCGGCCAATTGCCCCGTCAGCGTCACTGCCGTCCCGAAGCACCACACAAGGAAGAGGAGCCACGTCGGGATCAGCGCCAGCGCACGATCCTGCCCGCGCAACGCCAGAAACAGCGTCACCATCATCCCGGCACCCGCCAGCACGCCAAACGACAGCCGCGCGAAAGTCGAAGCCAATCTGGGATCAATGACGGCGACGGCCACCAGCGCTAACTGCGCCACGATCCACACACTGAACAGCATCCGCGCCAAGCCGTGCCACAGCGGAATGCGCAAAAAGAAATAGAGGAAGATAACGAGGCTTGCCGCCATTGATGCCTCGGTCGCAGCACGATAGACGGCGTTGTTCTCCGCCTTCAGCTGAAACAGCTTGTGGAAGAACCCGAAGTCGACGCACAGGTACCCCAGCACGCACCACGCAACCAATGCCGCAGCCGGAAAAATAACCTTATGATTGGCCGCAAAGATCGCCGTCAGGAAGATCGCAAGCAGACCCGTCAGCCCGAGCATCACGCCGTTGAACAACTGCCGCTCGCGCACCTTCAACTCGTAGTCGAGCGGCTTCCACACGAAGATGCGCGCAAACCGTTCCGACGAGAGCTCCGCCACATACGTAATGGTCTGTTTCGGTTCCAGAGTGATCCGGAACACGTCGGCACGGTCGCTCTCCAGCCGCTCCGGCACGAAGCCGATCGACGGCGTCACCGTTTCGATGCGCCGCGCGTCGAGGTCCGGCCACACCACGCCCGACCCGATGATCGTGTACCGGTCCGCCGAGATCCAGCGCTCGACCGCAATGTCCGTCGGGTTATGCAGCGCAAACACCATCCAGCTGGGATTGGTGCCGGGCGTTGCCGCCCGCACCGAAAGCCGTCCGGTCGTTCCGTCGGCACTCGCCGCCGTCTCGATCTGCAAGCTGTCGCCGCGGCCTTCGTAGAGTTCGCCCCGCGTCGTAATCTCGATGCGCCCCTGATCCGCAGTGAGCGGGATCGCTTCAAGCGCATGCGCACGCCACGTCGTCAGCCACAAACCGGCAAACACCGCCAACACTGCAAGTAGCCGGCTGATCAGCGTCACGCCACACCTCCGGCTTCGGAGGGAGCGACAATCCCGAACAACAGGTGATCGCGCCACTGACCATCGATCCGCAAATAGCCGCGTGCATAGCCCTCGCGCACGAACCCATTCCGCTCAAGCACCCGGATCGATGGAGTATTCTGTGGCTGCGTCGCCGCTTCGATCCGGTGCAGCCGCAGTTGCTGAAACGAAAACCGGATGATCGTCTTGAGCGCGTCGGCCATGTAGCCGCGCCCGAGTTCGGATCGCCCCAGCCAATACCCCACCGAGGCCGACTGCGTCACACCGCGTTGCACATTCGTCAGCGCAATCCCGCCCACCAGCCGGTCATCGGCTGGATCCAGCACCAGAAACGCATATCCCTGATCGGCTCGCGCCTCGCGCTGGTAGTGCCGCACGCGCCGCTTGAAGGCGGATTTGGTGAGATCGTCCCGCGGCCAAGTCGGCTCCCACGGTTGCAGATGCGCACGGCTCTCTGCCCGCGTTTCCGCCCATGGGCCGTAGTCGGAGATTTGCGGCGCCCGCAAGATGACCCGCTCACCACGCACCGTGGTGGCGACATCCGATATCAGGGTCGATCTCAGGAAGGCCATGGGGGTGCGGTTCCTGCGGTCCTTAGCCGGCCCGTTTTAGCCGCGCGCCGGCGCGCGTAGCCAGATCATCGCTTTTTCGCCCGGCGCCCACAACGGCGATCGAACTATCTTTCCGGCGCAACCGGCGCGCCACCGCCGTCACGTCCTCGGCCGAAACCTTGTCCACCGATATGAGGATCTCCGCTGTCGTCAGAACGCGACCGTGCAGCAGCATCTGCCGCGCCATCTGTTCGGCCCGCGCCGAGCTCGATTCCAGGCTCATCATTAAACCCGCTTTCAGTTGCGCTTTCGCGCGCGCAACCTCCGCCTCCGTGGGCCCGGCCTCCGCCATGCGATCGATTTCATCGCTCACCACGTCGATCAGCTCCCCGACCATTCCGGCACCCGTCGCCGCGTGCACGGCAAAAAGCCCGGTGTCCTTCAGTCCCCACGCCGTCGAATAAATCGCATAACAAAGCCCGCGCCTCTCCCGGACCTCTTGGAAAAGGCGCGACGACATTCCCCCGCCGAGCAACCCAGAGAGAACCTGGGCGGCAAAAAACTCTTCTTCCCGGTACGACGGCGCTTCGAACCCCAAAATGAGATGCGCCTGTTCGAACTTGCGTGCGCTGGACCGCACCCCACCCTGATACACCGCCGGCGATTCAGCCCCCGGACCAGCGTTAGACAGCCCGCCGAATAGGGCTTCAGCGTGGCGAACGGCATCGTCGTGGCGGAGAGCACCCGCACCGGCCAGAACCATGCCCTTTGGATGATACCGTTCCGCCAGGAAGTCCTTGAGTTTGTTTCGAGAAATGGACTTCACGCTCTTTGGCGTGCCGAGAATAGTCCGGCCTGCCGGCTGGTCTGGAAAGGCGGCATCGTGCACAAGGTCGAAGGCCAGATCGTCCGGACTATCCAAAGTCCCGGCGATCTCCTGCAGGATCACCTCCCGCTCCTTCTCCAATTCATCGTCCGCGAACGTCGAATTCTGCAGGATGTCGGCCACGATTCCGAGGGCCAGGCCCTCGTCGCCCTTCAGTACCCGGGCGAAATAGGCCGTCGTCTCGAGCCCTGTCGCGGCGTTGAGTTCCCCGCCCACCGCTTCGATTTCTTCCGCGATATCCTGGGTTGAGCGCGTTGCCGTGCCCTTGAAGGCCATGTGCTCGAGCAGATGCGACAGCCCGTGCTCGTCGTCCCGTTCGTGCCGGGCGCCAGCATCAACCCACACGCCGAGCGCGCTCGTCTCCAGATGCGGGGCCGTTTCGGTTACGACAGTGAGACCGTTGGCGAGCCGCGTGATCTCTGCCGTCATGCCGGAGCCCCAGCCGCGCGCGAAACTGTCTCCACGAAGTCCTCGACCTCCTTCAAATCGTTGCCGAGCACCGGGAAGCGCTCGGGATCGGTCATCAGTGAAGACAACCGCGCCGGCAGACCCGGCCGCGCGCCAGTGATTTCCTGCATCGCGTCGGGGAACTTCGCGGGATGCGCCGTCGCCAACACCACTCGCGCCGTGTCGTCGGACACTCGGCCGTCGAGCGCCCTCTTCGCCGCATAAACCCCGCAGGCCGTATGCGGATCCAACAGATACCCGCTCTCCGCAAGCGTATCGCGGATCGTCGCCGCCACATCCGCTTCCGACGCAGCCCCCGCGCCGAATTCATCGCGCAAACTCTGCGACTGCCCCGGCGTCAATTCAAACCGCCGCCCCTGCACGAGCATCTGCATCTGGCGCGCCACCAGGTCAGCATCCCGCCCCGACGCCTCGAACAAAAACCGCTCGAAGTTCGACGAAATCTGAATATCCATCGACGGCGACGAGGTCGCGGTAACCCCGCGCATTTCATAAGCACCGGTCTCGACGGTACGCGGCAGAATATCGTTCTGGTTCGAACCGATCACGAGCATCTCGATCGGCAGCCCCATTTTCTTCGCCACGTAGCCCGCGAAAATGTCGCCGAAATTCCCTGTCGGAACCGAGAACGCGACCTTGCGATCGGGCGCGCCGAGCGCCGCTGCTGCCACGAAGTAATACGTCACCTGCGCGACAATTCTTCCCCAGTTGATCGAGTTCACACCCGACAGCGCCACCCGGTCCCGGAACGCATGATCGTTGAACATCGCTTTCACGAGCGCTTGGCAGTCATCGAACGTGCCCTTCACCGCCACCGCGTGCACGCTCTTTTCCGTCGGCGTCGTCATCATGCGCCGCTGTACGTCCGAGACCCGGCCCTCCGGGAACAGGATCACGACATCGACCCGCTCGCTCGACCGAAACGCCTCAATCGCTGCCCCGCCCGTATCGCCCGACGTGGCGCCTACGATCGTCGCCCGCTGCCCGCGCTTGGCCAAGACATGGTCCATCAGCCGCGCAAGCAATTGCATCGCCACGTCCTTGAACGCCAGCGTCGGCCCGTGAAACAGTTCCAGCACGAACGTCTTGGGATCAATCTGAACGAGCGGCGTCGTTGCCGGATGCCCGAAGCTGCCATACGCCGCCTCCGCCATCGTGTGCAATTGCGCCCGCGTGAGCGAACCGCCGGTGAACGGCAGGATCACGTCGGTCGCCACGTCGGCAAATGATCGCCCGGCGAACGCCACGCTGGTTGCCGGCCGCGGCCAGCTTTCGGGCAGATAGAGGCCGCCGTCGCGGGCAAGCCCGGCCAGCAGAACGTCTTCGAAGCCGAGAATTGGCGCACGGCCTCTGGTGGAGATATAATTCACGTGCAGAGAGCTTTCGTCAGTTTAGGGAGGGGCGCCGCAAGCCACGGTGCGGCGCAATTGGGACGACCCTAAGCCCCGCCAGTAACGGGAACAAGCCCAGCATCCCCAAGCCCGTATGCTATAGGTTGTAAATCTTACCCGCCGGGCGCCGATCGCTTCCGCAATCGCCCGCTCGCGTACATCGCAAAAATCGCAGCTAGCGCCGCCGCCAACCCGAACCACGTCAACGCATATTCCAGATGGCGGTTGGGTAGCTTCAATTCCGTTGCCCCGCCCTTCGGCCAACCGCCCGGCGCTGCAGCCTCCGCGTCGATGAAAAGCGGCATCGGCTGTCCTGGCATCGCACCTTCGCCGAACGCAGCCGACATCATCCCATCGTAGTCCCGCCAAAACCACAAATTCGCTGTTGGGTCGTTCTCGGGCACGAACCGAGCCTGCGCGCCTGGCTGCCGCACGAGCCCCGTCACGGTCGTCTCGCCGCTAACCTGCCCCTCGGTCCGCGCCGCCGGATCACGCATCCCCTCCGGCACAAACCCGCGATTGACGAGCAGCACCCGCTCCGTCCCCGCCAGCACGAATGGCGTCACCACATGAAAGCCCGGCCCCTGCGTCGAACTCGGCGCATAGAGATAGAACTCCTTATCGTGCACAAACCGCCCCCGCGCCGTCACGCGCGTATACTCGCCGGACTCGAGTGGCTTGCCCGCGAGCCCATCGAAGAATGCGCCCACATCTAGCGGTTCCGCTTTTGTCCGCTCGGCGATGGCCGTGATCAGCCCTTCCTTCCACGCCAGGCGCTCAAGCTGCCAGAACCCGAGCCCCACGAGAATCGGAAGCGCAAGAACCACCATGACGGTCGGCACCAGAAGTCTCGCGTCGCGCAATCGTGCCAGCATTGTCTGTTCCGTTGAACGTGGCGCGCCTCAGCGCACGAGGCGCCCTTCCTCGGCCTTATGCTTGTATTGCAGCGCCGTCAGCAGCGCCTTGAGGTAGCGCAGCAGCCCCAGCGCGATCAGCGGCGTCAGAAGCCCCCACAGCACCACATGCATCCATACCGCCGGATTGAACGTGAACTCGAACCACAGCGCCGCGCCCAGCACAAGAAAGCCCAGAATGAAAATCGCAAAAACAGCAGGTCCGTCGCCCGTATCGATGAAGGCGTAGTCTAGCCCGCAATGCGAGCAATTCTCCCGCAGGACGAGAACCTGCCGGAACAGCGGACCCTGCCCGCACCGCGGGCAACGCGCCAGCGCCGCGCTGCGCATCACGCTGACCTTGCTGTCGCTCATCGCCCGTCCTCTTGAAGCGGCAAGGGCGGCCCAACAGAGCCGCCCTCCCGAAGCCTCGATGGTCTAAAGACCCAACCCGGATCAGTGCGCCGCGGCGCCCGCCAGTTCGCCCGCGCCCCACACATAGATGGTTGCGAACAGGAACAGCCAGACCACGTCGACGAAGTGCCAGTACCAAGCGGCCGCTTCAAAACCAAAATGATGCTTGGGCGTGAAGTGACCCTTCATCGCGCGCAGCATGCACACGAAGAGGAAAATCGTGCCGATGATGACATGCGCGCCGTGGAAGCCCGTCGCCATGAAGAACGTCGAGCCGTACGAATGCCCGGCGAACGTAAACGCTGCATGACCGTATTCAATGTACTGCAGCACCGTGAACAGCACGCCCAGCGCCACCGTAACGGCCAGACCCGCAATCAACTGCCCGCGCTTGTTGACGAGCAGCGCATGATGCGCCCACGTCACTGTGCAGCCTGAAAGCAGCAGCACCAGCGTGTTGATGAGCGGCAGCCCCCAAGGATCGAACGTACCCTTGAAGTTGCCTTCCGCTGGCGCGCCCGTCGCCGGGATCGTCGCCTCCGTCATCTCGATTGGCACTGGCGGCCAAACCCCGCCGGTTACCTCGTTGCGCTTCACCATACCAACCACTTGCTGCATATTCTCGTAGGAATACGTGCCATTGGGGAACAGCGCGATATCGAAGTAGGCCCAGAACCACGCGACGAAGAACATCACTTCCGAAGCGATGAACAGCAGCATCCCATAACGCTGATGGATCTGCACCACCGGCGTATGATGGCCCGTCTCTGCTTCGATGACGACGTCGCGCCACCACATGAACGCAACGGCCAGAAGGCCAAGCATCCCCGCCGCGAACACGCCCGGCCCGGTCACGCCGAAGAGACCCGCGCCGCCGCCGGTCGAGCGCATCCAGATGATGGCGCCGATCGCCGACACGAACGCCGACAGCGAAGCCAGGATCGGCCATGGGCTCGGTTCGAGCAGGTGATAGTCGTGCTGATTGGCATGCGCCATGGTCGTCTTCCCCGTCGTCTCTTGTTGCATCCGGACCTCCGGACTTTTGTCTGGCAAGCGCTTCTCCTGCGAGCAGCGCCGCGAAACTAGCTTCTATTACCCTTCGCCGTATCCTCTTGAACTGGCTCCGTCGCCGCCGCCTTCGGGCCCTCGACGGGATAGAAGGTGTACGACAACGTAATCTGCTTCAGCCGCGACGCTTCCGGATCGTTCACCAACGCCGGATCGACATAGAAGGACACCGGCATTTCGATCGACTGCCCCGGCTCCAGCGTCTGCTCCTTGAAGCAGAAGCACTCGATCTTGCTGAAGAAAAGTCCCGCCGCATCCGGCGCCACGTTGAAGGTCGCCGTTCCCGTCACCTTGTGATCGCTCGTATTCGTTGCGCGGTAAAACACCAGCATGTTCTCGCCAATGTGCGCTTCCACCGTCCGCTGTACAGGTTCAAACGACCATCCAAGCTTCGGCGACACGTTGGAATCAAACCGGACCGTCACCGTGCGGTTGAGCATCACGTCCGACGGCTTCTCCGCCTTCTGCGTCGTCCCGCCGAGCCCTGTCACCTGGCAGAACATCTGGTAGAGCGGCACCGCGGCATACGCCATGCACCCCATGCTCACCACGCCGCCAACGCACATCAGCGCCACTTTCGTGTCGCTCCTAGGCGTTGCCCGCGTTTCCGGTTGTGGCGTATCTGCGGTCACCTGTGCGGTCTCCTTACATCGTCCGGTTGGCGACGTTGCCGCCCAGATGCACGATCGTCGCTGCGTAAAACATGATCACTAGGAACCCAAGCCCCACTGCGATCGCAATCGAGCGCAAGCGGCGGCGCTTCTTCTCGGCAGCAGCCACCGCCGCATCCGTCCCGGAAATCATGTTGGACATATCGTTCACGCGAGATCCTTTCACGCCAACAGGCGGTTCATCGCGCCCTCAATCACGAGGATCGCAAACAGCGCGTAGAGATAGAGAATGGAAAACCAGAAGAGGCGCTTGCACGCCGTGTCCGCCTCGCGCCCCTCCGTGATCCGCCAGACATCGACGGCGAACCACAGGAAGATGGCACCCAACGCACCGGAGGCGACACCATACGTCACACCACCGAGCCCAATGAACGCCGGCAGGATCGCCAACGGCACTAGCGCGATCGAATAGAGAAGGATCTGCTTGCGCGTCTCCGCCGGACCCGCCACCACCGGCAGCATTGGCACGCCCACACGCTCATAATCGCGCGACCGCAACAGCGCCAGCGCCCAGAAGTGCGGCGGCGTCCACATGAAGATTATGAGAAACAGCAGGATGCTTTCGAGGCTCACGCTGCCCGTCACCGCCGCCCAGCCGATCATGGGCGGGAACGCACCGGCCGCGCCGCCAATCACGATGTTCTGCGGCGTCAGCCGCTTCAACCACATCGTGTAGATGAAGAGATAATAGAGGATCGTCAGCGCCAGCAGCGAGCCCGCCACCCAGTTGACGAGAACGCCCAGCGTCATCACCGAAATGACCGCGAGTACGCCGCCGAACTGCAGCGACTCATCCGGCGTCACGCGTCCGCGCGGAATGGGGCGAGCGGCCGTCCGCGCCATGTTCTGATCGATGTCGGCGTCGTACCACATGTTGAGTGCGCCGGATGCGCCGGCACCCGCCGAGATCGCGATGATCGCGATCAGCCCGATCACGGGATGTATAGCGCCCGGCGCCACAAGCATGCCCGCCACCGCTGTCAGAATGACAAGCGTCATCACGCGGGGCTTCATCAGCGTCACGAAATCGCTGACGCTAGGTTCCAGAAGCTTCAGCGCTTCTGAGCTCTCGGCCTGTGCTCCGGCGGTCGTCATCTTGCGTACTTCCCGTACCAAAAACCGCGGCCATTGAGGCTCTATCGGTTAAGTCCCGTTCCCGGGCGTTTCCTCGATTAGTCCGCCAAGTCGCCGCCCGGTTCTAATGCCGGGCATGTTTGCGGCGTGGAGGTACGAAACCCGGCCGACCACTCGGCCAGCCGGGTTTTGGTCTCTTAGTGGCGCTCCGACGTTGCCGCGATCCGCGGCAGCGTTTCGTAAGCGTGATAGGCAGGCGGCGACGGCAGCGTCCACTCCAGCGTGGTGGCGCCTTCACCCCACGGGTTGCCGGCAGCCTTTTCCTTGCGGGCGAAAGCAACGGCCAGACCAATGAAGAAGAAGATCGTGCCGAGACCCGTCAGATACGAACCGTATGACGACACCTGGTTCCAGAACGCGAAGGCATCCGGATAGTCGGCGTAGCGGCGCGGCATGCCGGCGGCACCGAGGAAGTGCTGCGGGAAGAACAGCACGTTCGCACCAACGAACGTGGTCCAGAAGTGCAGCTTGCCCCAGAATTCCGAGTACATGTAGCCGCTCATCTTCGGGAACCAGTAATACCAGCCCGCGAAGATCGAGAACACGGCGCCGAGCGACAGCACGTAGTGGAAATGCGCCACCACGTAGTAGGTGTCATGCAGCGCACGGTCGACGCCGGCATTCGAGAGCATCACGCCCGTCACGCCACCGACCGTGAACAGGAAGATGAAGCCGAGCGCCCAGATCATCGGCAGCTTGAACTGCAGCGATCCGCCCCACATCGTGGCGATCCACGAGAAGATCTTCACACCCGTCGGCACCGCGATCACCATGGTGGCGAACACGAAGTAGGCCTGCGTGTTCACTTTCATGCCGGCCGCATACATGTGATGCGCCCACACGATGAACCCGACGAGCCCGATCGCGACCATCGCGTAGGCCATCCCCAGGTAGCCGAACACGGGCTTGCGCGAGAACGTCGCCACGATGTGGCTGACGATGCCGAAGCCCGGCAGGATGAGAATGTACACTTCCGGATGGCCGAAGAACCAGAACAGATGCTGGTACAGCAGCGGGTCGCCGCCGCCGGCCGGATTGAAGAACGTCGTGCCGAAGTTGCGGTCCGTGAGCAGCATGGTGATGGCGCCCGCCAGAACCGGCAGCGACAGCAGCAACAGGAACGCGGTAATCAGCACGGCCCACACGAACAGCGGCATCTTGTGCAGCGTCATGCCCGGTGCACGCATGTTGAAGATGGTCGTGATGAAGTTGATCGCGCCCAGGATCGACGAGGCGCCTGCGATGTGCAGCGACAGGATCGCGAAATCCATGGCGGGTCCCGGATGCCCCGACGTCGAAAGCGGCGCATAAATCGTCCAGCCGCCGCCCACGCCGTTCATGCCCGTCGGACCTTCGACGAACATCGACATGATGAGCAGCACCAGCGCCGCCGGCAGCAACCAGAACGAAATGTTATTCATGCGCGGAAACGCCATGTCCGGCGCGCCGATCATCAAGGGCACAAACCAGTTGCCAAAACCGCCCATCGTCGCCGGCATCACCATGAAGAAAACCATGATGAGACCGTGGCCGGTCACGAATACGTTGTAGAGATGCGGGTTAGAAAAATACTGCATCCCGGGCTCTTGGAGCTCCAGACGAATGCCGATCGACAGCGCGCCGCCGATGATGCCTGCGATCATCGCAAAGATGAAGTAAAGCGTGCCGATGTCTTTGTGGTTTGTCGAGAACAGCCACCGGCGGATGCCGGTCGGTGTATGGTCATGATGGTCGGCGTGTGCCGCAGTGCTACCCATGGTCTTCGACCTTTTCGTCTCAGGGCTTGTTATCTTGCTGGTACTGCAGCAGCGGCCCGGGGCCGCCGCTCATTCACAGCATTGGCTCAATTCTTGTCCGAAGCGTCGGCGACTGATTTCACACCCGCATGTTCGAATGCGACGCGATCGCTAATTTCCTTCGCCTTCTTGCGGTCGCCGGCCTTCAGCGCGCCGGTCCATTGGTCGTAAACGTCCTGGCTTACGACGCGCACGGCGATCGGCATGAAAGCGTGGTTCATCCCGCACAATTCCGAGCACTGGCCGTAAAAGATGCCTTGCTCTTCCGCTCTGAACCACGTCGAGGTCAGGCGGCCGGGAACGGCGTCGATTTTCGAACCGAACGACGGAATGGTCCAGTTGTGGATCACGTCATTCGACGTAACGAGCATGTGGACGACTTTATTGACCGGCACGAGAATCTCATTGTCGACCGACAGCAACCGCGGCACGGGCAGCCCGGTCGCCTTTGCCTTCTCGGCCACTTCCTCGTCGGACAGCATGTTCGACGTCACCGTGAACGTCTTGTCCTCCGGCGTCGTGCCCGGGTATTCGTGCTCCCAGAACCACGCGTTGCCGATCGCCTTGATGGTCACATCGGCCTTGGGATACGTGTACTGCAGCATCAAGAGCTTGAAGGAAGGAATCGCAATCGCCACGAGAATGAGAATAGGCACCACCGTCCACGCCACTTCTAAAAGCGTATGGTGGGTCGTCTTCGACGGGACGGGGTTCTTGGATTCGCGGAAGCGAACCATCACGTAGATCATCAGCCCGAGCACGAACAGCGTGATAGCGATGATGATAACGTTCACGAAATCGTAGAACGAATGAATGTCACGGGCGACTTCCGTCACCGGCCTCTGCAGACCGATCTGCCCCGGCTCCGAATATCCATTCACGGCGAGCACCGGATCGGCCAGACCGATCGCAGCAGCTACAGCGGCGAGAACCGCTAATCCACCGAGTTTAAAGTGTCGTGTCGTCATGCCATTCGCTCCCCAGACCGGACCGGTTCGAGCCGGACCTCTTCGTCGATCAGGGGACGTGTCGAATACCGGATTTAAGTCTCCGGGACGGATAACGGACGGACAGACAGAATGTCGGCAGAGGCCGGCCAAGAAATCAGCCGTTCGTGCGCCGTCCTGCAACCCGAGAAGCCAAAGCGGTATGCAGGCCGGTCGTCCTTGCTGGCATGCGCTTTTGCATCTTATCATCCGCGTGCGACGATCTTCCCCTTCGTCGCGGCCAGAACAACCTGCAACTCCGGTCCAAGTCAAGTTTTTTGCGACAATTGTCCGCACCGAGTCATCCATACTTCTCGCGGCAACGTTCGCGTTCCCCCCAATCGGGGATCACGGCCGCCAAACTGTTGAAATCGTCTCGCTTCGGCCTCTTTCGTGCGCGAACGGAAGCTACTGGTCATGGTAGGTTTGGTCACCGGTGCCTCTCGACGGCCACCGGCTGGGCCGCAACTGTGCGCCCGTGTCGCGCCCAACGTCGACCCAATGCGAGATAGTGCGTCTGATGCTCCACATCCCCGTTCGCCGTGCTGCACCCGCGAAATTGCGCCGCGCCGCGCAGCATCTGTGTGCAATTGCCGCTTTGGCGATCGCGGCAGCCGGTCCCGCACCGGGCCAGGGCGCCAATCCCGCCGAAAACAAAAATCCCGAAATGGCGGACGGCACGATCAAGGCACAGCACGGCGACTGGCAGGTGGTGTGCAAGCCGCCCCCGGCCGGCGCCAAGAACGAGGTCTGTGCACTCGTCCAGAGCGTCACCGCCGAAGACCGCCCCAACGTTGGCCTCACCGTCTATTTCCAGAAGTTCTCGCAAGGCATGCGCGTGCTGCGCGTGTTTGCCCCCGTCGGCGTTCTCCTTCCGCCCGGCATCGGCCTCAAGATCGATGACGTCGATGTCGGCCACGCGCCATTTCTGCGCTGCCACACGTTTGCGTGCTACGCGCAGGTGACACTCGACGACAAGTTGATCGGACAGTTTTCCGGCGGAAAAACCGCCATTTTCATCATCTTCCAGTCGGAAGAGGCGGGCATCGGCATCCCGCTCTCGCTGAACGGTTTCAGCCAAGCCCTCGCCGCGCTTCCCTGACGGAACCGCAGCGCTGACCAGACTGCGATAGACCGGTTACTCGCGCCCGTTCGGGATGCGGATTACGTCCGCCTTGCGCGGCTGCGGCCGTTCGGATTTGACCGGCCCACCGTCTTTGGGAAACACAACGCCGCCGGCCACCGGCCCGGTTGCCGTCGGGAGTGAAGCAAACGCCTCGCTCCAAGCCGACACGATCCGCGTGGACGCGTCCTGATACTGCGACATCGCCGTCTGCCAGAACCGCATCTGCTCGTTGATGAGATCGGCCGACGTCCGGCACCGCGACAGCCGCTGCGGAATGCCAAGCAACGCCTGCGCCCGCCGACTGAAGAACGTCATCAGTTCCATCTGCTGGATTGTCAGTGCCTTCATCGGCCCCATGCCCGCCGACATACCGTCCATGATCTGCTTGGGATCGAAGGCCATTGGATCGAACGGCTTGGCAGCGAAGTTTTGCGTGCCGAGCCAATCATGGAGATGCGGATTATTGGGTGAGGGCTTGTCCATTACGCGGTCGTCCTCTCGATCACTGTCGTTTCTTAGGGGCTGATATCGTGGCCCTCGTCTGCAATTCTATAGTGGTTATTTTGTTACGAATGCAGAAAACTCAACTTGGTCTTTCGTCACTTTTTCTCGATTGTGCCGCCCCACACGCCGTTCTGCCGCCCAGCAACCTCAGCGGGTATCTGCACATATTTACACAACCTATTGATGTAAAATATCAATCTTGGTTAAATGTGATTTGACGTCCTACCATCCGCCAACGCCATAACGATGTTCACGTTCGAGTTGCGTTGAGTGCGCGTGATGCGGGAGTGCCAGCCCAATCCTGTCCGGGCTCCGGGGATTGCCATCCCCGCAACGATGTTTGCCATCCTCAGTGTCATCGCTTTTGCCAGCCCCGTCCGCGCCGACGACGCCCGCCCCTCTTGGCGCGAAATCTGGAAATGGCGCGAAACCTGGTCCGGCGTCGACATCGCCCGCGACAACTGGCTCCTCTATTCCGGCGTCACCGTCGCCCCCTTCGGCCACATCCATGAACCGGGCTGGCGCCTGCGCCTCGCCGGCGGCTACGGCCAATACAAATACGAAGGCAACCGGGGCACCGGCCCCACCCCGCAAATCCAATCCTTCGCCGCCGCCACCTATTACGGCGATGCGCTGATCGGCTACCTCGAACGCTGGGGCCCGCTCACCGCGAAAGCCTTCGCTGGCATCTCCTATCTCACCCACGAGATCGTCCCGCGCGATCCCGACAACCTCGTCTCGGGTGACGATATCGGCTTCAAGGGCGCCCTCGAACTCTGGCTCAACATTGGCGAGAAAGGCTTCGCCTCCCTCGACGCGTCCTGGAACACCGCCCACGACACGCGCAACGTCCGCTCCCGCCTAGGCGCGCGCTTCGCCGAAAACTGGAGCGGCGGCGTCGAAGGCTGGCTCAATCTAGATGACCAAAGCGATTGCGACCTCGGCTGGGTCGACAGCGCCGCCTGTTACGCCGACGACAAAACCGAACTGCTCGACTACACCCGCGCCGGCCTCTTTCTGCGATACGCGTGGGACGGCGGTGAACTCTCCCTTTCCGGCGGCATCTCGGGCGGCAGCTTTGGCTCCTCCGGCGATGCATCCCCAGAGCCCTACGCCACCCTGAACTGGCTGACGCAGTTCTGACCCCCGCTCTCGGTCTCAGTCTGCCGCAGCAACGTTGCAAATGAGCCATCCCGACCCACCATCCGAGCCGGATAAGACCGCACGCATGGACGGCCCCATTGAAGTGCAACATAGTCGCCCCAATCCGCCGGCCCGGCATATTTCAAGAGCCCGCGGGAAATGGAGCAACCCATGCATTTCCGCACAACGCTCCTGGCACTCTTGTTCGTCCTCAGTGCCGGTGAGAAGTCCAATGCCGTCGAAGGTCCGACCGTCGCCGGTCCCATCGGTGGCACCGATATGCGTGCGGCCTTCCTCCCCCCGCCCGGCATATATTTCGGCACCCTCCAACTCGTCGCCCAGACGATCGACTTCCTCGATAAGGACGGCAACACGATCCCCGCCTTGCGCGATGCGCGCCTGACGAAGGAAGTCGGTGGCCCCTTCGTCTACTTCATTCCCGAAATCCGGATCCTGGGCGGCAGTGTCAGCCTCGGCGCGCTTCTCCCCTTCGCCAATACCTGCGGCCACCTTTTCACTGGGACTTCATCGGAATGCGACGCCGGCATGGGCGACCCCTATGTCGAATTCGCATGGTCGCGCTTCTTTGGAACGTTGCGTGCCTCCAAGTACCCGGGCGCCTATCCCATTCCCGAAGGCCTCGCCGTCATGCTGGGCGTCGGCACCGTTATCCCCGCCGGCAAATTCACGAGCAGCGATCCACTGAGCCAAGCCCTCAGCCCCGGCACAAACATCTGGGACATCGCGCCCACGATCGCGCTCACCTACACGACAGCCCCCATACTCGCCGAAGGCACGGAGTTCAGCGCCAAGCTGTACTGGAACAGCTACCTCGAAAATAACGAGACCAAATACCTGACCGGCGACGTCCTGAACCTCGACTTCGCCATCACCGAACACATCGGCCGCTTTCAGGTGGGCGTCGCCGGCTTCTACGCCGCTCAGATCGACGACGACAAAATCGCCGGCATCGTCGCCCCGCCCGACGGCCGCCGCGCGCAAGCCCTTCAACTCGGCGGCGTCATCGCCTACGACATGCCCGAGCACGCCACATCAATGAAACTGAAGGCCATCGCGTCCCCTTTTGCCGAAAACACAGTCACGTCCTGGAACATCGTCTTCGGCTGGATCAAGAAGTACTGACCCCACCACCCTCATCACCAACCCAAAGCACGCCCATGCGCACCCACACGCTCTGCCTCGCCATCGCCGCCCTCTTCATCACACTGGCCACGCCCACCGCGTACGCCGCCAAAACCTGCAGCGACGCAGCCATCTCCGCGCGCGGCGAACCCGCCCGCTTCCTCTGGCTCGCAAAAACAAAAGCCCGCGCCAACTGGCGCCGCAAGGTCCGCGCCACGCCGGGCCTCGGCACCGACTTCTCTAACTGGGGCAACGCCGAAACCAGCGACGAACGCTGCATCACGGCCGAAGGCGGCACCGTCTGCATCTTCACCGGCTATCCGTGCAAGCGGTGAGTGGCCGCTGTTTTTCAGGTCCGAACGCGCGACAATCGCGTCCGGTTTAAGAAGCACAGCAGACATTCGGGGCTGACATGCAAAAGGCAGAAAGTGACCCAAAGCAGCCCTTGGTAGCCAAAATCGGCGGTTCCGCTCATGATCCCAAAGTGGACCTGGGAAGCGCCCAGCCTCAATCGGTTCGCGAACTTTTCGGTCACGTCGCCAGCGATGAAGCATCATCTGGTTTGGCACCTTTTACGCCTCAATGGGAGGCAACAGGGGCAATCTGCGGCGCGTTTTCAGCCAGACATCACGACGGCGCGGCCTCCACAACGGTGACGCCGGCAAAGCGCCAGGCAAGCGTTTGGCCGGCATGAAATGGCACGATGTGCGTTGAAGCTGCCGGAATACTGTCTGGGACTTGGCTCAGTGACCGCTCCAGAACGATTCTGGAAGTATTCAGCGGCAGACCATAAAAGCGCGGTCCATTTTCCGATGCGAACGCCTCAAGGCGATGCAGAGCGCCCTCTTCCTCAAACGTCTTGGCGTAGCTTTCAAGTGCGAAAGGTGCATTGAAGATGCCGGCACAGCCGCAGGCGGATTCCTTATCGCCGACGGCATGCGGCGCCGAATCCGTGCCGAGGAAGAATTTCGGATTGCCCGATGTCGCGGCGCGCCGCAAAGCGAGGCGATGCGCCTCGCGCTTTGCAACCGGCAAGCAATAGAAGTGCGCGCGAATACCGCCCTCAAACATCGCGTTGCGATTAATTTCCAAATGGTGCGGAGTGATCGTGGCGGCGACATTAGGGCCGCTGTCCTCAACGAAGCGGACGGCCTCGGCGGTTGTGACATGCTCGAACACGATTCTGAGAGCTGGGAAATCAGCGATGATTCTGGTTAGAATGCGGTCGATAAAGATAACCTCTCTGTCGAAGATATCGATGTGCTTATCAGTGACCTCACCGTGCAGGAGCAATGGCATACCGATGCGCTCCATAGCTTCGAAGACACGATAGATCTTTCTGAAATCGGTGACGCCAAGCCCTGAGTTGGTCGTTGCATGCGCCGGATAGAGCTTGCAGGCTGTGAAGACATTTTGTGTAAAACCTCGTTCCACCTCGGCCGGATCGATGTTGTCGGTCAGATAACACGTCATCAGCGGCGTGAAGTCCACGCCCGGCTCCAACGCGACGACAATGCGCGTTCTATAGGCTTCGGCGGCCGCGACGCTCGTCACTGGCGGAACGAGATTCGGCATGACAATGGCGCGCGCGAACGGGCGGGCGGTATAGTTGACGACAGCAGCCAGCATCGGACCATCGCGCAAATGGACGTGCCAATCGTCCGGTCGCCGAATGACGAGGCGCTTGCCACTTTCGCCAGAGACGTCCGGAATCCTGATTGACGACTGCAATATTGGCATAGAGACGCTCCTTGGCGACTGAGCCCGGATGCACTTACGGCGCCATAGCAGGTTGGGCCGCCGAGCTGAAAATACATTTGTACCGTGCCCGACGGAAAGGCGTGCCGGCGAAAGAATGATGTCGGTCGTGGAAAATAAACCTTTTTCCCGGTCTGCCGCTCTCTCGGCACACATCATCGGAGAATCCGATTGAACTTAGAGCCCGTTCGACTTGCAGCAGTTGAGCCTCTCCCCTAGCCTGCTGCCTTGCTGACCTTATGGGGGTTGAGGATGCCGTGGACTGAGTTGGTTGCGCTTGCTGGGTTTGCCGTCGCCGTCTGCGCTATGCTGCTCGTCACCCAGACCAAGGAACGGGTTTCCTGGCCGGCTTGGCTCGTCCCGGCGGCGGTCGTTGTGCCGTTCATAGCGTGGACCGCATTTGCGGTTTCCGAGGACGGGCTCTTCGGTTTCTGGCCTGTGCTCATGGACTCCCGTTGGGGAGTACAGGTATGGTTCGACCGCCTCATCAGCCTGACAGCCGCTTTCTTCCTCCTCCAGAACCGCTCGCGGGCGATCGGCATGAAATCGGAGGCGTGGGTGCTTGCTTGTATCTTCACGGGAAGCATCGGGCTGATGCTCATGCTGGCGCAGACGGTTCGCCTTGAGCGCATCGCATCCATGAAACGGTAAGGCGTGTCGAGCCTTCGCACGACAGGTCACCTTTCAGCCCAAGCTGGCCTCAACCTACTGGTAGCGCTTGGCAGTCAAAGTCGGCAACCGAGTGCAAAGCGGTTACTGGTGATGCAGTAACGACCGGTTCTGAAGTCAAAGCGGATTGAAGGACCGCAGTTTCCAAGCCCACCTATGGCCCAACGTTACCTTGCGCACTTTGCCGCTTCTCTCGGCAGAGCGGACGTCATATCACCGCTCAAAATGTTAAGCCGCAAGAACTGCCTCCCCAAACTTATCCCCGCCCCTCGCTCCCTCCCCTATCCTCCACCGCATCCTACCGCATTCGGCAGGGAACAGGCTCGAGCTGGGATCCTGTTTGCGGAAGGGGAGCGGAACGGAGTGCCAGCTGGGTCAGTCAGCCTGGGGGACCGCTGCCGGCAGGGAGTAAAG
>VYKW01000297.1_pt1 | contig 20057 bp, 22 predicted proteins | sample 5114451 | NCBI WGS metagenome assembly VYKW01 (sample SAMN12291784, study PRJNA351875) | freshwater metagenome | isolation source: freshwater lake | place: USA: Michigan, Gull Lake | collected 2013-08-08
CTCGTCGAGTCGCGCCAGCGCGCTCAGCGCACGGGCGCGGCCGGCGGCCGCCTGCGCATTGTCGGGTGCGATCTCGGCGATCTGCTCGAAGATCGACAGCGCACGCTCGGTCTCGCCGCCCGCCAGCACCTCTTCGCCCATCGCCAGCAGCGGCTCCAGCTCGGCAGCCTGGGCGGCGGCGTCGCTTTCGACCGGGATCTGGCGCAGGATCTGGTCCAGCATCGCCTTGAGCTGTCCCTCGGTGCGGGCATTGGTCAGGTCGGCGACCAGCTGGCCCTGGAACATGGCATAGACGGTCGGGATCGATCGCACCTGGAACTGCGCGGCGATGAACTGGTTGGCGTCGACGTCGATCTTGGCCAGCATCACGCCCTTGTCGGCATAGTCGGCCGCGACCTTGTCCAGCACCGGTCCCAGCGCCTTGCACGGCCCGCACCATTCCGCCCAGAAATCGAGGATGACGAGCTTCGTCATCGACGGTTCGGCGATGTCGCGGCGAAATGCCTCGACGGCGTCCTTGTCGGCGGCGGAAAGTCCAAGCGTGGCCACGGCGAATCCCTTGTCGTTCGAATAGTGCTTGCGCCCTATTTGGGCGCTTGCGGGCTCAGGGCCAACCCCCTGAGCGGGAATCGCGAATCCCGCAACTTCCCCCTTGCGGACCCACCAACCCGCTGCTAGAGGCCGCCACCTTGCCCCGCCCCCTCCGCTGCGAGTGGGCACATATGGCGCCAGAGAGCGGGCGTAGCTCAGGGGTAGAGCACAACCTTGCCAAGGTTGGGGTCGAGGGTTCGAATCCCTTCGCCCGCTCCAGTCGCCGCGGTGGCAGTATCAGCCTTTGTTTTGCTGACCTGATGCCAGCGAGCGATTCTGTTCGCGAACGCCCTGTTTCGCAAATTGCCCCTTTCCCGCCCTTTTCGTGCCGGGTCGCGTACCTAATTATCTGTTTAAACGGGATTTCAGCCACGTCAGTCGTGGCTCTGTTTGGATGATTGGAGTTTTAGACCATGACGATCGAGGGACCGGTGCGGCGCACGGCGCGTCCGCGGGCGTGGATGATGGCGGTGGCGGGGCTGGCGATGCTGACCGCGCCGCTGGGTGGTGCGAGCGCCACCGGAAATGGTGCGACCCAGCTGGTGTCGAGCGAATGGCGCAACCCGAGCAACAGCGTGCATATCCGTATCACGTCGTGCGGCGGCGACCGCATGTGCGGGACGGTGATCTGGGCGAGCGACAAGGCCAAGGCGGACGCGCGCAAGGGCGGGACCGACAGACTGGTCGGCGCGAACCTGTTCCGCGAATTCCGTCAGGTCGCGCCCGGCCAGTATAAGGGCCGCGTGTTCGTCCCCGACATGAACCGCACTTTCAGCGGCCAGATGCGGATCGAGGGCAATGCAATGATCGGCAAGGGCTGTGTGCTCGGCTTTATCTGCAAGTCGCAGACCTGGACGCGTATTTCGTGATGTGACGCGGGCGGCGGCGCGCTAAGCACGCGGCATGACGCACGCCCCCATTCGCACCGGCATCGGTGGCTGGACCTTCGAACCCTGGCGCGGGAGCTTTTACCCTGAGGGGCTCGCGCAGAAGAAGGAGCTGGAGTTTGCCAGCCGCCAGCTCGGCGCGATCGAGATCAACGGCACCTATTATTCGGGGTTCAAGCCGGCGACCTTTGCCGGATGGGCGGCGAGCGTGCCCGACGGGTTCGTCTTTGCGGTCAAGGCGTCGCGCTATTGCACCAACCGGAAGGTGCTGGGCGAAGCGGGCGAATCGATCGCCAAGTTCGTCGGGCAGGGGATTGTCGAGCTGGGCGACAAGCTTGGCCCGATCCTGTGGCAGTTCATGGCGACCAAGAAGTTCGACGCGGCGGATTTCGGCGCGTTCCTCAAGCTGCTCCCCGCGACTCACGACGGCGTGCCGCTGCGCCATGCGGTGCAGGTGCGGCATGAAAGTTTTGCGGTGCCGGAGTTTGTGACGATGTGCCGCGAGGCGGGCGTTGCGATCGTCTATGCGCACTCGCCCGAATACCCCGCGATTGCCGATGTGACCGGCGATTTCGTCTATGCGCGGCTTGAGTCCGGGGAGGACGACAATCCGGCTTGCTACCCGGAGGCTGAGCTGGATCGCTGGGCGGAGGCGGCGACCTGTTGGGCATCCGGCGGGCGGCCAGCGGGGCTGCCCTATGTCGAGGAGCGCGACCCGCCCGTGACCCCGCGCGAAACCTTTGTGTTCCTGATCCATGGCGGCAAGGTGCGGGCGCCCGCCGGGGCGCAGGCGCTGGCAACACGGGTGCGCGGCTGAGCGCGACCGGGGCACAGTCTGCGCCGCCCGCAGCGTGGTTCCATATGGATGCGATGCGCGCGGTGCTCGCGGTGACGGTGGCGTTCGGGCATTTGTGGGGGCTGCTAGTCGAGGATTACCGGCCGACCGCGTCGCTGATCGTCGATGCGGGCTATTTCCTTGCCGGGTTCGCGCATTCGGCGGTGATCCTGTTCTTCGTGCTGAGCGGTTACTGGATCGCACGCAGCGTGACGGCGCGGGCCGAGCGGGGCTGGCGCTGGGACGATTATCTGATCGACCGGGTGGCGCGGCTGGGGATCGTGCTGGTCCCGGCGCTGATGCTGGGAGGCGTGCTCGACTGGATCGGCTATCACGTGCTGGAACTGCCCACCTATTACGGGCTGACCGGGGCGTGGGTGTTCACGCAGGATCTGTCGCAGTCGCTAACGTTGCGCGCGCTGGCCGGCAATCTGGTGTTTCTCCAGCATCTGATCGTCCCGCCCTTTGGCAGCAACGGGCCGCTGTGGAGCCTGGCGTTCGAATTCTGGTATTATCTGTGGTTCCCGGCGCTCTACCTCGCGCTGCGCTATCGGCGGCCCGGTATCGCGCTGGCGAGCCTCGTGGTTGCGTTCGCCAACCCGGAGATTGCGTTCGGATTTCTGAGCTGGCTGTGCGGCGCGGCGTTGCATGGCGCGGAGCGGCGCTGGCCCGACCTGCACCTGTCGCGCTGGACGCCGATTGCGGCCGGGCTGTTGTGCCTTGCCGCGCTGCTGTGGGGACGGACCGGCGATTTCGGGATCGAGGATCCGATCGAGGCAGCCAGCTTTGCACTGTTCCTGTTCACCCTGCTGCACAGCGACCCGCCCCGCATCGCCGCTTTGCGCCCGCTTGCGGCCTATGGCGCGCAGGCGAGCTTCTCGCTTTATGCCATCCACTTCCCGCTGATCGCGTTGGCGGCGGGGTGGATCGTCGGGGACACGCGGCTGGCACCCGGCGGCGAGGCTGTGTTGGCAATAGTAGCGATCCTGGTGCTGGCGCTCGCCGCGGCGTGGCTGTTCGCGGCACTGACCGAGGCGCGCACCGGGGCGCTACGCGACTGGCTCAGACATCGAGTCCGAGGCGGGCGAGCGGGTGACCCACCGCCCCGCTGACCAAAGCCGCCTGTGCCGCGGTAAACGGCCACAGCTTCGACACAGGCCCCATCACCCGGTCGCGCAGCCACGGGATCGCTGCGCCGTCGGACTGATAGACCGGGGTCAGCAACCGGCTGAGCCCTTGATACAGCTGAATCTGGTCGCGGCGCAGCCGGATCGTTTCGGTGAGCGCATCGGACAGGGTGCGTGCGCGGCGCAGGCCGAGCGCCAGCGCATAGGCATCGAGCAGCGCCATGTTCGCGCCCTGCCCCAATTGCGGGCTGGTCGAATGCCAGGAATCGCCGAGATGGATCAGGCCGGGTTCGACCGGCTGGCGCAAGGTGCGGTGCGCGTAGCTGGCGAAGGTCAGCTGGTTGGAATCGGTAATCTGGTCGAGCAGCGGCGCGGTGGCGGGCCATAGCGCCAGCAACTCCGCCTTCCACGCGGCGAGGCCAGCCGCGCGCCAGTCGGCGAGGCGATCGCCCCGCAGCGACCAGAACAACGCCGCGCGGGGGCCGGTCGCATGGCGCGGCGTTCCGATCGGCAGCACGCCCGTCATCACGCTGGCGCGGCGATAGCGTTGCTGGAGCGCATCGGGGATGAACTCGCCCGCCCAGTCGAGATCGGCCCAGAGCGCGCCGAACGCCAATGGACGGGTCGCGGGGACGAGCGGGGAGCGGCTGCCCATCGCGTCGACGATCAGGTCGAAGCGCCCTGACGGTGCGCCGTCGGCGAAGTGCAGCCGACCGTCCGCGCATGCCGTGATCGCCCGACCGGCTTCGATTTCGATCCCCTCGGCCAGCACGGCGTCGTGGAGGATCGCGAACAAGGTTGCGCGGTGGACGCCGATGCCTACGCCGCCGCGTTTCAACGCGGCGTAGCGCACGTCGAGCACGCAGTGCTTCCCGGCATGACCGATCAGCCGCGCGACCGGCGCGCCGCGCGCTAGCAATTCGGCTTCCAGCCCCAGCGCGCGCAGCACGGCCTGACCGGTCGGCTGGATCAGCAGGCCCGAGCCAAGCGGGCGGGGCGTGTCGAAGCGCTCGAACAAGGTGACGCGATGGCCGTCGCGGTGGAGCAGCAAGGCGGCGGCCAGCCCGGCGGTGCCGCATCCTGCCACCGCGATGTCGCGCGGGGGCAGCTTAGTCCTCCACAGGTCGCGCCGGGCTGGCGCGGTCGGAGACCATGCGCTGCCCGTCGATTACGATCGGGCTGGCGACGCCCGGCAGGCCCTCCGCCGCGATCTGCATGCCGCGCGCGATCACCTGCGGGTCGGCGAACACCTCATCGACCGTGTTGATCGGCCCGGCGGGCACGCCCTGAGCCTCAAGCGCGTCGGACAGCGCCTGTTTGGTCCAGCTCGCAACTGCCGCCTGGATCGGTGCGATCAGCCGGGCGCGGTTGCGCACCCGCGCCGGGTTGGTCGCGAAATCGGGGTCGTCGGCGAGGGTGAGGCCGAGCACGGTGCACAGCTTGCGGAACTGCGAATCATTGCCGACCGCGATGATCAGGTCGCCGTCGCTGGCGGTAAACGCCTGATAGGGGGCGAGGTTGGCGTGGCCATTGCCCATCCGGTGTGGCACTTTGGCCGGGTTGGCCATCCAGTTCAGCGCCTGATTGGCGAGCACCGCGACCTGGGTGTCGAGCAGTGCCATGTCGATGTGCGCGCCAACTCCGCTCGCATCGCGCTGGCGCAGCGCGGCAAGGATCGCGACAGCGGAATAGACGCCGGTGAAGATGTCGGCATAGGCGATCCCCGCCTTTTGCGGTGGGCCATCGGGCTCGCCGGTCAACGACATGATCCCGCCCATTCCCTGAATGATGAAATCATAACCGGCGCGATGCGCGTAGGGACCGGTCTGGCCGAAACCGGTGATCGAACAGGTGATGAGGCGCGGGTTGAGCGCGGCGAGGCTGGCATGGTCGAGGCCATATTTGACGAGGCCGCCGACCTTGTAATTTTCGATCACGACATCGGCATCGGCGACCAGTGCGCGGACTTCGGCCTGTCCCTCAGGCGTCGCAATATCGATAAAGCGGGCGGTCTTGCCGCGATTGGCCGAGTGGTAATAGGCGGCGTCGCGGCTTACCCCGTCGCTGTCATGCAGGAAGGGTGGACCCCAATGGCGGGTGTCGTCGCCCGCGCCGGGGCGCTCGACCTTGACCACTTCGGCCCCCAGATCGGCGAGCAACTGCCCGCACCACGGCCCGGCAAGGATGCGGGCGAGTTCGACCACCTTGACGCCGGCGAGCGGTTTCATGCGCGACAGATCTCGTACACGACATGGTCGGGGAAGACCTGTCCGCCGCCGCGATGCTGGCGACCGGGGATCAGCCGTCCGCCGATCTTCTCCATCGCCCCGCGCGAGCGGAGATTGCCCTGTCCGACGATGAAGACCACGCGATGCACGAAGCGGTGGATATGGCTGAGCATCAGCCGCTTGATCTCGCGGTTATAGTGCCCGCCCCAATAGGCGCGGGCGATGAAGGTCCAGCCGATCTCGATCTCGTCTTCCTCAGGCACCCAGCAATCATAGCGGCTCGACCCGATGACCGCGCCGCTCGCCTTGTCGAGGATCGCGAGCCCGCCGCCGCACGCCAGCGCGTCCGCAAAGAACTTGCGGAACACCGGCTCCTGCCAGCGGTCGTTCGCCGGATGGAGTTCCCAGATCAGCGGGTCCGACGCGACGGCGAAGAGGGCGTCCCAATCGTCCGCAACGAGGGGGCGAATGGTGACCAACGCGCCCTCAAGAATTGGCTGCCGATCCGGCTCCATCAGAACGCGGCAATCCCGGTGATCGCGCGACCCAGGATCAGGCCGTGGACGTCGTGTGTGCCCTCATAGGTGTTGACCGTTTCGAGGTTGATCGCATGCCGCATCACATGGAATTCGGCCGAAATGCCGTTGCCGCCATGCATGTCGCGCGCGACGCGGGCGATATCGAGCGCCTTGCCGCAATTGTTGCGCTTGATGATGCTGATCGCCTCGGGCGACAGCGTGCCTTCGTCGAACATCCGGCCCGCGCGCAATGCAGCCTGCAGGCCGAGCGCGATTTCGGTTTCCATGTTCGCCAGCTTGAGCTGCACCAGCTGGGTCGCGGCGAGCGGGCGGCCGAACTGATGGCGGTCGAGCGTATATTGCCGCGCGGCCTGCATGCACGCTTCGGCCGCGCCCATCGTGCCCCAGGCGATGCCATAGCGCGCGCGGTTGAGGCAGCCGAATGGACCCTTGAGCCCCTGAACCTCGGGGAGCAGCGCGTCTTCGCCGACTTCCACGCCGTCCATCACGATTTCGCCGGTGATCGACGCGCGCAGGCTCAGCTTGCCCTCGATCTTCGGCGCCGAAAGCCCCTTCATCCCCTTTTCGAGGACGAAGCCCTTGATCCCGCCGCCATGTTCGTCGCTCTTGGCCCAAACGACGAAGACGTCGGCGATCGGCGAATTGGTGATCCACATCTTCGCGCCGGTCAGCTTGTACCCGCCGTCGATCTTGACCGCGCGGGTGCGCATTCCGGCGGGGTCGCTGCCGGCATCGGGTTCGGTCAGGCCGAAACAGCCGACCCATTCGCCGCTCGCCAGCTTGGGCAGATATTTGCGCTTCTGCTCCTCGGTCCCATAGGCATGGATCGGGTGCATCACGAGGCTCGACTGCACGCTCATCGCGCTGCGATAGCCCGAGTCGACCGCCTCGACCTCACGCGCGACCAGGCCATAGGCGACATAGCCGAGGCCCGCGCCGCCATAGGTTTCGGGAATGGTCGGGCCGAGCAGGCCGAGCTGGCCCATCTCCGACATGATCTCCCGGTCGAAATTCTCGTCGAGAAATGCGCGGGTGACGCGCGGCAGCAGCTGTTCCTGCGCATAGGCACGCGCCGCGTCGCGGACCATGCGCTCTTCGTCGGTCAGCTGTGCGTCGAGCGCGAACGGATCCTGCCAGTCGAACCGGCCCATCTCGGCCATCTTACTCTCCCTGAACGGTTTTTTGTGCGGATGCAGTGGGTGCGGTCGCGCCGGAAACCGGCTGTGCCTTCCCCTCGATCGCGGCATCTTCAAGCGTGTCGAGCGCGCGCCGCGTCGCGATGTAGCGGCCCGCCGCCGCCATCCAGCTTTCCGCGCCCTGCGCGCCGGGCAGGCGCGAGACTTCGGCCAGCGCGGCCTCGACATGCCCCTGTCCCAGCAGACGGCGTGCGCGCGCCAGCCGTTCGCGTGGGTGGGGGCTGGGGGCGTCCTGCTTGCGGATGATGACAAGCGTCGTCAGCTCGCGCTGGATCGCGCTCAGCCAGCCGTCATCGGGCTGCGAGGTCGAGAGGCGCGGGGCGATCTGGTCGAATGCGACGCGCAAATCCTCCAGCGTGACCGGTTCGGTCGAAGCGGACAGCACGGTCGCGACGGCTTCGGGCGCGGCGGTGCCCAGACGGCGGCGCAACTCATTGGCGATGATGCCGAGCTCCTCGCCGCGCTCCAGCGCGCGGCGGGCACCGAACACCAGCATCATCGCTTCGGCGCGCCCGGCATAGCTGGCCGCCACCCGGGCATCGGCATCGGTTGCCTTGAGCCGGGCGTCGAGCGATTCGAGCCGGGCGGCGAGCGCCTGTTCGCGCGCCGCCAGCGTGGCGACGTCCATCCCCGGTGCTGTGACCGGCGCGGCGGAGATCGGTGGCTGGACGACCGTGGCGGGCGCGGCGGCGGGTTGGCCCCACCAGTCGCCGGCGCGGAACACCACGGCCATCACTGCCAGACCGGCAATGAACGCGATCAGCACCGCGCCAAGGATCGTCATCAATGGATTGCCGCGCGCGGGGGCGGTGGGAACCGGAGCGTCGGGGGTCATGGCCTGCTTATTCTCCCGATGCGCTCAAGGGTCAATCGCCAGCCGCTGCGCAACGTCGATCAATGCGGCGTCGTCGGGCCGCGGGGCAATGGCAACGCGGTCCCATCCGTGCCCATCGGCATCGGCAGCGCGCGCGCTGATCGCCGCGATGCGGAGCGATGCGCGGGGGATGCGATGGGCGTCGAGCTGGGTTGCCAATTGCCGGGTTGCGCGGGCGGAATGGACCAGGGCAACCGTACCGGACAGGCTCTGCGCCTGCGCGCCGGTGAGCGCAACGGCTTCGCTGGCATAGACCGGAATGATTGCGCGGATGGCCGGATGTTCGATCGCGGTCCGGTCGCGCCCGGCCAGCCACAGCAGCCGTTGGGACCAGGGCTGGCGGGCAAGCAGGGCATCGACGCCGTGCTGGCCGCTTTCGATCACGCGCAGACCGGCGCGCTCGGCGGCGCGCGCGGTTTCCGGCCCCACCGCCACTACGGGCAGGTGGGCGAGCGCGGAAAGCCCCACTCCTCCATGCCGCGCGGCGTTGGCGCTGGTCAGCAGCAACGCATCGAAACTGGCGGGATCGGGCGGGGTCCAGCCGAGCGGGACGACCGCGAACAGCGGCAGTAGCAGCGGATCGAGCCCCGCTGCGCGCACCCGCTCCGCCGTTGAGGTCCCCCCCGGCTCCGGGCGCAGAATGGCAATCGGCCGCGTCAATGGCAGAACAGGCGGCGCAGCTGCGGCGAGGCACTGGACAACAAAGCTTGCGCATGGTCCGCCGCTTCCTCCGGGGTGCCGGAGAGACCGCGACGGTCGATGCGGACATGCTCCGACCCATCCTCCCGCAGGATTTCGGCGCGCAGGCGCAGCCCGTCGGGCTCGACCGTCGCCAGCGCCGCAATCGGGGAGTGACAATCGCCGCTGATCGCCGCGAGTAGGGCGCGCTCGGCCCAGACGCAGCGTTCGGTGAGTGCGTCGCCAATGGCCGCGACATGGATGCGGGTTGCGGAATCGTCGGCGCGCACCTCGATCCCGACCGCGCCCTGCGATGGGGCGGGGAGCAGCTGATCGGTGTCGATCGCAACGCCGACATCGCCATAGCCCAGCCGGTCGAGCCCGGCGGCGGCGAGCAGGGTGGCATCGGCCTCTCCCGCCGCAACCTTCGCCCGGCGCGTATCGACATTGCCGCGCAGGGGCAGGATGGTCAGATCCGGGCGCAGGCGGCGCAGCTGTGCGGCGCGGCGCGGCGAGCTGGTTCCGATCCGCGCGCCGTGGGGCAGCGCACTGATCGACTCGGCCCCGATCAGCCGGTCGCGGACATCGGCGCGCGGCAGCATTGCGGCGACCGCGATTGTGTCCGGGCGGATCGTCTCGACATCCTTCATCGAGTGCACGGCCAGGTCGATCTCGCCATCGAGCAGCGCGCGGTCGAGCTCCTTGGTCCACAATGCCTTGCCGCCGATCTCGGCGAGCGGACGATCCTGCACGCGGTCGCCGGTGGTGCGGATCGGCACGATTTCGACCGCTTCCGGCGCCCAGCCATGCGCAGTGAGCAGCGCATCGCGGACCATATTGGCCTGAACAAGGGCGAGCGGCGAACCGCGAGTACCGAGACGGAGAAGCATGATGGCCGTCTAGCGAAGCGTTTGGGCGATGTCGAAGGGGTCAGGGAATCTCGAACAATCCGGCCGCGCCCATGCCGCCGGCGGTACACATCGACACGACGACCCAGCGTACCCCGCGCTTGCGTCCCTCGACCAAGGCATGGCCGATCAGCCGCGCGCCGGTCATGCCGAACGGGTGGCCGATCGCGATTGCGCCGCCATTGACGTTGTACCGCTCGGGATCGATGCCGAGATGGTCGCGGCAATAGAGGCACTGGCTGGCAAACGCCTCATTGAGTTCCCACAGGCCGATGTCCGCGACCGAGAGGCCAGCGCGGTCGAGCAGCTTTGGAATCGCGAAAATGGGGCCGATGCCCATTTCGTCGGGGCCGCAGCCTGCCGCCTGAAAGCCGCGATAGATGCCAAGGATGTCCTTGCCCTCGGCCTGCGCGGTGGCGCGGTCCATGACGATCTGGGCGGCGGCGCCGTCGGACAGCTGGCTGGCATTGCCCGCGGTGATGTGACGGCCCTCCCCGATCACCTGCCCGCCCTTCCACACGGTTTTCAGGCCGGCGAGCGCTTCGGCGGTTGTGCCGGGGCGGATGCCCTCGTCCTGGGCAACGGTGACGGTCTCGCTGCCGGTGCGGTTGCCGTCCTTGTCGAACAGCGCCTTTTCGACCGTGATCGGCGCGATTTCCTCGACGAACGCGCCCTTCGCCAGCCCTGCTTCCGCGCGCTGCTGGCTCTGCGCGGCATAGGCGTCCTGTGCTTCCCGGCTGATGCCATAGCGTTCGGCGACGATCTCGGCGGTTTCGATCATCGCCATATAGGCGTGCGGCTCGTTGGCGAGCACCGATTGGTTGGCGAAGCGCGGTGCGTCTTTGGTTACCGTCAGGCTGATTGATTCCATGCCGCCGGACAGCGCGACATCGATATCGCCCGCGATGATCGAGCGCGCCGCCAGCGCCAGTGCGGTGAGGCCGGAGCCGCATTTGCGGTCGAGCGTGAAGGCGGGAACGCTCTGCGGAAGTCCGGCGGCGAACACCGCCATGCGCCCGGCATTGCCCCCCTGCGTCCCCCATTGATTGCCGACACCCCAGAAAATGTCGTCGATGCGGGCCGGGTCGATCCCCGCGCGCGCGACCGCGGCGTTCATCACATGCGCGGCGAGGACCGGCGCCTCGGTCGCGTTGAACGCGCCGCGATACGCCTTGCCGATGCCGGTGCGGGCGGTGGAGACGATCGCGGCTTCGCGCATGGACATCCTCTCATTCGTATATCGGGTATGGCGATCCTTTATCGCGCGTGACGCTGCATTGGAAGAGTCAGTCGGTGAAGGTCGGCGCGCGCTTCTGCATATTGGCCATCACCGCCTCCATCTGGTTGGGTGAGCGGAGCAGCTTGGCCTGCTCGGCACTTTCGGCGACCAAGATCGGCCCGGCGCTGGCATCGGCAGCGAGGTTGGCGAGGCGCTTGGCGGCGCGGATCGCATCGGGATTGCGTCCGGCAATCGCGGCGGCAATGTCCATCGCGGCGGCATAGGGCGCGTCGGAAAGATGCGTGACGAAACCGAGCGCCGCCGCCTCCGCCGCATCGAACTCACGCGCAGTATAGGTAAGCTCGCGCAGCACATCGTCGCGCACGGTCGTCCGCCACAGCGCAAACCCGGCCATGTCGGGGACGATGCCCCATTTCATCTCCATGATCGAACAGCGCGTGTCCGGCGCCATGATGCGTATGTCCGCGCCAGACATGATCTGAAACCCCCCGCCGAACGCAATTCCGTGCACCGCCGCGATCACCGGCACGGGCAAGGTGCGCCAGCCCCACGCGACCTGCTGGAACAGGTTCGCCTCACCATGGCTGCGGGCGTGGATGTCGAGGTCAGTGCCGCCGCCCGCCATGCTCGCCATGTCGAGCCCGGCGCAGAACGCCTTTCCCTCGCCCGACAGCACCACCGCACGCAGGCCCGGCGTCGCCGCGAGCTGGTCGATCGCGTCGGCGATCCCTGCGAACATGGCCGGGTCGAGCGCGTTCATCTTGTCGGGGCGCGCCAGCCGGACATCGGCGATGCCGTTGGCGATATGGATGGTTACGCGCTGTTCGGTCATGAATCCTCTCCGCTCGATCTTGCTTTACGCTTACGTTAACTCGCGACGAGGCGATAGCCCAGCCCCTTGCGACCCTCGATCAGCGCGGTGGGGAACGGGCGGTCGAGCTTGGCGCGCAGGTTCGAAACATGCACCGCGACGACATTGGTGCCGGGGTCGAAGCGCAGCCCCCAGACTTGCTCCAATAGCTCGCTGCGGGGAACGAATCGCCCGCGCGCCTCGGCCAGGTAGCGCAGCAGCGCGAATTCACGCGGGACCAGCGCGATCTGCGTCCCCGACCGGGTGGCGGTGCGTGCGACCGGGTCGAGCGTCAGCGTGCCGACCGTGAGCGGGGTGGCGGCGTGGCGGCGCACCCGAACATCGACGCGCGCGGCGAGCTCATCGGGGTCAACTGGAACCACCACCGCGTCGGACGCGCCGGCATCGAGCGCCGCGACCAGTGCAGCGCGATTCTGCGTGAGCGCGATCTGCGGGACTGGCCCGGCCATGATCGCGCGCCCGATCTGCCATCGACACAGGATCGCCGCGACATGCGGCGCCGGTGCGGGGCGGGCGTAGCCGATCTCGAGCCGATAGCCCCGCGCGCGCATGGCGTGGTCAAGCCACGGTATCTCGACTTCGGATAGAATCACCGGGCCCACCGGGCGCTTTTGCGCGGTCCGGCAGCCCGCTGTCTGCCGCAGATGGGTCCAAAGCGGGGTGATCGGGCGCGGCGCAGGCGATCAGCGCGAGCGCTTCGGGGCAGTCCGGTCGCGCCGATGCGAGCGCGGCGAGTGCGGTGGCGCGCATGCGTGGATGCGGGTGGCGGCGGGCGAGATGGTCGATCAGGTCGAGGCCGTTGCCGCCGCCCAGATGCGCGGCAAGGGTGGCCAGCCCCTCCGATGGCGCGGTGGTCAGGACCTCCGCAATGCCGCCGGTCGCGGGGTCGAAGCGGTGCTGGTCGATCCAGCGGTGCGACGGATGGCTGCCAAGGATGTTGAGCGTGACCGAAAATGCGTCGGGCGGCAGCTGCGCGTGCACGTCGCGGCACATGCGGTAGAGCATCAGCTGCCCCTGCGCGATCCGGCGGCGGCCGGTAAAGCGGATCGGTTCCTGCGGGCGTGCGGGATCGCGCTCCCAATAATCGCTCCAATAGCCCGGCCCGAGATAGCCATAGGTCAGGAACGGGAAATTATGGTCGTGCGCCATGCCATAGACGAACGGCGCGGTGCCGCTTGCCTGGACGATGCCGTCATCGGCCGACGGCCAGAAATTGGCGCGTAGGACGAAGCGGCCATTGGGCGGACGCAGCAGAAACACCTGCGCGCCATAGCTGTTGGCGGCGCCCTGTCCGGCACAGCGCGTCTTGAGTTCGGCGATGGCGAGGTCGGCGAGGAAATCCCGGTTGCGTCCAAGCCGCGCGAGCAGCGGGCCGAGCGCGGCGAAGCTCTCTTCGTCATGCGGGTCGAACGGGGTGGTCGCTAGTGCCTCGACCAGTTCGTCGAGCGTCATCGCGCTGCCCGCGCCGGGATCGATCATGCGGGTCATGCGACCGCCAGCCGTGCGTCGAGCCGGTCGAGCGTCTGCGCCGCAGCGGCGCATACCGCCGGATCGGGATCCGTCGCCGCCATCTCCGCCAGCCGGGGTCGGGCGGCGCGCGCATCGAGCATCAGCCATTCGCGCATTGCGGCCCAGCGCAGGTGAAAGGCGGGATCGCGGGTCATCCTGTCGAAGCTGTCGGCGGCATCGCTTCGCCCACTGGCGCGCAACAGCGCGAGCAGCAGCTCGGCACGCGAGGCCCGGTCATCGGCGGTCGCGCTGCGGATGGGTGTGCCGTCGGCGATCGCGAATTCGTGGATCAGCGGATCGGCGCCTGGCTTGGCGGTTGCGGTAATCGCGACGACGTCGCTGGCAGCCGCGACGATCAGCCGCCCTTCGCGCCGTCCGTCCAGCGCGATCAGGTCGCCGTCGGCCAGCTGCAGGGGCGCGATTTCGACGCAGCGGCGCGGCGCGGGATCGGCCAAGCGCCATCGCCGCACCTCTGCGTGTCCGCCGCGGATATAGCGGGTCAGCGCGCGCCGACCCGACAGCACGACCGTGGCTGGAGGATCGATTCGGGCCAGCGCCGCTGCCGAAGTCACGCTGGCGGTTAGCGTCACGCCGGGCAGGTCGGCGAGCACCACCGCCGTGCGCAGGGCGTCACGGGTCATGCGCAGCGCTGGATCGAACCATGGGTCGGCGCGCAGGGCGTCGACCAGCGGGGCGATCAGATCGGCGATCAAGTCGCTATCGGCCAGTAACGCGCGCGCCTGTTCCAGCACCGCATCGGCATCGTCGAGCCCGTCGAACCGCGCTGCGACGCGCTCGCGCACGGCGTCGGTAAAAGCGGTATTGGCACAGGTCGATCGCGCAAGCGCTCCCGGCACGGACGTCACAATCAGGTGTCGTAAACGATGATGACGATTGCGACCATCATCTCGAAAATCTCGTCCCCGGCAATTTCCGAAGCGCGGATCGCGCCGTGCATCGCGACCTGAGTGCCCAGCGTGGCGATGTCGGACAGTGCGAGCGTCAGCATGGTCGGTCCCCCATTTGATGATGGGGTCAGGCTAGGCGGGGACGTCGCAATGGCTGAGTTAATTCGACTTTATGTTGCGGGTGCCCCCGGCTTGCCGTGCGTCGCTCTGCCCGCTAGCGCGCAGGGCATGAGCGCCGCGCCGATCCCCTTTGACCCCCAACGCTTCTTCACGCACCGCATCGGCGGGCATGGCGACGCGCTGGGCATCCGCTATCGCGCGCATGGGCCCGACTGGTGCGAGTTGGCCTTGCCGTTCGATCCGAAGCTGATCGGCGATGTCGAGCGCGGGGTGCTGGCGTCGGGGCCGATCATTACCCTGCTCGACATGGCGACCAGCGTCGCGGTGTGGATGAAGCGCGGCGGGTTCCTGCCGCATGCGACGCTCGACCTGCGCGTCGATTATCTGCGGCCCGCGGTCGCGGGGCGCGAGGTGATCGGGCGGGGCGAATGCTATCGCGTGACGCGCTCGGTCGGCTTCGTGCGCGGCGTGGCGCATGATGGCGACCCCGACGATCCGGTCGCGCATGTCGCGGGCACGTTCATGTTCATGGAGGGCGCGGCATGAGCTTTGCGTTGCCGCCCTATGCGCAGCTGCTCGGCATCACGATCGCGCGCGGGGAGGGGCCGCCGATCCTCGACATGCCGTTCGGTAGCGGCGTGTTGGGTCGCCCCGGATTTGTCCATGGCGGCGCGCTGTCGGGGCTGCTCGAAATGGCGGCAGTCGCGGCGCTGCGGCATGCGCTGGCGGCGGAGGATCGCGAAGGCGCACGGATCAAGCCGGTCAATGTCACCGTCGACTTCATGCGCGGCGGGCGGGAGAAGGTGACGCGCGCGCAGGGCAAGGTCAGTCGCCTCGGCAACCGCGTCGCCAATGTCGAGGCGTTTGCGTGGCAGGACGATCCGGACCGCCCGGTGGCGGCGGCCCGGATGAACTTCCTGATAAGTTAGACTCGTTTTCATTTGGGCGGCACCGGCCCGCTCCCCCACCCGGCCACCCAACGACAGTGTATTCTATGGGTGGCCGGGTGCGGGTAGCCCCGCAAAGTATTACTTTGCGGGGACCCCGTGGGGGAGCGGGCCGGTGCCGTTCAGCGAAGCTGAAAACGAGTCCGGCGCTACTTCCGCGTCAGCTTGAGCAGCCGCCCTCCGGCCCCGCGCCCGCCATCTTCGAGCAGCCAGATCGCGCCGTCCGGACCTTCCTCAACCTCGCGGATGCGCGCACCCATCGACCACTGGTCGCCCTTGGCGGCGCTGGTTCCGGTGACGTCGACGCGGACCAAAGCCTTACTCGACAGGCCGCCGATGAACAGATCGCCCTTATATTGCGGGAACATCTTGCCCGAATAGACGATCAGGCCGCCGGGCGAGATTGCCGGGTTCCATGACACTTTGGGTGCCTCGAACTCGGGGCGTGTGCTGTGGTCGGGGATGTCGCGGCCGTCATAATGGTCGCCGTCGGAGACGATCGGATAGCCATAGTTGCGGCCGGGCAGCACCAGATTGACCTCGTCACCGCCCCTCGGCCCCATTTCCTGCTCCCACAAATTGCCGGCGCTGTCGAATGCGAGGCCGTGCAGGTTGCGATGGCCATAGGACCAGACTGCAGGGTGAAAGCCCTTCGCGGTCAGGCCGGGATCGCCCGCCGGTTTGCCGTCGAGGGTCAGGCGCAGCATCTTCCCGAGTGTGGACTTGGGGTCCTGTGCCGGGTCGAACTTCTGACGTTCGCCATTGGCGAAGAACAGATGCTTGCCGTCGGGCGCGAAGGCGATGCGGCCCGAATAATGGCCGCTGCCCTCGACATAGGGGCTGGCCTGGAACAGCCGCTCAACCTTGGTCAGTGTCGGCGCGGCACCGTCGGTCAGCACCGCGCGGGCGAGGACGACGCCCTTCCCGCCCTGTCCGGCTTCGGAGAAGCTGAAATACACACGCTTGCTCTTGGCATAATCGGGGGCGAGCAGGATTTCCTTGAGCGCGCCTTGCCCAGCGCTGTCGACCGCCGGGACGCCGCTCACTTCGGTCTTGGTCTTGCCGTCGGCGCTCAGCAGGATCAGCTTGCCGACCTTTTCGGTCACCAGCATGCGGCCGTCGGGCAGGAAGGTCATCGACCAGGGCGCGTCGAAATCGGCGACCGGGGTGACGGTGAAGGGCAGGCCGTCCGCTCCGCCTGCCGTCTCCTGGCTATTGCCGGGCTGGGCGGCGGTGCAGGCGATCAGCACGAACGGTATGGCGGCAATCGGTAACAGGCGCATCATATCCTCCCTGGGGCAATGTCCGCAACGCGCGGGATGCGCCGATGTTGCATGCCGAGCGGCGTCCGAAAAGGGGGCCGAAGGGGCAGAGTCGAACGCCTTGCCGTTCGCGCGCCGTGCGGTTATAGAGGCGCTGTTCTCGACATTGGAAACTTGGCGAGGTCGGCCCCAGCGGGTCCGGCGGCGACGGGGTGTTTCCGGTGGTTTTGGAGTTTTTGCGTTGGCCGACCTGGCAGTCCTGACCGATATCATCGAGCCCGAGGCGCGTGCGCTCGGCTTCGATTTGGTGCGCGTCAAGCTGTTCGGCGGCGCGGGCGACCGCACGCTGCAGGTGATGGCCGAGCGGCCCGACACCCGCCAGCTGAACATCGACGATTGCGCCGACCTGTCGCGGCGCATCTCCGACCGGCTGGACGAACTCGAGGAAGCGGGCCGCGACCCGATCCCCGAAGCCTATCGGCTGGAAGTCAGCTCGCCCGGCATCGACCGGCCGCTGACTCGCCTGAAGGATTTCGCGGACTGGCAGGGGCATGAGGCCCGCATCACGCTCGCCGAGAAGATCGACGGGCGTAAACAGTTCAAGGGCGACCTTGCCGGGGTTGAGGGCGAGTTGATCGCGATCACCGACGGGCACGGGCTGACCCACAATATCGCCTTTGCGACCATCGAGGACGCAAAGCTCGTGATTACCGACCGGCTGATTGCCGCAACCAAGCCGCTCTCGACCGAGGGCGCGGACGAATTCGAAGCAGAGGAACAGGACTGATGGCCACCGCCATTTCCGCCAACAAGGCCGAGCTGATCGCTATCGCCAATTCGGTGGCGACCGAGAAGATGATCGACAAGGCGATCGTCATCGAGGCGATGGAGGACGCGATCGAACGCGCCGCCAAGAACCGCTACGGCGTCGAGAACGACATCCGCGCGAAGCTGGACCCGATGACCGGCGATCTGCGCCTGTGGCGCGTGGTCGAGGTGGTCGAGGCGGTCGACGACTATTTCAAGCAGGTTGACCTCAAGGGCGCGCAGAAGATCCAGAAGGACGCCAAGGTCGGCGACTTCATCGTCGATCCGCTGCCCCCGATCGAATTCGGCCGCATCCAGGCGCAGGCGAGCAAGCAGATCATCTTCCAGAAGGTCCGCGATGCCGAGCGCGAGCGCCAGTTCGAAGAGTTCAAGGATCGCCAGGGTGAGATCATCACCGGCGTCGTCAAGCGCGTCGAGTTCGGCCATGTCGTGGTCGACCTGGGCCGCGCCGAGGGCGTGATCCGCCGCGACGCACAGATCCCGCGCGAAGTGGTCCGTGTCGGCGACCGCGTGCGCAGCCTGATCCTGAAGGTCGTGCGCGAGACGCGCGGGCCGCAGATTTTCCTGAGCCGCGCACACCCCGACTTCATGAAGAAGCTGTTCGCGCAGGAAGTCCCGGAAATCTATGACGGGATCATCGAGATCAAGGCCGCCGCCCGCGATCCGGGTTCGCGCGCCAAGATCGGTGTCATCTCGCACGACTCCAGCATCGACCCGGTCGGCGCCTGCGTTGGCATGAAGGGCAGCCGCGTGCAGGCGGTCGTGCAGGAAATGCAGGGCGAGAAGATCGACATCATCCCGTGGTCGCCCGACACCGCGACCTTCGTCGTCAACGCGCTGCAGCCGGCCAATGTCGCGCGCGTCGTCATCGACGAAGAGGATGACCGCATCGAAGTGGTCGTTCCCGACGATCAGCTGAGCCTCGCCATCGGTCGTCGCGGCCAGAATGTCCGCCTCGCCAGCCAGCTGACCGGCAAGGCGATCGACATCATGACCGAGACGGATTCGAGCGAGAAGCGCCAGCAGGAATTTGTCGCCAACAGCGAGATGTTCCAGAACGAGCTCGACGTCGACGAAACGCTCGCCCAGCTGCTGGTCGCCGAAGGCTTCAGCCAGCTCGAGGAAGTCGCCTATGTCGAGATCGACGAACTGGCGAGCATCGAAGGGTTTGACGACGATCTGGCGAGCGAGCTGCAGAGCCGCGCCGCCGAGGCGCTGGAGCGGCGCGAGGAAGCCAATCGCGAAGCCCGCCGCGCGCTGGGCGTCGAGGACGAGCTGGCGACCATGCCCTATTTGACCGAAGCGATGCTGGTCACGCTGGGTAAGGCCGGGATCAAGACGCTCGACGACCTCGCCGATCTCGCCACCGACGAGCTGGTCGCCAAGAAGCGCGCCGAACCGCGTCGTCGCGGCGATGGCCCGGCGGCCCCGGTGCGCGAGCAGGACAAGGGTGGCGTGCTCGGCGAATATGGCCTGAGCGACGAGCAGGGCAATGAGATCATCATGGCCGCCCGCGCGCACTGGTTCGCCGACGAGGAGCCCGCTGCGTCGGGTGGGGAGGACGCAATTGCGGACTCCGAACAATGAGCGCCCGGTTGAACTGACGGACGGTCAGCGTGCGGATGGGGGTCCCATCCGCACCTGTATCCTCTCGCGCGAGGGTCAGCCTCGCGACGGGCTGATCCGGCTTGCCGTGTCGCCCGACGGTGATGTCTTGCCTGACGTCCGTGCCAAAGCACCGGGGCGCGGGGCATGGATCGGCGTCGATCGCGCGACACTCGAGGCGAGCGGCAAGCAGCTGCGCGGCGCGCTGTCGCGGGCGTTCAAGACGAGCGACCTCAACATCCCAGAGGATCTTGGCGCGCGCATCGTCGTGCAGCTTGAGCGCGCGTTCCTCGACCGGCTCGGGCTGGAGGCCAAGGCAGGGTATGTGGTGATCGGCGGCGAGCGGATCGAGAAGGCCGGACGGATGGGCAAGCTGCATCTGCTGTTGCACGCCGCCGACGCCGGGGCGGACGGCTCGCGCAAGCTCGACCAGGCGCTGCGCGTCGGCACCGATCGCGAGGGCTCCGGGGACACGGGGTTCACATTGCCGTTCCCGCGCACCATATTGTCCTTGGCGCTTGGCCGCGAAAATGTGGTACATGCAGGCCTGACCGACCCACGAGCAGCGGGGCGGGTGCGCGACGCACTCGACCGACTGCTCCATTTTATCGGACCCGACCCGGCCCCATAGCCTTGCGAAACCCGCTCGCAAGGCGCATCGGGCCTTGCGGCGATCTGAACGAACGACGAAGAACGACAGGATTAGAGACTTGAGCGATACCGAAAACGACAAGCCGAAACTCGGAATGCGCCAGCCGCTGGGGCTGAAGCGCACGGTCGAGACCGGCAAGGTGAAGCAAAGCTTCAGCCACGGACGCTCGAACACCGTCGTGGTCGAAGTGAAGCGCCGCCGCATGCTCGGCCCGCAGAGCGGGACCACGACCGAAGAAGCGGCACCGCCGCC
>VYKW01000304.1_pt1 | contig 19704 bp, 17 predicted proteins | sample 5114451 | NCBI WGS metagenome assembly VYKW01 (sample SAMN12291784, study PRJNA351875) | freshwater metagenome | isolation source: freshwater lake | place: USA: Michigan, Gull Lake | collected 2013-08-08
CGCCTGCGTGTAGGTCTTCGCCTCGATCAGCTTCTCCGTCCCCCGGTGCAAAAGCCCTACGTGAGGGTCCACCCGCTCCACCACTTCGCCGTCCAATTCCAAAACCAGACGCAACACCCCGTGCGCCGCCGGATGCTGCGGCCCGAAGTTGATATTGAACTGGCGGATTTCGGTTTCAGGCATGGATGTCACTCATGTCCCGGAGCAGCGATCATGGCAAGAAACTCCGCCTCGGTCAGCTTCCGGGTTGGGTTGGCGAACGCATAGGCGTCCGGTTTGCAGTCGACGTAAATCTCGGTCGTGAACACGAAGCCGGCAAGATCATCTATCGTACCAGCACTCACTCCGAAATAGCCGGCCGAGGGAGCGCTATAGAACAAATGCGACCCGCACTCCCGGCAAAAGGACCGCGTGCCCCAGTCGGACGACTTGTATAGGGAGACATAGTCGCGTCCCGTCACCTCGGCCTCCCCCGCCGCCTTCACCGACAGTCCCGGCCCGCCGCCCCAGTGCTGGCACATGCCGCAATGGCAGGCATCGATCTCTAGCTCGGCCGGAACGAATGTGTAGGTGACCTTCCCGCACAGGCACCGTCCGCTGCGTGTGGATTGCTCCGTCATGGCCCATCTCCTCTGCCGGAAGCGCCGCAGCGCTCAAACCTTTCCAACCACCGGAATTTCCCCAACACGGGCCCGCTTGGCCTTGTCGTTCACGCGGGAAACAAATCGCTCCCACGGAATGACCATCCGCTCATGGCGTCCCTCGCCGATCTTTTCCAGACCATCATGCGCCACAACCTTGAACGACACCCGCCGTCCCTGAATGCCGGTGCACTCCGCATCAACCGTCACAACCTGCCCCGGTACCGTTGCCGCGATGTGCGACACATCGATATGCACACCCAGGCTCCCCTCGCCGCCATCCAGATGCGGCTCCAGCACTTTCATGCACGCCCATTCCATAAGTCCGACCATGAACCCCGTCGCGAACACCGTCGGCATCTGTTGGAAGTCGTGGGCCTCCGGATAGAGATGCGGCACCGTCTTATTCGCCGGCACTTTGTAGTCGAGCCGCGCCGTATCGCCGACCTTCAAGGTCTCTTTCATTCCGGCGCCTCCACGTCGTTCACAATCCAGCGGGTCAACCGCGCAAGCCCGATAGCCCCGGCCCCGGCGGCCACGACGCCCGCCGAAAAACTGGTCCACGTGAGCGCATCCGCATACCCGATCACCCGGTAAAACAGTTCCCCAAGCCCCGCAACGATCAGCACCCCGGCGGGAATTGTCACATACGGCCAGCCAACACGCCACGCGGCAAGGCCTACAAGAGCGCCACCCAGCGCCCGCGGCCAGTCGAACACGACCGCGGCCACGAGGATCAGCCCGACAACCACTTTCGCCAGCAGATCCTCGGTATCCATATCCGCCTCACGTGTCGGCTGAAGACCGTCCCACCGCCGCTTCGCCGGCCGCGCCGCCCGCGATGTACCCAATGCTGACGTTATAGAACGACACGATGGATTCGCCCCCGTCCACCGTCCCGCATGCGAACTGCTTGGCCACCTTGGAAAACGGAAAGCACCAGTCGCCATTGTCGAAGCGTACGCCGATCTCGTCGCGCTCGTGCACGTCCCAGGCACCGCCGGCCGCCCGGATGACCGCTTCACCCAGATACGAGCCCAACACCGACACGAGGCTCGGCACGGCGTCAGGATCATCCATACGCCGCCGCTGCCGCTCGATGTACCCATCGACCCAAGCAACAGAGTCCGGCCCGAAGCCAAACGGCTGGATCCCGGAGATCGGCCCCAACTCGTCCACGACGAGCGCCGCGTTGCCGCGGATCATGGCAAGCCTCGGATCGTCTTCTGTCATGCCCATGGGCCCTCGCCTCGAAGGCGTTAAGAGCGCGTCGCCTTTTCATCGCCGGGTAGAACGTTGCCGGTCATGCCCTCCCACGGGCTTTCGAAATCGAACGTGCGAAATTCCTGGGTCAACTTCACCGGCTCATAGACGACCCGCTTCTTCTCGTCGTCGTAGCGCACTTCCACATAGCCCGTGAGCGGGAAGTCCTTGCGCAGCGGAAAACCCTGGAACCCGTAATCAGTCAGCAGCCGCCGCAGATCCGGATGGCCCGCGAACAGAATGCCGTACATGTCGTAGGCTTCGCGCTCGAACCAGTTGGCCGCCGCAAAAACCTCAACGACGCTCGCCACCGGCGTCACATCATCGGTCGAGAGCTTGACGCGAATTCGCTGATTGAGCCGCGGCGACAGCAGGTGATAGACCACATCGAAACGTTCGGCCCGCTCGGGATAATCGACGCCGCAAATGTCGATCAGAATTTCATACCGGCAGCGCCCGTCGTCGCGCAGAAACCGCAGAACGCGCGCGATCTGCTCCCGCTCCACCGTCAGCGTTAGTTCGCCGTAATGCACCGCCGACAACCGGATCGCCGCGCCGAGCTTCAGTTCGACGTATTCGCCCAGTTCTTTCAGAATTTCTGACATATCAGCGCTCAATCGTGCCGGTTCTGCGAATTTTGCGCTGCAAGAGCAGCACACCGTAAAGCAGCGCTTCCGCCGTCGGCGGGCAGCCGGGCACATAGACGTCCACGGGCACGATGCGATCACAACCGCGCACGACCGCATACGAATAGTGGTAGTACCCGCCCCCGTTCGCGCACGATCCCATGGAGATCACGTAGCGCGGCTCGGGCATCTGATCGTAAACCTTGCGCAGAGCCGGCGCCATTTTGTTCGTCAGCGTGCCGGCCACGATCATCACGTCCGACTGGCGTGGCGAGGCGCGCGGTGCAAAACCGAACCGCTCCAGGTCGTAACGCGGCATCGCCGCCTGCATCATTTCCACCGCGCAGCAGGCGAGCCCGAACGTCATCCACATGAGCGAACCCGTGCGCGCCCAGTTGATGAGATCGTCCGTTGTGGTGACGAGGAAGCCCTTGTCCGCAAGCTCATTCGAAATCGCGGTAAAGGTCGGGTCGTCCGGCTTGATGATACCAGGGCCACCGAGCCCTTCCTTGGCCGTCTCGTAAACCAGCCGCTCGCGATAGTCCGGCGGAACGATCAATCCCATTCGAGTGCTCCCTTGCGCCACTCGTAAATGAACCCAATGGTCAAGACGCCGAGGAACACCATCATCGACCAGAAGGCATAAACGCCCACATCCTTGAGCACGACAGCCCACGGAAACAGAAACGCCACTTCGAGATCGAAAATGATGAACAGGATCGACACGAGATAGAAGCGCACATCGAACTTCATGCGCGCATCGTCGAAGGCGTTGAAACCGCACTCATACGCGGACACCTTTTCCGGATCGGGGTTCTTCACCGCGACCAGGAACGGCGCAATCATCAAGATGCCCATAAAGGCCAGCGACACGCCGAGAAACACGGCGAGCGGCAGATAGTCGGTGAGCAGCAGATCCACCGGGTTCTCCTGGGGTCACGCCGCAGTCCAGCGCGGCGCATCGATCCCAACCCTGTTAGCCCACGCCCACCCCGGGCGCAACCAGACCAAAAGCCGCCAGCGCGACAGTCACGCCGCCGATCCACGCCGCCGATCAAAGAACTGACAAACGACGAGCGCCCCCGGCCCGAAGGGCCAGGACGAAAGGCGACCCTCCGGTGCTCGCCCGAGCGGCTGCGGGGATCAGCATTGCATGATCGGGTAGGTAGGCACCGGGCCAAAAGGCCCAAGCGCAAAGGGCGCCCGCCGCAGGCCCCACACAGCCTTGCCGAGTGTGGGCCCGCCGCAAGCGGCGCCCCGCCGGAGCTTGCCCGAGCGCAGCGAGGATCAGCAAGCGTGAGGCATAAAATGGCGCGAGAGACGGGACTTGAACCCGCGGCCTCCGCCGTGACAGGGCGGCGCTCTAACCAACTGAGCTACTCCCGCAAACCAAGCAGACGCGCAGGCGAACCGCACCGCGCGTGTCACGGGCCGTTCACTACGGGTTCGCTTAACCGAAGTCAAGCACGGTTCGGGTGTTTCCCGCGGCCAGCGTGCCCCTCCACCGGCCACACCTCACGCCGTCTGATCACCGCCGTTTAAGACCTCGCCGGTAGACTTGGCGGGTTGACGGCCGAGGGGTGGGCGGGACGGCATGCAGTCGAGCACGGGGTTGTATATCAGCAAGCTGGACCACGTCCGCGCGTGCGCGGCGTTCCTGGTCTATTGCTGGCACGTCGTCCATGTCCACGTGCCCTTCGAAACCGTGCCCGCCTTCGCCCCCTTCACCATGCTGGAGGAGGGCCATATCGGCGTCGCGCTGTTTATGACCCTGTCGGGCTACCTGTTCGCCAAGATCATCGACGGCCGCCCCATCGATCTCGCGCGCTTCTACCGCAACCGCTTTCTCCGCTTAGCCCCTCTGCTGTCCATTGTTCTGGCCTACTGGATGCTGCGCGGCGACATGAGCGTCGATAGCCTCCTCAAAGGCTTCTTCCTGCCGACGTGGCACAGCGGCGGCTGGTCCGTGGCCGTCGAATTGCACTTCTATCTGATGTTCCCCGCCATTCTCTGGCTGCAGCGTGGCCATCGCATCGGCGCACTCGTTGCCCTCTTCGCCGTCTCCATCTTGACCCGCTTCGCCGTCTGGTCGATCACAGGCAGCGTCCAGGCGTTCAGCTATTGGACCATCGGCGGCTGCATCGACCTCTTCCTGGCCGGCATGTTCTGGCACGAACTGTCAAAACGCGAAGGGGTCCGCCGCCACGCCGGTTGGCTCTTCGCCGGCACCCTGATCGTACTCATGGCCGCTTGGCACGCCTTCAACCTCGCCGGCGGCTTCTACGGTACCACCACTAGCCCGCTCTGGATCATCTTACCACCGTTGCAAGGCCTCGCCTTAGGTGCCGTCATCGTAGGCTATGAGAACACGCGCTTCCAACTCCCGCGCCCAGCCGATCGAGCACTCGCCAAAGTCGGCGAAGTCTCCTACTCGATCTACCTGCTGCACTTCATCTTCTACCCGACGATCGTGAAACAGTTCGCCAACGCCGGCGTCGACATGGCCAGCTTCGCAATCGCGCTCGCCGTCGCGGCCCTCACCTTCCCGCTGATCGTGGGGATTGCGATGCTGTCATACCGCTACATCGAACAACCGTTCCTGAAGCTACGCGGCAGCTACGATCGACATCCCCAGCCAGCAAAGCCCAGCGCAGACGTTACGTCCGCCGCATGAAGTCGCGCTTGCCGATCTCCAGCCCATTGTGGCGCAGGATGCCGTAGGCCGTTGAGGCGTGGAAATAGAAATTGGGCAGTGCGAAGTGGAGCAGGTAATCCCGGCCCGTGAACGACATCTCGTTCGGCCCCACCTTGATGGTGATCTGCCGCTCGTCCGCCCCCTCCATCTGCTCCGGCTTAACGCTGCTAAGCAGATCCAATGTACGCGCAATCCGCGCCTTCAAATCCTCAAACGACTTCTCGCCATCCGCCTCTGCCTGCACCTCCACATTCGCCAGCCGCTGCACGGAGAGCGCTGCAAATTTGCAGCTCTCCTGCACTTGGCGCGTAAAGTTGAACATGTCGGGATAGAGCCGCGCCGTCAGCAGCGTTTCCGGCGCGATCTTGCGCGCCCCCGCATACGCCGCCGCCTTGTCGATGATCCCATCGAGCGCATGCAAGTGCTTCTGAAACGACGGAACGGCAATCTGATACATCGTGACGGACATGGCTCTCTCCCTACGGCAACCGCTTTACCGGGCCTCTAGCACAATCGCCAGTCGTGTTGTGGACGTTTTCGGCGCGAATCGCCGGGAAGCAAGGCGACCGGCCGCGAACGGCGCCCCGCCGGAGTACGCCTGTTCGCGCCAGCGATCAGATCAGCGCGCCTGAGGCACAAATGGTGGGAGGTGAGGGGATCGAACCCCCGACATCTTCGGTGTAAACGAAGCGCTCTACCGCTGAGCTAACCTCCCGGAAGGCCGGTGTCGTGATAAGCCCGATGGGCTCTGGCGGCAAGGGCCGCACGCGCAAGCGCCGCTCTCACGGAGCCCGCCTGATCGCAAAAGCAATCAGAACAGCGCGCGTGAGTGGAAGGACATCAGCGCTCTGCCGCTGGGCTAACCCGGAGGGCACTGGATAGCCCGCAGGGCAGGGCGGCAAGGCCGCCCTAACCAGCGGCCCTAGCCATACGGCCCGAAGGGCCGGGGAGCAAGGCGACCCGCCGCGAGCGGCGCCCCGCCGGAGCGCGCCTGATCGCGTAAGCGATCAGGACCCCGCGCGTGAGGCACTAATTCAGAGCGTCCTTGAGGCCCTTCGCCGGCGTGAACTTGGCGACCTTCGAAGCCGGGATCTTGATCGTGGCACCCGTCGACGGATTGCGGCCCTCGCGTTCCTTGCGTGCCGAAACCTTGAACGTTCCGAAATCCGGCAAGCGCACTTCCGAACCATCCTTCAGCGCCGACTTGATGTGGGCCAGCACCGCGTCCACGACAGCCGTCGCCTTGTCCTTGGTCAGTTCGCAGTCGCGCGAAATAGCATCGATCAAATCTTTCTTGCTCATGGAGATGGTCCTTTGAGTGGGTGGATCGGAGATGGAATGAAAACGTTCTGCCGCGAATGGGCAAGCCGGTACGATCGGACGATCACACCGCTCTTTTTCGGGTCGCACAAAGCGCCCAAACCCTAAGAGCGTCAAGCGGAAAAACCGCTGTTTTTTGCCCAAAAATAGCCTGGATTGGGCGTTTTGGCGCATGCAGAACGTCGTGAACGCCTTGAAAAGAAAGGACCCCGCAGCGTCCGCGCTGCAGGGTCCCATACTTAGGCATAAATGCCGTTCAGTGGGCGGTGATCCGCGATCCGTCCTTGTCGGTGCCATCGACCTCGGCAGCCGCTTCCGCCGCGGCGTCATCCCAGGTGATCGCATCGGGCACGCGCACCAGCGCGGTCTTCAAGACGTCCTCCATCCGCGCCACCGGCACGATCTCGAGTTTCGTCTTCACTTCCTCGGGGATGTCCGCCAGATCCTTGACGTTCTCCTCCGGGATGCAAACCGTCTTGATGCCGCCGCGCAGAGCCGCCAGCAACTTCTCCTTCAATCCGCCGATCGGCAGCACGCGGCCCCGCAGCGTGATCTCGCCCGTCATTGCCACGTCCTTGCGAACGGGAATGCCGGTGAGCACGGAGATGATGGCGGTACCCATCGCCACCCCGGCCGAGGGACCATCCTTCGGCGTCGCGCCTTCCGGCACGTGCACGTGAATGTCCTTTTTCTCGAACAGAGACGGCCGGATGCCGAAGTCGACTGACCGGGAGCGAACGTAGGCGTTCGCAGCCGAGATCGATTCCTTCATCACATCGCGCAGGTTGCCCGTCACCGTCATTTTGCCTTTGCCGGGCATCATGACGCCTTCGATCGTCAGCAATTCGCCGCCGACTTCCGTCCAGGCCAGACCAGTCACGATCCCGATCTGGTCCTCCAGTTCCGCCTCGCCATAGCGATACTTCGGAACGCCGAGGTAATCCTTCACGTTCTCGGCCGTGACGTGCACGGTCTTCGTGTCGCTCGTCAGGATCTGCTTCACCGCCTTGCGCGCAAGCTTGGCCATCTCGCGTTCCAGCGAGCGGACACCGGCTTCCCGCGTATAGCGGCGAATAACTTCCATGACGGCAGCGTCGTCGACCGACCATTCACCCGGCTCGAGCCCGTGCGCGCTCGCTTGCTCCGCTAGCAAATGCCGCTTGGCGATCTGGACCTTTTCGTCTTCCGTGTAACCGGCCAGACGAATGATCTCCATGCGGTCCAACAGGGCTGGCGGAATGTTGAGCGTGTTCGCCGTCGTCACGAACATCACACCCGAAAGATCGTAGTCGACCTCGAGGTAATGGTCGTTGAACGACGAGTTCTGCTCCGGATCGAGCACTTCGAGCAATGCCGCCGCCGGATCGCCGCGGAAGTCCTGGCCCATCTTGTCGATTTCATCGAGCAGGAAGAGCGGGTTCGTCCGCTTCGCCTTCTTCATCGACTGGATAACCTTGCCCGGCATCGAGCCGATGTAGGTTCGGCGATGGCCACGGATTTCCGCCTCATCCCGCACGCCGCCGAGCGACATGCGGACGAATTCGCGGCCCGTCGCGTTGGCGATAGATTTACCAAGCGACGTCTTACCCACGCCAGGAGGCCCGACAAGGCACAAAATCGGACCCTTCAGCTTGTTCGTGCGCGCCTGCACGGCGAGGTACTCAAGGATGCGCTCTTTGACCTTCTCCAGGCCATAGTGCTCCGCGTCGAGAACCTGCTGGGCCTCGTCGAGATCCTTCTTCACCTTGCCCTTGACGCCCCACGGGATCGACAGCAACCAATCCAGGTAGTTGCGCACAACCGTCGCTTCCGCCGACATCGGGCTCATCTGCTTGAGCTTCTTCAGCTCGGCCAGCGCCTTGTCCTTTGCTTCCTTCGACAGTTTGGTGTTCTCGATCTTCTCCTCGAACTCGGAGATGTCGTCGCGCTCGTCGTTGTCGCCGAGTTCCTTCTGAATGGCCTTCATCTGCTCATTCAGGTAGTACTCGCGTTGCGTCTTCTCCATCTGCCGCTTTACGCGCGAACGGATCCGCTTCTCGACCTGGAGAACGGAGATTTCGCTCTCCATGAGCGTGTAGACTTTTTCCAGCCGCTCCGAGATCGTCGTCGTCTCGAGGATGTCCTGCTTGTCCGCAATCTTGATCGCCAGATGCGAGGCGATCGTGTCGGCAAGTTTCGAATAGTCCTCGATCTGCGCGACGGTGCCGAGCACCTCCGGCGAAATCTTCTTATTGAGCTTCACATAGCTCTCGAACTGCGACACGGCCGAACGGGCCAGCGCCTCGATCTCGTCCTTCGCGCCTTCGACTTCGGGAATCTTCTCAACTTCCGCCTCGAAGAAATCCGGGTTGTCGGTGTAGCGCACGATCTTCGCGCGCGCGACTCCTTCGACCAGAACCTTCACGGTCCCGTCCGGCAACTTGAGAAGCTGCAGCACGGACGCGAGCGTCCCCGTCTCATAAATAGCATCGGTCGCCGGATCGTCGTCACCGGCGTTCTTCTGCGCGGCAAGCAGGATGTGCTTGTCGGCGTTCATGACTTCACCGAGCGCGTTGATCGACTTCTCGCGGCCGACGAACAACGGCACGATCATGTACGGAAACACGACGATGTCGCGCAGAGGGAGGACCGGATAAAGCGTCTTGCCCCCTGCCTTCTCGCGTGCCGTTTTTTCTTCGCTCATGGCTGTACCTTTGACTGGAAGAAATCGAGTATACGCTCAATTTCCTCACATGGCTGGTGCTCTGGCAGCTTAATAGTCCGGAGGCTTGTCCCCAATGAGGCGGAGTGCCTCCGACCGGTCCAGAGCGGGTAACTGCCGCGCTGACGATCTACGGCCCGCCTCGGATCGAGGCGAAACCGTCGAGTCGGGCGCAGACCCGAAGTGAACATTTGGGGATCGCGGCGCCAGGATCAAGGAGCGACACCGCTCCCACCGCTCTTATGCACCGAAGCCTGCAAAAACAAGGCCAGGGTCCGCCGCTGTGTGCGGCCGGACCCTGCCGGCGAAGCCCTACGAGGCCGTGCCTTTTTCCTGTGCCGGTTCGGAGTAGATGCGCAGCGGACGCGCGCCACCTTCCACAACCTCCGGACTGATGACGATCTCTTCCACACCCTTCATGGCCGGCAGATCGAACATGGTATCGAGCAGAATGCCTTCCATGATCGACCGCAGGCCACGTGCGCCGGTCTTGCGCTCGATGGCGCGGCGCGCGATGGCCTTCAGCGCATCGAGCGTAATGGTGAGCTTGACGTCTTCCATCTCGAACAAGCGCTGATACTGCTTGACGAGCGCGTTCTTCGGCTCCGTCAGGATCTGCACCAGCGCCGTCTCGTCGAGATCTTCCAGCGTCGCGATCACCGGCAGTCGCCCAATGAATTCGGGGATCAACCCGAACTTGAGCAAGTCTTCCGGCTCCACCTGACGCAGAACTTCGCCCGTCCGCCGCTCGTCCGGTCCCGTCACCTTCGCGCCGAAACCGATCGACGTCCCGCGACCACGGCCCGAAATGATCTTCTCCAGACCAGCGAATGCGCCGCCGCAGATGAACAGGATGTTCGAGGTATCCACCTGCAGGAATTCCTGCTGCGGATGCTTGCGCCCGCCCTGCGGAGGCACGGAGGCAACGGTGCCTTCCATGATCTTGAGCAAAGCTTGCTGCACGCCTTCGCCCGACACATCCCGCGTGATCGACGGATTGTCCGACTTGCGCGAAATCTTATCGATTTCGTCGATGTAGACGATGCCGCGCTGCGCCCGCTCGACGTTGTAGTCGGCGTTCTGCAACAGCTTCAGAATGATGTTTTCGACGTCTTCGCCGACGTAACCGGCTTCCGTCAGCGTCGTCGCATCCGCCATCGTGAACGGCACGTCGAGAATGCGGGCCAGCGTCTGCGCGAGCAGCGTCTTGCCGCACCCTGTCGGGCCGACGAGCAGAATGTTCGACTTGGCCAGTTCGACGTCGTTGTTCTTCGCCGCGTGGCTCAACCGCTTGTAGTGGTTGTGCACCGCCACCGAGAGCACGCGCTTGGCGTGGAACTGACCGATCACATAACTGTCGAGAACAGTGCAAATCTCCTGCGGAGTCGGCACACCGTCGCGCGATTTGACGAGCGTGTTCTTGTTCTCTTCGCGGATGATGTCCATGCACAGCTCGACGCATTCATCGCAGATGAACACGGTCGGGCCCGCAATGAGCTTTCGAACCTCGTGCTGGCTCTTGCCGCAGAAAGAGCAGTAGAGAGTATTTTTCTCTTGAGCCATCGCGTCTCTCGCACCCGTTTGCCGGGACTGAAGGCCGTTCGGGACACGGTGCCCCGGCGGCGTAGAAGGAAACCTGAGGTCGGCGGGCCGAACGTCCCTGGAATCTCCAAGGCAGATCACAGCACGCTAACGCTCGGCAGATCAAGAATGGATTAATCTCGGTTCCACGCCGTTGAAACCTCAAGCAACCCTATTACCACACAGCTGTCTGTCCACCTGAAGGCCGCAGGTTACCTTAAGTGCTCCGCGTCAGACGGTGACAAATCGTGTCACCGGCCGGTGACCATTCCGGGCCGGAATTGCGCCTTTTTGGTAAAGAGCCCCGCCGGGCGGCTAGGCCGAATACCCGGACCGCACGAGCAAAACGGCGGGAGTGCCGACGCGTTCCGTCTTAGGTTGCCTTAACCTCGGCCAGCTTGCCGTCTGCCTCATCGCGGCTGTTGAGAACCTTGTCAACAATGCCGAAATCACGCGCCTGGTCGGCCGTCATGAAGTAATCGCGATCGAGCGTTCTCTCAATCATTTCATACGGCTGGCCGGTATGCTTGACGTATGTCTCATTGAGCCGGCGCTTCATCTTGATGATATCTTCCGCATGCCGCTCAATGTCGGACGCCTGGCCTGAGAACCCGCCAGAGGGCTGATGCACCATGATCCGAGCGTTGGGCAGCGCAAACCGCATGTCCTTGGCGCCCGCGCACAACAGCAGCGAGCCCATCGAGGCCGCCTGTCCGATGCACAGCGTCGCAACCGGCGGCTTGATGAACTGCATCGTATCGTAAATGGCCATCCCCGAAGTCACCACCCCGCCCGGCGAGTTGATGTACATGGAGATTTCCTTCTTCGGGTTCTCCGACTCCAGGAACAGAAGCTGCATGCAGATCGACGAAGCCATGTGGTCTTCCACCGGCCCGGTCACGAAAATAATCCGCTCTTTCAGGAGCCGCGAGGGCAGATCGTACCCGCGCTCGCCCCGCGCGGTTTGCTCCACGACCATCGGCCAGAAGGTGTTGGTCAGTGTTGCGACGGGATCGCGCATCGGATCGTGCTCCTCATTCAATCGGCTATATCATTGGCAGCGATAGAAAATTTTGTAGAAACCAGAGGCTGCCGCCACGTCTCCGGACTGCACTATATGGGGTCTCGCGCCGCATAAAGAAGGCGACCTCTCGCTCGCCAGACGCTGACGTCTGGAATCGCGATCGATCGCCCCACATTTCCGCCATCCGCCCCCGCCCCGCAAGGCCCCAATCGCGCCTGCAACGGGAAAGTGCGGTCACGGCGCCGGATCAGGCCTCGGTTGCGGCCTTGACCTGCTCGTAAAGCTCTTCCCGGCTGACCTTTTTCTCGGTCACTGTGGCCTTGCCGATCACCAGATCCACAACCTTGTCCTCGAAAATCGGCGCGCGAAGTTCCTGCAGCGCCCCAGGCGTCTTCTCGAAGTACTCATAGACGAACTTTTCTTGCCCCGGATACCGGCGCGCCTGTTCCATCAGCGCCATCCGCATCTCGTCCTGGGTCACTTCGACCAGGTTCTTCGACCCGATCTCGCCCACGACCAGACCCAAGCGCACACGCCGCTCGGCGATCTTCTTGTAATCGGCGCGCAGTTCCTCGTCCGACTTGCCGGCGTCTTCCGCGTTCTCACCTTCTTGCTTGCGGCCGGCTTCCACCTGCCGCCAGATTCCCTCGAACTCGCGATCCACAAGCGACTGCGGCAGCTCGAACGTGTGCAGCGCCTCGAGCTTGTCGAGCAGTTCGCGCTTCATCTTCACCCGCGCCGCCTTGTCGAACTCGCCCTGGATCTGCTTGCGCACCAGTTCCTTCAGGTTCTCCGCGCTTTCCGCACCGAAAGCCTTCGCCATGTCGTCGTCGAGCTTGGCTTCGACCGGCTTTTCAACCTGCGTAACCGTGACGTTGAAAACAGCGTCTTTGCCGGCGAGCGTCTCGACGGAATAGTCGTCCGGGAAGCGGCACGAGACATCCTTCGTCTCGTCCTTGCCCATGCCGACGATGCCCTCTTCAAAGCCCGGGATGAACCCGGCATTGCCCAGAACGAGGCTCAAACCTTCGCCCGAACCGCCTTCGAACGCATCACCGTTGATCGTCCCGGCATAGGTAATCGTGACCCGGTCACCCGTCTCGGCCTTGCGGCCCTCATCAGCCTCGAAGCTGCCAGCCCGCTTCAGCAGATCGTCGATCGACTTCTGGAGCGTCTCGTCGTCCACGTCCGCCGAAAGCCGCTCCAGCTCAATGGTCCCAAAGTCGGCGAGCGTGATCTCCGGCACCACTTCGAACGTCATCTGGTAGGCAAGATCCTTCTTGCCCTCGATCACGCCGTTGATCTCGTCCTGGTCTTCCGAAAGCGCGATGTTCGGCATCTGTGCCGGACGCTCCTTGCGGTCGCGGATCGCGCTCTCACTGGTCTCGCGAATGGTATCCTGCAGCACTTCCGTCATCAGCGAGCGGCCGTACATCTTCTTGATGTGCGCGACCGGCACCTTGCCCTTTCGGAAGCCCTTGATCTGGACGTTGTCTTTCACCTGATCGATGCGCGAGGCCAGCCGCTGCTCGATTTCGGCCGCGCCCACCACGACCTTGAGGGTCCGCTTCAGGCCGTCCACGTTGGCCTCGATAATCTGCATCGTTCTCGCCTTTGTCAGCTTGTGTTTTCGTCGCCTGCGGCCGCCGGCGCCGTCTCCCGGGCCAATGGCACTCGAATGTCGTGGTCCTCAAGGTCTTTCAGCGGTCTGTGTGACTGGTGCGGGCGGAGGGACTTGAACCCCCACGGCCAAGGCCACCAGAACCTAAATCTGGCGTGTCTACCAATTCCACCACGCCCGCTGGGAAAGACGCGCTGCCAAGCCGGAAGTCTGGCCGGCAACGGAGGGCCCGGGCAACAGCGGCCCGACGCTTGAAACCGCGTCTCGCCAACGGCACCCGGACAGGCGCGCATATAGGCAGCAAGGGGCTGGAAGATCAATCGCGTTTCTGGGGCAATCCTCAAATAGTTGTAGCACAAAGCGTTGTGAGCGCGGGACCGTCCACACGAATCCCGCACAAAACGGCCGCCACGCCACCAACAGTAAAAGCCGGGCTCCTGGGGGGAGCCCGGCTTCCGGGGATCGCATCTTTGAGGGAGAGAGCGATTACTTGAAGGGCGCGTAGCCGGCGTCCGAGCCACCGAAGTGGTAGCGCAGACCGACCTTGAGTTCGTGGGCATCGATGTCGTCGATCTGGACGGCAGGGTTAACGAAGCCGGCGCTATCGACGCGGCCCGATGTCACCGAACCCATGTCGATGTAACGGTAGCCAACGTCCAGGATCGCACGGTCCGAGATCTGGTAGCCGGCGCCCGCCATCACCGACCAGGCGAACGAGACATCCCGGTTGCCTTCGATCCGGTTGACGAGGTTCGGGTTACCCGTGAAGTAAACCTCGTCCACGTCATGCACGGCCATACCGATGCCGGCGCCAACGTAAGGCACGAAGCGGTTGAAGTTGCCGAAGTCATGATAAACATTGAGCATCAGCGTGTAGGTTTGGATCGACGTGTGCAGCGGATCATCGATTGGGGCGCCCGGATAGGGCGGTTCAACGTTGTAGTCGGTGTCGATCGGCGGACCCGGATCATAGATGCCCGGCTCACCGTCGAGCTTCCGGTCACCGCGGTAACCGAGCATGATTTCAGAGCGGAACCCGCGCGACCCTGAACCGCAGCCAATGCCGCCTTCGGCCAGCCACGTGTTTTCCATGTTGACGCTCGTGACCTGATCGGTGACGAACGTCGAGATGATTTCACCGTCATCGACGATGTTATCGCCGTTGACGTCGTCCCACACGCCGTTATTCACCGGCCACGTGACCGACGGATCCTGCGAGATCGAGTAGCCAACATCGCCGCGGAAATAGCAGGGGCCCGCTGCAGGAGCCATGTAGGCCGGCGCAGCCGAGTAGCCATCCTTGATCGAGCCGAGGTCAGCGGCAAAAGCATCCGACGCCGTGACCGTCAGGGCCAGCGCGAGAACGGACGAGGCCACCCCGGCTTTCAAAAGTGTCTTCATTGGATTTACCCTCTAGAACCAGCGGTCGGCCCAACCCGACGCCTGCATGTCTGTGAGGGCACTTTGCGCTCCAACCGGTTAAGTGCCGGTTAAAGCGTGTACGGAAACGAGACGATGGTCTTTTGCCGCCTAAACCGGCGGGCTTTGCGGCGCAGCCGCCGGCGATCCGGCCTGAGCCTTCTTGCTCTGGAAGCGGCTCGCCAACACATAGAACAGCGGCGTGAACAGCAGCCCGAAGATGGTCACGCCGATCATGCCCGAGAACACCGCTGTGCCGAGCGACTGGCGCATCTCCGCCCCCGCTCCGCTGGCGAACACCAAAGGCACAACGCCCAGAATAAAGGCCAGTGACGTCATGATGATCGGCCGCAACCGCGTCTTGGCTGCCTCGATGGCCGCATCATAGCGGTTCATTCCCTCTTCTTCTGCCTGCTTGGCAAACTCCACAATCAAGATCGCGTTCTTCGCGGCCAGACCCACGAGCACAATGAGCCCCACCTCGACCAGAATGTTGCGATCGAACCCGCGCAAATTCACCCCGATCATCGCCGCCAGAATGCACAGCGGCACGATCATGATCACCGCCAGCGGTAACAACCAACTCTCGTAGAGCGCTGCCAGCAGCAAGAACACGAAGATCACCGCCAGCACGAACGCCAGCACCGCCGTGCTTCCGCCAAGCGTCTCCTGCAACGCGATTTCCGTCCACTCGAACCCGAATCCGGACGGCAGCGTCGTCTCCGCCAATTCCTCGATCGCGGCGATCCCCTGTCCCGTCGAGAACCCTGGCTTCATCGCCGCTTGCAATTCCGCTGCGGGATAGAGATTGTAACGCGGCACCCGATACGCGTCCGTCGTATCCTGGAACGTCGCCACCGATCCGAGCGGCACCATGTCCCCTTCCGCGTTGCGCGTCTTGAGGTTCTGCACATCGCGCACGCTCAATCGAAACGGATTGTCCGCCTGTGCCGTCACCCGGAACGTGCGCCCCAGCAGATTGAAGTCGTTGACGTAGCTCGAGCCCATGTAGATCGACAGCGTCTCGAACACGTTCGCAATCGGCACGCCGAGCTGCTCTGCCTTCACGCGATCGATATCGGCAAAAATCTGCGGCGTGCGCGTGTTGTAGAGCGTGAACGCCTGCGCGATCTCCGGACGTTGGCTGGCCCCGCCCATCATTCCAAACGCCGCCTGTTCCAGCGCCTGCAAGCCCCGCCCCGAGCGATCCTGCACATACCCCTTGATACCACCGCCCGTCCCGATCCCCGGCACCGACGGCGGTTCGATCACGAGCACGAACGCCTCGCGCAGCTTCCCCATCTCCTTGCGGATGTCGCCGATGATGCCGTCCTTCGTGAGCCCGGCCGCAATGCGATCCTCGAACGAATTCACGCGCACGAAAATCACACCAGCATTGGGCGCGTTGGTGAAGGTCGCACCGTCAAGCCCCACGAACTGCACGGTCGCAAAGATCCCCGGCCGCGCTCGGATGAGATCGCTCGCCTTGCGCACCACCTCGTCCGTCCGATCGAGCGTCGAGCCTGGCGGCAACTGGAACGCAACAATGAAATACGTCCGGTCGAGCTGCGGAATGAGCCCCGTAGGTGTCGCTGCGATGCGCCAGTAGGTGAGTCCCAGCAGACCGACGAACACCGCCAGCACCAGAAACGTCCGCCGGATCAGCTTCCCTGTCAGCCACGCATACCCACTCGAGAACCGCTCAAAGAACCGGTTGAACCCGTTGAAGAACGCACGCACTGGCCGCCCCAGCGTATGCATGAGCCCGCTACTCTCCTTGTGCTCCTCGTGCGGCTTCAACAAAAGCGCCGCCAAAGCGGGCGACAGAGTGAGCGACACGAACGCCGAAATGGCCGTCGCCGCCGCAATGGTAATCCCGAACTGCTTGTAGAACGATCCCTGCAGTCCGGTGATGAACGCCGTCGGCACGAACACTGCGATCAGAACCAGAGAAATCGCCAGTACCGCCCCGCCGACCTCGTCCATGGTCGCGTGCGCCGCTTCCTTCGGCCCCATCCCCTCACGCAACCGCCGCTCGACGTTCTCCACCACCACGATGGCATCATCCACCACGATGCCGATCGCGAGCACCAATCCGAACAGCGATAGCGTGTTGAAGGTAATGCCCACCGCCGACATGACGGCGAACGTCCCGATCAGCGACACGGGAATGGCAACAATCGGAATGATCGCCGCCCGCCACGTCTGCAAGAACAGAATGACCACGAGCACCACGAGCGCCACCGCTTCAAACAGCGTCGCGATCACCGCATTGACCGAGGAGCGAATAAAATCCGTCGGGTTGTAGACGATCGTGTAGGCGACACCGGGTGGAAAATCCTTCGCCAACCGGTCCATCGTCGCCGTGATTTGATCGGCCGTCGTCAACGCATTCGAGCCGGGCCGCTGATAGATGCCGATACCCGTCGCGAACTGGTTATTGAGATATGCATTCACCAGATAATCCTGCGCGCCCAACTCCACACGCGCCACATCGCGCAGCCGCGTCACGGCCCCGTCCGCTTCCGCGCGCACGACGATCTCTTCGAACTGCGACACCTCGGTGAGCCGCCCCAGCGTCGTCACCTGCAGCTGAAACGCCCCGTCCGATTGCGCCGGCGGCTGGTTCACCGATCCCGCCGCCACCTGCAGGTTGGCAGCCCTCAACGCCGCCACCACATCGCTGGCCGTCATGCTCCGCGATGCCAGCTTCTCCGGATCGAGCCACACCCGCATCGAGAAGTCGCGCGCGCCGAACACATTCACGTTGCCGACGCCATCCACGCGCGTCAGCACATCCTTCACGTTGAGCGTCGCATAGTTCGAAATGTACTGCTGATCCCGCGATCCGTCCGGCGAGATCATATGCACGACCATCATCAGATCTGGCGAGGCCTTGCGCACCACGACGCCGACGCGCCGCACTTCCTCCGGTAGTCGTGCTTCCGCCACCGCCACCCGGTTCTGCACCAGCACCTGCGCCATATCGATGTTGGTGCCCGGCTTGAACACCACGTTGATCGACAACTGCCCGTCGCCCGTCGACTGCGACTGCACATAGAGCATGTCGTCGACGCCGTTGATCTCCTGCTCCAGCGGCGTCGCCACGGTCTCGGCCACGATCTTCGCCGAAGCACCCGGATAACTCGCCCGCACGTTCACTGTCGGCGGTGCGATCTCGGGATACTCCGCCACCGGCAGCCGCATCTGCGCGATGCCGCCGACAATGACGATCAGGATGGAAAGCACGGCTGCGAAAATCGGCCGGTCGATGAAGAAGTGCGTAAAGCGCATCGAAGTTCGTCCTCACCGGCCACGCCGGGTCATGAATACCCATAAAGTCGCGACAACCGCCCTACTTCGCGACCATCTCGATCTTGCCGTCCTGCGGCGTCACCTTCGCCCCCGGCCGCACCATCGGATTAGCAATCCCATCGATCACCACGCGATCCTCTGCCGTGAGCCCCGACAGCACCACGCGGAGCCCGCTGTCTAGCGCCCCGAGCGTCACAGGCTTGGGTTTCACAACACCGTCCTCACCCACCGTGAACACGATCTTGCGAGCCTGATCCGAAACGACTGCTGCATCAGGCACGAGCAGTCCATCCACCTCGCCGCCGAACAACTGCATGCGCGCGAACAGCCCCGGCTGCATCAGCCCACTCTTATTGTCGACGACTGCGCGCCCCCGCATCGTCCCCGACCGCGCATTGAGCGCATTGTCGACGAAGTCCATCGTTCCGGGATGCTTGAATTCGGTTTCGTCCGACAGCTTGATCCGCACAGGATTGCCGGTATTCCGTGAGGATTCCCGCTGACCCGACTCCGCCAGCCGCGTATAGCGCAGATAATCCGCCTCCGAGACTTCGAAGACAAAGTGGATGGGATCCATGGTCACGATGGTCGCCAAAAGCGTTGTCGAACCCGAACCCCCGGTGACCAGATTGCCCGCATCCACCTTGCGATCCGACAGCCGCCCGTCGATCGCCGCGGTTACCTTCGTCCACTCGAGGTTAAGTTCGGCATTCTTTGTCGCCGCCTGCGCCGCTTGCAACGCTGCCCGCGCCACCAATAAATTCGCCGCCCGCTGATCGAAATCCCGCTCTGTCACCGCGCCTGAGCGCAACAACGGCCGCGCCCGCTCCACCTCCGTCGACGCCAGTTCCACCTGCGCGTTGGCCCGCGCCACTTCCGCCTTGGCGCTCTCCACCGCCAGCTCGAACGGCCGCGGATCGATCGTGAACAGCAGATCGCCCACCTTCACCATCTGCCCGTCCTTGAAATGGATCGTGTCGATGAACCCCGACACCCGCGGCCGGACCTCCACCGTCTGCACCGCCTGGAAGCGGCCCGAGTATTCATCCCAGTTGGTGATGCGCTTGGCGAGCGGCTTGGCAACGGTCACGGCAGGCGCCGGCGGTGGTCCGCCTTGCGCGGCAACCGGACCCGAAATCGCCACGGCCGCGGCCACGACCAGCGGCGCGACCCCGAACGCTACGCGTCTGAGATGTGTGGAGCACTGATAAAACATGGAATTCTCCGTTGACGCGCCATGGGCACCCACAATCTGATGGAAGTCAAGATCAGTGAAAACGATGACAAGCGTTCTCTGGGCCGACGCCGTCCTGGAGCAAAGGCCACAATGCCGCCGAAACCCTGACTTTATCCGCCACCCATTCACTGCTAGCTCATGCCAGCCCTGCGTGGGTTGCAGAGCAGCCCCCGCAACGTCCCCTTCGCACCAGAGCGACATGAGCAACGATCTCGACCGCCGCCAGTTCACCGCTCTTTGCTTCGCTGCAGCATTCGCCGC
>VYKW01000307.1_pt1 | contig 19565 bp, 22 predicted proteins | sample 5114451 | NCBI WGS metagenome assembly VYKW01 (sample SAMN12291784, study PRJNA351875) | freshwater metagenome | isolation source: freshwater lake | place: USA: Michigan, Gull Lake | collected 2013-08-08
TGAAGCGGCGACCGCGTCTGCGGCTGCTCCGCCGCCAGCGGCGACGCCGGTCGAGGTGGCGCGGGCGCCTGAACCTGCGCCCGAGGTTGCACCCCAGCCGACGCCGCGTGCGCCAGCTCCGCGTGTCGGTGGCGAGGATAATGTCATCGCGCGGATCATGGCCGGGATCACGATCCCAGCGTCGGAGCTGGGCGTCGATCCGCTACCCGGGCGCGAGGCCGAGCCAGAGCCGGAAGCTGCGCCCCCGCCCGCTCCAGCGGTCGAGGCGGCGAAGCCGAAGCCCGAGCCGGTTGCCAAGCCGCCAGCAAAGCCTGCGGCTACGGCAAAGACGGACCCTAAGGCGAAGCCCAAGCCCAAGGTGGACCCGGCCAAGGCGGAACCAGCACGCCATTGGGTGCAGGTCGCGGGCGGGGCGGACGTCAAGGCGCTGCCGCGCACATGGAAGCAGCTTGTTGCCGACGCGCCTGCTGAGTTCCGTGGCAAACAGGCGTGGACGACGCCGCTGCGCTTTACCAACCGGCTGCTCGCCGGGCCGTTCAAGACGCCGGCGGCGGCGCAGGAGTTCGTCAACGCGATCCGGAAGAAGGGCGTAACCGCCTTTGTCTGGACCAGCGAGGCGGGACAGAAGATCGCGAAGCTCGACGCCAAATGATCTATGCGGCGGCGATGCCGATTCGTGTGACCCTCTCCCGATGACCCGCGCCCGCTATGCCAGCGATCCCGCGCGCAGCCGTGGGCGGTTGCACGACGAGGGGCAGGGGACCGCGCGCGGGCCGCGCGATGCGTTTCAGCGCGACCGCGACCGCATCGTCCATTCGATCAGCTTTCGCCGCCTGCGCCACAAGACGCAGGTGTTCATGGCCCCCGATGGCGACCATTTCCGCGTGCGGCTGACCCACAGCCTGGAGGTGGCGCAGATCGGGCGGACGGTCGCGCGGACATTGGGGCTGAACGAGGATCTGACCGAGGCGCTGTGCCTGGCGCATGACATCGGCCACCCGCCGTTCGGCCATGCCGGGGAGCGGGCGCTGGAAGAAGCGCTGAGCGGGCAGGGCGGGTTCGACCATAATGGCAATACGCTGCGTGCGCTGATGGTGGTCGATTGCCCCTATCCGGGGTGGGACGGCCTGAACCTGAGCTGGGAGACGCTGGAGGGGCTGGCCAAGCATAATGGGCCGGTGACGGCACCGGGCTGGGCGTTGGCGGCGGCGGATGCGGCGTTTCCGCTGGAGCTGACGCAGCATAGCTCGCTGGAGGCGCAGGTCGCGGCGATTGCCGACGACATTGCCTATGACAATCACGACATCGACGATGGCTTGCGTGCGGGGTTGCTGACGCTCGATCAGCTGCTTGAAGTGCCGCTGGTCGCGCGGGGATGGGATGCGGTGCAGGCGCGCTTCCCCGATGGTTCGCCCAAACGGCTGATGCGCGAGCTGGTGCGCGCGCAGATCGGGGTGATGGTCAATGACCTGCTCGACGAGACCCGGCGGCGGATCGCCGAGGCGGGCGTTGAGACGGCCGAGGATGTGCGCGCGGCGGGGCAGGCGCTATGCGGCTTTTCCGATGCGATGCGCGAGGAGGAGCGCGCGCTCAAGCGCTTCATGTACGCCAATCTCTACCACCATCCGCACCAGCTGGCGGCGGCGGAGATGGCGCATGGCGTCGTCGCGGGGCTGTATGCGGCCTATGCCGCTGACCCCGCGCTGATGCCCGAGGCGTGGCGCGAGACGCTGCCCGAAGGCGAGCCGTGGCGGAGCCGGCATATCGCCGACTTCATCGCGGGGATGACCGACCGCTATGCAATCTCGCGCTATCGCGATGCGGTGGGGCCGATCGAGTTGCCCGAGGGTTTTTGATTCATCGTCACCCCGGCGTCCGAGCCGGGGCCCCGCTGCCTTCTCCAGTCGAAGAAGAAGCGGGGCCCCGGGTCAAGCCCGGGGTGACGGAGAAGGCTTAGCGCGAGGCCGTCTGGACGGTCGTCGCGAGCGGCTTGGCGATGCGGAACGACACCGGGGTGCCGCCGACGCGGCCGGTGACCTGCTTGCCGCGAACGACGAGCGTATAGGCCGAACCGCCGGGGAATGCCTTGCCCTCAAGCACGGTGGCATCGCCGTCCTGCTTGCTGGTGTAGACATAGGTGACGCCGTCACGCTTGAACGTGCGCTCGCTCGCATAGGCGGCGACGGGCAGGCTGAGGAGGACGGCGGCGCTGATGAAGGTCTTGATCACGATCTTTCTCCCTTGAGACACTGAAGGGCCAGATCGGCATCCAATATTGTTCTGTTCTTGCGCCCATTGATATGCTGCGCCGCAACATTGCCAAGCGCGAAGGATGCAAGCGCGGTTGCGCGCGACGCATCGGGGACGAACTGCGCGCTGAATGCGACGAAACGCACTGCTGGCACAGATTTGCGACAAAGCGGGCGTAGCGTTCGATGGTCACTTTTCGGGATTGCGCCCATGTCGAACGCCAGCATTGCCCTTAACCGGTTTGGATTAGGCGGACGCGCGGATGCCGCTGCGCCCGCCGACCCGCGCCGCGCGCTGCTCGATCAGATGGCACGGTTCGACGCGCGGCCCGGCGCGATTGCCGCCTTGCCGGCGACGCCGGTGGTTGCGGGTCAGATCGCCGATTATCTCGAAGAATTGCGGATGGCGCAGCGCGACCAGCGGCAGGATCGGCGCGGTGGCGCTGACGATGCGATGCGCGCACCCGCCGATGCCACCGGGGGTCCCGCGATGGCCGAGAGTGAGCCGGAGAATGATCCGGTCCGCCGTGCGCGTCAGTTCGGGCGGCAGCAGGGGCGCGACTTCTACCAGACTGCAGTCGGTGCACGCGCGCAGGTCGCGGTGGCGAGCGAGACGCCGTTCGTCGAGCGGCTCGTCCATTTCTGGTCGAACCATTTCGCGGTGTCGGCGGACAAGATCACGATGATCGGGCTGGCGGGCGCATTCGAATTCGATGCGATCCGGCCGCATGTGCTGGGCAAATTTCGCGACATGCTGCACGCGGTCGAGCGGCATCCCGCGATGCTGCTCTACCTCGATCAGGCGCAGTCGATTGGGCCGGGCAGTATGGCGGGGCAGTTGGCCGAGCGGCGCGGCGGGCCGCAGCGGATCGGGCTGAACGAAAATCTGGCGCGCGAAATTCTGGAGCTGCACACGCTGGGCGTCCGCACCGGGTATAGCCAGGCGGACGTGACTGAGTTCGCCCGCGCGATGACCGGATGGACGGTTGCGGGGATCACCCGCGGCCCGGCGGCGCGCTTTGCGGGGCTTGAGGGCAAGCCCGGCAGCTTTGTCTTTGCCGGGCGCATTCATGAGCCGGGCACGCGCACGATCCTGGGCAAAAGCTACAGCCAGCAGGGCGAGCGGCAGGCGGCGGCGGTGCTCGACGATCTTGCGGTGCATCCCGCGACGGCGAAGCATATCGCGACCAAGCTGGCGCGGCATTTTGCCGGGGACGAGCCGCCCGTGTCGCTGGTCGCGAAGCTGGAAGCGGCGTTCCTGCAATCGGGTGGCGATCTTCCGACGCTATACCGCGTGCTGATCGAGGCACCCGAGGCGTGGGTCGCGCAACCGGTCAAGTTCCGCACGCCGTGGGAATGGTCGGTCGCCGCGCTGCGCGGTCTTGGCACCCGCGAGATTCCGGCCGAGGCGGTGGTGGGGTTGATGACGCAGCTCGGTCAGCCGATCTGGCGCCCGGGATCGCCCGCCGGGTTCGACGATATCGCGGCGAGCTGGGCCGGGCCGGATGCGGTGATGCGCCGGGTCGAGGCGGCGGAGCGCATGGCGTCGCGCACCCGCGACACGATCGACGCGCGCGCACGGGCGGCTGTCCTGTTCCCCGGGGCGTTGAGCGCCACGACGCAGCAGTCCATCGCGCGCGCCGAAAGCGCGTCACAGGGCGTCGCGCTGATGCTCGTCGCCCCCGAATTCATGCGGAGATAATGTGATGATCAACCGCCGCAATCTTGTCCTGACCGGTGCAGCGGGTGCGCTGTCGCTGGGCTTTGCACCGCGCCTTGCCTTTGCGCAGGCGGCGAGCGACCGCCGGTTCGTGTTCATTATTCAGCGCGGGGCGGCCGATGGCCTTGGCACGCTCGCGCCGGTCGGTGACCCGGCGTTCGCCGCGCAGCGCGGGGTGCTGGCGCAGGATTTCGCCGATGCGGCGAAGCTGGACGCGATGTTCGCGCTGCATCCCAACCTCAAGAATGTGGCGCAGATGTATGCGGCGAAGGAGGCGATGTTCGTCCACGCCGTTGCCTCGCCCTATCGCGACCGGTCGCATTTCGATGCGCAAAATGTGCTCGAGACGGGCGGGAATGTCGCCTATCAGCTCAAGGACGGGTGGCTCAACCGCCTGTTGGCGATCCTGCCGGACGACCAACGCAAGGGGCTCGCGATCGCCGCGACAATCCCGGTGGCACTGCGCGGACGGATCGAGGTGGCGTCCTATGCCCCCTCGGTGCTGCCCGATGCGTCGGACGACCTGCTGGGGCGGGTGGCGATGCTCTATGCCGACGATCCGCAGCTGCACGCGATCTGGGAACAGGCGACGGCGACGCGGACGCTGACCGGCGATCTGGCGGCGAACAACGGGCGCAATGCCGCCGCGACGGGTGCGCTCGCCGCGCGGCTGCTGGCAGCGGAGAATGGCGCGCGGATCGCGATGATCGAGACCGGCGGCTGGGACACGCATGCCGGGCAGCGCGGTCGGCTGGGCGCGCAGCTCAATGGGATGGATCAGATGATCGCGGCGCTGAAAACGGGCCTCGGGCCACTCTGGGGCAAGACGATGGTGCTGGTCGCGACCGAATTCGGGCGGACGGTGAAGGTCAATGGCACGCAGGGCACCGACCATGGCACGGCGTCGGTCGCCTGGCTGCTGGGCGGCGCGGTCAAGGGCGGGCGCGTCGTCGCCGACTGGCCGGGGTTGAGCGATGCGGCGCTGTATGAGGGCCGCGACCTGCGGCCGACGGCGGGGCTGGACGCGGTGATCGGCAGTGCCGTGGCGACCCATTTCGGGGTCGACCCCGCGCGGGCGATGCCGGCGCTGTTCCCCGGGCAGAAGAGCGCGCGGATGCTGGACGGGTTGGTGCGGGTTTAACGCCGCCATCGTCACCCCCGCGAAAGCGGGGGCCCATCTCCTACTGGATCGGCGCATCGCACCGGTGCGCTAGGAGGACAGTTCGGGAGATGGGCCCCCGCTTTCGCGGGGGTGACGTAGGTAAGTGGTCGATCCCGACGGTCTATTTCGCCTTCCGCGCCATGCCGATCAGCGCGGTCGAGGTGATCCCTTCAGCGGGCAGGTCGGCGGCGAGGGCGGCGGCTTCTTCGGCGAAGTCGGCGCGTTGGGCTTCGTCGAGCAGCTGCCAGACGGGCGACCAGCCGTAAGCGAGCTTGGCGTGTTCACGGAACCAGTCGACCGGCGGGGCGGGCCAGGTGTAGTCCACGCGATGCACCGCTTCGGGGCGCAATCCGGCTTCCACGTACGCGGCGTCGAGGAGTTCGGGCGTGTTGAACAGGCGCGACACCGGCAGCGGCACTGGCTGGTCAGGGAACAGGCGCTGAGCGGCCTGGGCGAAGAGCTGGGCCGGGCCGGCACCGCCTGCATTCTCCCACACCGCGACGACGGCGAGGCCGTCGGGGCGCAGCACGCGGGCCATTTCGGCGAAGCCCGCAGCGGGATCGGGGAACATGAACACGCCGAAGATCGAGAAGGTGGCGTCGAAGCTGTCGGCAGGGAAATCTAGATTCTGTCCGTCCATGACCAGCGCGCGCTCGCCGGGGCTGATGTCCGCGGCGCGGGTCTGGGCGATTTCGACCATGCCGGGCGAGAAGTCGATGCCGATCGCGTCCGCGCCATTGCGCAGCGCGTGTAGCAGCAATGCGCCCGCTCCTGTCGCGACATCGAGCACGCGTGCGCCGGGGGGCAGCGCGGCAAGCTCCCACGCCGCTTGCGCATAGCGTCCGGTCATCCGGTCGGCTTCGGCGGCATAGTTGGTGGAGACCGAATCCCAATGGGCGGGATCGTGGATTGCGGGTGCTTTGGCGGACATGATTCCCGCTTAATGATACAATGTAACATTCGTCAAGCGACTTGCGCCCACCTTCGTTTCGCCGCACGCCAATAGCGATGGGCTATGTTTCGCTGTTTCTGCTCGCGTTCGGGGTCAATCTGCTTCCCGCGTTCGGGCCGCCAACCTGGTCGATCATCGTGCTCTACGGGATCAATGGCGACCAGCCGCTTTGGGCGCTTGTCATCATCGGTGCGATGGGGGCGGCGCTGGGACGGCTCGTGCTGGCGATCGGGGCGCGGCATTTCGGAAAATGGCTGCCGCAGCGGATGCAGCGCAACATCGCTGCGGCGCGGGTCGCGGTCGAGCGGCGCAAGCATAATGTGCTGATCCTGCTGGCGCTGTTCGTCATTTCCCCTTTGCCGTCGGCGCAGTTGTTCATGGGCGTCGGGCTGGCGCGGGTGCCGCTGCTTGGCTTTACCGCGGCCTTTTTCACCGGACGGCTGTTCACTTACGCCTTTTACGGCTGGACCGCGCGCAAGGTGCGCGAGAGCGATATCGGCGAGGTGATGTTCGCCAATCTGACGAGTCCCTGGGGGATCGCGCTGCAGGTGGCGATGCTGGGCGTGCTGGTGGCGCTGGTGAGTATCGACTGGGCGCGGTGGCTGAAGGTCGATCAGGACGATTCGCCAAAGGACTGAAGCGCGGTCGCGCGGTCCGAAACGAAATCTTTCAATCGCTTGCCTTTCGGCAGCGCAGCAAAGCGCCTATCTCGACGCGCATGGCTCGGTCCGATCCGCCCCCAGCGCCCGAGCGCCTCGACCGCGCCGGGCTGGTGCAGGGGCTGGGTGCGTATGGCATCTGGGGCGTGCTGCCGCTGTTCTTCTTTGCCCTGAAGGGGGTAGGCGCGGGTGAGGTGGTTGCCGGGCGGGTGCTCTGGTCGCTCGGGCTGCTTGCCATCGTCATTCTGGCGCTGGGGCGGACCTCGGCGATCATGACAGCGCTGCGCAGTCGGCGCGCGATGCTGTTGCTGAGCGCCAGTGCCGCGCTGATTTCGGTCAACTGGCTGGTCTATATCTGGGCAGTGCATCACGGGCATGTGCTCGAGGGGAGCCTCGGCTATTTCCTCAACCCGCTGGTCAATGTGCTGCTGGGCGTCGTGCTGCTGCGCGAAAAGCTCGGGCGGGCGCAGACGGTGGCGGTCGCGCTCGCCGGGATCGGGGTCGCGGTGCTGGCGGTGGGTGCGGGGCAGGGGATCTGGATCAGCCTGACTTTGGCCTTTTCGTTCGGCTTCTATGGGCTGGTGCGCAAGGTCGCGCCGGTCGGGGCGCTGGAGGGGCTGACGCTGGAGACCGCGATCCTCGCGCCGTTTGGCCTCGCCTATCTCTACTGGCTGTCGACCCATGGCGGGCTGGAGTTCGGCAATGAAGCGGTGGCGACGACGTTGCTGGTGCTGTCGGGCGTGGTGACGGCGGTGCCGTTGCTGCTGTTTGCCGGAGCGGCGCGGCGGTTGCCCTATTCGACGCTGGGGCTGCTGCAATATCTCGCGCCGACGATGCAGTTCGTGCTGGCGATCACCTATTTCGGGGAGCGGGTGACCACCGCGCACCTGATCTGTTTCGCGCTGATCTGGACGGGCCTAGCGATTTACGCCGCCGATGGGTTGCTTGCCGCGCGCCGCCGCCGCGTCATTGCGTGACGAACCGCGCGGGCTGCGCTAGAGGGTCCGCCTCCTGAAACCATTGGACCCGCACATGACGCTCTATCCCCGTTTCGCTGCCCATCTCGACGCCGCGCTGGATGCCCTGGTCGCATCCGGCGATCTGCCGGCTGGGCTGGAGCGACGCGCGGTGACGGTGGAGCCGCCGCGTGACGTGACGCATGGCGATCTGGCGACCAACGCCGCGATGGTGCTCGCCAAGCCGGCCGGCACCAATCCACGGGCGCTGGCGGAGAAGATTGCAGCGGAACTCGAGAAGATCGACGCGGTGTCGGCGGTGTCGGTGGCGGGGCCGGGCTTCATCAATATGAGCCTGACCGATGCCACGTGGCGCGACGAGCTGGCCGCGATCCATGCGGCGGGCGATGCCTATGGCCGGTCGCAGGGTGGCGCGGGCGTCACCGTGAACATCGAATATGTCTCCGCCAACCCGACCGGGCCGATGCATATGGGCCATTGCCGTGGTGCAGTGGTGGGCGACGCGCTCGCCAGCCTGCTCGAAGCGGTCGGGCACAATGTGATCCGCGAATATTATGTCAACGACGCGGGCGGGCAGGTCGATGTCCTCGCGCGGTCGGCGCATCTGCGCTACCGCGAGGCGCTGGGCGAGACGATCGAGATCCCCGAGGGTCTGTATCCGGGCGAGTATCTCAAGCCCGTCGGCGAGCGGCTGGCGCGCGAGCATGGCGACGCGTTCATCGGCAAGGATGAAGGCGAATGGCTGGCGCTGTTCCGCAAGGAAGCCGTCGCCGACATGCTGGTGATGATCCGCAGCGACCTCGCTTTGCTCGGCATCCACCACAATCTGTTCTCGTCCGAGGCAGAGTTGCAGGCGGCGGGGAAGCCCGAAGAGGCCGAAGCATGGCTGCGGGCGCGCGACCTGATTTATGACGGCGTGCTCGAAGCGCCCAAGGGCGAGCTGCCCGATGACTGGGAACCGGTCGAGCTGCCGCTGTTCCGCTCCACCAAGTTCGGCGATGATCAGGACCGCCCGATCAAGAAGTCGAACGGGCAATGGACCTATTTCGGCGCGGACATGGCCTATCATTTCCAGAAGGCGCAATCGGCCGACCAGCTGATCGACATCTGGGGCGCGGACCATGCCGGGACGGTCAAGCGGATCGTCGCCGCTGTGACTGCGCTGACCGAGGGCAAGACGCGGTTCGACGTCAAGCTGGTGCAGATGGTGCGCCTGCTGCGCGCGGGCGAGCCGGTGAAGATGTCCAAGCGTTCGGGCAATTTCGTCACGCTGGCCGATGTGGTGCAGGAAGTGGGTAAGGACGTCGTCCGCTTTACCATGCTGACGCGCAAGGCCGATGCGCAGATGGATTTCGACTTCGCCAAAGTGGTCGAGGCGTCGAAGGACAACCCGGTTTTCTATGTCCAGTACGCCCATGCGCGGGTCGCATCGCTGCATCGGCGCGCGGCGGACGCGGAGCTGGACCTGTCGGGCGAGGCTGACCTGTCCCTGCTTGATACACGCGAACTGGCGCTGGTGAAGCTCGCCGCGCAGTATCCGCGCGTGGTCGAGGGCGCGGCGGCGGCGCGTGAGCCGCACCGGATTGCCTTTTATCTCTATGACTTGGCTGCAGAGCTCCACGCCTGGTGGAATATGGGCAATGACGATCCGTCGCGCCGCTTCATCCTGCCCGACAATGTGCCGCTGACCCGCGCGCGCCTTTCCCTTGCCGACGCAATCGGGCAGGTTATTCGTAACGGTCTCAACATCATGGGGGTCGAGGCCGTTCAGGAGCTGAGCTGAATGAACGCGGGTGAGGACTATAATGACGACCGGCTGCCGTGGCTGGAGACGGTCGAGGATGATTATCGCGAGGGGCCGTCGGTCCTGCGCATCATCCTGCTGGTGCTGGTCGGGCTGGCGATTATCGCTGCCGCCGCCTTTGGCTGGTGGTGGTATCAGCGCACGGTGACGGGGGAAGGCACCGGCGCGCTGATCAACGCGCAGCAAGGCGATTACAAGGTCAAGCCGGACGAACCGGGCGGGATGAAGGTCGAGGGCGAGGGCGACACCGTCTTCGCCGCCAGCGAGGGCGCGACCACCAATGGGTCGGTCGATGTCTCGGCGGTTCCCGAAACCCCGGTGGACGGCAAGGCCGCACCCAAGGCGACCCCCACCCCGGTCAAGGGTGCGAGCCGCGTCGTTGCGCCGATCCCGACCGGTGCGGTGCCCAAGGCCGCCGCGCCGACCCAGGCGGCACCCGGGCCGTCGGCAGGCAGCGCGACGATCCAGCTCGGCTCCTTCCCGACCGAAGCCGAGGCGAACGGTGCCTGGGCGCGGCTGTCGAAGCGCTTTTCCTATCTCGCCCCGCTGGGCAAGGGGATCGCCAAGGCCGATGTGGACGGCAAGACCTTCTACCGGCTGCGCGTCAATGCGGGCAGCAACGGGCAGGCGCGCGAGCTGTGCGGCAAGCTGAAGGCGGCGGGCGAGGCGTGTTTCCTGGCGGGGGGATGATTTTTTAGAGCGCGCCTCTGGAAACTTGATCGCGCCCCTGTTCTAACCGCGCCATGAAGCCTGTCATTTTCGGCCTGTCCGGCCCTGTCCTTACCGCTGACGAAGCTGCGTTCTTTCGCGAGGCGGATCCGCTTGGCTATATCCTGTTCGGGCGTAACTGCGTCGATCGGGCGCAGATGCGCGCGCTCACCGACAGGTTGCGCGATCTGTCCGGGCGCGACGATGTGCCGATCCTGATCGATCAGGAGGGCGGGCGCGTCGCGCGGATGGCGCCGCCGGAATGGCCGGCCTTTCCCGCCGGGCCGGCGTTCGACGCGCTGTATGAGGTCGCGCCGTCTTCGGCGATCGAGGCGGCGCGGGCAAACGGGCAGGCGCTGGCACTGATGCTGGCCGAGGTTGGCGTCAATGTGAACTGCGCGCCGTTGCTCGACGTGCGCATGCCGGAGACGACCCCGGCGGTGGGCGGGCGGACGTTTGGCAGCGAGCCGATGCGGGTGGCGGCGTTGGGCCGCGCGATGCTTGACGGGATGGCGCGGGGCGGCGTGGTCGGCGTGGTCAAGCATATGCCGGGGCATGGGCGCGGCGTTGTGGACAGCCATTACGAGCTGCCGGTGGTGGATGCTGATGATGCGGCGCTGGAGCGCGATATCGAGCCGTTCCGCACGCTCAAGGATGCACCGATGGCGATGACGTGTCATGTCGTGTTCAAGGCGTGGGATGCGGAGAATCCCGCAACGCTGTCGCCGACCGTGATCCGCGACGTGATCCGTGGGCGGATCGGGTTCGACGGACTGCTGATGACCGACGATATCGACATGAAGGCGCTGACCGGCACGGCCGGCGAGAAGGCGGCGCAGGCGATTGCGGCGGGGTGCGACGTCGTGCTCGATTGCTGGGCGCGGATGGGCGAGATGGAAGAGATTGTCGGGCGCCTGAGCGATGCGTCGCCGGTGACGTTGGCGCGGCTGGAGCGGGCGATGGCGAGCGTGCGGTCGGAGCCGGGCGCGATCGACGATTTGATCGCCAAGCGGGAGGCGTTGCTGGCGCTGGCATGACCGAACCCGCGCCCCTCACCATCGATATCGACGGCTGGGAAGGGCCGCTCGACCTGTTGCTGGCGCTGGCGCGGAGCCAGAAGGTTGATTTGCGCCAGCTGTCGATCCTGCAGCTGGTCGACCAGTATCTGACTTATGTGAACGAGGCGCGTGAGCTGCGGCTGGAGCTGGCCGCGGACTATCTCGTGATGGCGGCGTGGCTGGCCTATCTCAAATCGGCTTTGCTGCTGCCGCGCGATCCGGAGATCGAGCCGAGCCCGGAGGAGATGGCGTTGCGGCTGCAGTTGCGGCTGGAGCGGCTGGCGGCGATGCGGGAGGCGGGGGCGCGGCTGGTGGCGCGTGACCGGCTGGGGCGCGACGTGTTTACGCGCGGTGCGCCGGAAGGACTGAAGACCGTCCGCAAATCGCGCTGGCAGGCGGAAATCTATGACCTGATCGCCGCCTATGGCCAGATCAGCGCGCGCACGCGGCCGGTGATGCACATCGTCGCGGTGCGCCCGGTGATGACGCTGGAGGACGCGATCCAGCGCGTGTCCGAGCTGATCGGACAGCGGATCGACTGGAGCACGATCGAGAGCTTTGTGCCCGAAGGGGCGAGCGGGTTGTACCGCAAGTCGGCGCTGGCGAGCTCGTTCGTCGCGGCGCTGGAGCTGGCCAAGCAGGGGCGGGTCGAGATTCGGCAGAAATCGGCGTTTGCGCCGCTGTATCTGAAAGGCGTCGAGGCATGACGCCGCCCGATGAAACGATGCGTGCGGTGGAGGCGGTGCTGTTCGCGGCGGAGCAGCCGCTGACGCTGAGCGATCTGCGCGCCTATGTTGGGGAGGAGGTCGACATCGCAGAGGCGTTGGCGGCGCTGACCGAACATTATGCCGGGCGCGGGGTCGAACTGGTCGAGCGCGGCGGACGTTGGCATTTCCAGACCGCACCGGACCTCGCCAATTTCCTGCGCCGCGACCGTGAGGACAGCCGCAAGCTTTCCCGCGCGGGGATCGAGACGCTGGCGATCATCGCCTATCACGAGCCCGTGACGCGCGCCGAGATTGAGGCGATTCGCGGCGTGCAGATCAGCAAAGGCACGCTCGACGTGCTGATGGAGGCGGGGTGGATCCGCCCGGCAGGACGGCGCGAAGTGCCAGGGCGACCGCTGACCTATGCGACGACGCCCGAATTTCTCAGCCATTTCGGGCTGGCGAGCCGTCGCGACCTGCCCGGAATCGACGATCTGCGTGCCGCCGGGCTGCTCGATCCGGTCGATTTGGCGTTCGAGGCCGCACATTCGGAGGCAGGTGACCCGGAAGCGGTGGAAACATCGGACGAAGACGACTAGATAGCCGGGGAATCAACGGAGAGTTCCGATGGGTAGCATGAGTCTGGTGCATTGGCTGATCGTCGGTGTCCTCGTAATACTTCTGTTCGGGGGCAGCCGCTTCTCGAACATGATGGGTGACGTCGCCAAGGGCATCAAGCAGTTCAAGAAGGGCATGGCCGAGGACGACGAGGCCGCCGCCAAGCCGGCCGAGATCGAGGCGAAGCGCGTCGTCGATCCGCAGCCTCAGGCCCAGAACACTGCGGCTGAAGCGCGTCCGGCGCAGGACGAGCGCTGAGTTTTCCGCTGCGGCTTTGTGCTGCGGCCTTGCGGGTCGGCTGATCGATGCTCGATTTCAACGCACCCGAATTTCTGGTGGTGGGCATCGTCGCCCTGCTGGTGATCGGGCCGAAGGATTTGCCAAAGGCACTGCGCTTTGTCGGCCAATGGGTCGGCAAGGCGCGCCGCGTGGCAAATCAGTTCCGCAGCGGGCTGGACACGATGGTCCGCGAGTCGGAACTCGCCGAGATGGAAAAGAAGTGGGCCGAGGAAAATGCGCGGATCATGCGCGAACACCCGCCCGAAAAAATGCTGCCGGCACCCGTCTATGATCCCAACCCGCAAGGGGCAGCACCGGCAGCCCTGCCGGACGCGATCGATGACCCGGCACCGGTGATGGTGGAGCCGCCCGCGCTGAAGCCAGAACCGGTTGAGGCGGTGGCGGAAGGTCCGGCTGAGCCTGCCCGCAAGCCGCGCGCGCCGCGCAAGAAGAAGGCGGAGTCGTGAGCGACACCGACGAACTCGCCAATACCGAAGCGCCTTTGCTCGACCATTTGATCGAGCTGCGACGGCGGTTGATCTACTGCGTCTTGGCGCTGGTCTTGACCTTCGCGGGGTGTTTCTATTTCGCCAAGCCGATCTTCGGGTTTTTGGTGCATCCGCTCGCCGCGGCGGGGCAGGATCGGTTGATCTTCACGCAGATTTTCGAGGCGTTCCTGGTCCAGATCAAGGTCGGGTTCTTCGGCGCACTGATGCTGTCCTTCCCGATCATCGCCAACCAGCTGTGGCAGTTCGTCGCGCCTGGACTGTATCGCAAGGAGAAGCGCGCACTGTTGCCGTTCCTGCTGGCGACCCCGGTGCTGTTCTGCTCCGGCGCGGCGATGGCCTATTATTTTGCGATCCCCGTCGCGCTCAACTTCCTGCTCGGGCTGGAGGGCGATCTGGGCGGCGGGGTGAAGCAGGAGGCTTTGCCCGCGGTCGGCAATTATCTCGACTTCGTGATGCAGTTCATTTTCGCGTTCGGCATTTCGTTCCTGTTGCCGGTGCTGCTGATGCTGCTCGAACGGGCGGGGATCGTCACCTATGAGCAGTTGAAGGGCGCGTGGCGCTATGCGGTGGTCGCGGCGTTTGCGATCGCTGCGGTCCTCACCCCGCCGGATATCGGGTCGCAGCTGCTGCTCGCCGGGCCGCTATGCGCGCTGTATTTCCTGTCGCTGATCGCGATCAAGATCACGCGCCGGAGCCGCGAAAAGGAAGCGGCGGCCGAAGCCGCCGCAGGTGAGGGATAAGGAAAGCTTCGGCTTATTTGGCGTCTTCGGCGGTCTTGGCGACGGTGTCGCCAGCCGATTCGACGTCGCGACCCAGGCCTTCGACCGTGTTGCACGCCGACAGGGCAAGGCCGCCCACCAGCATCGCCATCGTCAGAATCTTGCGCATGATGTTTCTCCGTTCCGCAGTTGTGTGGAAGGGAAATGCCCGGCGCGCGACATCGTTCCGCCAGTGATTCTAATGCTTTAGGGATTTCGCTGAGACGAATAAGGCCCGAAAGCGTCACCGGGGGGGGGAGGGGTTGACGCTTCCGGGCCTGTGTCGTGGATAGCGAGAGCGGGGGGGCAAAAGGTCACTATCCGAAGTAAAAAACACCCAGCCCGATCCGGGGTTCCAGCAAAGATCATTTTTTTTCGAATTTTTCTCGCCGGACCGCTGCGACCGAATTGGCGCAGGGACCAGGTGAACGCGATCAGGTCCGGCCGGTGATCGCGATGGTGAGTTCGAATGCGCCGATCAGTGGATCATGATGGAGTTGCGACCGCAGCTGGCGCACCAGCCCGCCGATGACGCGGCCATAGCGATGCTGATACAAGGCCGTGAATTCCGGTGTCTCGGTCAGTGCCGGAGAGCTGATCCGCAGCGTGGTGCTGTCGGGCTTTTCCGGGTCGGTCTGGGTCGAGATGTTGATCTGGGCACCGGGTGACGCCAGCATTGCCAGCTCAACGATCTCGGTGATCAGGAACGAGATCGCAACTGCCGCGTCCTGTGACACCAGCAGCGGTTCGATATTCAGCATGATGCCGACCGCGTTGCGCTCGGGCGCGGTCGCGCGGATGTTCGATGCGAGTTCGCCGATGACCGAGCGGATTTCGATGCCGCGCGTATCCTCGAACCCGGCATAATGGTGGCGGTGGACCACCGCGAGCGCATCGACGCGGCGCTGGATCGAGGCATAGGCTTCCAGCGCGCCCGGCTCGGCGGCGACGCGCGCGTGGAAGTTGATCAGGCTGGCAATGACCTGCAGGTTGTTCTTGACCCGGTGATGCACTTCGCGCGTCAGCTTGGTCTGGCGCGACAGGCCTTCGGCGAGATCGCGTTCGTGCAGCTGCACCGTCTGGCTCAATTGCCGGAAGGTGTCGCCGAGCGCGCGGATCTCCTGCGCCGGAATGTCGCTGCCGGCGATCGGATCGATCACTTCGCCGGGTTGATAGGCGCCGACGGTGGTACGCAGGCGGCGCAACGGGCGGATCAGCAGACGGTCGACCACGAACCAGGCGATTGCGGCGGCAAGGAACCACATCAGGAAGGGTGACAGGGCCGCGATGATTGCCGAAGATGTGACCGGCGCACTCGGCACCGTCATCTGCAGTTGCAGATCCTCGATATCCAGATCCACGGTCTGGCTTTCGGTGCGTGCCAGCAACGTCTGCGCCTTGAATTCGCGGAGCACCAGCGCGCGGTCCGCGCTGATCAGCTCCATCCCGAAATCGTCCGCCATGCCGGTCGGCTCGGCAGACCTGGCAAGAAAGCTGGTCGGGAAAAACGCCCGCGCAATATGCCCGGCCGGCCCCTCAACCTCGATCTGCGCACCGGTTCCCGGCAGCAGGCGGATCGGCGCCGCTGCACCGGAAGCGGCGGGCGAAACGACGGAAGGAATGGGTTGGCCGCAGATGAGGCGCTTTTGCGGGTCGAGCACCGCATAGCGGATGCCCTGGGCCGCCTGCGGCTCGAACAAGCCGGCCAGTCGTCCGCAATTGGGGGACTGATCCGGCCCGCTGGGCAGGGCGCCGCGGACCTCGCGCAGTTCCCAGGCCAGCTCGCCGCGCAGTGAGCGGGCGGCTTCGTTGATGGCAATGCGCAGGCGCGCGCGCACCTCCTGATCGGCAATGCGCGTCGATTGCAGCGAGGCAAGGAATGCAATGAGCGCAAGCGGCAGCAGGGCTGCGCTGAGGATCAGAAAAACCTTGGCGCCGGTCGGCATGCGGGCGAAGGCGACCATGGGGCCAGCGCCGCTCTGGCGCTTTAGCTCATCGACCGCCATGCGCGCGCAGTTCAGTCGAGCTTGCGGAGCAGGTCGAGCAGGTCGTCGGGAATGTCTTCACCCGCGGCATCCTGATAGACGCGCCGCAGCGCATCGCCGATGTTGCGATCGGATTGCGGTGCCGCGCCGCGCTTTTGCGGCGGTTGGTCCGTGCCGTTTGACGGCGTTACCTTGTTTTTGTCGTCGGCCGGAAACACCTCGTCCCCCTGATTGCCCGGGATACGGGCGGATGCACAAAATTTGCGACGGCTGCAAGCCATCGGCCATGCGATGCAGGATCGAACAGCGGGGATGAAACCAATCCGAAGCTCGTTTGTTCCACACGCGATGCGAAATCCGGGGAGGGGCTTCCTTTGGACCAGCATACGTCTTGTAATGCACTGATACCATGGCCAAACAGCCGGTATCGCCGAAGGAGAATATGTTCCCATGTCGCTAGGACAGCAGCTCGCGCCTCATCTGCCTTTTCTGCGCCGCTACGGCCGCGCGCTCACCGGCAGCCAGACCGAGGGCGATCGTTATGTGCGCGCCACGCTTGAGGCGATCGTTGCAGCGCCGGAGGAATTTCCGCGCAGCGTCGATCCGCGGCTGGGGCTGTATCGCACCTTTCAGGCGATCTGGGCGTCGACCCATCTCGATGATGAGCGTGACGCCGGCGAGGTCGGATTGTCCAACGAAAATGAAGCGATTGCCCGGGCCCGGCTCGCGCGGCTTGCGCCCCGGTCGCGCCAGGCGCTGCTGCTGACGGCGATGGAGGGCTTCACCAGCGAAGACGCCGCCTATCTGCTCGACGAATCCGCCGATGCGGTCGAGGATCTGGTGTCGCACGCGCTGTCGGAGATCGAGCGTCAGACCCGCGCGCGCGTGCTGATCATCGAGGATGAGCCGCTGATTGCGATGGATCTGGAAACGATCGTCCGCGATCAGGGCCATGACGTGACCGGCGTGGCGGTGACCCGCGACGAGGCGGTGGCGCTGGCGATGGAGGACCGTCCGGGGCTGGTGCTCGCCGACATTCAGCTGGCGGACGACAGTTCGGGTATCGACGCGGTGAAGGACATCCTGGCGCAATTCGATGTGCCGGTGATCTTCATCACGGCGTTCCCGGAGCGGCTGCTGACCGGTGAGCGGCCCGAGCCGACCTTCCTGATCACCAAGCCGTTCCAGCGCTCGACGGTGAAGGCGGCGATCAGCCAGGCGCTGTTCTTCGATCAGGCGACCGTTCCGGCGACCTGAAAGTTCCATTGCTTACGGACCTAAAACGGTTCTGGGGGGTTTTGGGGTCATGACTGACCCGAATGACCCCCCACATTACGAGACGGACCGTGTGCGCGCCGGGGCAACCCCGCACATGACCCGCTACATCCTCGCCATCTCGCTGACGCTGGTCATCGTGATCTTTGCGATCTACCTGCTGATCTGATGGATCGGCTTGGTGGACGTGCGCGGCGCGCCTATCTCCAGCGGTGCGGCAGAATGCTGCGCAAGACGAACGGACTTTAATGAGCGACACTGACGAATATACGCCCGTGGAGCATGTTGCGCTCTCTGATCCTGAGTTCAAGAAGCAGCTTGCGCTCGTGATCCCGCATCTGCGTGCCTTCGGTCGGTCGCTGTCCGGCAGCCGCGATCTTGCCGACGATCTGGTACAGGAAACGCTGATGAAGGCATGGGCCGCGCGCCAGCGGTTCCAGGCCGGGACCAATATGCGCGCCTGGACCTTCATCATCCTGCGCAATTTGTATCTCAGCCAGATGCGGCGCGCCCGGTTCAAGGGTGAGTGGGACGATCTGGTCGCCGACCGCATCCTCGCGGCACCCGCCAGCCAGGATCGCCATGTCGAACTGGCCGACATGCAGCGGGCGCTGTTGCACCTGCCGCAGCCGCAGCGCGAGGCGCTGATCCTGGTCGGTGCTGGCGGTTTCGCCTATGAAGAAGCTGCCGAGATCTGCGGCGTTGCCGTCGGCACGATCAAGAGCCGCGTTGCACGCGGTCGCGTCGCGCTCGAGGCGCTGATGAATGGCGGCGACCTTCCCTCGCGTGCCGATAGCGTGAGCGATGGACGCAGCGCGCTCGACACGATCATGGACGAGGTGGCCGAACTTAGCCGCGAATGATGCGGCCGCCGTGCAGCTCAGCCGTGACTGTCGCGGCCCGAGGTTCGGTCGACGGTGCTGAGCTGGCGCAACAGGTCGCGCATATCGTCGGGCAGGTCGCGGTCGTCGGCATAGGTGTCGCGCAGCACGAAACCGATCGCATCGGTCACGCGTGGCGCTTCGACCCAATAGCCGCTATCGCGTTGCCCTGCGGGCGATCGAGGTGCGTTGGAACCCATGCGATACAGAACGTGTATTTTGCAGTTTTGTTGCTTGACAGATCAGAATTCGTCTGATCGCCAGCCGAAACGATAATCGCATGGCCGGAGCCTATACTGCGATTGACGATGCACTCGCACGCGCTGCTCGCAACGCGCCGTTTCTGGCCCATCTGATCGAGCGCGAGCATGCGCTGATCGCCGACATTGCGAGCGCAGCGGGAAATCCGCTGAACGCAGCGCGGATCGATGATCCCGCCATGCCGCTGTCCCGCCGATTGCGGATCGAGCGGCGGCGGCTGGCGCTGGCGGCGGCGATCGGCGACCTGTCGGGGCAGCTCGATTTCGTTACCGTGACGCGCGCGCTGTCGGATTTCGCCGACTATGCGCTGGATGCCGCCATTGCGGGCGCGATCGTAGAGCGGGTGCCCGGCGCGGAGCCGCGCGGACTGGCGGCCATCGCGCTGGGCAAGCAGGGCAGTCATGAGCTCAACTACTCGTCCGACATCGACCCGATCCTGATCTTCGATCCCGCGACGCTGCCGCATCGGGAGCGTGACGCGGTGGAAGAAGCTGCGGTGCGGATCGGGCGGCGCGTGGTGGAAATCCTGCAGGCGCGCGATGCCGATGGCTATGTGCTGCGCATCGACCTGCGCCTGCGTCCGTCGCCCGAGGTGACGCCGATCGTGCTGCCGGCCGAGGCGGCGATCAGCTATTATGAATCGCAGGCGCTACCATGGGAGCGGGCAGCGTTCATCCGTGCGCGGGCGGCGGCGGGGGATTGCGCGCTGGGGCAGGAGTTCCTCGATACGATCCGCCCGTTCGTGTGGCGCCGCGCGATTGATTTCGGGACGATCCGCGAGATTCGCGGCATCTCCCGCCGCATCCGCGACCATCATGCGCAGGGGCAGGCATTCGGCCCGGGCTTCGATCTGAAGCGCGGGCGCGGCGGCATCCGCGAGGTCGAATTTTTTGCGCAGATCCACCAGCTGATCCATGGCGGCCGCGATCCGGCGCTGCGGGCACCGGCGACGCTCGACGCGCTGGCGGCGCTGGCGGCGGCGGGGCGGATCGATGCGGGCGCG
>VYKW01000317.1_pt1 | contig 19185 bp, 19 predicted proteins | sample 5114451 | NCBI WGS metagenome assembly VYKW01 (sample SAMN12291784, study PRJNA351875) | freshwater metagenome | isolation source: freshwater lake | place: USA: Michigan, Gull Lake | collected 2013-08-08
GCTCGGCATCCGCCTCGCGCGTCATCGCCGCCAAGCTCACCGCCTCGGCGCGCAGCCGCCGCACCTCACCCGCCGCCGCCGCGACCGGCTCCAGCTCGGCATATTCCTTGGACACCGCGACGAAGCGATCCGACGGCAGGTCGCCGGTCGCCATCATCGCCGACAGCTCATCCCGCCGCGCCTCGATCTGCGCGATCCGCTCGGGGGAGATGCGGGTCACATCGCCGCCAGTGCGGCCATCACCGCCGCGACCGCATCGCTATCGCCGGCATCGGCGCTCAGCGTCCGGCGATTGATCGACAGCGCGTCGTCCCGAACATCGATCGATACAATCTCCGCCGGGTTGAGCTTCACCGCCTTGTCATAGCGCTTTTTGGGACTCCCCGTCGCAATCAGCTCGGCGACCACGCCCGCGCGCCGCAGCGCAGCGACCATCTCGACGCCCTTCGCCTCATAGCCATTGCGCTCGACCACGACCGCGACCTGCAGCGCCTGAGCGGCCGGCTCCTCCAGCAACATCCCCAACCGCTCGATCCCGGCGGCCCAGCCCACGCCAGCAGTCTCCGGCCCGCCCAGATTCCCGATCAGCCCATCATAGCGCCCACCGGCCAGCACCGTTCCCTGCGCACCCAGCCGGTCGGTGACGAATTCGAACGCCGTGTGCCGGTAATAGTCCAGCCCACGCACCAGCCGCGCATTGCGCGTCCACGCCACGCCCGCCGCATCCAGCCCGCTGGTCACCGCGTCGAAGAACGCCCGCGCTTCATCGGTCAGATACGCATCGATATCCGGCGCCGAATCCGCAATCGGTCGGTCGCGCGGATCTTTCGAATCCAGAATCCGCATCGGATTCTTCTCAAGCCGCGTCAGGCTGTCCTCGCTCAACTCACCGCGGTGCGCCTCGAAGTGCGCGACCAACGCCGCGCGCCACGCCTCGCGCGTTTCGGCATCGCCCAGCGTGTTGAGCTGCAGCGTCACGCCCTCGGCGATCCCCAGCTCCTTCAAAAGCTGGTCAGCCATGGTCAGCAGTTCGACATCGGCCTGCGGTTCCGCAGCCCCGATGATCTCGGCATCGATCTGGTGGAACTGGCGATAGCGCCCCTTTTGCGGGCGTTCGTAACGGAACACCGGGCCGTGCGTGGTCAGCTTGAGCGGCGCGAACTGCTGCCACCCCTCAGTGATGTACGCACGGCAAATCCCGGCGGTGAATTCCGGCCGCAGCGTCAGCAGCTCGTCGCCGCGGTCGGGAAAGGTGTACATTTCCTTCGACACCACGTCCGACGTCTCGCCCATCGAGCGCGCGAACACGGCGGTGGATTCGAACACCGGCACTTGCACCTGCTGGAAGCAGTACAGCCGCCGCACATGCTCGAACGCCTCGACCACGCGCGCAAAGCGGCGCTGCTCGTCGCCAAAAATATCCTGCGTGCCGCGCACGCGGCGGGGGGTTTCGATCCGTGCCATGTGGGCGGGTCTTTATTGGCTGGGGTGGAATAAGGGAAGATTGGTTCACGCGGAGGCGCGGAGGCGCAGAGATGGATTGGTCAGACGCGCGCAGCGCGCTCAACTGCGCCGGTACGGCGCTTGGCATCGTTGATGGAATGAAGTGCCGCTGACGCAGCAGTGCTTCATCTCCGCGCCTCCGCGCGAACCAAAAATCCGACCCCCTCCCCCAACCCCACCCTTTCGACTATAGCCCCGCCGATGAACGCCCCTCCCAAGACCTATCACGTCAAATCCTTCGGCTGTCAGATGAACGTCTATGACGGCGAGCGCATGGCCGAGCTGATGGCGGCACAGGGCATGACCGCCGCTGCCGATGCCGACAGCGCCGATCTGGTCGTGCTCAACACCTGTCACATCCGCGAAAAGGCGACCGAGAAGGTCTATTCGGACATCGGCCGGTTGCGGAAGAACGCGCGCCTGGCCGACCGTGCCAATCCGATGATCGCCGTCGCCGGCTGCGTCGCGCAGGCCGAGGGCGAGGAGATCGCGAACCGTGCCAAGGTCGACATCGTCGTCGGGCCACAAGCCTATCACAACCTCCCCGATCTCGTCGCCCAGGCATCGGCACAGGGCCGCGCGATCGACACCGACATGCCCGCCATCGCCAAGTTCGGCGCGCTCCCCGCCCGCCGCAAGACCGGGCCGACCGCGTTCCTGACGGTGCAGGAAGGGTGCGACAAATTCTGCACCTATTGCGTCGTGCCCTATACGCGCGGCGCCGAGGTCAGCCGGCCGTTCGCGGCGATCGTCGATGAGGCAAAGTCGCTGGTCGATGCCGGCGCGCGGGAGATCACGCTGCTCGGTCAGAACGTCAATGCGTGGGACGATGATGCCGGCACCGGCTTGCACGGCCTGATCGCCGCGCTCGACCGGATCGAGGGGCTGGCCCGCATCCGCTACACCACCAGCCACCCCAACGACATGAAGGAAGGCCTGATCCGCGCGCATGCGGAGGTCGAGAAGCTGATGCCCTTCCTCCATCTGCCGGTGCAGGCGGGCAATGACCGCATCCTCAAAGCGATGAACCGCTCGCACAGCCGCGACTCATATCTGCGCATCCTCGACCGCGTCCGCGCCGCACGACCGGACATCGCCCTGTCGGGCGACTTCATCGTCGGCTTCCCGGGCGAGAGTGAGGACGAGTTCCGCGATACGCTGAGCCTCGTCGACGCGGTCGGCTATGCCCAGTGTTTCAGCTTCAAATACTCCCCCCGCCCCGGCACCCCGGCGGCGGAGATGGGCGGCGCGGTGCCGGAGGAGGTGATGGACGACCGCCTCCAGCGCCTGCAGGCCGCGCTCAACCGCGATCAGGCCGCGTTCAACGCGGCGACGCTCGGCCGCACCTGTTCGGTGCTGATCGAGCGCAAGGGCAAGCTGCCGGGGCAAATGCTCGGCAAATCGCCCTGGCTGCAATCGGTGCATCTGATGACCGATGCCGCGATCGGCGACCTGATCGACGTGGAGATTGTGCGGGCTGATCCGAACTCGCTGGCGGGTGTGGCGGTCTAAAAATCCTCCCCGGCACGGGGAGGGGGACCGCGACGCGAAGCGGCGTGGTGGAGGGGGCCCGAGGCAAAGGAATCCGTTGCCTCGGGCCCCCTCCACCAGCCTGCGACTGGTCCCCCTCCCCGTTCCGGGGAGGATTTAGGATGCCCATCTGGACACCGCCCGCCCGCTCGGCCAGTTTCCGCCGATGCACGCCATGACCACCGCGCGCCTGTTCGCGCTCGCCACCCCGCTCCTCCTCACCACCACCGCGCTCGCACAGCAAGCCAAAGACCCCGGCGCGAACGCGCCGGTTTCCTACGAGCTCAGCTTCGACAACGCGGCGCATCGTGAGGCGCGGATCGCGGTCACCTATCGCGACCTCAAGCCCGGCGCGGTCGAGTTCCGCATGGCGCGATCCTCCCCCGGCCGCTACGCGATCCATGAGTTTGCCAAGAACGTCTATTCGGTCTCGGCCAAGGACAGCGCGGGCCGCGATCTGACGATCGACCGCAGCGATCCCTATAGCTGGCGCGTCAGTGGCCATGACGGCACCGTCACCTTTGCCTACACGCTCTACGGCGACCGCGGCGACGGCACCTACAGCCAGATCGACCAGACCCACGCGCATCTCAACATGCCCGCAACCCTGATCTGGGCGGCGGGCTATGACGACCGCCCGATCCGCGTCACCTTCCGCCCCGCCGACCCGAAATGGAAGATCGCGACCCAGCTAGCGCCCGTGAGCGGCAGCGCCACCAGCTTCTGGGCGCCGCACCTCCAGTATCTGCTCGACAGCCCGACCGAGCTGTCCGACCACCATGTGCGCGAATGGACGATCAACTCGGGCGGCAAGACCCAGACGATCCGCCTCGCCGTCCACAGCGCCGACACGCCCGAAACCATCGACGCCTATGCGGAGAAGGCGAAGAAGGTGGTGGCCGAACAGATCCGCATCTTCGGCACCGCGCCCGAATTCGATTTCGGCACCTACACCTTCATCGCCGACTATGTGCCGCAGATCAGCGGCGACGGGATGGAGCACCGCAACTCCACCATCATCAGCCAGCCGCGCACGCTGGAAGCGGGCAAGTTCGCCCAGCTCGGCACGCTCAGCCATGAATTCATCCATGCCTGGAATGTCGAGCGGCTGCGTCCGGCCGAGCTGGAACCGTTCGACTTCACCCAGGCCGATCCCTCGCCGTCCTTGTGGTTCGCAGAGGGCTTCACCCAATATTACGGCCCGCTGGCGATCCTGCGCGCGAAGGAGGCGACGCTGGACGCCACCCTCGCAGGGCTGGGCGGCACGCTGGACTTCATCGTCAACAACTCCGCCCGCCGCTACGGTTCGCCGCAGGAAATGAGCCTGCGCGCCCCGTTCGTCGACGCCGCCGCATCGATCGACCCGGTCAACGAGCGGATCTTCGCCTCCTATTACCCCTATGGCGCGGTGGTCGCGCTGGCGCTCGACCTGACATTGCGCCAGCGCTTCAACACCGATCTCGACGCCTATATGCGCCATCTGTGGAAGCGGCATGGCGAGGCGCAGCAGGGCTTCGCGCCGGTCAAACCCTATACCCCCGCCGATCTGGAAACGGGCCTTGCCGAACTGACCCGCGACCCCGGTTTCGCCAAGGCGTTCTTCGACGCGCATATCCGGGGCAGCGCCCTGCCCGATTTCGCGCCGTTGCTCGCCCAGGCGGGACTGGTGCTGCGTCCGGCCGACGCCAGCCGCGCATGGATCGGCGCGAGCAATGTCGCTGGCGGCGGCGACGAACCGGTCCGGCTTGCGGAAATCCCGGTTCCGGGCAGCCCGATCTACGCCGCCGGGCTGAATCGCGGCGACACGATCACTGCACTTGATGGCAAGCCGATGGCCACCCCCGCCGACTGGCGCACCGCCCTCGCCGCGATGAAGCCGGGCCAGCCGGTCGCGATCACCTTTGCGACCCGCGCCGGTCCGGGTAGCGCGACGATCACTCCGGTCGCCGACCCGAAGCTGACGATCGTCACGCTTGAAAAGACCGGCGGCACGCTGACGCCGGAGCAGATCGCGTTCCGCCGCGCCTGGCTCGGTACGGACTGAACCACCCACTGTTGCCCCGCTGCGTCACCCCCGGGGCCAATCGGCATCGGGGCAGCATTTCCGCTGTCCTACGCCGCCCGCCTCTGCCATCCTCGCACCACGACATGCGAAACGGAACCTCCGCGCTGCACACCGGTTCGGCCCATCATGGCCCGCTGTCGCCCCACCACGCGCATTTCTGTCAGATTTGTCAGCCAATACTGACGCCGAACGATGCGCGACATCGTGACCTTCCAGCCACCGAAAGGACCGCATGAGCCGCAAGCCAGTCCCCGCCCAGCATGGTCAGCGCGCCCGCGTGGAGGTCAATTTCGACCGCCCCCAGCTGCTCCCGCAACTGTTCGGCGAATATGACAGCAACATCCTCGCGCTGGAGGAACGGCTCGGCGTCTATATCCACGCCAGAGGGCAAAGGGTGGTGATCGAGGGCAGCGCCGAAGCGGTCGCCCATGCCCGCGAAGTGCTGATCGAACTGCACAGCCGCGTCATTCGCGGCGAGGCGATCGACCCGGGGCTGATCGACGCGGTCATCGCGATGGCGACCGAGCCGATGCTGACCGGCATCGTCCGTGCGGAGAATGACGAGGGTGCCGCGCCGCCGATCATGATCCGCACGCGCAACAAGACGATCGTCCCGCGCTCGCTGACCCAGACGAGCTATATGCGCGCTTTGGTGTCGAACGACATCATCTTCGCGCTCGGCCCGGCGGGCACCGGCAAGACCTATCTGGCGGTGGCGCAGGCGGTGGCGCAGCTGATCACCGGATCGGTCAAGCGGCTGATCCTCTCACGCCCGGCGGTCGAGGCGGGCGAGCGGCTGGGCTTTCTGCCCGGCGACATGAAGGACAAGGTCGATCCCTATCTGCGCCCGCTCTACGACGCGCTCTATGACTGCCTGCCCGCCGAGCAGGTCGAGCGCCGCATTGCCAGCGGCGAGATCGAGATCGCCCCGATCGCGTTCATGCGCGGCCGCACCCTGGCCGACGCCTTCGTCATCCTCGACGAGGCGCAGAATACCACGCCGATGCAAATGAAGATGTTCCTCACCCGCTTTGGCCAGAACAGCCGCATGGTGGTGTGTGGCGACCCCAAGCAGACGGACCTGCCCGGCGGCCCGTCGGCGAGCGGCCTCAACGACGCGGTGAACAAGCTGGAGGGGATCGACGGCATGGCGTTCGTCCGCTTCGGCATCGGCGACGTCGTCCGCCACCCGATCGTGGGGCGGATCGTCGAAGCGTATGAGGGTGGGGACCAAAGCTGATGCTTGATGTCGCCGTGCAGGCGGAACCCGGCTGGCCCGAACTCGACTGGGATGCCTTGGGGCTGAAGGCCGCCGCCGCTGCGGTTGACCAGACGCCCTATGGCTATCTGTCGACCAGCGACGCGATGATCGAGATCGCGGTGCGGCTGACCGACGATGCCGAGGTGCATCAGCTCAACGCGCAATATCGGCAAAAGGACAAGCCGACCAACGTCCTGTCCTTCCCGATGATCGAGCCCGATCTGATCGAATCGCTCACCCAAAACAGCGACGATGGTGAGGTAATTCTGGGTGACATCATCCTTGCGCAGGGCGTGTGCGAGCGCGAAGCAGAGGAAAAGGGCATTTCGGTCGAGCAGCATGCCACGCACCTGATTGTCCACGGGGTGCTGCATTTGCTAGGTTACGACCATCAGGGGGATTCCGAAGCCGAGGCGATGGAGTCGATGGAGCGCGCCGCGCTTGCAACTTTGGGGATCCCTGACCCCTATCTGATATGCGAGGATTGAACGCCAACATGACGGACGGCCCCAGTAGCAACGGGAACGGCGACAGTAGTAGCGAAGGCGGAATATGGCGCGGCCTTCGCGCGCTGCTCTTCGGCGAAGAGCAGAACGAAACCCTGCGTGAGCGCATTGAGGATGCGATCGACGAGGCCGAAGAGGGCACGGACCGCAAGGCGGCCAAGGGCGATCTCTCCCCGCTCGAGCGCAAGATGCTCCGCAACCTCCTCCATTTCGGCGAGCGCGACGCGGGCGATGTCGGCGTGCCGCGCGCCGACATCATCGCGGTCGACGAAGCGACCAGCTTTGCCGAACTGGTCCAGATCTTTGCAGAAGCCGGGCACAGCCGCCTGCCAGTCTATCGCGAAAAGCTCGACCGCGTCATCGGCATGATCCACGTCAAGGACGTGTTCGCCGTGCTCGCCGCCGGGGCAGGGCCGCCGTCAAAGATCACCGATCTGATGCGCCAGCCGCTCTATGTCCCGCAATCGATGGGCACGCTCGACCTGCTCGCGCAGATGCAGGCGAGCCGCACCCACCTTGCCATCGTGCTCGACGAGTATTCGGGGACCGAGGGGCTGATCACGATCGAGGATCTGGTCGAGGAAATCGTCGGCGAGATCGACGACGAGCATGACGACGCGCCCGAAGCCTTGTGGGTCCCGCTCGACAATGGCGGCTGGGATGCCGACGCCCGCGCCGAGCTGGAGGATGTCGCCGCGGCGATCGATCCCCGGCTGGGTGAGGTCGAGGAGGATATCGAGACGCTCGGCGGTCTTGCCTTCATCCTCGCCGGCCATGTGCCCGAAGCGGGCGAATGCCTGAAACATCCGAGCGGCTGGACGCTGGAAGTGCTGGAGGCCGATGCAACCCGCGTCCGTCGCCTGCGTTTGCATCCGCCCGAAGAACTTGTCGAAACCGAGGACTGACCAGTGCGCCGCAAACTCCTGATCGCCACCGCCGCAATTGTCGCCATCGGCGGCGGCACCTATTGGTATCTGTCGCGTCCCGATGTCGCGCAGCACAGCGTCGCGGACACGAGCGGGGTGCGGCCCAAGCTGGTCCCGGCGCGCGAACAGACCATTCCGACGGTGAAGATCGCCGACGCGGTCGGCTGGCCCGCAGGGGCGAAGCCGGTCGCGGCCAAGGGGCTGGCGGTCAACGCCTTTGCCACCGGGCTCGATCACCCGCGCTGGCTCTATCGCCTCCCCAATGGCGACGTGCTGGTCGCCGAAAGCAACTCGCCGCCGCGTGAGGAGGGGGGCATCACCAACTGGGTGATGAAGACGCTGATGAACCGCGCCGGAGCCGGCGTCCCTTCGGCCAACCGCATCACCCTGCTGCGCGATGTCGATGGCGATGGCGTGGCGGAGGCGCGCTCGGTACTGCTGAGCGCCGACAACGGGCTGGACTCGCCGTTCGGCATGGTGCTGGTCGGCGAGGCGCTCTACGTCGCCAACCATAATGCGCTGATCCGCTTTCCCTTCAAACCGGGCGTGACCAAGATCACCGGCAAGGGCGAGAAGGTCGTCGACCTGCCCGGCGGCGGCAACCACTGGACTCGCGACGTGATCGCCGGGCCGGAGGGCAAATTGCTGGTCAGCGTGGGATCGGCGTCGAACATCGCCGAAAAGGGCCTCGACGTCGAAAAGAACCGCGCGACGATCCTTGAGGTCGATCCGAAGACGAAGCGCTTTCGCATCTTTGCCGCAGGGCTGCGCAACCCGGTCGGTCTGGCACTGCATCCCGAGACGCAGCGGCTGTGGACCGTGGTCAATGAACGCGACATGCTCGGCTCGGACGGCCCGCCCGATTATCTGACCCAGGTGACGATCGGCCAGTTCTTTGGCTGGCCGTGGAATTATTGGGGCGGCTATGTCGACAAGCGCGTCCAGCCCGAACGCCCGGACCTGCGCGAATATAGCGCGCGGCCGAGCTATTCGATGGGGCCGCACACCGCCCCGCTAGGCCTGACCTTTGCGACCGACGTGAAGCTGGGCGGCGGGTTCGCCAAGGGCGCGTTCGTCGGCCTGCACGGGTCGTGGAACCGCGTCCCCGCCTCGGGCTACAAGGTCGTGTTCGTCCCGTTCGGCGAACGCGGCCTGCCGGTCCCCGACGCCAAGCCAGTCGATGTCCTCACCGGCTTCCTCGACGCCAAGGGCAAGGCACAGGGGCGTCCGGTCGGCGTGACCGCGGACCGCACCGGCGCGCTGCTGGTCGCGGACGATGTCGGCAACACGATCTGGCGGGTGAGCGCTCCGGCTCAGTAATCGGCAGCGGCGTAGGACAGGTCGGAATAGCCGGCCTCCTCGCCCCAGCCGGTGCCGGCGTCGGCGACCGCCTCGGTCGCGCGTAGCTCGTCCTGATAGTCGGGGACGCCGCCCGAAGGTGCCAGCGGCAGCATGCCGGTCACCGTATAATGCGCGGCAACCGTCCCGGCACAGCTGCCGAGTCCGCCGGTGGCAAGTAGGGCAACGGCAAGCATCGGCCAGCGGCGGGGCGATCGGTTCATCGCGTGTCTCCTCGCCGCAAAAAAGCGCGAGGACCGGGCCCGGTTCCCTATTTCAGCAGCTTGGGTGCTTCCTGCATCAGCTTCTCGCGGATCTTGCCCGCGAACAGTGCCAGCATCGGCGGCAGATCGACCTCGGCATGGACATGCGCGTCGTGGATCTCCAGCCGGCTGGCAACGCTCTGCCCGAGTGCGCTGACGGTGAAGTGAAGCGTATCGCCCTCCCACCGCTCGTCCACCGTGCCGCCGCCGGGGAACATCGACCCGATCTTGCCCACCCCGCCCGCGATCCGCGCCCGCGCTGCGTCTCGGCCAAGCTTGTGGGGGATATCGACGATCACGGGTTCGGGCATGACTCTTCCTTTGGTGTGCTGGACGTATAATACGCACGATGCTTGTATCTGTCACGGTCAGGCCCGATAGCTGCCGACGATGTTCGCTCTTCCCCGCCCCCGCCTGATCGCGCTGCTGACCGGCGCTGTGTCCGCCACCGCCTTCGCCCCGCTCGACTGGTGGGTCGCAGGACTGGTGTGCTTCGCCATTCTGCTGCGGCTGACGCATGAGGCGCCGACGCTGAAGCAGGCGCTGTGGCGCGGCTGGCTGTTCGGACTGGGCCATTTCACCGTCGGCAACAACTGGATCCAGCACGCCTTCACCTATCAGGACAAGATGCCGGCCGAGCTGGGCTATGTCGCGGTGGTCCTGCTCGCGCTCTACCTCGCCATCTATCCGGCGCTGGCCATGGGCCTCGCCTGGCGATTCGGACAGGGACGCAAGCTCGACCTGTCGTTCGTGCTGGTCGCGGGCGCGGCGTGGATCGTCGCCGAATATCTGCGCGCGGTGCTGTTCACCGGCTATCCGTGGAACCCGCTGGGGGTGATCTGGCTCCCGGTGCCCGGCGTCGCGCAGACTGCGAGCTGGATCGGCACCTATGCGCTGTCAGGTCTGACCATGCTTGTCGCGGGTGCGCTGCTGCTCGCCAGCGGACGGCACTGGCGCTTCCCCGCTGGCGTTGCCACGGCGGTGGCGTTGCTCGCGCTGAGCGCAATCCTGTTCCGCCCCACGCCGCCGGACATTGAGTCGGCACGCCCAATCGTCCGGGTGCTGCAGCCCAATATTGGGCAGGAAACCGTCCTCGACGGAACCTATGCGCAAAGGGCACTGAGCGAGCTGATCCGCCTGTCCAACGACACCGCCACCATCCTGCCCGGCGGCCCGGTCCCGCGCCTGATCGTCTGGCCCGAAGGGACGGTCGATTACTGGCTGGAGGACGGCTACCCCGCCGCCTGGTATAGCCGGAATGACCCGCGCACCGTCCGCGCGATGATCGCCCAGACGCTGGGGCCTAAGGATATCGCGCTGGTCGGCAGCACCGGGCTGTTGTTCAAGGGCGATACCAAGCTTGATGCTGCGACCAATTCGGTGTTCGCGATCGACGCCAGCGGAACGATCCTCGGCCGCTATGACAAGGCGCATCTGGTCCCCTATGGCGAATATCTGCCGATGCGCACGATCCTCCAGCCGCTCGGCCTGTCGCGGCTGGTGGCGGGCGAGATCGATTTCGAGCCCGGCCCCGGGCCGCAGACCCTGACCGTCCCGGGTTTCGGCAAGGTCGGGATGCAGATCTGTTACGAGATCATCTTCTCCGGCAAGACGGTCGATGCCGCCAACCGCCCTGCGATCCTGTTCAACCCGTCCAACGACGCCTGGTTCGGGGCCTGGGGCCCGCCCCAGCATCTGGCGCAGGCGCGGATGCGCGCGATCGAGGAAGGGCTGCCGATCCTGCGCGCCACCCCGACCGGCATCTCCGCGATCATCGATGCGCGCGGTCGCATCGTCGCGGCTGCGGGCATGGGTGAGGCGAAGGCGATCGAGGCACCGATGCCATCGGCGCTGCCCCCCACCCTGTTCGCCCGGATCGGCAATCTTGCTGCGTGGCTCGTCGCAGCACTGCTGCTCGCCATCGCCATTGCCTTCCGCCGCTTCGCCCGCTAGGGCGGCGCGATATAAGGAAAGCTTTATATCTCTCCTTACCCCCAGCCGGGCATGGCAACGGCCCGGCCTTTTTTTGAGGAAAACCATGCGTTCCAGCTATCTCTTTACGTCCGAATCGGTTTCCGAAGGCCATCCGGATAAGGTTTCCGACCAGATCTCCGACGCGATCGTCGACCTGTTCCTGTCCAAGGACCCCGAAGCGCGCATCGCGTGCGAGACGCTGACCACCACCCAGCTGGTCGTGCTCGCCGGTGAAATCCGCGGCAAGGGCATCATGGACGAAGCCGGCAACTGGGCGCCCGGCGTCAAGGATGAGGTCGAAAAGGCCGTCCGCGATACCGTCAAGCGCATCGGTTACGAGCAGGACGGCTTCCACTGGGAGACGCTGCGCTTCGAGAACAACCTGCACCCGCAGTCGGCGCACATCGCGCAGGGCGTCGATGCCGGCGACAACAAGGACGAAGGCGCGGGCGATCAGGGGATCATGTTCGGCTATGCCGCGAACGATACCCCGGATCTGATGCCGGCGACGCTCGACTATAGCCACAAGATCCTCGAGCGTATGGCCGCCGACCGCCATTCGGGCGCGGCCCCGTTCCTGGAGCCGGACGCCAAGAGCCAGGTCACCCTGCGTTACGAGGGCAGCAAGGCCGTCGCCTGCACCGCGATCGTCGTCTCGACCCAGCATGCCAAGGGCTATGACGAGGGCGAGAAGGAAGCCGAGCTGAAGGCCTATGTGAAGTCGGTCGTGGCCGACGTGATCCCGGCCGAACTGCTCAGCGACGCGACCGAATATCACATCAACCCGACCGGCAGCTTCGAGATCGGTGGCCCTGATGGCGATGCGGGCCTGACCGGCCGCAAGATCATCGTCGACACGTACGGCGGCGCGGCTCCGCACGGCGGCGGCGCGTTCAGCGGCAAGGACCCGACCAAGGTCGATCGCTCGGCCGCGTACATCACTCGCTACCTCGCCAAGAACATCGTCGCGGCCGGCCTCGCCCAGCGCTGCACGATCCAGCTCGCCTATGCGATTGGCGTGTCCAAGCCGCTGTCGCTCTATGTCGACACGCATGGCACCGGCACCGTCGGCGACGACCAGATCGAGCAGGCGATCCAGGGCATCGAGAAGCTGGGCGGCCTGACCCCGCGCGGCATCCGCACGCACCTCAAGCTCAACAAGCCGATCTATGGCCCGACCGCGGCCTATGGTCACTTCGGCCGCAAGCCCGACGGCGACTTCTTCCCGTGGGAGCGCACCGACCTGGTCGAGGACCTCAAGGCCGCTTTGGCCTGATCCTTCGCGCTGTGACGTAACAATGAGGCGGCGGTCTTCGGATCGCCGCCCTTTTTGTTTGTGCCGCGCAGGGCTAGCGTGAGGCGATGAAGACCCTCGCCGATCCCGCCAGTATCCTCACCCGCGAACTGGCGGCGATCCGCACCGCGTTTCAGGTGCCCGATGGCTTCCCGCCCAATGTCCTCGCAGCAGCGGAACGCGCCGCGGCCCGCACGCCAAGCGAGCACGCCGACTGGACCGACCGCCCGTTTGTCACGCTCGACCCCGCCGGATCGACTGACCTCGATCAGGGGTTCGCGATCGAGGCCGCCGGGGACGCGTTTATCCTACATTATGCGATCGCCGATATCGGCTGGTTCGTCGATCCCGATGGCCCCATCGCCGACGAAGCGTGGCGACGGGGTGAGACGCTCTACCTGCCCGACGGCAAGGCCAACCTGTACCCGCCGGTCCTGTCACAGGGCGCCGCCAGCCTGCTGCCCGATGGCCCACGCCCGGCGGTCGTGTTCAGCGTGCGGGTCGATGCCGACGGCGCGGTGGTGCTCGATGCGGTGACCCGCGCGGTGATCCACAGCCGTGCCAAGCTCGCTTATGCCAATGTGATCGACGCCGACCTGCCACAGGGCTTTGCCACGCTCACTGACCGGCTGATCCGGGCGGAGGCGGCGCGCGGGGCGGCGCGGATCGATCCGCCGGAGCAGGAAGTGGCACATGACGCCGATGGCCACCTGACGCTGACCTTCCGCATTCGTCATGCCAGCGAGGACCGTAACGCCGCGCTCTCGCTCGCCTGCAACATGGCGGTGGCGCAGCTGCTGATGGCGCATGGCACCGGCTTGTTCCGGGTGATGGACGAGCCCGATGATCACGCCGTCGCGCGTCTGCGACTGACCGCGCGCGCGCTCGGGATTGACTGGCCCGGCAGTGCGACGCTCGCCCAGATCGAACGCACCCTCGACCCGACGAACCCGCGCCACGCCACGCTGATGCTGGCGATTCGCCGCGCTGGAAATGGAGCCAGCTATCGCGTCTTTGCCGAAGGAGAGACGCCATGGCACGCGGCGGTCGCTGCACCTTACGCGCACGCCACCGCACCGCTGCGCCGTCTGGCCGACCGCTATGTGGTCGAGGCCGCGCTGGCCGTCGCCAATAGCCGAGCGGTGCCAGCGCATGTCGCGGCGGCCTTCCCACGCCTGCCCAAGGTCATGGCGCGTGCCGACAGCCGTGCTGGGCAGATCGACCGCGCCGTGATCAACATGGCGGAAGCTGCGCTGCTGTCCGGTCGCGAAGGCAAGCTGTTCGACGCAGTGGTGACCGGGATCGAAGCGCGCGGCGCGGATATCCAACTAAGTGCGCTCCCGGTCACCGCCCGGCTCGATCCGGCCGGGCTGACCCCTGGTGACCGCGTCACCGTTCGGCTCACCGGCACCGACGTCGCACGCCGCAGCATCGCATTTGCGCTGACCCCTTAGGAAAACCTCTGCGCGCTACGCAAAAATCCCTAGTGCGGTTAACCATCCCGCGCCTGCCCGTTCTAAGAAGAGCGGGTGGAGACACTGATGCAGACCGAAACGACCCTTTCCCCGGCCTTGGCCGAGCCCGATTTCAACTTGACCATGGCGTTCCAGCCCGTCTGGGATGCGCGGTTGGGCGAGGTCTATGCCTATGAGGCACTGGTGCGCGGACCCAAGGGCGAGTCCGCGCGCGAGGTGATCGATGCGATCCAGCCGGCCGATCGCTACGCCTTTGACCAGCAATGCCGCGTCGCCGCGATCAAGCAGGCGGTTGCCGCGGGCATCCTGAAGGTTCCCGCGCTGCTGTCGATCAACTTCTTCCCCGATGTGATCACCGATCCCTTTGCCGACAGCGCGCGCACGATGCGCGTCGCGAAGGAGACCGGCCTGCCGCCCGAACGGCTGATGTTCGAATTTGCCGAGCATGACCGGCTCGACGGCTGCCGCATGGCCGAAACGATCGAGGCGCATCGCAAGATGCACATGCAGACCGCGTTCGACGATTTCGGATCGGGCGATGTCGGGCTGGCGCTGCTCTCGCGGTTCACGCCCGATGCGATCAAGCTCGACCCCGTCCTGATCCGCGGCCTGTCGACCAGCTGGTCGCGCCGGCTGCTGGTCGAGAAGATGATCGAGATGGCGCGGTTGCGCGCGGTGCGGCTGATTGCGGAAGGCGTCGAGACCCGCGCCGATTACGACAAGCTGCTCGCGCTCGGCGTGCGCTATTTCCAGGGCTATTATATCGCGCGGCCGCAGATCGGCGTGCTCGAACAGCCGAAACTGCGCCCTGCCTCCTGAGGCGGGGTGCCTGCTTCGGCGACGCTGAACCTTGCTCCGCCGGTTCGGCTGCGCCAAGGGGCTGGCGATGAACGATCCGAGCACGATCCGCCGCCTTTATGGCCGCGCCAAGGGACACAAGCTGCGCGCCGGTCAGCAGGCGCTGGTCGATGAAGGATTACCGCGGGTCGCGGTTCCCGCCGAGGGTGCGATCGACGCAATGCGTCTGTTCGGCGACGACCGCCCGCTGGAGGTCGAGATCGGCTTTGGCGCGGGCGAGCATCTGGCCGGTCAGGCGGCGATGCGGCCGGGGCACGGCTTTATCGGGTGCGAGCCGTTCCTGAACGGTGTGGTCGGCGCGCTGGGTCATATCCGCGACGAGGGCCTCACCAATGTCCGGCTGCACATGGGCGATGCGCTCGACGTGATCGAACGGTTGCCCGACGCCAGCCTCGACCGGGTCTATCTGCTCCACCCCGATCCGTGGCGAAAGGCGCGACATGCCAAGCGTCGCATGGTCAATCACGGCCCGCTCGATCTGATCGCGGCCAAGCTCAAGCCCGGCGCCGAATTCCGGCTGGGCACCGACGACCCGACCTATTGCCGCTGGTCGATGATGGTAATGAATCAGCGCCGCGATTTCGCGTGGCAGGCGAAGGACGCGAAGGATTTCCTGACCCGCCCCGCCGACTGGCCCGAGACGCGCTACGAACGCAAGGCGCGGCGGCAGGGGCATGAGGTGTGGTACTTCCGTTACCTGCGGGCGTAACCGCCCCGCTTGACCGGTGGCGTCCAGTCGTGGCAGTGCGCCCGCTCACCCGGTTCGTCCGGGCAGCGTCCTTGACGGCGGCCATGCGGCCAGAGCGGGCGGGTATAGCACAATGGTAGTGCAGCAGCCTTCCAAGCTGAATACGCGGGTTCGATTCCCGCTACCCGCTCCACCCTGCGACATGATTCGGTAAATGTGCGGATTTACGCTGACTGCGCGGCGCGATACCCGCGATGGCGATTCGGGGGGATCTGAGACATGGCGAATTTTGGCGACTTGATCGCGTCCTATGGTCGATGGCTGGCGCTCGTGGCAGCCTTTGCGGTCGTGCTCGTCATTCTGGCATGGCGCGCCCGTGAGCGGCGCATACGGCGGCAGAAGCGGCGGGTGCGCAGGCTGGCGCGGCAGCGCGTGTGGGACTGGCTGATGCTGCGGCCGCAGGTTCGGCAGCTCACCCACGAGCCCGGCGACGACCAAGTCTGATCGCCTGGTCGAGGGGAGGTGGTGGAAGGGACTGGATTCGAACCAGTGTACGGGAAACCCGGGCAGATTTACAGTCTGCTGCCTTTAACCACTCGGCCACCCTTCCATGCGGCACGCCGAAGCGAGTGCGGGCCAATGCCGAAGCGATGCGGCGCTGTCAACGCCTTGCGCAGCCGAATTGTGCCGCCTAGCGTTTTCCGATGAGCAAGATACTTCGGCGCGGACATCGCCCATCGGGCAATACCGGCAACAGCAACCGTCCCCGTTTCTGGGGCCGCCACGCCGTGATCGCGGCGCTGGCCAATCCCGAACGGCGGGTGCGCAAAGTGTGGGGGACACGTGAGGCGCTCGCCGCGCTCGAACTGCCCCCGGTGTTGCCGATCACCTATGCCGATGTCGCCGACCTCGCCCGCATGGTGCCGTCGGATGCGCCGCATCAGGGGATCGTGATCGAAGTCGATCCGCTGGAGGAAATCTGGCTCGGTGATTTGCTGGAGCAGGGCGCGAACGATCGTCGCCCGCTGCTGGTGCTCGACCATGTCACCGACCCGCACAATGTCGGCGCGATCCTGCGCTCCGCCGCGGCGTTCGACGCGCTGGGCATTGTGACGCAGGATCGCCACGCCCCGCCCGAATCGGGCTCGCTGGCGCGGGCGGCGTCGGGTGCGCTGGAGCTGGTGCCGTGGGTGCGGGTGGTGAACCTGGCCCGCTCCCTCGACGAGATCGGCGAGGCGGGCTTCTGGCGCATCGGACTGGCGGGCGAGGCCAAGGGAACGCTTGCCGAAGTGATGGGCGACACGCGCCCGGCTCTGGTGCTCGGTGCCGAAGGTGAGGGGATGCGCCACAATACCGCGGCGCATTGCGACGAACTGGCGCGCCTGCCGATCTCGCCACGGGTCGAGAGTCTCAACGTATCCAACGCGGCAGCGATCGCGCTATACGCAGCCATCTCGCGCTGACCCGGACGGGGGCGCCAACGGGGGAGTAAGGCCATGTTCGACCGGTTCAAGGGAATTGCGTTGGCGATTCTGGCCCCCGTGCTGCTGGTCGGTTGCGCCTTCAGCCCGGGCAAGTTCACCTCCACCCTTACCATCCTTGCCGATCGCAGCTTCACCTACAGCTATCAGGGCGAGGTGATCGCGATCGATCTCGCGAGCGAGATGGCCAAGGGCATGGGCGACGCGTTCAAGGGGCTGGGCGACGACGACGACAAGAAAAAGAAGACCACCACCGCCTGGCTGCGCGACGCGTCGTGGCAGGAAGAAGACGGTGCCGCCACGGACGCGGACAGCGCCAAGGACGATGCCGAAGATGCGGCCAAGAAGGAAGCCAAGTTCAAGGCCATCGCCGAGGCACTGACCAAGGAAGCGGGCTATCGCTCGGTCGTCTACAAGGGCGACGGGGTGTTCGTGGTGGACTATCAGATCAGCGGCACGCTGACCCATGGGTTCCTGTGGCCGTTCAACGTCGATGCCGAGGTGATCTTCCCCTTCGTCGTTGTCGAACTGCGCGGGGCTGACATGGTGCGGGTCAAGGCACCCGCCTTTGGCGACAGCGATTCGGCGAGCAAAGGCAAGTCGGACTCAGCCAACGCCAAGCTCGATGGCACCTTCACGCTTATCACCGATGGCGAACTGATCAGCCAGAACAACGAGGGCGGGGCCAAGACCGACGGCACGCGCCGGACGATCACGTGGAAGGCAACCCCGCTGACCAAGGATGCCCCGATGGCCGTGTTGAAACTCGCGCCGAAGCCCTGATCGGATCGCGGCGCGCCCTGTTCAATCTTCGGCTGCGATCGTCACCTTCAGCCCGTCCAGTGCGGACGTGAACTGCACCTGGCACGACAGGCGCGAGGTGTCGGTGCGGTCGGACGAGCTGTCGAGCAGGTCATTCTCGTCCTCGCTCATCGGCGGGAGTTTGGCCGCAAATTCCGGGTCGACATGGATGTGGCAGGTCGCGCACGAGCAGCAGCCGCCGCACAAGGCGAGCAGTTCATCGAACCCGTTGTCCCGGATCACTTCCATGACGCTCAGGCCCACTTCGCCCTCGACTTCACGTTCTTCTCCTGCGCGCGTGACGACGATAAGCTTGGGCATGATCTTCTCCTCCGTGTTTTGCGCCCATGCCGGGGATCGGCGCGGCTTTCAAGGATTCGAAATATGGGCCTGACCGCCGACCAGCTGCGCGAGTCGCTCGATGCGATTGCCGCGCGCGAGCCGCTGATGGCCGCGGCGGTGGCGCGCGTGGGCTATCCCGCGCCACGGATTCGCGAACCGGGCTATGAAACCCTGCTGCGCACGATCGTGGGGCAGCAGGTCAGCGTCGCCGCCGCCGCGTCGATCTGGACCAAGCTGGCGGCGGGGATTGGCGACCTGACCCAGCCTGATATCGTCGCTGCTGCCCCCGACGAGGCGCTGCGCGCCGCCGGACTGTCGCGGCAAAAGGCGAGCTACGCCAAGAGCCTGGCCGAGGAGGTGTCGAGCGGCCGGCTCGATTTGGGCGCCCTACCCGCCGACGACGAGGAGGCGATCACCCAGCTGGTGCGGGTCAAGGGGATCGGGCGCTGGTCGGCGGAAATCTACCTGCTGTTCGCCGAGGGTCGCCGCGACATCTGGCCCGCCGGCGATCTGGCGGTGCAGATCGAGGTTGGCCGGATCATGGGCCATGCCGAGCGCCCGTCGGAGAAACAAACCCGTGAGATCGCCGAAGCCTGGCGCCCGCATCGCGGTGCCGCCGCAATTCTGGCGTGGCACCATTACAAGGCGGATATGGCGGCGATCTAAGCGAGCCTGCCGCCCTCGACCCGCAGGGCGCGGGGGCAGCGGGACAGCGTTTCCATCCGGTGCGCGACGATCAGGATGGTCGGGCGCGGCTCCAGTGCCGCAAGCCGGTCGAGCACCGCCGCCTCGCTGGCGGGATCGAGCGCAGCGGTCGCCTCGTCCAGCACCAGCAGGCGGGGCCGGCGCAGGATCGCGCGGGCGATCGCCAGCCGCTGGC